>ERZ1027181.161-NODE-161-length-33012-cov-21.033529_pt1 | contig 33012 bp, 25 predicted proteins | sample MGYA00519247_ERZ1027181 | MGnify/ENA primary metagenome ERZ1027181 (study PRJEB26926, sample SAMN06164415) | human gut metagenome | biome: ENVO:00009003; feature: ENVO:2100002; material: ENVO:00002003 | host: Homo sapiens | place: USA | collected 2012 ...
CTACACAAGGAGTATCGTCGGCAGCGTCAGATGTGTATAAGAGACAGTTTCCAGACTACATTTTTGAATCAAGTTGGGAAGTATGCAATAAGGTAGGCGGCATCTACGCCGTTTTGTCAACAAGAGCTAAGACTCTTAAGGAGAAACTTGGAGACCGTCTTATCTTCATTGGTCCTGACTGTTGGGGTGAAAAAACATGTCCTTACTTCGAGGAGGACAAGTCTTTATTTTCGGAATGGCAAGTACAAGCTGCAAAAGAAGGCATTAACGTCAAGATAGGACGCTGGACCATACCAGGCAGTCCCGTCGCAATATTGGTGGACTTCAATGCCTTTTATCCGCAAAAAGACACCATATACACTCAGCTTTGGAACAAGTTCCATGTGGACAGCCTTCACGCCTATGGCGATTACGACGAGGCTTCCATGTTCGCTTATGCCGCTGCACGTGTCGTTGAGAGTTTCTACAACCACGTCATAGCCAAGCATAAGCCGGCAGCCAAGGTCGTATACCACGGCAATGAATGGATGACCGGACTGGGTGTGCTCTACATACACGACCGTCTGCCGCAGGTGGCAACCATCTTCACCACTCACGCAACAAGCATCGGTCGTAGCATCGCCGGCAACAACAAGCCGCTCTACGACTATCTCGAGGCATACAACGGCGACCAGATGGCTAACGAGCTCAACATGCAGAGCAAGCAGTCCATCGAGAAGCAGACAGCCGCTTACGTCGACTGTTTCACCACCGTTAGTGACATCACTGCCCGCGAGTGTGCCGAACTGTTGGACAAGCCTGTTGACGTGGTGCTTCCCAATGGCTTCGAGGACGACTTTGTGCCGCAGGGCAAGGAGTTCGACCGTAAGCGCACGGCAGCACGCCGTCGTCTACTCGACATCACACGCGCTCTTACCGGCGACACCGTATCAGACGACGCTGTGATTATCTCCACAAGCGGACGCTATGAGTGGCGCAACAAGGGCATCGATGTCTTCATCGAGGCTGTCAACCGTCTCCGCCTCTCCGCAGACCAGCTCAATAAGGAAGTGGTGGCATTCATTGAGGTTCCGGCATGGGTAAACTGCCCGCGCGAAGACCTTGCAGAGCGACTCGCAAAGATGGCTGAGGGCGAGACCTTCGACACTCCGCTCGACACTCCCGTCATCACACATTGGCTCAACGAGCAGCAGAACGACCGTGCCCTTGGCATGATGAACTGGCTCGGTATGCACAACGCTAAGGGAGAGAAGGTGAAGCTCATATTCATTCCTTGCTATCTTACCGGCGACGACGGCATCGTGAACCTCTCTTACTTCGATGTCATCCTCGGCAACGACCTTTGTGTCTATCCATCATATTACGAACCGTGGGGTTACACACCGCTTGAGGCAGTAGCCTTCAAGGTGCCGTGCATCACCACCGACCTTGCAGGATTCGGACTCTGGGCGCACAACGAGGCAGGCGGACACATCACTCTCGACAAGGGTGTGGAGGTCATCCATCGTACCGACTACAACTACAACGAGGTGGCTGATGACATCCGCGATACTGTCATCAAGTATGCTAATGCCACAAAGCAGAAGCAGGGCAGAATACGCAACAACGCCCGTGCTCTCTCGCAGAAGGCATTGTGGAGCCAGTTTATCGAGTACTATTACGAGGCTTACGACTTCGCCCTTAACAAGGCAGAGCAGAGAATCGCAAAGACAAAGTAAAAAAAGAAACAAAAGTTGAATTAAAACCATATCACAAATTTTATGAAAATCAAAGCAGACTATGCTAACGCTCCTCAGTGGAAGGAGGTTACAATCAAGTCAACACTTCCCGAAGAGCTGAAGTGTCTTGACGAGCTCGCACACAACATGTGGTGGGCATGGAACTACGAGGCACGCGAGTTGTGGAAGAGCCTTGACAAGGATCTCTACGAAGAGGTTGGTCACAACCCCGTAATGCTTCTCGACCGTCTCAGCTATGAGCGCAAGGAAGCCATCGTAAATGACAAGACCATCATGGAGCGCGTCAAGTCAGTATACAAGCTGTTCCGCGACTATATGGACGTTGAGCCGGACGCAACTCGTCCCTCTGTTGCCTACTTCTGCATGGAGTACGGTATCAACCAGGTGGTTAAGATTTATTCTGGCGGTCTCGGTATGCTCGCCGGTGACTACATGAAGGAGGCTTCTGACTCTAACGTCAACATGTGTGGCGTCGGCTTCCTCTATCGTTACGGCTATTTCAAGCAGACTCTCTCTATGGACGGTCAGCAGATTGCTCAGTACGACGCACAGAACTTCAGCTCTCTGCCCGTTGAGCGCGTGCTCGACGAGAACGGCCAGCCGCTCGTAGTTGACGTTCCTTACATGAACTATCAGGTTCACGCTTATGTATGGGTGATGAACGTCGGCCGCATCAAGCTCTACCTCCTCGATACTGACAACGAGATGAACTCAGAGTTCGACAAGCCTATCACACACGCCCTCTACGGTGGCGACAACGAGAACCGTCTCAAGCAGGAGATTCTTCTTGGTATCGGTGGTATGCTCACTCTCAAGAAGCTCGGCATCAAGAAGGACGTTTATCATTGCAACGAGGGTCATGCTGCTCTCTGCAACCTCCAGCGTCTCATCGACTACATCAAGGAGGGTCTGTCATTCAACGAGGCTCTCGAGCTTGTTCGTGCATCTTCACTCTATACCGTACACACTCCCGTACCCGCAGGTCACGACTACTTCGACGAGTCGCTCTTCGGCAAGTACATGGGTGGCTATCCCAGCATGCTCGGCATCACATGGGACGAGTTCATCGGTATGGGCCGCACCAATCCTGATGACCACTCAGAGCGCTTCTGTATGTCTACATTCGCTTGCAACACCTGTCAGGAGGTTAACGGCGTAAGTAAGCTCCACGGTTGGGTAAGCCAGCGTATGTTCGCTCCCATCTGGAAGGGTTACTATCCTGAGGAAAGCCACGTAGGTTATGTTACCAACGGTGTTCACTTCCCCACATGGACAGCAACAGAATGGCGCAAGCTCTACGCTAAGTACTTCGACAAGAACTACATCTACGACCAGAGCAACGAAAGCCTCTGGCACGCTATATATAATGTACCCGACGCTGAGATCTGGGAGACACGTATGGCTCTCAAGAAGAAGCTCGTCGACTACATCCGCGAGAAGTTTGCTGCCACATGGCTCAAGAACCAGGGCGATCCTTCACGTGTGGTTACTCTCCTCGAGAGCATCACACCTAACGCCCTCTACATCGGCTTCTGCCGTCGCTTCGCCACATACAAGCGTGCTCACCTCCTCTTCACCGACCTGGAGCGTCTCTCTAAGATCGTGAACAACCCGGAGCGTCCGGTTAAGTTCATCTTCTCTGGTAAGGCACACCCGGCTGACGGTGCAGGTCAGGGTCTCATCAAGCGCATCTTCGAGATCAGCCAGCGTCCTGAGTTCCTCGGCAAGATCATCTTCCTCGAGGACTACGACATGCAGCTCGCACGCCGCCTCGTTTCTGGTGTAGACATCTGGATGAACACTCCGACTCGTCCTCTTGAGGCTTCTGGCACATCAGGCGAGAAGGCTGAGATGAACGGTGTTGTCAACCTCTCCGTACTTGACGGATGGTGGGTTGAGGGCTACCGCGAGGGTGCCGGCTGGGCTCTCAAGCAGGAGCGCACATACCAGAACCAGGGCTATCAGGATCAGCTCGACGCAGCTACTATCTACTCGCTCCTCGAGAACGAGATTCTGCCGCTCTACTACAACCGCAACGCTAAGGGCTTCAGCGAAGGCTGGATCAAGACCATCAAGAACTCTATCGCCACTATCGCTCCTCATTACACAATGAAGCGTCAGCTCGACGATTACTATGACAAGTTCTACATCAAGGAGGCTGCCAACTTCAAGAAGCTCTCTGCTAACAACAACAAGCTCGCTAAGGAGCTGGCTGCTTGGAAGGAGACTGTCGCTCAGCGTTGGGACTCTATCCGCGTGGTAAGCAAGGACGACTCAGTTCTCTATGGTGCAGAGACCGGCAAGAAGTACACACTCCGCTACGTCATCGACGAGCAGGGTCTGAACGATGCTGTAGGTCTGGAGCTTATTTCTATCAAGACTGACAAGAACGGCGAGGAGCACATCTTCTCTAAGCGCGAGTTCACTATGGTTGGTCGCGAGGGCAACAACTACACATTCGAGGCTACATTCGAGCCTAACGTTGCCGGCGCATTCAAGAGCTGCGTACGTATGTATCCGAAGAACGAGAACCTCGTTTACCGCGAGGACTTCTGCTACGTTAAGTGGCTCGACTAATGTCTGACGTTCCTAACATAACATATAAATAGAAAGAAAATCCTAAAGACTCATGCCGTCGGCATGGGGCTTTGGGATTTTTTTGTTTAAACCATAACCTTAAAAAGAAAAGCAATATGAAGTTTATCGGAATCATTCCCGCCAGATATGCGTCATCACGCTTCCCGGGAAAACCTCTTGCCGTACTTGGTGGCAAGTATGTCATACAGCGTGTGTATGAGACTGTCAGCAGCGTGCTCGACGAGGCTTACGTTGCCACTGACGACCAGCGCATCTTCGATGCTGTAATAGCTTTCGGTGGAAAAGTCGTCATGACCAGGACAGACCATAAGAGTGGTACGGACCGCATAGAGGAAGCAGCAGAGAAACTTGCTACGGATGCCGACGTAATCGTAAACATCCAGGGTGACGAGCCTTTCATCCAACCGTCGCAGATACAGACCATCTGCCATTGCTTTGATGATTCCTCCACACAGATAGCCACCATCGGCAAGCCTTTCGACACAATTGAGGCTGCGGAGAACCCCAACTCACCGAAGATAGTGCTCGACAACAATGGCTACGCCATGTATTTCTCACGCTCTGTCATCCCCTTCGTAAGAGGCATCGAAAAGGAAGAGTGGCTGCAGCACTATCCCTTCCTCAAGCATCTCGGCATCTATGCCTATCGCCGCGAAGTGCTTAAGGAGATAACCCTCCTACCCCAGTCGTCGCTTGAGAAAGCTGAAAGCTTAGAGCAGCTCCGCTGGTTGCAGAACGGCTACAGAATAAAGGTTGGATACACCGATGTCGAGACTGTCGGAATTGACACTCCCGAAGACCTGCAAAGAGCTGAAGAATATCTGAAAGAGAATTAGGAGTTAGGAGTTTTGAGTTTTAAATTCAAAGATCAAAACTCCCTTCTCTCCTCCGGCTCTGCAGCCATTGCGCTTTCCTCTTCCGGCAGTTTATAGCGTCTGACGACGCTATGGTCTTCAAGATAAATGCGATTAAGTGTGAAAGCCAATGCTTCTAAAGTTTTTTGCCTTACAGAAGGTTTCAGTTGACATTCCCAAACCGTAATGCAATGCCAACCCATTTCTGCAAGCTTGCGCTGTTCCTCCAAGTCACGGTTACGATTGCGATCAATCTTTGCTTTCCAGAAATCCACGTTTGTCTTTGGAAGCACATAATACTTACAGCCTTCATGCCCATGCCAGAAACAACCGTTGACAAAGACTACCGAGCGATACTTGCGCAGCACTATATCAGGATGACCAGGAAGACGAGGATGGTTAAGCCGATAGCGAAAGCCTCGGCTAAAAAGATATTTCCTAACCAGTATTTCCGGTTTTGTACCCTTCCCTCGTATTGACGCCATGCAACGATGGCGTTGTTCCTTAGTCAGTTTGTCCATACCTGGTTCATAACAGATTTATTTTTAAATGCCTTGCTCCTTACCTTCTGCCAAGAAAGTCAGAAACTCCGCCGTACTGTTTCGTATTTCAAATTTCTTTGCCATAATTGTCACCACCTTTTTGTGATTGATTATTTGGATAATGCATCATTCTTTGTTGCAATACTCCTTAAACTCCTTCCTCGTCATAGCTATGCCCTTGGATGCGTTGCTGTCAAGTCCATAGACAAAAGGAGAAGATAGTTGAGTATATTTGCCTAACTTCATGCAAATGCGGATAGGCTTGTCATAACCTTTGTAGTTCTTGGCTTGCCCTGTCGCTCCCTCTTTTTCTTTCGCCAGTACTTCACTCATATCCATCGCTTCCACCGAGAGCACCTGATAATAGCCCTTCACCTGATGATTGTCCACAGGAGCAAAGTATCTTATCTTTTGGAAATCAACACCCGAAAGAATGGATTTATAACCAGAGAAGAATATTTCGCCTTGACCATTCAAAACCAATTCTTTGTGGATATTCACATGGCCATCTATAGACGCTATGTAGAAAGTGCCCTTATTTACTGGTTCATCCGAGTATTCCAACCCCTTTTGAGGAATGCTTTCTTCCAACAACCGTTCCCGTCCGTTGTCATCCTCAAGCCAATGGCGAATTTGCCGGCGCAAGGCTTGCTCCGAACTGTTGGCATTTATGATGATGCTTCCGTCCCCGGCATGCTGCTCTTGGTCGGGACGCAAAGGAAAGGCACCAATTCCAATCAAGCGGTTAGACTGCTGATAGTAATAGTCACCATTCTCTGCGTCAAGTGCCTCCAACGGTATGCGGCCAGGGAACAGCACATAACCAGCTATGATTTCTTTCTTCAAGTGTTCGTGGTCACGTCCTTCTTCCGTGTAGTATATGGCATCACGGTAACGATGCATCTGGTCAATGGCATCAGCTGGCGGCACATCATAACGGCTGTCATATCTGCTGCCGTTCTCATCCGTGTCGGCTATTCGGTATTTGGCATCAAACAGGTAGGTGAACTTCATATTACCTTCTGCTTGCCTGCTCAGTCTCAGCACAATGTCAGGACGCTGCACAGTCGTCATGGTGTTTGTTCCGCTTATGGCTGAAAGGGATTTGCCTTTATGCACCTCGGCATTGTAGCATACACTTGCCAACTCAATGCCGTCTTGGTTGATGAAACTCACCGAACCGCCATATACAAGTTGCGGAATAAAGTCGTTGGTAATGTCCCGTCCATTCACCTTAGGTTTGGCATCCTTGCCCAACTCCTTCATAACATCCTGCACAATGTTCTTCACCTTGATGAAGCACCATATCTCATATAGGTCGCAGATGTCCTTCACCTCCAGTTTTCTCATGCCATCCTCCAGTTCATAGCCCTGTTGCAGTTCCACCCATTTCTCCATGATGGTCTTATAGCCTTGTGCCTGTTTCATCACAAGATTGTCTTGTGTGAACCCCTTGAACTGTCCTACGCCACGGAAAAAAGCATTGTTCGAGAGTTGCATCAGCTCGTTCTCCATGTCTTCAAGCGAAGTGTCTATGCGCTTCGGGTCGTCAAGGTGCATGGCGGTCATAATGTGCTCCTTCACCACAGCAAAGCGACGTGCCATCTCTCGAATGGCGTATTTCAAGAAACGGTTCTCTATGGTGTCATGGCTCAGCGTCAGTTCCTCCGTGCGGTATAGATGGGCAGGATTGTCTTTGTGTGTCTGGTATTCGTTTTCCAGTTCTCTGGGAATGTATGCCATACGCTCGGCTCTCTCATACTTAGCCACAGAGCGCAACCGTCGTTTGGGACGGTCAATGATTTGGCGTGCTGCCGCCATAATGTCGGCATAGCACGACTTGAATATCTGCCACCATATCAGCGGATTGTTCTCATCTGTGCCTTGGCGCATACTGAGATAGGTGTCTTTCAAGAACGATGTGCTCAGCATGGCGTATTCATGTTCTATATCGGAGATGATGGTCTTTAGGTCGGAGCGATAGTCCAACTTGTAGCTCAACACCTCGGTCATGAACTTCAGTTCCTTTGTCTGTTCTTCCTCTTTCACTTTGTAGGTGATGCAGAAGTCGGTCATTCCCACTTGATTGTGAAAGTTCAATGATCCATACAGTTCATCGCCAGTGCTGATGATGGTGCTTTTGTCCTTGCCGTCAGTGCGCAGATGATCGTTGATGGCAAGTGACAAATCTTCCAAACTCTTGCCCTTGCCGCGTACAATAAGCGGATATTCTGTATTCTCGAAGAATACGGCTTCATGGCGGATGTCATTTCCTTCCTGTGCGTTTCCGTCAAAAGAAAACTTGACATGCTGTGTTTCCGATGTGTAGCGGCACAACAACTTTGCGGCACTGTCAGTATTGACGGTGTCGATACAGAGATTGCGGATGGTCTCGGCTATTCTCCGCTCATGATTAGGACAAGAGAACCTTACAAGCAAGTCCTCGTTTGTCACTTCAAAGTTGAATACACTTGCCATACTTTTGTGGACATGAATGTTTAGTTCCAGAAAGAAACAAAATGGTCACGCTTCAGTTGACTGAGCATGCTGTCAATCTTTTTAACGGACTGCAGCTTGTCTTGTTCTCCCAACTGATTTGTGATGATTTGGCGCAAGGCTGTAAGTATGTTCAAGTCGCCATATTGCTTGGCTTCATCCACATTCACCTCTGCTTTGGTTATGCGTTCCTTGTCTGCTTCCGAATCGGTGATCTTTAGTTTTGTTTCATCGCCCTCTATGCGTGAGAGAATTTTCATCAGCGTAAAGTTGTCAAGTGCAGCTATGCGATCGGTCTGCCCGAACTCCTGCGATGCTTGTATATATATCAGCGCTTCATTGGCGGCACGATAGCCAAGCTTGAAAGGTGTGCCTTCAAGCAAAGCATTGATGCGCTTCAGATAGTCTATCGTGAACTTTGCATCATCCCCCAGATCATCTATTATTTCCCTTGCTTCGATGTGGCGGTCAACAAGCAGAGCGTTCAAGTCAGCATCATCGTTTTGCTCAAATGCCTCAACAATGGCTTTAAGGTCATCGTCTGTTGTGTCAGTAAGAAAACTGTCGTAGTTCACCTCGTTCATTTCTACCGACATGGCTCTGTCGAGCACCTTGCGTGAGAAAGAGAAAGTTGTCTCGTCCATGTTCACTGTGCCTATAACAATGAGATTCTTGGGCAGGGTCAGTCCTTTCGTGCGGAAATGCTTGATAACCTTTGTTATTGCTGATTCCGTATCACCAGCCGTGAAGTTCGGGAACAGCGTGTTTACCATCGTTTTCGCCACATCTTCTCCAAACGAGTTGAAAGGCTTGATGATTGGGTCTGTCAAGTACTCTTCACCCTCAAAGCTGCGACTCTCAATGGCACTCAGAAACTCAGCGAAGTATTCCTCCACTGGAGCAAGATTCATTTCGTCGAGACACAAGAAGAACGGTACTTCGGGATGCTGCCATGCCTTAACGATAAACTCAATGAAGGGCGTGAACACATAATGCGGACTTGGAATGTTAGACAGATAACCGATTACGTCCATCGAGTTGTGCCAGTTGGGCTTCACTTGTATCAGTTCAAAGTTGGCTGGCGAATGCAGCGTCCAACGGTCATTGGCAAAATCCGTTCCCTTATATCCTTCAGCTTTCTGCAACTCCTTTGTTACTGTCGCCTGTGCTAACTTGCGCACGATACGGCTCTTGCCGGTACCGCTGATGCCAGCAAGAAGCATGAAAGGCTTGGTGCGGAGGGCGGTGAAATAGTGGTGGTAGTATTTGGAAAATTCTCCCATTGAGGTCGAATGGATTTTCTTAACACTATGATTCCTATCTTCTGACAATTTCTTTATCAGCAATTCAAGTTCTTCATTGTGTCCAACAATTTCAGAGTTGTAATTATATATTGTCCAATTTGAGAAAGAGTCCTCAAGAATTAATGTTTGATCTGCATGGGATTGTGCTAAAGCCTTCCATCCCTTTAAGCAAACATCCATCGAAACTCTTTCTTCAGGACGGATAGAAATGAAAATGTATTCACACCTACGCCATTTAGTATTAGAACGAGTCACGCCATTTGCAGAATCAGCAATTGATTTTAATGCATCTCTATTTTGAAACGCAATTTCTCCCATGAGGGTCTCTGCACTTCCATCCTTATTCTTATCCTTAAGAAGGTTTTTTATATTGTCTATTGTGAGTTCCATTTTTCAATATTTTCTTTTGTTAGGGGATTCGGGGATGAAGCACCTATAGGGAATCCCATAAGATACTCAAAGTTTAAAGGATATGCACGGCCAAATACTTGGACAAAATTGCGACATACAGGATGTTTTTGCATAGACGGATAGTGAAAATTATACATAGTTGTTGGAGTGTGAACTAAAAAATTGTCTCCGTAATTTTCTTTTATCCAAGTTTTTGTTTTTATGAAAACCGCGTCCAATTCTTCTTGTGAAACTTTAATTTCGTCATTTGCGTCTAGAACATGACGGTTTGTTAGCAAACGAAATGCAGTTGCAGCGACAAAAGGAGATTGTGCGTTTCCGACCCCAAGAAATTGGGGGGCACGTGCTTCAATAACTGTAGGATACTCAATACTATGAGGGTTTCTATGCCAACAATTGGCGATAAGTTTAGGCAATTTGTTTAATTGCTTAGATAAAGCAGACAATTTGTTTTTGTCGCTTATGGCTAATAACCAATATCTTACTCTAGAATGATCTGCGCCTAATTGCTCGCAAGACAACTTACAATGCTTAACCTTATAGCCGATAGATAGCAAATCTTCCATTGCCGTTTCTATTGCTTCTCTAGTGACATTTTCTGCAAAAACAATCGGAGCCTTTGACTGCTTTACAAAATCAAACATATAAGGCCATAAGTTTTTTTCAGCCTTGTTGTTGCCTCTTGCTGCATGGCTAAAAGCCTGACACGGGAAACCACCGCAAAGGACATCAAACTTACCAACAAACTTTGCGCCATCTATGTTGGTGACATCATCAAAGATAGGGAACTTATTCATCCACCCATCTTCCTGCCTCTGTTTAAGCACAGACTGACAATATTTATTGATTTCAACTCCGCCTACACATTTGTGTCCTAACAACATTCCACCATAGATGCCGCCACCAATGCCTGCGAAAAGATGAAACTCTTTTATCATGTGATTTTATCGTTTTAATGGCATTCTCTATGCCTAGTTTTACTTAATAGACCACAATAAATCTTTTGTATCAACCTCTAAACACTTGGCTATCTCCACCAATGTTTCTAAATTTGGTTGTAGTGTGTTGGTACACCATTTTGAAACAGTCCCGGGGTCTTTACCGAGTTGTTCCGCTAGCCATTTATTGGTGCGTTTCTTTTCTGCTAGCACCACTTTTAGCCGATTTATATCTTTGCTCATACATTATGATTATTTGAATTTACCTACAAAGATAATACATTTCCGCCAAAAGCAAGTCATTTTTGGTGGATAATTATGATTATTCATGTAATTAAACACCATTGAATTGTAATATTTGTCAATTCTGTCAAACATCAACAAACACCATCCTTACCCTCTGTACCGTGCTCACACCCTTACCACCAAACTTCGCCACATCCCGAATGGAACACCCCTTACGGAGCAGACTTATTTCCTCAGCAGGAGGAAGGTTTTCGGGTTTTTATACCGTATTGTCATAGCATTTGCTTAATGCTTAGATTCCTGTCAAATGCGACCAACTAATATTGTGAACACACGTGTTCACAATCTGTATGTCAGGGAAAAGGAGATAGAAACCAATAATATTGCAAACATCATTTACAAGTGAAGCCATATCATTGTTCTGTGAGTTTTTCTGTACTTTATAGTCCATATTGTTTGTTCCCCTAATTGTTCCCTTTCTCCTCACTAAACGCCTTAATCTCGTCAGCAAGGACTTTCTGTAATTTCTCTTTCGGCACTATCAGCTGATAATCCGCCACTCCGATAGGCTTGCCCATATCTTCAAGCGCAAGTTCCACCTCTACACGGTCTTTTTCAGCACAGAGAATGATGCCGATGGAACGATTCTCGTCCGCACCACGCTCAAGGCGGTCAAGCAGAGAAAGATAATAGTTCATCTTTCCTGCATACTCAGGTTTGAATCTTGCCAATGCCTGTGTCTCATACATATTGAGTTTGATGGCATTGAGCAACAAGTCGCGATTCCAACCTTTTTCCACCGTCTTTGTGGCATAATAGAGAGTTGCATCATCATCTAATCCTTTGCTCAAAAGCAACATATTATGTGACCACGGCAAAAGTGCAACGCTGCGTTGCACTTTCTCATTATGCCCTGCGTAACGCTCATAGAATTTCTTCATGTACCACAGGTTTCGCGGTGAAACACCCATTTTAGGGTATCGTTCTTTTAGGTCTGCCGACAATCTTTTAACAACGCTGTCACCATACCCACTTTCAATCTTGCGTTCATGAAGCATTTGGCCAATTTCCCAATATGCGGTAGAGACGTAGCCATTGACATGTCGGGCTATTTCTGTCCGCGCGTGTTCAATTACTGCGACAGCGTGTCGCAGTATCTCGGCATAATCGCTACTCCCCATAGATAGTTTGTTTTCTTTATTGTCTGTTGTCATTTTATCAGTCTATGTTATCTTCTCTGAGATGGTCAATCTGAATGCAAAGATAATTATAATACATCACAATTCCGCATAAACGCAGTGAGATTTACGTTTGTTTTGCAACTTGACGAAGACAATATTTGCATTTCTAATGCTCAATACTATGAGCTGAGCGCACAACAAAATCTTTGATGCGAATTTCTTGAGTTTTGAGCGTGCAGCGATAATGCGTTGATGTGTAGCTGGTTATACGGTTGTGGAAAGAAATGTGCAATGAATAGCGGAGCCAAACAAGCATCATTGGTTGCAAAAGCGCAACTTTTACACTCCAATAGTGCCACTTTTATCATGCAATAGCGCCACTTTTACACTCTAATAGTGGCACTATTGTACTGTAAAAGTGGCGCTATCGTTAGGCGCAGGTGCTGTTTTCACGGCAGAACAGCGTAAAAACAGCAAACCGGAACTCTATAATCGATTTTTATTTTGTAACAGCTTTTTACCGTTTAGACGATATTTGCATAACAGAGGACATGAATACATGTTTTTTAGACAGGAAGACATGAAGACATGTTTTTCTTTTGAGACGTGTTTGTCAATCTATATTCAGAACAAGTCGTCTCCAGTCACCTGCCTGTTTATCTTTCTTGCATACATATTATTTTATTATACAGACCATGTGGCGTTACGAAGGTTGGGATAAGCGTCTTTGTGGTTTTCGTAACTTTCTTGAAAACCTTCAAGCGGTGTGCCAGATGAGCATCATATGCCTTGCTTATCTCATATTCCCCATTGCAATACTTCATCTCGCATATAGAGATTGACTTATCAGAGCGATCTATCAGCAAGTCTATTTGCGTTCCGTGTTTCAAGTCTTCGTCAGCTTCCTCATCTGCCATAACCTTGGCAGTAGGACGATAAGACCATGAACAAGGAGTGTTGATGCTACCGTCTATGCCCAAAGCTTTGACTATCTCGTTGATATGGTGAAGGCATACTATTTCAAATGCATGTCCACACCATGATTCATATTCTGCAGTGGTTTGCATCTTTAACCAATAGTTGTCGAGGAATGAGCCCTTGTTATGCATGAACTTGAAATAGAACAAACAGAAAGGATCTATCAGCTGAAACATCATATCTTTCTTTGACTTGCCAAATGGGGTGTAACTGCGAATGAAATCACATTGCTCAAGTTCTTTGAGTATCAGGCTGAACCTGCCGTTGTTTGCCAACCCCGTAGCATCAAGCAAATCCTGTCGGGTCATACCTTTACCCTTGTTTTTCAGTGCCGTGACAATGGTCAGATGATTGTCGGCTTTCTTGAAGAGCGAATTAAACAGGCGAGCAAACTCTTCAGTAAGTTCTCCGCCACGTGTGAAGCAGAGCTGCTGGATATTCTGCGCTACACTTTTGTTGTTTTCGAAAAGTGACAAGTAATAAGCCACACCGCCCATTGCCATATAACACTCGATGATTTCCGGTCGCTCATAATAGAATCCTTGTGATTTGAAATACTCTTCCACTTCATGTAGCTTGAACGGGGAAAGCAGCATGTTGTGGGTGACGCGATTATGGAGTCCTCCTCTTGAATTGATAACTTGGTTGAGCATCCAGGTGGTAGCACTTCCGCAAGCTATCAGCTTTATGTCGCTACGATAGGAAGCCCAGTCATTCCAGAAGTGTTCAAGCGCACTGATAAAGTTGGAAGCATAAGTGTCGAACCAAGGAAGTTCATCGAAGAAGATTATTTTGGTTCCTTCAGGCATTTTTTCCAAGGCTTTTTGAAGAAGTCGGAAAGCTTCAGTCCAATTATTGGCGTTTGTCTCAATACCTAATTGGTCGTTAAGTGCAAAACTGAAACTTATAAGCTGTTCCTTTGTTGTAACATTATCTTTACCCGTAACGCGGAAAGCAAATCGGTCTTCAAACAATTCTTTTACGAGAAAAGTCTTGCCTACACGACGTCTGCCATAAATGGCTATAAATTCAGATTTTCGGCTTGAAATATAATTCTCAAGCTTTTCTATCTCTTGTTCTCTACCTATAATATTCTCCTTCATATCTATCTCATATTAGTGGAACCTGTCGCAAAGTTATAAAAAATCCGAGATTACGACAACTTTCAAGTAAGAAACCTGTCGTAATCTCGCTTTTTTATTGAGATTACGACAGGTTTGGTTTCGTAAAACCGTACCAAATGTTCTGGTAAAACAACGAGCCGATTACAAATTACCCAAATATCGGTATTGCATAAAAAGAGAAACGGTGATAACTTTGCCGACTGAAACACAACGGGTTATAATATCCAACAAACATGTTGTCACGGAATGAAAAAAGCAATAACATTAATACTATTTTTGATAATATCGGCAGTAGCAACAGCCAACACATCATCAACAACAATAGCCATCGACGGACGTTTCAAGGTGTCGGGACGTGTGATTGACGAAAGCACCTTACAGCCATTGTCGTATGCCATTGTCAAGGTGTCAAATCTTGACTTATGGGCTACCACCGATGCCAACGGCACATTCGCCATTGAGAACATTCCCCAAGGACCGACCTCCATTGAGGTAAGGACTTTGGGATACGTCACCCGAACCGTGCAATTCAACATCAATCGCAACACAGACCTCAAGAACATACGCCTTAAGGAGGAGAACCTAAGCATTCCGGGCGTGGAGGTTACGGCACGCAAGAAATCGACAATCGGCACCACGACTTACTCTATAGACCGTAACACGCTCGACCACTCGCAAGCCCTATCGCTCAACGACATCATGGCTTTGCTGCCCGGCGGACAGACCGTCAACTCCACTCTGACGGACGACTCGCGCATGGCGCTGCGCTCCGCTTCCGGCGAGAGAGGCAACGCCGCATTCGGCACAGCCATCGAGGTAGACGGAATGCGTCTGAACAACAATGCCAGCATGAGCGAGACGCAATCAGCATCCACACGCAACATCTCGACATCAAACATCGAAAGCATTGAGGTGATAGCCGGAATACCGGGCGTGGAGTATGGCGACATAAGCAACGGCGTGGTGAAGGTGAACACTCGTCGCGGACATACACCATGGATAATGGAGGCGTCTATGAATCCGTACACACGTCAGGTGGCGCTTAGCAAGGGCATGGCATTGGCGCATAATGCCGGTACGCTGAACTTCTCGTTGGAACACGCACGCTCATTCACCGACATTGCATCGCCTCACACAGCGTATAGCCGAAACATCATGTCGGCTACCTATAATAAGGTATTCCGCTTGAAAGGCTCAAGCCTTAATCTGACAACCAGTCTGACTGGCAACATCGGAGGATATAATTCGGAAGCCGACCCGGACGCTTTTCGCGATACCTATCAGCGCCAACGCGACAATCAGCTACGTGCCAACCTGCAGATTGACTGGCTCTGCAACAGCAAGCGTTCCGGAGTGTTCAACGTAGCTTTGCAGGCAGCCTTCTCCACAGCCGACCGACGCTCGGAAAGCTATACCAACACGTCGTCTTCGTCCACCCAAGCCTACCTGCACACCATGACCAACGGCTATGCCATAGCCAAAGACTACGCTGACGGCATGGGCGCTGGCGACATCATACTGGGTCCGACGGGCTACTGGTATGTGCGGTCATTCAACGACCAGAAGCCTGTGACCATGCAGCTTAAACTAAAGGGCGAGTGGACACGACGCATACTCGGAGCCGTGAACAAGCTGATTGTCGGCACCGAACTAAACTCCACACGCAACAACGGTCAGGGCACATACTACGACGACATGCGTCTGGCTCCCACATGGCGACCCTACGACTACAGTCTCCTGCCAACGATGCACAGTCTGGCGATGTACATAGAGGAACGCCTTACGATAGGCAGACTGATGCTTGTAGGCGGACTGCGTGACGACATAACTATGATCAGCGGTTCTGACTACGGCACCGCTGCAAGCCTCTCGCCACGACTAAACGCACGCTATAATATAATAAAAGGTAAGAACGCGTCGCTCACGCTGCATGCCGGCTATGGCAAAAGCGTTAAGCTGCCATCGTTTCAGGTGCTCTATCCTGCCGACACATACACAGACCGCCTCGTATTCACACCAGGATCAACTGCTGACGGCAAGGCTTACTATGCCTACTACACCGACGTGAAACGCGCCTTATATAACAAAAATCTGAAATGGCAGCATGCCAATCAGGTGGAAGCAGGACTGGACGCAACCGTCGGCAAGGCGCGACTGAGCGTTTCGGCATTCTGGAGCCGCACGTACAATCCGTATCAGACTCTGAACGTATACACACCCTTTGCCTACAACCAGACGTCGCAGTCGGCTCTTGAGGGATGCGGGATTGCCGTCGCCGACCGCATATACGACGTAAACCCGAATACGGGCGTGGTAAGCGTGACATCAGCCACTGACGGTCACACGGTGACGCTGCCCTACTCCACCCGCCGCACATACACCGCCAACAGACAGTATGTGAACGGTTCACCCGTTACGCGCTACGGACTGGAATGGGTGGCAGAGATGCCAATCATCAGCAACCGTCACACCTTAGGTTTGTCGCTGCGCATAGACGGCAAGTATTATCACTATCGCGGCATCGACAATACGCTCATTGCGGGCAGCCCCAACGGCATTGGCGACCAAGCCGAAAGCTCCGACGTACAACCGCTCATAGGCTATTACGTAGGCAGCAACGTCACATCTGCCTCAACGGCAAGCACGCCAACGGTGAGCAACGGCATGCTGGACAAGGGATGCTGCCTCAACACCACTCTGACGGCACGCATACCACGACTGCGTCTCATCATGACCATGCGTCTGGAGGCGACATTGCTAAACTACCGACGCAATCTCTCGGACAACCGCACAACCATAACGCTCAACGAGGCTGGCGACGTGACTGGAACGAAATATACGGGACAGACCGACCATTATGTGGCTGTATATCCTGAATACTACTCTACATGGGACAATCCATCGGAACGCATACCCTTCGCTGAGGCTCTTCTGGCTGCCAAGGACAACAATCCTACACTATATCGCCAACTGAGCAATCTGATAGTAAGAAGCAACACTGCATATTACTTCAATCCGCAGGATGTGTCGGCATATTGCTCAGCCAACTTCTCCGTAACGAAGGAGATAGGCAAATGGGTGAGCCTGTCGTTCTACGCCAACAACTTCTTCAACAACTTGGCGTCCGTTCGCAATGCACAAACCGGGCTGAAGACATCGCTGTTTGACAGCGGATACGTCCCTAAGTTCTATTATGGAGCATCCGTCAGAGTGAAGTTGTAAGACTGTAGACGAGTAGACAACATACGAGTAAAGACAAGGAAATATGAACAATATAATGAAACACTATTTTGCCCTGCTGCTTACCATACTGACCATATTGGCATCGTGCAGCTACGACGAACATATAGACACTTACAACATCGAGGTGAGGCTGAGCGAAAGCGTAGCTGATGTTTCGGTAAAGATGACCAACAACATCGGCAGCACTTTCGAAGCTTCCACAGACGGCGACGGCATTGCCCGCTTCACTCTGCCCGCTGGCATATACAGCGTCAGCGCATCGAAAGTGAGCGACGACGAATACTTCCGTCATGTATGCAACGGAGCTTTGTCCGACGTGGCTATAGGCAGCAACAGCACTACAGTAATGATGCCAGTCAGCGTCACTACTATGCAGACAGCCAACCCTATACTTATAAAGGAGCTGTATAATGGAGGTTGTCAGAAAGACGACGGGTCTGGCAAATTCGCCATAGACAAGTGCATCATCATCTACAACAACTCATCTGAGACGGTGGCGCTCGACAACGTAGGTTTCGGCATCGTCGAGCCATACAATGCCGAAGCCAACACCCACTCCTTCCTCAACGGAGGCAAGCTGGACTATGCCGACGCCGACTGGATTCCGGCGCTCAACGGCATCTGGTATTTCCAACCGGGCTGCACGATAGCTCCTTACTCAGAACTCGTGGTGAACGTGCATGGAGCCATTGACAATACGCAGACCTACAGCAACTCTGTCAACTATGCCAACGCAGCCTACTACTGCATGTACGACGTGGAGGCAACAAGCAGCGACGGAGGCAAGTATAACAACACCATGTATTATCCTTCTCCTGCCGACGTTATCTCCACAAGCCACTATCTGAAGGCTGTGAAATACGGTAAGGGCAATGCATGGGCGATGAGCCAGACTTCGCCAGCCGTGATAATGTTTCGTACCGAGGGTGTGACACCTAAGGAATTCGGCGAGAACAATGCCAATATGATATACCCAACGGGCAAAGAGGGCAACATAGTGTATGCCTGTCTGAAGATGCCGCGTAGCTGGGTGATTGACGCAGTAGAGGTGTATAACGCCACAGCTCTTGCCAACTGCAAGAAGCGCCTCACGCCCGACCTGGACAATGGCTATGCCACTCTTACCGGAGGCTACGGGCATGCCTTGATAAGAAAGGTGGAGAAGACCGTGGACGGGAATGCCGTATATCAGGACACTAACAATTCAACGAATGACTTCTATGAAGCTGAAAATTGTTCTCTTCGCTAATCTGCTGTGTCTGCCGGCAATGGCACAACGCGACTTCCGGCTGACCGAACAGCGTAACGTATGGCTGACATCGGACAACGCCGCAGCTCTCACATCCTTCGACGACAACACCATAGCTCACGCCACGCTCTCATATCGTCACGACGAAGGCAAGCTGCACACCATGTCAGAAGGAAAGCGTCAGGACGCTTATGATGCCGACGTGCAGTCATACTGCAGACTCTCGGCTGACGTTGTGGCTTACGGCAGAGCCACGTACAGCCGACACAACATCTCAGATGCTGCCGGCAGCATGCTTATGCCTACAACGCAGCTGAAGCCGTTTGACCTCGTTGAGGAAACAAACGACAATGCCGGCGACAAGAGCATGGAGACATTCTGCATAAACGGAGCCATCGGCTGGAGAGCATGGCGACGGCTGGCTGTAGGCGCACGCCTCAACTATACAGCCGGCACATACGCCAAGCAGCGCGACCTTCGTCACAGCAATACGCTGACGGATATGGACGTAAGGACGGACGCCTTCCTTGCGTTGCCTCACAACAGTGGCATTGGTGTAGGACTGGTCTATAACCGTCGCATAGAGGCTATGCAGTTTAAGACCTACGGCACTACGGACCAGATTTACTACACGCTCATCGACTATGCCAACCGTCATGGCGAACGTGAGACTTTCGGCACCGAGGGGTTCACAGACAGCAAGAACCGTCTGCCGCTGCTCTCAGAACACATCGGCGTGACGGCTCAAGCCAAGTATGACCGCCTGTTCGCTGACATCACATACAGCCACCGCACCGGCTACTACGGACGTAAGTCGCAATACAGCGCTTCGCATGAGCAGCACCACGGCGACTGCCTCGCAATGCATCTGCGCTACGACATGACACAAAACGTGGAGCGTCTCGTATGGATGGACCTGCGCCTGACCACCGAAAGCCTCACATCCGAACGCGAGAACTATCGGCAGACAACAGCCACAAACGGCACGGCTGCCACATACTACGAATACTTCGAACCTACTAAGATGGCAGACAAGGTGCAGACTTACGGCATGGCAACTGTGAACGCCTACTGGAAACCGTCGGGACAGATATTCTTATGGCACATCATGGGAGGCACCCACTACTGGACACGCCGACAGACCGCCTACGTCTATCCTGACACATACACCACATCGCGCCACATCATCGCTCCGTTTGTAAGCGCCCGACGCAGTCTGCTCACACGAGGAGGCAAGCTATGGTCAGCAGAAGCAGGAGTGATAACCATAATGGGCAGCTTCAGTCAAGTGGCAGCACACGCAGCCGTCAAATACGAAATGCCGTTCAAAGGCACGCCATTACGTCCTGCCATATCGCTCAGGTATGACTTCCGCCAAGCCACCGATGGCGACATGAAAGGACTGACACGCAACACGCTGACCGTAACCGCGGCAGCAACATTTTAGGAAACAACTTTAAAAAAAATCAGAATATGAAGAAAACATTTACATTTATCTTCGCTTGCATAGCAGCGATGACAGCAATGGCTCAGAGCGACGGCTCTACAGTATCATGGGGCCTTAACGGCTCTGGCACGGAGGCAGACCCTTACATCATCAGCACAGCAGCCGACTTCGCTGCAATGGCAAACAACTGCAACGCAGACCACAAGGGAACCGGCGAGTACTTTAAGATGACTAACGACATCGACTTCGGCGGTTCGGAAGCGAGCCCGACGCAACTGCCTGCCATCGGCAAGGACGGCAACGCCCAGATCACTAAGATTGCCTATGGCTTTGACGGAACGTTTGACGGCGACGGACACACCATCAGCGGCATCTATCACACCGAGAACGGCAATAATGCTGAAGGTAAGTATAACGCCCTGTTCGGATGCATCGACAAGAATGGTGTGGTGAAGAACATCGTCTTCAGCGAGAACAACCACATAACAAGCTACAACTACGTCGGCTCCATCGCTTCGCTAAATATGGGCACCATAGAGAACTGCTCCAACTATGCAGACATCACAGCCACAAACTTCGCAGCCGGCGGAATATGCGGATTCATGGTAAACGGCAACGGAACCGTGAAAGACTGCCATAACTACGGCAACGTGACGGCTATGACTTACGCTTCTGGCATCTGCGGCGGATCGCAGTCGGGCAAAAGCATCACTACGTACAGCTATCTTATAGAGGGCTGCACCAACAGCGGCAATCTTTCAACCAGCAACGGTCTTGGTTCGGCAGGCATTGCCGGCTCTTACTCTGGCGCCATAAAGAACTGCACCAACAGCGGCAACGTGGACGACACTCAGGGAACAGCCAAGAGCAAGCAGTATACAGCCGGCATCGTAAGCTGCGCCAGCAACGCTGTGGACATCGAGGGTTGCACAAACAGTGGTTCGATTAACGGCGTGAAGAACGTGGGCGGCATCGTCGGCAACGTGATGAAGGGCGACGAGGCAGCAACGGCTATCAGCAACTGCGTCAATAACGGAGCAGTAAGCGGACAGGACCTTTACGTAGCCGGCATCGTAGGCAATTCGGCACGTGCCGAAGGACTGGTATCGGTAGTGAAGTGCACTAACAATGGCGAGGTAACATCTACTGGTACCTCTGAGTTTATCGGCAACCTGCGCGGCAACACCACCATTGCTCTTGGAGATGGCAACGTGATAGGAGCCGGACTCAAGGTTCTGCCTCTCGACCCGACTGACCCGACTGGCATCAGCGATGTGAATGTCAACAAGACCGCCAACGGTGTATTCCTGAGAAACGGCAAGATCGTAATTGTCAAGAACAACAAGGAATATACAGTCGGAGGCGTTCAGATGGTTGAGAAATAAAAAAACAGACACCCGACTCTAAAAACAACTTAAATACTGAATATGAGACAAAGACGTATCTTCTCTCTTCTTATGTGCCTTGGCAGCTGCATAGCTGTCTCGGCACAGACCTTGCCTCTCGACAGCTGCATTCGCAAAGGCAAACTCGCCAACGGACTTACCTATTACATACGCCACAACGCCCAGACTCCAGGACAAGCCGACTTCTACATCGCTCAGCGTGTTGGCTCAATACTTGAAAACCCAGAGCAGCGCGGTCTGGCTCACTTTCTGGAGCACATGGCATTCAACGGCACTCGCAACTTCCCCGACGGCAATGGCGGCGAACGCTCCGTACGTAACTGGTGTGAGCGCAACGGCATAAAGTTCGGTGCCGACCTCAATGCCTACACCTCCATAGACCAGACCGTCTATAACATATCCAACGCTCCCGTGAGCAAGGCTGGCGTTACAGACACCTGCCTCATCATTCTGCACGACTGGGCTGGCTCGCTGCTGCTCAAGGACAACGAAATCGACCAGGAGCGTGGCGTGATACGTGAAGAATGGCGCACACGACGCTCACGTATGGCAACGCAGCGCATGATGGAGAATGCCATGCCTGTGATATACGCCGGATCGAAGTATGCCGACTGTCTGCCGATAGGACATATAGAAGTGGTGGATACGTTCCATTACGATGTTCTGCGCGACTATTACCACAAGTGGTATCGTCCCGACCTGCAGGGCATTATCGTTGTGGGCGACATCAATGTGGACGAGATAGAAGCCAAGATAAAGAGTCTCTTTAATGACGACTCGGTGCCAGCAGGTGCCCCACAGCGCACTTACTATACGGTGCCTGACAACAAGGAAATGATAGTATACACCCAAGCCGACAAGGAGCAGCCCACGCTCAACTTCTCGCTATACATGAAGCACGATGCCGAACCACGAGAGACGAGAGCCACACGCGAGGCTTTCCTCGGCAGCTACAAGTCGAAGCTCGCCATGTTCATACTGCGTCAGCGACTGGCCCAGCTTTCACACGAGGCACAGCCGAGAGTGATGTCAGCAAGTTGCCGCGCAGGCAACTTCTACGTCACCACCGAGAAGGATGCCTTCGCTCTCAACATCGGTCTGATGCCCAATAATCCGCAGGCTGGCATTGATGCTGCCATAGAGATTGTGGAGAAGGCGAGACGTTACGGATTTACGGAGGCAGAACTGGAGCATGCCAAGGTGCAGCACACCGTAAGCATCGAACACCGCCTTGACAACAAGGACAAGACACGAAACGCCGAATATGCCAAGAACATCGTGTCTAACTTCTGTAGCGACGAGCCTTGCATGAACATTGAATACGAGGCAGCTCTGGAGGCTGAGTTCTCTGCCAGCGTCACTCTCGACGACATCAACGAGACAATGAAGGAGATGGCAGACAATAAGAATCAGGTGTGCATAGTCTTCGGTCCGACAGAGTATGACGGCAAGCCATACACCATGCCTTCGGAAGATCAGTTCAAGTCATGGATAGAGAACGCGCAGAAGCAGGAATACGCCAACGACAACTCGTCACGCCAGGTTGACCCTGTCTTCATGAAGAAGCTGCCCAAGAAGGGAAAGATTCTCTCCAAGCATACAGCCGCCAACGGCTACACCGAATATCTCCTGTCCAACGGCATAAAGGTGAGCGCACGACAGTCAGACATCGAACCCAACCGCCTTACTATAAACATGTTTCGCATGGGCGGTCGCTCGCTCTATCCTGACACAGACGCTCCGACGCTGCAATTCCTCGGAAGCGTAGTGAAAGAGAGCGGAGCTGCCGACTTCGACTTTCTCACTCTCGAGAAGAAGCGCCGGGGCAAGGCGCTGCGCGTGGTGCCATACATCGACGACGAGGAAGAAGGTGTGAAGGGAGTTTGCGTGGCGTCCGACCTTAAGACGTGGTTGCAGATAATGTATCTCTACCTCACCAATCCGCGCAAGGACAAGGCCATATTCCAGAATATGATATCCAAACAACAGTCGATGCTGCGTAACCGCAACGCAAGCCCTAACGTCACCTACAACGACTCGTTGCGCGTAGCCGTATACGGAGAACGCAAGCGCACCCAACCGCTCACGGCTGACCGCATGAACGAGGTAAGCTTCGACCGCATCTACCAGATTTACAACGAGCGCTTCAGCAATCTTGCAGGCATGAACCTCATCATTACGGGTGACATACGCGAGGACGACTTCGAAGAACTGATCTGCCAGTACGTGGCAAGTCTGCCTGGCAAGAAGAACACCAACAACGACTGCAAACCCGGAGAATACACTCTCGACATTCAGGAGGGAAAGGTTACGAAGGTGTTCCACAAAGAGATGGCAACTCCTTCGGCACAGACCAACATCGTCTATTCTGCACCTATAGCCTACACCGCCGACACGGACCTCAAGCTTGACGTGCTCTCTCAGATTATGCGCGGCGTCTACACGGAAAAGGTGCGCGAGGAAAAGGGAGGCACATACGGCGTTAACGTGGAGGGACAGTTCTGGAGATATCCTGCAGACGGATGTTCAATGACCGTCAGCTTCCGTTGCGACCCGAACAAATACGACGAGCTTCTGCCCGTAATAGACCAGCAACTGCAACGCATGGCAACAGAGGGTCCCACCGAGGAACAACTGGAAAAAGTGAAGGAATATGCTCGCAAGAACTACAGTCGCGCCGTGCTCACCAACGGATGGTGGGAATACGTACGCTATCACGAACTGCGCGAGGGCATCGACTTCAACAAGGACTATCTGCAGAAGGTGGACAGTCTCACCACTGACAGCATTCGCGACTTCTGCCGACAGCTCACAGCTGCAGGCAATCGCATTCAGGTAACAATGAAATAACTCAGAAAAAGAAAAAGAAATGACAAAGAATATGCTTTCAATAAAGAAGTGCATCAAAAGAGGAGCAGCGACAACATTGCTGCTCCTCGCAGCCATCACCATCCAAGCCGACAACGTGATGAAACGACACGCCGACGGCACCTGCTCAGTAAACACCAGAACAATATGTAAAGCCCGTGGCTATCGCAAAGGCACCCCTGTAGAGGTGTACTTCAAGAACGGCAAGGTGCTGAAAGTGGTGGCTCTGAAAAACGAAGAAACTGTGCCTTACTTCGCCCGCATAAAGAAGTTTCTGCTGCCACTTTACAACAACCTGAAAGTATCGAAGGCTAAGAAACTCGCCGAGCGCACAGACATAGACGGATGCACCGGTGCAACGTTCAGCACAAAGGCAGTACAGAAAAACATACAGACTGCCATTGGATATTACGAGAAGAACAAGTAAGTAACCTGTCGTAATCTCACTTTTTCGTTGAGATTACGACAGTTTTTTTATACACAAAAGCATTGCTTTTATGCAATATCACATAGATTTTGTGTACCTTCGCATAAAGATAGAAGAAAGGTGAAGAATATGAATCCTATTGATATATTGCATTTATCTGACACGCATGGTCAGCACAAGAATCTGAAGTCATTGCCCGAAGCAGATGTCATCGTACATAGCGGCGACTTCACTTTTGCAGGAAGTGAAGAGGAAGCGTATGACTTCATGAACTGGTTCTGTAACTTACCTTATAAACATAAGATATTCATCGCGGGTAACCATGATATGTGTATGTATGGGGCAGACCATATTGATGGACTCTCACGAAACGTTCACTACTTATACAACAACAGTGTTGTCATAGATGGCATAAAGTTTTATGGTATACCAATGTTTATGGAAGACTGCATGGATGGCAATTTGGACGTATTCATCAACAATATTCCAGACGATACAGACGTCTTGATCACACATATGCCACCCAAGGGAACATGTGACCTTGCTGACTACGGAAAAGGTCCGGAACATAGAGGAAATGCTACTCTTGCCGAACTTCTGAAGAAGTTACATCCTACTTGCCATTTGTTCGGTCACGAGCACGATGCTTATGGTAAAACAATAAAAGAAAATGTTATATATAGCAATGCCTGTGTGGTGGACAGTCGGTACAATCTGATAAATAATCCAACAATAATAAACATAAATCATTCAGCTTATGTCTTACGAGGACTTTAAAAAGAAGGTTTATTCTTACTTGATAAAGTATAAGAAGGAATACCTTGGAATCGTGGAAAAGGGTGTTTCATCACATGGAGTGGAACACGACTGCTTATTCCCTAAACCATATTGTGACGAAAAGCTTCCTTCTATGTTATATGCAGGCATAAGGCCAGTGGTAAAAGATATTCAAGCAAGTGGTTTTGCCTACAAACCCCATCTTGCAGCATCATCACATGTCGCCAGTTCGCAGACAGCATGCATCAACCTGTTTGTTCCAATCCTTGAAAGCAATAAAGCAGACCAGATACTCATAGAATCTGGAGTCGCACCGAAAGGATTCGCCCACATAGACAGAGAACAACTAAGGAAAGGATATTGCTTTGAATACTGGGAATCTTCATTAAAGGGTTCAAAAGGACTTCTTGGGGATCATAGCCCTCATGCAGGAACAGACGCTGATGTCGCTATCGCATACCGAGACAAAGACAACAAGCTATGCCTATGGCTGATAGAGCACAAGTTGACAGAACAGGAATTTAGCACATGCGGCGGTTATCGCTCAAAGGGCATCTCTGAATCAGAAAAGGTCAACTGCACAACTTGTAGTATGATAGATTTGCTGAATGACCACAAGAAGTGCTATTATCACAAGCATTGTGGCTATTATTACTGGAATATCATGGATGCCCAGTCTACATTCTTCAATGGTAACTATGATGGGACTGGTTGCCCTTTCAGAGGTGGCATGAACCAACTTTGGAGAAATCAGATGATGGCCTTAGAACTTGAACACTGTGCAGCATTCGCCGATGTCTTTTTCTCCGTTGTCACCCATCCGGAGAATAGGTTCCTCGACAATACGATGAACGAATTTCGTGAACTCACAAAGAACTCTCATAAGTTTTTTGACTTCAAGTCGGACTCTTTGGTAAATGCAGCTGTTAAGTATCTACCCGATTGGACAAACTGGTACAAGAAGGTATATTATGGAATGGAATAGAATACACAGACACTCACGATAATGGCTCGCATATTCATAGCAATACGTTTCGACGACGAGGTTAAGAAGGCTTTGGTCGGTCTGCAGGACACGTTGAAGGCGAAAGGTGTTAGGGGCAACTATTGTCCTTACCGAAACCTTCACATGACGCTTGCCTTCATCGGCGAGAACTATGACCTACCGGAGATCAGCAAGGCTGTGAGCGAGGTGGAATTCGAGCCCTTCACGATGACCTTGAGCAAGCTCGGCACTTTCCCTACAAGAGCCGGCGTTATCTGGTGTGGCATAAAAGAGAGTGAGCAGGTCATGGCCTTAGCCAAGCAGCTACGCGAGCGACTTACGGATCATGGGGTAAAATACAGAATGCAAGCATTCTTCCCTCACATTTCCATCGTCCAACATCCCACGCATATTATTACCAACATTGACGTTCCTGAGATATCCATAACGACGGACAGTATAAAGATAATGAAGTCAGAACGGATTGACGGGGAACTGATTTACTCAGATATGAACAAAACAGAAACTATACATCAAATAACATTCAGCCCTACCGGCGGAACACGCCGTGTAAGCGAATTATTGTGTAAAGCAATGAAGGCTGAGAGCAACATTACAGAACTTTGCACAAAGCAGGAGAACTTGTCATATCCACAAGTCTCTGCTGACGACTTGGTGATCATCTCCATGCCCGTGTATGCTGGTCGTGTGCCAGCTTTGGCTGTGAAAAGACTGAAAGGCATAAAGGCAAACGGTGCCAAATGTGTGATTGTGGCTGTCTATGGCAACAGAGCCTATGAAGATGCCTTGGTGGAAATGCAGGATGTCTGTACGGAGATGGGCTTTAGGGTGATAGCTGCTGTTGCAGCCATTGCAGAACACAGTATTTGCAGGATGTACGGCGCCGGCAGACCTGACACAGAGGACGCCAAAGAATTAGCCTCGTTCGGCGCGGCTATAATTGGAAAGGCGAAGAAGGAACTGCCTTTCGAGCCACTTGTATTGCCAGGTAACCGTCCTTACAAGCAAGGTTGCGTTGGCCCCTACCCCGTCGCCGGCGACCTTTGCACGGAATGCGGACTTTGCGCGAGCGAATGCCCAACGGGAGCTATATCACCGGACAATCCAAAGAGCAACAATCATGAACTTTGCATCGGTTGCATGCGCTGTGTGAAGGTTTGTCCTGCTCAGACAAGAGGCATAGGCGAACGTATGAACATGCTGGTGGCTCACCTTAAACCGTTATGTAGCGAAAGAAAGAATAACGAGCTATTCATATAAAATAGATAACTTATGTTAATATAACATAAATATACAAATGAGAAAATACGGATAAATGTGGTATATAAAATAAAATATGTAACTTTGCACCCGCTATTACGAGTTAGTAGCATAATTCAAACCATAAAACAATAAAATAAAAAATGGCAACAAAAATCAGATTGCAGCGCGGCGGACGTAAGGGTTACGCCTTCTATCGTATCGTTATCGCTGACTCAAGAGCACCACGTGATGGTAAATTCACTGAGAAGATTGGTACTTACAACCCTAACACCAATCCTGCTACCGTAGATTTGGATTTCGACCGTGCACTCTACTGGGTAGAGACTGGCGCACAGCCCACAGCTACAGCACACAACATCCTCAAGGGCGAGGGCGTATACTTGATGAAGCACCTCCGTGGTGGCGTTAAGAAGGGCGCTTTCGACGAGGCTACAGCACAGAAGAAGTTCGACGCTTGGAAGGAAAACAAGCAGAACGGCCTGAACTCTGTACGTGAGAATGAGGCTAAGGAGAAGTCTGCAGCTGCTGCTAAGGAGCTTGAGGCTGAGAAGAAGATCAACGAGGCTATCGCTAAGAAGGTGGCTGAGAAGAAGGCCGCTGAGGCTGCTGCTAAGGCTGAGGCTGAAGCTGCTGCAAACGCAGAGGCTGCTGAGGCTCCCGCTGAGGCATAAGCAAGATAGCGTAATGATAAAAGCATTAAGCTAACAAACAAACACATGAATCCCAAGGACAAGACAGTTCTTGGGATTTATTGTTTTTAGACATATATACACATAAACCTTTGTTGAACTAAAAGACAAAAGCACGTGAACACATCACATCATACATCCACAACGTTCAACTGCAAGGCCATCGCTCTTGACCTTGACGGAACGCTTACAAATCACGAGAAGGTAATAACGCCTCTTACAAAGAAAGCCCTGCTTGAAGCGCAGGAGAAAGGCATCAGCATCATTCTTGCCTCAGGTCGCCCCACATACGGCATCGCCCCATTGGCGGACGAACTGGGACTGGACACAAATGGAGGATACATCCTTGCCTACAATGGAGGAAAGATTGTGGACTGGCGCACCAAGGAAGAGATTTATTCGAACTGCCTTCCTGAGAATGTCGTACCCGAGATTTACGAATACGCAAAGACTCACCAGCATGCTCTCTTGGGATATAAGGGAAAGGAGATTGTGACGGAATGCCCTACAGACAAATACGTTCTTGAGGAGTCGCGCATCAACAAGATGCCTGTTAGAAAGGTGGAGAACCTTCTGGATGTCATCGAACGCAATCCAACAAAGCTGCTTATGACTGGTGATCCAGAAGAAATGAAGAAGGCTGAGACTGACCTTGCTGAAATAATGAAGGGAAGGATGGACGTGTTCAGATCAGCTCCGTTCTTTGTTGAACTGGTGCCAATGGGCATCGACAAGGCAGAATCGCTGAAAAGATTGCTCGCCATCATGGGCATAGGAACCGAAAACCTTATGTCGTTCGGCGACGGATATAACGACATAAGTATGATTAAACTGGCTGGTATGGGAATAGCAATGGATAATGCAGCGCAAGAAGTGAAGGAAGCAGCCGACTACGTCACGCTGTCAAACGAAGAGGACGGCGTAGCTGCAGCATTGAAGAAATTTATCGAATAAAGAAAATAGGAGCTGTGGACAAAGATATCCGCAGCTCCTATTGTTTTTATTTTCTTGCATACGTCAATACATAATCCTCATTGAACGTATAGTCTATACGGACGCTCTCGCCGGTTATGAGATTATTGCCGCATAATGCCCCACCCTGCTCCGCATCCATTATCTTGATGTTTTGGAAAGTCAGACGCTCGTCTGAATAGAGCTTATAGATTGTTTCCTTGGCACACCAGAACAGCAACGTCGGGATTACATCTGGGACAACATCAGGGAGGATATCTTTATCCCCACTCTTATCTTTCTTCATAGAGAACAGCAAGGTGGCAGGCTTCTCATCTTCTCGCAGGAACCTGTCAGCTATACGAAGCACTCGTGTATTGATGTATTCAATATCCACAGCCACATCGCAAGACGTGGACAGTATCACAGAAACAAAACCCTTGGTGTGGCTAATACCAATCTTATAACCTTCCACATACGGTTTGCCTGAAGGTTCATGACCGATAACAAGATTTCTGTTGCCCGTTATAGCAAAGAGCAAGGAATAGACAGAAGCAGTCTCTTTTCGCCTATTCTCTGACAGACTCATCAGTAGGTCGTAAAATGGCAAGGAAGCGAATTGCTCATAATCGAGATTCTCTTCCATCTCCCAAACACCAAGACGTACATCCTTATCGATTTCATTTATGAACAATAATGCCATAACGTATAACTACTATAAGGATTACTACTCATCAGAAGCCGACTTATCACGATTCTCATGAACAATTACCTTTACCTTACTGATACGGCGTTCTTCAATACTTACAATCTCAAAGGTATAGTTCTTATAGTCTATCTTCTCATGGACGCTAAGGAAGTCGCCCTTTATCTCAAGCAAGAGTCCGGCAAGCGTATCTGCATCACCCTCCACATCAGAGAACTCATCGTCATCCACATTCAGAATCTTGCAGAAGTCGGTAAGCAAAGTCTTGCCCTCGAAGATATATGTATTATAGTTCAACTTTGTGTAAGTCTTGTCTTCTTCATCGTATTCGTCGTTTATCTCGCCTACAATCTCCTCAAGGATATCCTCGAGGGTAACAAGACCACTCGTACCACCAAACTCATCCACAACGATGGCGATATGCACCTTGTCCTCCTGGAATTCTCGCATAAGATCGTCAATCTTCTTTGTTTCAGGAACGAAATAAGGAGGACGCATAAGACTCTGCCAACGGAAGGTGGTCGGTTTAGAGAGATGCGGAAGTAAATCCTTGATGTAGAGAATGCCGCGGATGTTGTCCGCACTATTCTGATAAACCGGTATACGACTGTAATTATTCTCAATAACACAGTTGAGCACTTCTTGGTAAGTAGACCTTATATCAATGCCAACAATATCCTGACGACTGGTCATAACCTCCTTTGCTGTTTCGTCACCAAAGCGAATAATACCCTTAAGCATACTCTGCTCGTCCTTGATATCGTCCTTATCAGTAAGCTCAAGAGCCTGCTCAAGGTCGTCTACGCTAAGTACATGGCTCTCCTTCTGCACCACCTTTTCGGCAAGCACACCACTTCTCAGTAGCACGTTCTCAATAGGCCAGAACAATTTACGGCAGAAAGTGATTCCTCCAACACACTTACGACAGAACCCTAACGGATCCTGACGACTGTATACCTTCGGCATAATCTCGCCAAAGAGAAGGAGCAGGAATGTAAGAAGAACCGTTAACGAAAGAAACTGCAACCAATATGCACGCGGACCAAAGTTCATTATGTGAGCAAAAATATAATTGCACAACATAATAATGGTGACGTTCACGAAGTTGTTGGTGATGAGAATGGTTGCCAAAGTGCGCTCGCTATCCTCACGCAAAGCCTGAATTTTCTTATCGCTGGACGTACGCTGGTCGCTAATCTCCGAGAGATCGGAAGGTGAAAGGCTGAAGAAAGCTATCTCCGAACCACTTGCAAAGGCAGAAGCTCCCATAAGCAACATCACCAAGAATATTGCAAACAACACACCCAACGTGGGCAGTTGGAAGGAAACGTCATTAAATGACTGTACGAAAAAATCTATATAAGGGTCAAGCATAATTATAATGATTAGAATGGCAAGGCGTCATCTTGAGTGTCTATCTTATTGACACCGGCACCCTGTTGTTGGCTTGCATCTACAGCCTGTGGCTTGGTAGAAGAAGCGTTACGAGGAGTAAGAAGCTCCATATTCTCGGCATAAATCTCAGTAACGTAGTGTCTGATGCCCTTCTTATCGTCATAAAAACGATAACGGATGCGACCCTCGATACAGATCTTGTCGCCTTTATGCACATATTTCTCCGTAATCTTAGCCAACTCGCGCCACACCACAATGTTGTGCCAGTCAGTACGGTCCGGCACACGCGTTCCGTTAGGAAGAACATAGCCACGCTCCGTTGTAGCAAGCGAAAACTGTGCCACAGCCTGGTCAGCGTCATAATATTTCACTTCCGGCTCCTTGCCGACATTTCCGATTAGTAGAACCTTATTCATATCTAAACTGTGTTTTTATGATGGTTTATGATATACAAAAAGACAAAGGGTGCCATGCTACTATGGCAGACACCCTTTCTTTATATCAATGTTCTTTCTCTTTTATTTCCACATTCCCAAATACTTGTAATGGAAATTCTTGCCTTTTGCAGACGGGAACTGCGAACGATTGTCCACTCTTCCGCGCAAATGCTCTACAATACGATTGTAGCAATCCTGCCCAGAGTTGGCTTTGCAACGCACTACAAACTTCGTATCGCGATACTCATGCTTTCCGGTAGCAGGAACAAGCACAACGCGCTTGAAGTCGAGCTCACCTTCATACCATCCCATACGTTCTTCTGTAAGGCGATTAGTCGTGGCAGAAGCTCCATCACGCTTATCAGCCGCCGAACCGTTGTTCTGTCCGTTGGAATGAAGAGCCTTCTTCTGCTTGAAGTCAAGCATTGTAGCCGCTGTAGTCTTAATTATAATAAAGTATACTCTGGGGCGAATTTTATACCTTTTAGGATAATAGACTTCACCTTGAGCATAATCCCTGATATCGGCCTCCAAATCTGGATTCATGCCTATCTCGGGAATTGAACTCAAAAAATCCAAAGCCTCGTCGACATTATGAACTAATGTCTCCTTATCAAAATATCTTAAGTATAAATTCATTGATTGTCGAAATCTGGTTTATAAGATAGGATAATAAAAAGAAGAGCGGCAAACGGGACTTGAACCCGCGACCCCAACCTTGGCAAGGTTGTGCTCTA
>ERZ1027181.166-NODE-166-length-32581-cov-21.182285_pt1 | contig 32581 bp, 30 predicted proteins | sample MGYA00519247_ERZ1027181 | MGnify/ENA primary metagenome ERZ1027181 (study PRJEB26926, sample SAMN06164415) | human gut metagenome | biome: ENVO:00009003; feature: ENVO:2100002; material: ENVO:00002003 | host: Homo sapiens | place: USA | collected 2012 ...
GAACCCCTATGCCAAGATTGAGAATCTTGTATCCTAACCATTAGATGAATCCACCGCGGTTATGTTCTGCAATAAGAAATCAGCGGAAGCTGGGGGATTCGAACCCCCGGTACGGTTACCCGTACGGCAGTTTAGCAAACTACTGGTTTCAGCCACTCACCCAAACTTCCATACGATTAAAAGTTTAACCGGAGCACTGTTTCTCAATTGCGAGTGCAAAGGTAGCTTTAATTTTTTATACCACCAAATGTTTGAGCGTTTTTTTTGAAGAAAAATGCTGTTTTTTGTGCTTTTTGCCCTTGAAAAGGGCTTTTTAGGGCTTATTCCATCTTCTTATAGTAGCGAGTGTGGGCGTTATGGTAGATGTCGGGATGGAAGATTTTGGCAAAGTCGAGCAGGAGAGAGTCCGGTCTGAACGAAATTTCCTCGAAATACGGTATTCCCGTTGTCGATCCGCACTCATAAACATTGCCTTCCTTGAACGCCTTTATCATTTCGTAGCCCTTATATTCGTCAAGCAGGAACTTGCGGTCGGGTGCTTTCATGCCGTTGTAGACGAAAAACCAGCAGTCGGCGTCTTGCGCTGACGACATCACCTTCTCCGGCACACCAGGCAAGGAACCGCTGCTCTTGTCGTCGGCGAACACGTATCGTCCGCCGGCGTCGGCAATGAGACGTCCCATGCTGCTCCTGCCGCCGGGACAATACCACACGCCGCTGACGACGCGCTCCGTAATGACCTTCGGCGATGTCTTCGAGCGCTTCGCCTCCTTCTTTATGGCGTCATAGCTGCGCACCACGTCAGCGAACATCTTGTCGGCTGCCTCCTCCTTGCCTACGAGCATGCCGTAAAAGCGCATCCATTCGGCACGACCAAGAGCCGATGTTTCCATATAGTCGGCGCACTCGATGAGTGGAACGCCGAGATGATCCATCTGACCGTAGCTCACACCATTGAACGGCGATACGAAGATGGCGTCGGGACGAAGAGCCACGATGCGCTCCACGGTAGGCGACATGCTGTTGCCGCAGTCCGTGATGCCGCCCTTCTTAATGCCGTCCTGTACGTAAGGCACGTAGATGTAGCTGAGGTCGCACACGCCTTTCACGACGTCCTCGGCTTCAAGTTGTCCAAGGAGCCAGCAATGTGGTGAGGTGAACATCACGCTGCGTCTTATCGGAGTGTAGACGATGGTGGCTTCCTTCATGCCGGCTGTCTTGGACGCCATGCGTGCCGAGTCGGCCCGCTCCACCAGCACATACCTATGCAGCACCTTCCCCTGCTTCCATGGATTGCGTATCTCCGCCACCTTATATCCGTCGTGCTTCACGATGGTGAGCAGCTCGGAATATGCCATTCTTATCGTGTCGCCGTCAGCAGGCGTGCTGTCAGCGCGATGGCGGTTGCAGGAAGTGAAGGCGAGAAGTGAGGCTGTAGCCCCTATATATATATAATGTAGAAATCTCTTTGTTTTCATTGCTTGAATTGTTATGTTCTTTGTTTGTCCGTACTGCAAAGTTAAGAAAAATCGACAAGACTTGATACAGCAGTATAGAGTTAATAATAAATTTAAAAAAAGCATACGTTTTTATTTGGGCATTGTCGCAAAAATCGCTAACTTTGTCAGCATTCAACATCCCAAGAAAAGGCACACATGATAACAAACCTTTAGACTAAGAAATAATAACTAACCTTAAACATTTATGGCAACAGAAAAAAGAAACCTTCTTAGCGGCAATTTCAGCAAGAAAAATGCTTGCCTCTTCGCCGTTGCGATTCTTGTCACCATTGTGATATGGAACCTGCCTATCTCCTGCTTTGGCATTGACGGACTGACCGTCATCCAGCAACGCATCATCGCAGTTTTCGCTCTGGCTACAATCCTTTGGGTAACAGAAGCCATATCGCCTTGGGCAACGTCCGTGTCGCTCATCGGCTTGCTGCTGCTTACCACATCAGATAACGCATTCCATATTTTCCGTTCAGGAATAGACAAGTCTGAACTGCTCGACCATAGTGCGCTTATGGCAACCTTCGCCGACCCCATCATTATCCTCTTCCTTGGAGGCTTCGTGCTTGCCATCGCTGCCACAAAGTCAGGACTGGACGTGCTCTTGGCCCGCACCCTTCTCAAGCCCTTCGGCAACAAGAGCGAGAACGTGCTGCTCGGATTTATCCTCATCACCGGTGTGTTCTCGATGTTCGTCAGCAACACCGCCACGGCTGCCATGATGCTCACCTTCCTTGCTCCCGTCTTCAAGGCGCTTCCGCCGGAAGGCAAGGGCCGTGTGGCGCTTACGCTCTCCATCCCGGTAGCTGCCAACATCGGCGGTATGGGAACGCCGATCGGTACGCCTCCTAACGCCATCGCCCTCAAGTATCTCAACGCTCCGACCGGCCTTAATATGGGCATCGGTTTCGGTCAGTGGATGATGTATATGCTCCCACTTACCGTCCTGCTTCTTTTCATAGGATGGTTCCTGCTCAAGAAGTTCTTCCCGTTCAAGAAGAAGACCATCGAACTGGAGATTGAGGGCGAGGTGCAGCATAACTGGCGTACTGCCGTTGTTGCCGTTACCTTCATCGCCACCGTGCTGCTCTGGATCTGCGACCGTTGGACAGGTGTAGGATCAAACACCGTAGCCATGGTGCCCATCGTGGTGTTCGCATTCACCGGCGTAATCAAGGCACGCGACTTGGAGGAAATCAACTGGAGCGTAATCTGGATGGTGGCAGGAGGCTTTGCCCTCGGTCTTGCCCTCAACGATTCGGGTCTTGCCGATAACGTCATCAAGAGCATTCCGTTCGGACAGTGGTCGCCGTTGGCTATACTGCTCGCTTCGGGATTGATTTGCTACGCACTCTCCAACTTCATATCCAACACCGCCACAGCAGCTCTCCTCGTTCCTATCCTCGCCGTTGTCTGCAAGGGTATGGGCAACGGTCTGGACAGCATCGGCGGTACGGTGACTGTGCTTGTTGGCATCGCCGTGGCTGCGTCTGTGGCAATGACTCTGCCTATCTCTACTCCTCCAAACGCCATCGCACACTCCACAGGTCTTGTGAAGCAGAACGAGATGATGAAGATTGGTCTTACCATGGGTGTCATCGGACTTGTGCTCGGCTACATCCTGCTCTTCTTCCTTGGAAAGGCACATGCGTGGTAAAAACACCGACAAACGCTATATATACATACTGAATAAATAATAATGAACATTACAGAAGAGACCCTTTGCGCAGTTGCTCTGTCGCGTATAGGACGTTCCAATCCTGCTGACTTTCTCCGACTCTATAACACTCTTGGGTCGGCGAAAGCCGTATACGACCATCGCGACAACATCCTTGACGTCATTCCTGACGCCACTCCGCGACTGGTGAAGGCTCTTCAGAATATGCCCGATGCCAAGCGCACCTCCGAAGAGGAAATCCGCTTCGACGAGGCGCATGGTATCACGCCATTGGCTTTCAACGACGAAGACTATCCGGAACGGTTGCGCCATTGCTGCGACGCCCCCATCGTTCTGTTTTATAGAGGTACGGCAGACCTCAATCAGCGTCGCATCATCTCCATCGTAGGCACAAGGCATTGCACCGTTTACGGACAGGACCTTATCCGGAAGTTCATCACCGACCTGCATGAAGTGTGTCCAGAGGTGCTCATTGTGAGCGGCTTGGCATACGGCGTGGACATCTGTGCGCACCGTCAGGCGCTTTCCTGCGGATACGAGACATTGGGAGTGCTGGCGCACGGACTGGACTATATCTATCCTACGGCACATCGCGATACTGCCACGAAGATGCTGGGGCAGGGTGGACTGATTACCGAATTTACCACACATACCAATGCCGACAAGCTGAATTTCATACGACGCAACCGCATCGTTGCTGGTATGGCGGACGCCACATTGCTCGTGGAAAGCGCAGCACACGGCGGTGGACTGATAACGGCAGGAATAGCCGATGGCTATGGTCGTGACGTATTTGCCTTCCCAGGAAATGTAGGCAACGTATACAGCGAGGGTTGCAACAACCTTATCCGCAACAACAAGGCTATGCTTCTGACCGGCGCCGCTGACTTCGTAAGTGCGATGGGGTGGGAGGAAGACAGCGTGATACTGCGTGCAAGGAAGGCTGGCATTGAGCGCCAGTTATTTCCTGACCTCTCGGAGGACGAGGAAAAGATTGTCAGTCTGCTGCGCGACAATAACGACCTGAACGTAAACATCATCGTGATGCGTACGCAGCTGCCCTCGGCAACGGTGACATCCAACCTCTTCAGCCTTGAACTCAAGGGTGTGGTGAGGATGTACGCAGGAGGAGTGTATCATCTTATGGACTAAAAAAACAACCAATAAACATATATGAGAAACATAAAAAGATTGTTAGGAGCGGTGGTCTTCTTTGCCGTTTCGGTAATGGCAAGTGCACAGAACGACTCAATCCTTTTCGAGGATAACACACGCATTGACACAACAGCAAGAGGCGAACTCCGTCTTAATATTGACGGTATGGGATTCTTCCGTGACAATGAATATAAGGGAAGCCTGCGCAAGGGATATACGCTTCCCGGTTTTTGGTTGCAGCCCACGGTCAGCTATCAGCCTCTCTCGCGTCTGCGTCTTGAGGCGGGAGCGTATATGCTGCATTACTGGGGTGCCAACAAATATCCTTGCATGAACCTGCATGACATCGGCACGTGGATGGGCGAACAGACACAGAAGGGATTCCATATTCTCCCCGTATTCAATGCTCATCTGCATGCCGCAAAGAACGTAGAACTGGTTCTTGGTACCATTTACGGTAGAGCCAATCATCATCTTGCCGAACCTTTATACAATCCAGAGGCAGCTTTGTCGTCAGATCCCGAAGCCGGTCTTCAGGTGCTTTGGCGTCCGTCGTTCATGGATTTGGACGCATGGGTGAACTGGGAGAGCTTTATCTTCGATGAAGACAATCATCAGGAGGCGTTCACCGTCGGACTTTCTGCAAGTCTGAAGGCTAACGGTAGCGCAAGAAAGACGCACGTATATTTTCCGCTTCAGATTCTTATGCAGCATCGTGGCGGCGAGGTGAACACCACGGCGGACGAGCGACAGATAAAGACATGGATGAATGCGGCTGCGGGAGTGGGACTGACGTTACGCCCGGAATGCAGTCTGGTTTCGCGATTGAATTTTGAGGGTATGGCTATGTATTACAGCCAAGTGGCTGGGAGCATGCTTCCTTTCGATAAGGGTCATGCCTTTTATGTAAAAACGGAAGCCGACATGTGGCGCTTCCGTGTAAGAGTAGCCTATTGGGATGCCAATAAGTTTGTGTCTATCTTCGGCAACCCGCTTTACGGTTGCGTCGGAATAGACGACGAGAGTTATGTAATGCCACGCAATCGCATGGCAAGCGTGCGTCTGAGTTATGCACAAAATCTCGGCAATGGTTTCGCCTGGGGCGGATATGCCGACCTCTTCAATAACTTTCCCTCAGACGCAAGCTCGGAATCACGCGGCAATTTTCACGAGACAAACAGCATGAGCATTTCGGCAGGTGTTTATCTGCGCATTAACCCATACTACTTGCTTAAGAAATTCTGAGCCTGCTTTATTGAGTCAGCAGACGCAGAGTGTTCAGATATTCGTCCACATCGGGGTGGCTTATTCTGCCCCATACATCTCCCAAGAAGGCGGCTCCACCGAAGTGCCACTCCTTGAGAAGCTGTATGTTATTGGCTGTAACGCCACCCAAGGCTATTACTTTCCCGTCGATAATGCCGTCCGCAGCAGCTTGTTGCAGTCGGCTGGCAGGGAATGCAGCCTCGTATCCTGCCTTTGAGATGCTGTTGAATATCGGACTAAGGAAGACGTAGGCACGTTGAGGCTTGTTGGCTATCACCTCCTCAAGACTATGGCAGGAGCATGATATGCTACCCGTATAACCGTCGGGTGCTATTGGGTTGCGTCGGTTAAGATGGACGCCATGAAGACCGTATTCGCTTGCTAACGCGAAATGCTCGTGCGTAACAATGCGATTGTGCCATCGTTTGGGAATCTCGTTAAGCAGATTCCTGCATGCTTCTATCGGAGCACCCGGCTTACGGAAATGCAGAAAGTCGAGCCCGCAACCGAAAAGCTTATCTATAAAAAACGCCTCCCCCGGCAAGAAGTCGGGAGAGGTGATGACTATCCATTCCATTCGGAACAGTTTTTACTTCTTAAGTTTCTCGATAATCATATCGGCAACCTTCTTACCTGAAAGCACCATGCCGCCGAAGATCGGTCCCATACGCGGAGTGCCGGCAACAGCAGAAGAAGCCATACCGCAGACGTAGAGTCCGGGATAGATCTCGCGTGTGCCTTCCACAACCATGCGCTCGCCCTCAACAACGTCGAGTGAACGCTCGCCGATAACGCCGCCAGTAGCGGTGTCAAGCTTGATGCCGTTCTTGCTGGCAACCACCTTACACATCTCGCTGTCGTGACCAGTGCCGTCAATGACACACTTAGCCATGATGTTCAGCGGGTCGACGTGCAGACCCTCACGGAGCACCGGAGTCCAGTTGACAACGACGCCGCTTACCACGTTGTTCTTGAATACAACGTCCTCAACAGAGTAGCAGTTGAAGATTGTTGCGCCGGCGTGTACTGCGTGATAGAGCAGGGCAGAGGTGCTCTCCACAGAGTCGATGGTATAGAGTCCGTCCTCGAACTTCTCATAGTTGATGTCGAAGTCCTTGATGATGTGCATTGCCTCTTCCTGAATGACAATCTGATTGAACATCATGGCGCCGCCCCACATGCCACCGCCGGGAGAGAGCTTGCGGTCGAACTGTGCTACCTTCAGTCCGGCTTTAGCCAGATAGTAAGCTGCTACGATGCCTGACGGACCACCGCCTACGATAGCTACGTCAAGATTAAGGTTTCTCTCAAGTTTGTCGAAATAGGTACTGATAATACCTTTAGATACTTGTGTTTCGATCATTTTTGTTATTATTATTTATTGGGTTATTCTTGTTTCTTTTTATTTCCGTTATTGTTTACGGATGCTTACTTGCTTTCTTCATGGCAGCTCTTAAGCGAGTGGCTGATGCGGGCTGCACAGAAGTTAGGACCGCACATTGTGCAGTAGTTGGCGTCCACCTCGTTGCTGGTCTTGTAGTATTCGAGTGCGCGTTCCGGATCGAGAGCCAGATTGAACTGGTCCTTCCAACGGAAATCGTAACGAGCCTTGCTCAGCGCATTGTCGCGAACAGTGGCGCCGGGATGACCCTTAGCCAAGTCGGCTGCATGGGCGGCAATCTTGTATGTCACAACACCTGTGCGAACGTCTTCCTTCTCTGGCAGAGCGAGATGCTCCTTCGGAGTGACGTAGCAAAGCATGGCTGTGCCGTACCATCCAATCATAGCTGCACCGATGGCAGAAGTGATGTGGTCGTAAGCGGGAGCGATGTCGGTAACGAGCGGGCCGAGTGTGTAGAAGGGAGCACCATGACACTTCTCAATCTGACGTTCCATGTTCTCCTTAATCTTATGCATAGGCACGTGTCCGGGACCCTCGATGAACGCCTGGACGTTCTTTGCCCAAGCACGCTCTACGAGTTCGCCCATTGTGTCAAGCTCAGCAAACTGTGCAGCATCGTTGGCATCGTAGGTTGATCCGGGACGCAGACCGTCGCCCAATGAGATGGCAACGTCATACTTGGCGCAGATGTCGCAGATGTCGTCGAAGTGCTCATAGAGGAAGCTCTCCTTCTGATGCACCTTACACCACTTTGAGATGATGCTGCCGCCGCGGCTTACGATGCCCGTAAGACGGGTGTCGGCAAGGTGGATGTTCTTAAGACGGATGCCGCAATGGATGGTGAAGTAGTCGACACCCTGCTCGCACTGCTCTATCAATGTGTCGCGGAATATCTCCCATGTGAGGTCTTCTGCCTTACCGTTGACCTTTTCGAAAGCCTGATACATAGGCACGGTGCCTACCGGAACGGGGCAGTTGCGCAGAATCCACTCGCGTGTCTCGTGGATGTCGTCGCCAGTAGAGAGGTCCATCAATGTGTCGCCACCCCACTTGCAGCTCCATACAGCCTTCTCCACCTCTTCTTCAATGCCGGAAGTAGTGGCAGAATTGCCGATATTGGTGTTTATCTTTACGAGGAAGTTGGTGCCGATGATCATCGGTTCTGACTCGGGGTGCTTGATGTTTGCAGGAATCACAGCTCTTCCTTCAGCCACCTCCTTACATACAAATGCCGGTGTGATGTGTGTCTTGATGCCCAGCTCCTCGCAGTTCATGTTCTCGCGGATGGCAACATACTCCATCTCCTGCGTGATGATGCCCTGCTTGGCGAAGTACATCTGTGTCTGTCCCTCCTTACGTCCGTCTATCCATGACTGGCGCATCTTGGGCAGGCCCTTCTTAAGGTCGATCTCAATGTTCGGGTCGCTGTAAGGACCACTGGTGTCGTATATGTATACGGGCTTGTTCTCTTCTACGTGGCGCTTCTCACCCTCGAAGGTAACGGTGGGTGTAAGACGGACACGTCGCATTCCGACCTTTATCTCCGGGTAGAGCTTACCGCTAAGATAAACCTTCTCTGAAGAAGGATAGCTAAACTTGATTTTTGTTTCCATCTATTTGATTTATTGGTTTGTTTTGGTTTTGTTTACGAACTTCTGCATTTCTTCCACAGGATTCTCGGCGTTAAGGATGCCACCGCTGACAGCTATGCCGCTTACACCAGTATGCATTATCGCCTCAATGTCCTCTTCAAGAATGCCTCCAATGGCTACGATTGGCAGACCAATGTTGTGCAATTTCGTCTGCTTCACAATGTTACGATAGCCCTCAAGTCCCAATACAGGCGACAGATTCTTCTTCGTAGTTGTGAAGCGGAAGGGACCGCAACCAATGTAGTCGGCACCTTGTCTGTGCAGTCGTTCCACGTCTTCGAAGGTGTTGGCAGTTCCGCCGATGATTTTGTCCTTGCCAAGCAGACGGCGTGCTTCGTCCACCGGCATGTCGTTCTTGCCAAGATGTACGCCGTCAGCTCCGGTCTGCTCCACCCATTCTGCGTGGTCGTCAAGCACAAACACGGCATTATGCTGCTTGCATAACTTGCTGATCTCCTTAGCGGCAGACAGAAAGTCGTCCTCCGATGCGTCCTTCATGCGAAGCTGAACCCATCGGCATCCGCCTTCAAGTGCCATCCTCGCACCGTCTACGTATCCGTAGCGTTCGTTGGAATGTGTGATAAACTGTATCATAATGTCATTAATTTCTCTGGGTTAAAAAAGTGGTCAACGGGTCCGTGACCTTCTCCGATGTGTACGTCCTTTCCTGCTTCCAAGGCATTGGAAAGATATTCCTTTGCATAAGCCACGGCGTCAGTCATCTTCTGACCGCGTGCCATGAAGGAGGTGATGGCGGATGACAATGTGCATCCGGTTCCATGTGTGTTTCGTGTCTCAATGGTTTCATGCACGAAAGTGGCAGGTTCGGCTTCTGATGTATAGAGTTTGTCAATTTTCTTGCCGCCTTCAAGGTGTCCGCCCTTAATAAGAACTGCCTTACATCCCAACTCCAATATCCGTTGAGCTGCAATGTCCATGTCTTCCGCTGTGCAGATTTTTGTATGTGAAAGCACTTCTGCTTCGGGAATGTTGGGAGTGAGCAATGTTGCCATAGGGAGCAAGTCGCTGCAGAATACGCCAAGCGCGTCTTTCTGCATGAGCATCGAACCACTTGTCGAAACCATAACCGGGTCGACTACCAAGATGTTGGGAGAGTATATTTTAAGAGTGTCGGCTATTGCTTGGATGGTGGCTTTGTCGTTCACCATGCCTATCTTGATAGCCAAAGGCTTTATGTCGTCCATGACAGCCTTTATCTGTCCTGCCACTATTTCTGGCTTGATAGCTTGAATGGCCTGTACGCCCATCGTATTCTGCACCGTTATGGAGGTGATGGCGGAAGCGGCATAAACGCCCAATGCCGACATTGTCTTGATGTCAGCCTGCACGCCTGCTCCTCCGCAACTGTCGGAACCCGCAATCGTCAATGCACAAATATACCTCATACTGTTGTCGTTTTGCAGAGGCGAATCTGTTGTTATGCTCTATAAGATGATACGGAATAGAAATAGCTCCTTACATTATATATATGTGTATGTAAATATATAAACTTGGAAGCGTTCCCTGCGGCAGCATTACCTGCATCAAGTTCTATGGGTATGATCTCAGCAACACAATCGTGAAGCACCCCTTATTTCTTAATATGGTTTTAACTAATTGCAAAGTTAATAATTTTCTCTTATATAGACAGCATTGACATAGAATAATTTTTCGCAATAAATATTATTAGTCTATATTGTTGAATGTATACGTTTGTTGTGTTTTTTGCACTTTTTGTTGTACCTTTGCATCCGATAAGATTTCAGGAATAACAATAAGTATAATAATGGATAAAAGAAAGCACAAACTTTTTGAGGCTGCTAATGGCAAAAACTATTTGCTGCCTTTCGTTCTTGTTACAACCCTTTTCTTTCTTTGGGGATTCGCCCACAGCATTCTTGACGTGCTGAACAAGCACTTCCAAGAATCGATGAACATCAGCAAGGCTGAGTCGGCATTGGTTCAGGCTGTGGTCTATGGTGGATATTTTTTGATGGCAATACCGGCTGGACGCATTATCCGTCGTTTCGGATATCGTTCGGGAGTGTTGACCGGACTTACCCTTTACGGCATAGGTGCCTTGCTTTTCATTCCCGGTGGCATGCTGTTGTCGTTTCCTTTCTTCCTTTTCTCCCTTTTCGTTATCGGTTGCGGACTGACGTGTCTGGAGACTGCCGCCAATCCGTACGTGACAGTATTGGGAAGTGCTGAGGGGGCGGAACGACGCATCAACCTTTCACAATCCTTCAATGGACTGGGATGGATATTCGGTCCGCTTGTCGGTGGACTGTTCCTTTTCTCTGGAGAAGGAGAGGGCGATATCTCAACTCCGTACGCCATTATCGGAATTGTTGTAATCCTTGTAGCCATTATCTTCTCTCGTATAAAACTACCTGAGATTGAAACCGAAGAGGATTCATGCGCCGAGCAGACATCAATGGAAGGTTCTTCTGTTGACAGCCATGCTTCTGCGCAGACCTCGCTTTGGCAGCATCGCAACTTTGTTTGGGGAATGGCAGCACTCTTCTTTTACGTTGCTGCTCAGACAGGCATTAACAGCTTCTTCATCAATTATGTCACTGAGAATGCGTCAATCAGCAATTCTGAGGCATCTCTGCTCCTTTCCTTCGGCGGCATGGGACTGTTCATGCTCGGAAGAATAGGTGGCAGTTGGGTTATGTCGCGCATAAAGGCAGAGACAGTTTTGCTTGTCTGCGCTGTTGGAGCGGCTGCAGCGATGTGCATTCTCCTTACCGGCGCAGGTACGCTTGGCGTAGCGGCATTCTTCCTTTGCTATCTTTGCGAGAGCATCATGTTTCCCACAATATTCGCTCTTGCTCTCAGAGGACTCGGACGTCACACAAAACAGGCTTCGTCATATCTTATAATGTGTATTGTGGGTGGAGCCGTAGCCCCGCTGCTGATGGGCATGATAGCCGACGTGCTCAGCATGTCAGTGGCTTTCGCCATTCCTTTGGCATGCTTTATTGTGATAGCAGCTTATGCTTTCCGACTGCATGTTGTCGGAAAGCATAACGCGTAAGAAACATTTACATGTGAGTGATTAAGGCAGCACGGACTTTCTGTAGCAGAGAGCCGCACCTATAGCGGTACAGAACTCTGAGTACTGCGGAATGCGGAACTTAACGCCGTAGAGTCGTTCCGTATCAGAAAATACCACGCGGCATTGCGGCAGAAGCGTGAGATTGCCAATCATGACGAACTCCTTAATGCCACTTCCAAGAGAAGAAAGAATAGTGGCGCTGCATATTGACTGCAGAACCATCCATATCAGACCAAGAGCAATGTCTTCGCGTGAGGCATTGCTCTTTGCGTTTCCCCACAAAGAAGCGATGGCATTCATGGGTAGACCCTGCAACGGATTGGCGCAGATGTCCTTGATAAGCACGTTGATGTGCGAAATGTCGCCTTCTTCCGCCAATGTTGCCACCTGCTTGATGTCGTCAGTCTTGAGCAACAGGCGTGAGAGTCCCTGAAGAGTGCCGCCTCCGATGCCGATGCCACCGATGTGCTTGATGTCGTCGCCGTCGCATTTCACGATGGACGTACCCGTGCCAAGGCTTACCACGAGCATGCGGTCGAGCTTGGTTTCGTAGCGTGCGCCGAGACCGTCAGCCACAAACTCCTCTGCCTTTTCCGTCGGCAGTCCGTAGACAGGTTCGTTGATATAGGCGCTGCCCACTCCAGTAAGCATTACCTTCTCCACCTCGTTCAGTTGTATGTGGTTGTCGTGGAGATACTTGCCGAAAGCTCCATATAATGATGTTACTGGGTCAGTGGCGCGGATGCGTATCGGTGAAACCACCTTGCCGTTGTCGTCGATGCCTACAATCTTTGTGGTACTTATGCCCACGTCGATGCCTATTACTATTCCCATTTCGTTTTTATGTATAGTTTGTTGTTGATGAAATTAATAATGATAGATATGATATCCGGCTTCCGTTGCTTCACAATACTTCGATAGCAGTTCGAGTATGTATTTGGCTGTGGCACGTACGTCTGCCTCATTGCCGTCATATCCGTTTACGAGTACTGTGAGCTTGGTGGTGGAGAGTGTCACCTTTGTGCGCTCATGGTCGCTGGTGGGTGTGCCGACGCCTCCCTCGCTGTCACGATAGACAGGCAATCCGGCAATGTTTATCATTCCTCTTCCGATGCCTTCATACGGTTCGCCATCACGACCGATACCAAGTCTTAGCGTGTCGCCTACGAAGCGGTCCGAGTCGAAAGCGCCAATGCTGTAGCCGTAGCGCATGCTTGCAAGATTGATAAGGTCCACGAGTGTGTCAATCTGGTAAAGCGCCTTTCCCTGAAGGACGCGTCTTATTAGCGCTTCGCCTGAAGGACGATAGCGTGACGGATCCTTGCCGCAAAGCTTATAGATGCGGCGTGTGGCTTGGATGGACGACATTGTCTTGACGCTCTCGGTTGTGAGCGTGTCGCGATAATGCTGGCTGAGGGCGTCAATCTCTTCCCAAAGCTCTTTCGAAAATTCAGTATTCTTTATGTTGGAGGTGATGCATGCCCCGACAAACTCAGGGCATACCTCATGCATTTCCTCCGATACTTCTACTTTTATCATATCTAATATCTGTGTGTTAGGGTGCGTTCAATGTTTTGGATTAGGATGTCTGATTATTCAATCATGCTGAGGAAAGTGTCCTCGTCGACGAGCTGGATGCCGAGCTTTTCCGCTTTCTGCAGTTTGGACGGTCCCATGTTTTCGCCGGCAAGTATAAACGATGTCTTACCGCTTATCGAACCTACGTTCTTTCCTCCGTTGCGCTCAATCATTGCCTTATACTCGTCACGGCTATGCTTTGCGAATACACCGCTGATGACAATCGACTTGCCTGCAAGCTTGTCCGAAGATTCTGTCAGCTGTTCTTCGCTGAGTCCCATTTGCAGTCCGAAAGCAGCCAGACGGTCAACGATATGTTCGTTGACGTGATTGTGGAAGTAGGTCACTACGCTCTTGGCTATGACTTCTCCGATGCCGTCCACCTCCATGAGCTGTTCCACTGACGCATTGCGCAGCGCCTCCATTGTCTTGAAGCGTCGGGCAAGCAACTTAGCCGATGTTTCGCCTACAAAGCGGATGCCGAGTGCGAAAACCACACGCTCGAAAGGCACCTTCTTGGAAGCTTCTATGCCAGCGAGTACCTTTTGTGCCGACTTCTCTCTTGTGCCTGAAGCGTTGATGGCATCTTTCTGAATAGTATAAAGGTCGGCGATGTTACGCACAAGTCCACGACGATAATAGTCATCCACTGTTTCAGGTCCGATTGAGTCGATGTTCATAGCTCGTCTGGCAATGAAATGCTCTATGCGACCCTTTATCTGCGGAGGACATCCCGTGTCGTTAGGACAGTAGTGTACTGCCTCGTCCTCATAGCGTACAAGGGGAGTGCCGCATTCAGGACATCTGTCTATGAATTTTACGGGTTCGGCATCATCCGGTCTTTTTTCTACTGCCACTCCGACAATCTTAGGAATAATCTCTCCTCCCTTTTCCACGTATACGTAGTCGCCGATATGAAGATCGAAGCTTCTGATGAAGTCCTCGTTGTTAAGTGTGGCACGCTTCACTATGGTGCCAGCTAACTGCACGGCGTCCATGTTAGCCACCGGTGTTACGGCACCGGTGCGACCCACCTGATAAGTTACGCTGTTGAGGCGGGTGCAAGCGCGTTCCGCCTTGAACTTATAGGCGATTGCCCAACGCGGTGACTTGGCTGTATAGCCCAAAGCCTGCTGTTGTCTGATGGAGTTGACCTTCAGTACGATGCCGTCCGTAGCAACGGGCAGATTCTTACGCTCCGTGTCCCAATAGCTTATATAGTCGTAAATCTCCTGCAGCGTCTTAGCCTTCTTCATACCCTGCGAAATCTTGAATCCCCATTGAGCGGCAGTCTGCAGATTCTCGTAGTGACCGTCTGTAGGGAGCGTGTCGCCAAGCAGATAATAAAGGTAAGCGTCGAGCTGTCGGCTTGCCACAAGCTTTGAGTTCTGGCTCTTCAGGGTGCCGCTGGCAGCGTTGCGAGGATTGGCGAAGAGCGGTTCTTCCGCTGCTTCACGCTCAGCATTCAGACGCTCGAAAACCTTCCAAGGCATCAGAATCTCACCTCTTATCTCGAACTCCTGCGGATATCCGCTGCCCTCTTTTAGGACAAGCGGGATGCAACGTATGGTCTTGACGTTGGCTGTAACGTCGTCGCCATGCACGCCGTCGCCTCTTGTGACGCCGCGCACTAGCTTGCCGTCCACATAAGTAAGCGATATGCTGAGGCCGTCATACTTCATCTCGCAGCATACCTCAAAGTCTTCTCCCTGCAGTCCGCGCTTCACGGAGTCGTACCATTCTGCCACATCCTGCTCGTTGTAAGTATTGGCAAGCGAGAGCATCGGGTACTTGTGTGCCACCTGCGTGAAGTTCTGGTTAAGGTCGCTACCCACGCGCTGTGATGGCGAGTTAGGGTCAGCCATCTCCGGGTGACGGCTTTCGAGGTCCTGCAGTTCGTGCATGAGCATATCGAACTCCTGGTCCGTGATGGTAGGTTGGTTGAGCACGTAGTAATTATGATTGTGCTCATGCAGCTGTTGTCTGAGATATATGATGCGTTCTGTTTCGTTCATAATATGAATGATATATGGTATATATTTTTAAAGTTGAAAGGATGTTTATCTTCGTTTGGTCATGACATAGAGGATTACGGGTGCTCCGATCACTGGTGTCACGGCGTTTACGGGGAGCATTGTGCCTGACGGAGTCATCGTGCAAGCAAGGTTGCATGCCATCGCCACGCCGCCTCCGGTAAGGATGGTGGCAGGAAGCAGCTTGCGATAGTCGTCCGTGTGAAGCGCCATACGTGCTATGTGAGGAACTGCCAGTCCGATGAATGCCACCGGTCCGCAGAAAGATGTGGTGAGAGCTGTGAGAATGCCGGTGACGATAAGCACCGTTCCGCGTAACTGACGGGTGTTTACACCGAGGTTTTCGGCGTATAATGTGCCAAGCGATAGAATATTGAGTGACTTGACAAGGAGCACGGAAGCGGAAAGACATACTACGGCTATTATGGAGAACAGCGGAAGACGTTCGGTGGAGACACTGGCAAAATTGCCCATGCCCCAAAGCGTGTAGGCACGCAGTCCCTCCTCAGAAGCGTAATAGCTGAGCAGTACGATAATGGATGATGAAAGATATCCCACCATTACTCCAGCGATGAGCAACATGGCATCGGAGCGGATAATGCTTGAGAGACTGAACATCAGTAAGGTAACGGCGGTGGCGCCTATGAATGCCGCTGCCAGAACGGTGGCGAAGCCTCCGATGGAAAGCATGCCGACGCTAACGCTTCCTCCATACAATAGCATGACGAAAGCCACTCCAAGTCCGGCTCCGCTGCTGATGCCGAGAATGGACGGGTCGGCAAGCGGATTGCGAAAGACGGCTTGAAGCATAAGACCGCCGACCGCCAGCGAACAGCCGCACAACAATGCTGTGACGGCTTGCGGCAGTCGCGACTCAAGAATGATGAAGCGCCAGCTGTCGTCATGGACATCGCGTCCGAGCAGAATGTCGGCGACATCTGCTGCCGGAATGTCCACAGCTCCGAAAAAGACGTTAAGCAACAGCAGCGCTACCGTGGCTGACGCCAATAAGACGAATATGAGCAGACGGCGTGTCAAATCTTCAGCGTTTTCAGTATTTCGGTCATCTTCTGCAACGTGGTGATGCGTGTCGGTACGAGCGGTAGGCGCAGCACGTTCTCGATAAATCCCATCTCATGCAGCAATGCCTTTACACCGGCAGGATTGCCGTCGACGAAGAGCAGCGAGTAGAGTTCGGTGAAGCGGTGGTGTATGATGCGTGCAGCCTCGTATTCGCCTTTAAATTCCAGACGAATCATGCGCGAAACCTCCTTGGGAAGTGCGTTGCCGATGACGGAGATGCTACCCGCAGCGCCACTTGCCACCATTGAGAACGTCAAAGCGTCGTCGCCGCTGATGACATCGAAGCGTTCCGGCTTGTTCTTTATTATCTCGTCCACCTGCTCCAGGCTTCCGCTTGCCTCTTTGATGGCAATGATGTTAGCGCAGTCTTTTGCCAAGCGCACAGTGGTCTCGGGCTTGAGATTGATGCCGGTACGTCCTGGTACGTTATAGAGTACCACGGGCAGGGGGCTTGCCTCGGCTATTGTGCGGAAGTGCTGATAGAGACCTTCCTGCGAAGGCTTGTTATAGTAAGGGCAAACGCTGAGTATGCCGTCGATGCCGCGTAGGTCTGTGCTGCGCAGTTCCTCAACAACGGCTCTTGTGTTGTTGCCGCCGCAACCCATGAGGATGGGCAGTCTGCCGCGGACTCTGTCTACCACTAATTCCTTTATCTTGTGCTTCTCGTCGGTTGACAGACAGGGTGTCTCGCCTGTTGTCGCCAGAATGCATAAAAAGTCAGCACCATTCTGAATCTGGTAGTCAACAAGGCGTGTGAGTGCCTTGTAGTCCACCTCGCCGTCTTGCATGAATGGTGTGACAAGAGCGATTCCTAACCCTTTGAAGATGTTTCGTGCCATATGGTGATATTAAGAATTATATTATTATTCTGCTACAAAGTTAATGATTTATCGTGAAAACCCATAGTTGTAGCATAATAAAAAACCATAACCTTTACAAGTTTTTATCGCGAGCCTATATACAGGAACAGCATTCCGAGCAGTACGAGGAGCATGTCCAGAGCCTTGCTCTTGAGGTTTTTCTCCTTGAAGACGGCGGCTCCGCAGAAGAAGCTCACCACCACGCTGCCACGTCTGGTCATGGAGACGATGCTGATCATCGCCCCGGGAAGAGACAGTGCGTAGAAGTAGACAAAGTCGGCTGCACTAAGGAAGAGGCTTATGAAGATGATGCTCCATTTCCACGTAAACGGCGTGGAGTTTTTTCGCGTCGGCCACCATATCACAAGCATCGTCAGTCCCATCATCGCCAACTGATAAAGGTTATACCAGCTCTGCACCACCATGCGGCTCAGTCCGACGCCACCGTTCTCAGGCGGTGCCATTAGATACTTGTCGTACAGTCCGCTTACGGCTCCGAGCACGGCTGCCAGAATGAGTGAGAATATCCACTTGTTGTGTCGGAAGTCAACGCCTTCCTTCTTGCCGCTTCGCTTGAGGAGGAAGAAGGAGATGATGGCGAGTGTCACACCTGCCCATTGCCATACGTTAAGGCGTTCGCCGAAGACGAGCATGGCTCCGACGAGCACCATCACGGGACGTGTGGCGTTTATCGGACCTACGATGGTGATGGGGAGATGCTTCATGGCGAAATAGCCGAATATCCATGAGGACAGCACGATGCAAGCCTTGAGCAGGATGTAGCGGTGCTGCTCCCATCCGCACGGCTCGACGTAGAACGTTGTGGAATTGAGCAGTCCGGTATAGGAAGACAGGATTATGAACGGAAGGAAAAGCAGTGAGCAAATAGCTGTATTGAGGAACAGTACCGGCAATACGGCATTGCCCGACAGCGCATGCTTCTTGCATACGTCATAGAAGCCTAACAATGCTGCCGAGCAGAAAGCTAAGATTAGCCACATAATTAATTAATTTGTCTGTGTATTTTTATTGGGTTCTTGTGAATGAATTACGAGTCGTATCTGACGTCCTCGAGGAACAGGGCGCATGCGGGCATACTCTCTCCTGCCTTGGAGCGTGAGCCGCTTGCAATGATCTCCCTGAACTGGTCAATGGTGATGCGATGGCGTCCAACCTCTATGAGCGTTCCTACCACAGCCCTTACCATATTGCGCAGGAAGCGGTTGGCGGATATGCGGAAGTGCCATGCGTCGTCAGCATCCTTTGTCCATACAGCCTCCGTGACGTTGCAGAGCGTGGTCTTCACGTCGGTGTGTGTCTTGCAGAAAGCCGCGAAGTCGTCGGTCTGGAGAAGGATGGCAGCCGCCTCGTTCATGAGACTGAAGTCCAGGTCGTAGTGCATCTCGCAGGAATATGCACGCAGAAACGGATTCTTGCGTGTATGGATGTAATAATGATAGGTGCGGAGCGTGGCGCTGAAACGTGCGTGCATGTCGTCAGCCACAGGGCGAACGCCATACACCGAGATGTCACGGGGCAAGAGTCGGTTGAGCTTATAGGCGAGCTGGGCGCAGTCAATGGCGGCGTCCGTCTCGAAGTGAGCCGTCATGCGGCGGGCGTGCACTCCTGCGTCCGTCCTTCCTGCACCGACCACTTCGATGTTCTCCCTTATTATTGTTGACAATGCTTTCTGTAGTTCCTCCTGAACTGAGTTGCCGTTAGGCTGAATCTGCCAACCGTGATAGTTGGTGCCGTCATAGGCAAACTCTACAAAGTATCTCTTCATTCTTCTTTTCTTATTCTTTATTTCTTGTGTTCTCCCAGCTTTCGCTTTCCGCTGAACAGCTGTCTGTGGAATCTGTCTTCGGCTCTGATTATGCGGAAAACCTTTGATGCGGGCAGTATTTTCATGAAGCGCTGATGATATTTCTTCTGCAGTTGCTTCATCTTGATGTCATTGTCGTCGCGCAGCGCTATAGCTTCGGCGCATGCCTTGTCGTCGTTCGTGTCCACATGGCACAGGCGTCTGTCCTGTCCGAAGAAGGCAAGCTGCTTCTTGCGCATCTCTCTGTATACGGGGAAGAAGGTGGCAGCTTCTTTAGGAGTCAGCCCAGCCTCGGAGGTGATGAACTGCTCCAGGTCGGCTTGGAATTGTGCCGGGTCGAAATGATGGTGCTTCTGAGCCGCCATTTCGGTCACGCAGAGTAGTGCTGTGAATAATATTATAACGAATCTTTTCATTATGTGCGAATTTTATGTGGTTGCGTGGTTTGTCGTTACTGCCGCTTGTCAGTTGCTTGCAAGGAGCGAATATATGTCCTCGTTGTCAAGCATAGAGTAGTCTGCCATCTCGTCGCTTACAGAGTGGTGTGCAGGCGTGTCGTTTGCAGGCAGCGTAGCCATGCTGTTGTCCGTTGTTTCCGTTTGTGGTTTGTTGTCCTTGGCAGCCAATGTGGGGTCTTGTTGTGGTGCTGACAGCGTGAATGCTGTCCATGTCACGGCTCCTGCCACAATTATTCCGGCGCATGCAGCTGCATATCTGAGCATTCTGCTGCGGAGCGGAACGGTCTTGGGCTTGTCTTCTTTCGGGCATGTCTCCACTGTCTTTTCTTCCTCAAGCATAGCCACAGACGTGAGAATGTCGTCCTGGAGATGCTCGAAGTAGCCTTCTGGGACGGCGAAATGGTTTTTGTTGCCAAATCGTGAGAGTATGTATTTTTCGTCAGATTCCATATTTGTTACACCTTATGCAGATTATGTTCTTTGTAGTTATGACGTACTTTAAGCTGATTGGTTTAATCCTAATATATAATTAAGGTATATTTTTTCTGCTTTTTTTCATCTGCTTCATTGTTCGTGCATCTGAACGTAAGCCGTAATCTTCTTCATCGCTATGTGGTAACTTGCCTTCAGTGCTCCTTCCGATGTGTTGAGTATGCGACTCATGTCGGCATACTTCATCTCGTCGTAATAGCGCATTGTGAAGACCACGCGTTGCACCTCCGGGAGTGTGGCGATGGCTTCTTGCAGGAGAGCCTGAGCCCGGTCGCCGTCAAAATAGTCGTCGGCAAGCAGATGGTTGGCGATGTTGGCCCCTGCGCCGCTCTCGTCAATGGACGCCGTGTCTTTCTGTCTTCTTAGGAAGTCGAGCGATTCGTTCACGGCTATTCTGTAGAGCCATGTGGAGAGACTCGCCCGCTGCTCGAAGTCGCCTATGCTTTTCCATACCTTAATAAATACGTTCTGCAGCACGTCGTTGGCATCGTCATGATTTATGACGATACGTCGTACTGTCCAATACAGCTTTTCGCTATACTGGCGTACGATCTGCTCAAAGCCTTGCCGCTTCTCCTTGTCGTTGGCAAAGCCCTTTGGCGTGTCTTTATCTGCTTCCTGCATTTTTTATGGTTCTGCTTTTCTTGCTGTTTGTTATTGCGCAAGCGTTAGTGTCCGCTTGCGAGATAACCCTTCAGACTGTTGTATATTACGTTGTCGAAACCGTAGACGTCGGGGTAGGGGACAAGCGTGCCGTTCTGGTCAGGATAGAGCGTATAGTAACTGATGAAGATGGGCACTTGCGGATTGACGTTCAGGCTGCCGAGCATCTTCTTCTTGTCAATGCTTTCCTTCTGCTTCTCGCTCTCTTCGTCATTGCCTCTTGTGTGTGAAGGGCGATAGTCGATGGTCATCGAGTAGCGCATTCGCTCCATCATCGCCTCGTCTTTCTTGCTGAGCATAAAGACGGCAAGGTCGTACGGGCGTGCCACTCTTATGCAGCCGTGCGACACGCTACGGTCGCGCTGTGAGAAGACGCCAGGATTGGACGTGTCGTGCATGTAGATGGAGAAGTTGTTGTCAAAGCGGAACACCACTCTGCCCAGCGCATTGCCCACGCCGCCACGCTGAACCACGCCGTAGTCTTTCGACATAAGCATGTCTCCGCTTACCGTTGACGGATCAACCTGCTTGCCGGTGTTGCGATTGATAATGAAGTAGTTGTGCGAATCGAAATAGGCACGACTTCCTGCATGATGTCTGATGGATGTCTTGACGATGCTCTTCGGAATCACCCATTGCGGATTAAAGTCCATTCGCTTTACGCGACTGTTGAGGAGCGGCGTCTTGGTCTTGAGGCTTCCTATGCCTATGCGCATGGTCATGCGTTCCTCGCCGTTCACGGCAAGAAGATGCACGGAAGGGATGTTTATGAGCACGTACTTGCTGTGGTTTTGCGGATAGTCGCCGTGGTCCCATCTGCTTCGTTCGATGTTGGTCTGAAGGCGTTGCAGGTCTGCCTTTGAGAGAGGGTCTGAAAGGTGGCGTACGAGGGTGGCGTACAGTGGATTCTTGGGTTCTGACTCACGGAGGAATTTAGCCACCGATGCGTCGTCGCTGCCCATGATGCCGAATGCGAGCGCCACGTAATCCTTGCCGGGGCGCTTTGTGGGCACATCGTAAAGCTGACGGTACGTTGTGCGGACAGAGTCGCTGTCGCGAACGTCCAGTCTGTTTAACACTTCACGTGGATTGACGAAGCCGAAGCGCTGACCTTCCGTGTAGCGGAGGAAAGCCTTCGTAAGCAGATATTCCAGGCGTCCGTAAACACGGCTGACGCTGTTCTTTCCTTCTCCGAAGTTGAGGCTTCTTACGCGTTCGAGGTCGTCCTTTATCTGCGAGGCATAGAAGAGCTTGGGCGATATGCCCACTTGCTCCACGCGTTCGAGATAAGCCACAAGGCTGTCCGCCTTTGCTGACACGCCGTCGCGAGTCATCCATCTTATGGCTCCTCCGTTCAGATAATGTCTGCGGGTCTGTATGGCGGCGATGTCTCTGTCTGAGTCTGCCATGACCATGTGGTGGATGGCTTCCCTTAGGCTCTCTTCGCTTACGAGCATGCTTTCGTCGCTGATCTGTGAGATGGAGTCGAGTGACAAGGACAGGTGCTCCTCTTTCTCATGACAGGCGCTGAGCGCGAGTGTGGTGAGAAGGAAGAGAAACAATAGCTTAACTATAAGTCGATGGGTACGCAATGTTGGATAGTTGACGTGTTGTCTTTTTTTTACTGAAAACAAATGTTTTTACTTGAATAGCTAATATACCAAAATACCGCATCTGATGACGTATGCGCTTCAGGCAATAGGCTGACGCGCATACGTTAATCAATGCGGTTTGTCTGGCGATGTGGAAGGCATTGTGTGCTTGTCCTTTTCTTACTTGATGACAATCTTGCGCACCACCTTGCCCACCTGAACGATGTATATGCCTTTGGGAAGGTTGAGCTCATAGCGCTTGTCTGGACCGTCCACCTTTACCTTCATCACCGGTGCTCCTCCTGCAATGTTATATACAAGGAGAGTAAGTCCTGTGCCTCCCGAAACGTGGATGGTAGACTCGCTTGTGGTGATGACAACCTTCTGCATGTCAGCCTGCTCGAGAAGCTCTATCATAGGTGCTGCGCTTGCGTTGGCCTTTTGGGGCATAAACATCGCTGCAGACATGAGGACTATAAGTGAAAGTAAGTATCTTGTCATATCAATGTAGTTTTGTTGTGTACTATGCAAAAGTAGCGATATTTTTCGTTCATACGCCATTCTTACGCCATGATTTTAATGGGGTTAACTATTTTTAACCAAGACGGTACAATAAACTTGTGGTTTAAAGAGCTTTAAGCTCTTCTTCGAATATTCTGTCGAATGTCGCACGAAGTGCAGTCTGGTCGCACAGGAGTTCGCGGATGACGCGTAGCTTGCTCTCGTTGGGCGAGCCTGGCATCCACAGGCGGATGTATCCGTGGGCGGAATATTTCTGGTCCATGTGCTGGAGGAAACGCTCCCACTGCTTGTCGCGGCTCAGCTCGGGATAATGAGCCATTCCGTACTGTATGGTGCGGCGGAAGATTTGGTCAGGTTCGAGGTCGCGGTCTGCCTCTGCCACAATTTTTCCGTAAATGCTGCGTGGCGCGTGCGATGCCGACGCTCTGTGGTCTTCCACCGCCTCCTTCATTATCTTTATCTGTTCCTCCGTGAACCATTGTCTCAGTCTGCGGTCGGCAAGCAGGATTTTTCCGCTTGTAATGTGATGCACGGCGCGTGGTCCGTCAAGGCCAAGATCATGATAGGCGGCAATGGCGTAAACCATATTGACGTCTGCTCCGGTGATTTTGGCAAGTGCCAATGAGTTCTTTATCACCATGTTGGCGTGTCGTATGTTGTGTGCCAGATCGAAATTGTTGTAGCGCGGAAGGATGTTCTGCTCTACGAATTCCATAAGGTCGAGGCTGGGAGTTGATGTATCCATAAAATAAATGAAATGATTATTTACTTGCAAAAGTAGTTTATTATGGTTAAATTTGCAAGAAACAAAGAGAAAAACAATGGACGAAACAAATGTAAATGTCAATTCTTTCAAGGCGTGGGTGCTTGCTTCGCGCCCCAAAACACTCTCGGGAGCTGCCGTTCCGGTGCTGATAGGCATTGCCTCTGCCGTGTGTATGTACGGTTGGGACGGCATAAGGGTGGTGCCTGCCGTGCTCTGTATGCTCTTCGCGCTGGTTATGCAGGTGGACGCCAACTTCGTTAACGACTATTTTGACTTTATGAAGGGCACGGACGACGAGACGCGTCTCGGTCCGAAGCGTGCATGTGCGCAGGGATGGATAACGGCTGCGGCGATGCGTCGTGGTCTGCTCATTACCACGTTGCTGGCGTGTGCCGTCGGCTTGCCTCTCATCGCATACGGCGGTTGGGAGATGATTCTCGTTGGTCTGGCGTGCGTGGTGTTCTGCTTCCTCTACACCATATCGTTCTCTTATCTTGGTTTGGGCGACGTGCTGGTGCTGGTGTTCTTCGGACTGGTGCCGGTCTGCATGACCTATTGGCTTGTGGTTCCTCCCACGCCGTTGACGTCCATCCCCGTTCCCGTGATAGTCCTGTCGCTGGCATGTGGCTTGGAGATTGACACGCTGCTCGTCGTAAACAACTATCGCGATATCGACAACGACCGTCGTGCCGGCAAGAAGACGCTCATCGTGCGCATCGGTCCGGTATGGGGCAGACTGCTCTATTTCTTCCTCGGTTTCCTCGCCGGTGGGCTTGTGGTTTACGGTGCAAGCAGGATGACTCAGTCATGGAATCTCTGGCAACAGGTTCTGATCATAATCTTCTACCTCTTCCATTATAATACGTTCCTTGCCATGCGCCGCATTAACAAAGGCGCCGCTCTGAACCGCGTCCTCGGAATGACAGCCCGAAACATGATGATATTCGGCATCTCCGTAGCGCTGTGCCTGCTGGTGTAGGGATTTATGGATGGGAATAGGGCGATTTGCTGGCTATGAACATAAATTAAGCTACCGTTATAAAATTAACGGGGCTAACCTTGGAGCAGTTGCAACAACTGAAATAATGATAGGTTAAGTAATATAGAAACCATCAATGACGAACTTGTCTTAATGGGGCGTATCTCGAATGACATCCAAAATAGGAACCGTCGTATGCGGAACCGCATGTACGGTGTGTGAGAGGTCGGTAAATACAAAAATAGGAGATAAACACCTATGATTAGTGTTTACCTCCTACTTAATTGCGGGATTATCCCAATACCATGCTGTGCAACAGCATTAAGGCTATAAGGATTACCCGACGGATCCATAATGCCTTATCAAATTGAAACTTTTTCATTGTTTCATTATGTTTAAGGTTTAAGTCTCACGGTCTACACCGGCTGCTCATCTTAGTGACGGGTTGCCTTGCAGCACGGGCAACCCCTATTTCAAGTAGGCGGCACCTACTCTCCCACGGCATGATTCCGTAGTACCATCGGTGCTATATGTTTTAACTTCTCTGTTCGGAATGGGAAGAGGTGGAATCCCGTATAGCCTATGGCCACCATACATGAATGTTGCGTAAGCCTTACTTAACGTGTTCATGTAAGTAGGAATGAACTAATATTACTAACATCAAGAAAAGCTCCACAGTCTTATGCCACTTATAGTCAATCCATTATCTTGTCAACAATCTTTCTGATGCAATAGTAGCACAAATTAATTGTTTTCATGATAATTAATTGCTAAACCTATGGCGGTAGCTGATACCAAAGATTTGATAAAAACATACTAACACCTCCTTTCTGTCAGTAACAAGTTATTCATTCCTATGGATTTCATCCCCGGGAATGAAATCCAACACCTGCCGTTATGACATAATTACTCATTTCTTATTTTTCCATTATCTTCTTAACCGTACCATTGTTATATTTCACAATGTTCAGCCCTTTTGTAGGTGTGTTCAGACGCTGCCCGTTATCTGAATAACGTGAAACCTCTTGAACATCATTTACGTTTGTATTCAGAGAACCGATAGATGTCACATCAAATTCTTCGATATTCATAAATTTTTTCCACTGGTTGTCATCCCAATAATCAAGCAAGGACCCTTTGGGTACATATAATGTTGCATTAATTATTGTTTCGTTTTCAAATGTCGTTTCATCTATTTCGCATGGTTTTTCCATAAACGCATAAATAGAAGTCAGGCCTGTACAACCTGCAAAGACTCTTTCATCTATAGATACTAAGTCAGATGGCAAATTTATGGATCTAAGACTTTCACAGCCATGTATTTGTAAACAGCTTTATATCAACTGTTTATGGCTTAAAAGGTAGAAAGATGATGGCGAGAATTCTGTAGAAGTCTAAAAAGATAAATATTTAATATTTTTAACATTCTTAAACAGGCAAACGTGAAGCATTTGTGCATTTTTGACTGTATTTGTCCTTCAGTCTATATCCATTAGTTTGTGTCTATGACTTCTGCGAGTATTATAGCACTTCTTATAAACATACGAAAAAAGGATTGTCCTCAGATGAATTAGACAATCCTTTTGTATATAACCTTTGAACTGAAACTCACATTGCAGCAGTAACGAACAATCCATTATTGCCATATATCATTTGCACAAAAGGCAAGTCCTGTGATTGCTGTTCCTCCCACAACTCTTCGAACTGCTTTTTGTCAGTTACGCTTGGAGTGTTAGGCATATTGGGATGTGAATGCCACTCTCCCAAATATCTCACTTGATGATATGTCAATTTCGTTATCTTCTCATATTCCGCAGTTAATCCTTTAAATCCACGAACAAACGACACGGGGCTATGAATGCTGTCCTCTGGGGCTGGAACCATGTAATATACATAAATAATATTATGGTCGCGGTCATAACTACCAAATAGGCATCCGCCTGTTTCCTTATTTAACGATGCAGCTGCCATTGTTTGTATTTCCTTTTCTACGGCATCGGAAATATAAATTTGAATACCGTCCAATACTTCATGACGCCAATTTGTTATTGTCATCGGCAAACTTGACACTGTCCCATTTTCAGCGTCAAAGTGCCAAATATTCAAACAAGCTTTCCCCGACGTATAATGTTTCCTTATTTGCTTTGAAATAATTGCCGACAACACACGTACATTCTCATAGTTAAGAATCATCGATTCTGATCTGCAACTGAAAGTATTTGTGCGCACAGTTTCTGTCTGTTCCAAATGTTGAGAAAACCTATCATCAACTATCAGGTTACGATAATAATCCATCTCCAACAAATCGAGACGAGAATTTCTTTCTTTGTCTTCCATTAGCAATACTACATCATCCCCCTTAGGGTTCAAGAATGAGGTACATCTACGGAAAGTGCGTTCATCATTTGCAAGTTTCCTTTCAACCGCTATGGAGGTGCTAAAATCCATTACCAACTCCGTGTTTTTAAATAGACGTTCTCTATCATTTCGGTTTAACGTTAGAAAGTTTCCTTCTATGGCATTTATTTTCTGAAATAAGATGCCATGATAGGTGTCTTTGATGGAACGAACCTTTGCGGTCATCACTTTGTCAGTTGCAAGCGTATGGCGGCTAAGATTATGTGGCAGCAATATATCACAATCAACTAAATTGATTTCTTCGGAGCATCCTTGTCTCACCCAATGGTCGATTACTGCAGATCCAAGTGTGCCAGTCCCGACAACACTCACTTTATTGAAGCAGTCCTTGATTCCATTATTGATAGCGTTTCCACAACGGGAAACCATGAATTCCAAAAGTGCCACTTCTACAGGCAATTCATAAAGCCATTTTTCAAATGCATCCTTAGAAAGAACCATCTTTTTAAGGACTATATCCTTAGGAAGGCAGTTTGTCTTGATGAGGAACAATTCTTGTGAAGCCTTTTTATCATCTTTGCTTGTCTGAGTGATATAGATTGATATAACTAACGGAAGCGTAGCCTTTCCTGCAACACTTTTTGTTAATACAGCCAAGAGACTACCCGTCAAAGAGAATTGGTCTGTTGACTGAACAGATTTCAAGTCTCCCATTGTTTGGGGTATCCGTACAAAATTGCTTGCATGGATTTTTTCTGTAGAAATACCGATTAAATAGTGAGTAGCCTTACTTTTCTCAACAAACTCCAATGTAGAAGAATACTTCGTTTTGGGGGAGTACTTTATGTATGGATTCCCACCTAAGCGTTCATTCAAAATACAACAGACCTCTTGAAATCCGAAGAACACTTCCAACGGACGGTTTGCCTCATGCAATTTGTTTATGCTATTCAAGCAGAACCAACGTCTTATTGAATTCAGGAAATCATGCGCATTAAATTGTGGCCGAATATCAGCAAATGCAACATCCGATACACACAGTGATATTGGACGTGTAAACGGCTTTGCGTTTGAATGAGGCAGCTCTGTTGGAAAATCTTTTCTAAGCGCATATACTTCTGGTATATCGACGTCTTCTGGATGGCAAATAATTGCAATTTCCTCCTCATCACGTATGTCAAAAACTGGCTCATCAGGAATTTCAAGATGCGTCAAGCGCATTTTGATAATGGCATAACCTTTGCCATTGACATAACATTGTACATCCTTTGCGTAAGGATGTACAATGGCTGCCTTATAGATTGCCTTGGCTCTAAAAAGTTTTAGGTGTTCACCTCTAATTGTAGAGCCATTTGTTATTTTATGATTATAATCTGTCATCTGCCAGCTCTTGGTGCAGGATTAGAAATAGATGTAGCTCCTGCTACCGTAGTATTCTCTTTCAGTGTCTTCCCGTTCTCGTTAATCTTAAACACAATGGGCTGGGGTATATTCCCCACTTTGCTATGTGTCGCAGTATTAAGAAAATGCGAAGAACCAGACTTCAACTTTTTTATATATTGCTGTTTTGCTTCATAGCAAGGAGGATTGTTGTCATCGTTCTTAATTTCATTTGAAGAAGCTATAATATGAGCAGAATTACCAATCTGCTTGTCCAATATGGCTTCCGCAGACGGTTTAATCTCCTTCTTATTGTCAGGTTCATTGAAGAAAGACCAAGAGCAATGATGAGGCGCAAGGAAAATATTCCACTTCAGTTTCTCATCATCCGCGTTGTTGTCCAAGATGTGCTGCCAAATTTCGTGCTCAGCATCACCTCCCATCAGCACACGGCTCTTGTAACCCGTGTAACCGTCTATTTTAAAACCGAACTGCACAACTACTGATGTTGCATTCTTGTCATCATACTTCTTACTAGTCTCAACATCTTCCTTAAACGGGGCGTGGATGAAAATATCCAACCAAGATAGACTTGATCCATGAACAGTAGTTACGAGTTTGCCAGGAACATAACAATATCTGCGGTCGAACTCTTTGTCTTTATCGTATCCGATAATTCTCAAATAGTTGCCTTTAGATCCAATGAAGTTCTTGTCATCATCGTATAGTTTTCTACGTCGTTTCGCTTCTTTGCGTATATCTTCAGCAGGTGAAGACAAATTATTATTTAAGCCGCGAGGTGTAATCCACAATTCTTCTATGATAATCTCATCCTTATTTTTGTCCTTGTCGTAATCATCCACTTCACCGTGGTAAAAGTTCTCAGCAAATCCCTTGCAATGATCGTCATGAGGGTGCGTGCTAATAAAAAGATCCACAAAAGGACGTCCCAATCCATCCTTTTTCAGTTCTTTCAGCAAATCTGCTTTTACATCAAACATCACTTGCTTTCCATGACCATCGGTAAGGTCTGCCAATGTTTGGCAATCCACTATAATGGTCTTGCCGTTATCTAACTTAATCAGCGTGCAATCAGCGTTGCCTACTGGATAATACTTAATAATGTGCTCCATAACTTAAATTTTTAGTAGTTATTCTTATCATCATCTAAATTCAAGAAGACGTTATATAATCTCCTAGCATATCTTCTGCCATTTGTATATGCAAACCATGTGGTAATAAGCGAAACCACAATACAGGTAATTCCTCCCCACAAGAAAAAACGTCCAAGTGGTAGTGAAATGCCCCACCTGTTAATAGCTGCAAGGGCAAACAAGACAATCCCGTCCATAAATATTGCCGCAGTTAGGTTGCGATAAAAACCATAAATACAGTTGTAGTCGAACAGTATATCATCGAATCTAGTTACGTCCAGCAACCAATTAACAGCTTCATCAACACGCTTTACATATTTCTTATTTTTGTAAGTCTTGTGTTTTAAAGACTGAAGGTCTATTCCCCTTTTGGATTTGATCTTTTTTCGTATAGTGGTTTTATTTTCCTCAGTAAACTCATCATCAGCAGCATAAAGCATCGCGGTTGTCGGTTTCAACCTGTCGCAAAACAAAATCTTGCCAGGATAAACCAACGAAATGTCTCTTAGCACAAGTCGCAATAAGAAAAACAGTGCAGAACTGATAGTACCCAATGACAAGACATATACCAAGGCCTTGCCCCACATCTTAGTTTCAAGGAACTCGTCTATTCCCATGGCGAGTCCAACAAAGATTGGAACCACGAGGAAAATATAGGCAGGCTTTATACGTGCCTTGCTATAATAAACCTTGCTACGCTTTTCTTTTATCTCTTTATCTATCTGTTTCATAGTCTATTTCCCTACTTCTCTATAATGAAGGCACCAATATCCCATATTGCGAGAGTCTTTAATTGCACCTACCTTCTTGAAATATTCAAGACGATACGCATCCGCAAATGATTTATTGGAGCAACTCACATGCATTTCGCCATTATTGTGGATGTCAATCAAGATGTTTGCTCCTTGATTGTTCTGGATGTGCTCTAACCCTCGACTATTCCACTCGTTGTATGCCAAATGCTGGCACTTGGCATTTCCAACAAGCGTTAACTTAGGTTTCATGACATCAAGGAAGGAAAAGTCTTTGTCGCTATCCCTACCATGATGAGGTGCAATCAAAACATCCAAATCAGATATGTCAGTCTGATGCTTTTCAAGCAGATGGTTTATTGTCCCCATCCCAGCATCTCCGCAAAAAAGGATTTTTCGCCCCTGAACACAATAGAGAATAACATACGAAGAATCGTTCCAATCCTCTGCCGACTCTGCTGATTTTATCAGCTCTTTAGTTGGAGATAGTATTTTGAGATAGTCGTCAGATAATACGCCATTATCATCCTCAGCAAAGTATTTAGCAACAGTTCCATCATAGAATATCAAAGATTTTGGATTATCTACACTATTGCGTAATCGCTGATAGCAGTCCCAATCTTCTTTCTTATAACGTCCACAATTGCCGTGCTCGTCAAAACTCTGCACCTTAGTGTTTGCCGTATCCCAAAAATTCATGATGGATATAGTGTTTGAAAGATTCTTCAATCCGTCCATGTGATCCATATCCGGGTGAGTCTGAATGTATCTAAAAATGCTTGGCATATGCCATCTTTTTATATATTCCACGGGATTCGTTGGATAGGCCTTCATATTGAAGTTTCCTTTGACAGAATTGGACTCTTTGCAAAAAGCAACGATAGAGGGCTGTTGCTCAATAATATTTCCGCAACATATGTCAATCATGGTAACCTTTCCATTGTCATGCTGAATAATAGAACAATCACCTTCATCAACGTTCAAAAAATGAATTTTAGCCATAGGCGATAAACTTTTATTGGGAGCAACATTACTCCTAAATAAATTGAAGCAAAAACAAAGCCAAATACTTTGATTATAAAAGTTGTATCGAAATGGGTCACAGCAATTTAAAACATTGTCAAATTGGCAGACATTTGTCATGGATGCAAAGAAATAATGTCACAGAAAACAACATCGTTTTTCACTAGTGTCCCATTTAAACGAGACACTAGTGATTCTGTTTTGTTAATATTTTGGAATTCTCGATTGACTTGATTTGCTTTCTCATGACGCTATCGCTATTGGCCTTCATCCATTCGCAATCGGTACCATTGAATAGAGGCTTACCAAAAACATTATCGATATCCGTATTAGTTGCTTCTGTAAATAATAGTAAAAAATCAAAAATTGGCTGAGCAATTGAGTATGAGCGGAAATATAACTTACCATCGTGATAGATAATGAGTGCCTTCTGATTTTCAAATTTCTTATAAGTATCGTCACTCCAACCAAAGGAATATTGATCGGTTTTGAAATGTAACGATTCATAAAGTTTTGAAAATAGTAATTACCATCATGATATAAACCAATAGTTTTTGGATCATCACCAGGAATTGCACCTCGTTGTAAATAACAGTATTTACTGGGATATCAGAGAAGTTATCCGGTAACGTCTTTGATAAATATGATAACAGGAGTAATATACGCTCGTGTCTCCAGTATTGGTGACAGACAGAGCACGGAAAGACAGGTCAAGGACTTGTCGGAGTATGCAAAATATAAGGGTATCGAAGTCTGCAAGGTCTTTGAGGAACACATCTCTGGCACAAAGAAGAATGATGGGCGTACAGTGTTGTGTGAGGCAATGGAATACTGCAAGGCAAACCGCATTGGGATCCTACTTGTTAGTGAACTGTCAAGATTGGGTCGCAATGCGTTTGAGGTGCTTGCCTCTGTCAAGGAACTCATTGACTGTGGCATCAACCTCTACATACAAAAGGAACAACTTACATTATTGGACGAAGAAGGACATCCGTCCCTCTTTGCCCCGATAATGATAGCCACGCTTTCGATCTGTGCGCAATTGGAACGTGATAATATCTCATTCCGATTGCAGTCAGGAAGGAAGCGGTATATAGAGAAAGGTGGAAAACTCGGGCGCAAGGTTGGTTCTGTAAAAACGGAAGAACAGATGAAAGCCGAATATATGGAAGTAATAAGTTTACTCCGCAAGGGGTATTCCATTCGGGATGTGGCGAAGTTGAGTGGTAAAGGGGTAAGTACCGTACAACGAGTGAAGCGATTACTAAAAATGCAATCACCGCAATAATACTATTGATTTTACGTTCTTTTCAAAGAAAGGGGTTGTGCAATAGT
>ERZ1027181.173-NODE-173-length-32131-cov-8.909060_pt1 | contig 32131 bp, 28 predicted proteins | sample MGYA00519247_ERZ1027181 | MGnify/ENA primary metagenome ERZ1027181 (study PRJEB26926, sample SAMN06164415) | human gut metagenome | biome: ENVO:00009003; feature: ENVO:2100002; material: ENVO:00002003 | host: Homo sapiens | place: USA | collected 2012 ...
TACACAAGGAGTATCGTCGGCAGCGTCAGATGTGTATAAGAGACAGGGTGTAGGTGGTTTTTTCAATTGTTAAAACTGTGTTAATTATATTATTTCTATTTACGACTATTAATATTATGTATATATTTGTAAACAAAAAAGCCTAATGGACAAATCTTTTATCCCTATCCGATTGCGAGAAGCCCGCAACATGTGTGGCTATAGTCTTGACCAATTTGTTAAGGCTGCTAATCTTCGTGTTACTCGTCAGAGCATTTATAATTATGAGCGAGGTGTGATGCAACCTAAGCCTGAAATGGTAAAGGTGTTTGCTGACACACTTGGCGTTAGTGAACATTATTTCTATGGCCACTCTACAAAGATAGATATCCCTATGCTGCGTACTACAGGAGATGATTTATTGTCTGAGGAAGAATTGCAACACTTTGAGGTAATGTTGAGTTATTGGGCAGAACGCTATCTGCTTATGGAAAAGAAGGTTGGATTGAAGTCTGATTTCTCTAACCCATTGGCAAACATAACAGTATCTACTCTTGACGATGTTATCCTTGCAGCCGATCGTTTGCGTGAGGCATGGAGATGTGGCAGTGGTCCTCTGCCTGCTGTATTAAGACTCATGGAAAGAAAGGGCATTAAGATTCTTTCAACAGAACTGCCTGATGGCATTTTGGGACTTAGCACATTTGCCGACGAAAGTCATCCATTGATAGTTGTAGATATGCGTCCACAAAAGACTACTATCGAACGACTCCGATTCACGGCTTGCCATGAACTCGCCCATATCCTCCTGCATTTCTCCGACGAATGCAATGTTGAAAAGATGTGCAACAAATTCGCCAACTTCTTCCTCTTCCCCAAGCAGACTTTCATCGAAGAAATGGGGGCAGAACATCGTGAGCAACTCACTCTCGAAGAAATGATCGACCTAAAGGAGCTATACGGCATCTCAATCGCTGCGCAAGTGCATGCCGCATGGGACTTACGAATGATCTCTCGCGAACACTACGACTGGTGGTACGACGAGATGATAAAGAAGAATCGATTGGAAGAAGGTTGGGGAGTTTATAGTTTCCCTGAGACTATCGGAAGAGAGAAGAGAGTGGAGGCAAGAATGAAAACTAATGCAAGGGAGGATTAAAAAATGATGAAGCAAAATGATAATGAACAGATAATATCACATATATATAAAGACCGTAATGGACGTTGGATTATACAATCCAATGAGCAACACTCTGCTGGTGTAGCAAGACTTGCATCACAATTTGCAGGTGAATTTGAAATGAGCGAATGGGGTAAAGTATTAGGATTACTCCACGATAAAGGAAAAGAATCTACAGCCTTTCAACAGTACATTAAAAAAGAAAGTGGATATGAACCAGACATCAAAATTAGCGGCAGACATAACCACGCATATATTGGGGGTATATTAGCTCGGAAATATTACGGAATGACTTCCGACAATTTCTTTGTTAACCAAATTATATCCCATCATACGGGACTGCATGATTCTGACGAAATCAAAGGAATTGTAGATCAAGAGATTCCGTCCGAAATAAATATCTACCATATAAAGGAAAAACTTAATAGACCCGCATTAAATATACAAAAGAACGATTTTCATCATTTGGCTCGTATGTTATTCTCATGTTTAGTAGATGCAGACTTTCTTGACACAGAATCATTCATGGACAAGGAATCTTCTGCACTAAGACAAAACAAAGATACATTAAAAGACTTACTGCCATTGCTTGAAAACAAGCTTAAAGACTTAAAAACTAAAGCAAATAGTTCTGAAATAAACATTATAAGAAACCAAATTCAGCAACAATGTATAAAAATGGCTGATACACCCATTGGTTTCTTTAGTTTAACTGTACCAACTGGTGGAGGCAAAACATTGTCCTCACTGGTTTGGGCTATAAAACACGCAATACATAATGGACAGAAGCGAATAATAATCGCAATTCCTTACACAAGTATTATCGTTCAGACAGCATCTGTTCTGAGAAGTATCTTTGGTGATGAGAATGTCTTGGAACATCATAGTTGTGTCAATCCCGAACAAATCAAAGACGAAAAGCTTAAAGAAAAAATGAAGCTGGCAACAGAGAATTGGGACTACCCTATTATCGTTACCACCAATGTGCAACTGTTCGAGTCGATGTTTAGCAACAAGCCATCAGTTTGCAGAAAACTTCACAATATAGTAAATAGCGTTGTTATTTTGGATGAGGTACAAACACTCTCTATGGATTTTCTACAGCCTATCGTGGATTCAATGAAAACATATAATAAACTGTTCAATGTATCCTTTCTGTTTACAACAGCAAGTCAACCTGTACTCAGTGGGCTTATTGAAGGATGCAATCCACAAGCAACCTTCAAAGGAATAGAGTATGTCACAGAAATCATCCCCAATGACCTAAAACTGCATGACAAGCTACGTAGAGTTCAGTTGAATATAAACAACGAAGGAAAAACTTATGAAGAGATTGCCGAGATATTAAGTAAACACAAAAGAGTGCTTTGCATCGTCAATACACGTAGGGATGCTAAAGAAATCTACGAACGACTTCCGCAAGAGGGCATCACTCTGCATCTTTCCAAGATGATGTGTCCCGACCATATTAGCAAAACAATAGAAAAAATCAAAACTGCCCTAAAAGACAATAAGAACGATCTCATACGCGTTGTCTCCACTCAATTAATTGAAGCAGGAGTAGACATTGATTTTCCTGTTGTATTCCGTCAAGAGGCAGGATTAGATTCTATTCTGCAAGCTGCTGGTAGATGCAATCGTGAAGGAAAGAATGAATTAAGTACCACTTATGTCTTTTCATTGTCTAAAGAACACAACCTTCCAAAGGGAGATATACAGGCAGCAAATAGCGCAAGACTGAATCTCGGAGACAATCAAGACTGGTTTGCACCTCAAACAATGACATCTTATTTCAAACAGCTCTATTGCAGAAAGGATAGTTTCGACAAGAAGGACATGAAGAGTTATCTATATAATATAGCAGACATTCTATTCCAGAAGGCAGCAATAGAGTTTAAACTGATAGAAGAAGATAGTATGAATGTCGTTGTATGCTGGGAGAATAGTATGGATATTATCCAACAAATATTGAATAATGGACCATCATACTCTCTAATGAGAAAGCTATCAAAGTATACTGTAAATATCTACAAATCTGACTTCAAAGCATTAGCAGACATGGGTGTTATCAGCGAAAAGAAAGAGGGACTCTATATTGTCGACTACAAACAACAGTATAATGAACATATTGGACTTAGAACCGATAATAATTGGGCAAACGAAAATATTATCATTTAAAAATAGAAACAAAATGGTAAACAAGAACTCTATAAAACTATTTGGCGACGATAAGATTCGCGCCATTTGGGACGACGAACAAGAGAAATGGTATTTTTCAGTTGTTGATGTTGTAGCAGTTTTGACGAATAGCAAAGATTTCCAAACTGCAAGAAAATATTGGAATAAACTTAAACAACGTTTAAAGGAAGAAGGTTTTGAACCGGTGACAAATTGTCACCAGTTGAAAATGCGCGCTGCTGATGGCAAAATGCGTTTAACGGATGTTGCTGACACAGAACAACTTTTACGCATCATTCAGTCTGTACCATCACCAAAAGCGGAGCCCTTTAAGGCATGGCTTGCCAAAGTCGGAGCAGAGCGACTTGACCAAATGCAAGACCCTGAGCTCAGCATACAACAGGCTATGATAGACTACAAACGGTTGGGATATTCAGACAATTGGATAAATCAACGACTGAAAAGTATCGAGATACGCAAGGATTTGACAGACCAATGGAAAATCCACAATGTAGAAGAAGGTGTGCAATACGCATCTTTAACAGATATCATATATCAGACATGGGCTGGAAAAACCGCAAAAGAATACAAACAGCTCAAAGGCTTGAAGAAAGAAAACCTTCGCGACAACATGACCAACGAGGAACTTGTGCTGAATATGCTTGCAGAACTATCAGCAACAAGCATAACAAAAGCCAAAAATCCCCAAACACTGGATGAAAACAAGACATGTGCAAAAGAGGGAGGAGATGTAGCACGTGTTGCAAGAGAAGAGTTGGAAGCAAAAACCGGACGACAAGTTGTGTCTCCACTTTCAGCAAAACGATTCTTTGAAGTTCAAAAACCAGAAGAAAATTTAGAGGATAAACTGAATAACGATAACAAGGAAGATAAATAACAATATGGAATATACAGACAGAGAATTTTGTTTGGAGGTGTGGGGCGATATGGCTTGCTTCACCCGACCAGAACTTAAAGTAGAGCGTGTAAGCTATGACGTGATTACACCGTCGGCAGCACGCGCCATATTCGAAGCTATTTTCTGGAAACCTGCCATCCATTGGCAGATTACCAAGATAGAAGTACTTAACCCTATCAAGTGGACATCAGTGAGAAGAAATGAAGTTGGGGCTGTTGCCAGTAAATCAGTCATCTATATTGAGGATAAACGCCAACAGAAGAATTCTTTATTGCTTAAAGATGTTCATTATAGAATTTGGGCTAAAATGGAATATCGTTCTGTTGCCAAACGTAAAATTGAAAGAGACTTGTTTTCACACGAACCAGGCAAGGACGAGAACCCTATGAAATACTATCAAATGTTTGAACGAAGAGCAAGCAAGGGACAATGTTTCAATCAACCTTACCTTGGCACTCGTGAGTTCTCCGCGTCTTTCCGTCTCATTAATCCAAATGAAGAGGCTTTAACTCCACCTATATCCGAAGAGCAAGGAGGTACAAAAGATCTTGGCATCATGCTCTATGACATGGACTTCAAAGACCCGAAGAACATCCTACCAATGTTCTATCGTCCACAAATGAAAGATGGCGTTATCATTGTTCCACCAATAAATAGTGAGGAGATTTTAAGATGATACTAAAAGCATTATACGATTACTACAACAGATGTGGAAATCTTCCAGTTTCAGGCATGGAGGAAAAAGAAATCGGTTTCGTAATTGTTATTTCAAAGGAAGGAAAATTTGTTCGTTTCGAAGATTGTCGTATAGACAATAAACAGGCAAGAACCTATCTTGTAAAAAAGCATTTAGGTAGATCAAGTGCTGTTGTTGCCAATTATCTATACGATAATAGCACCTATGTGTTGGGCTATGCAGAAAATGAAAAAGCCAAGAAAGATGTGGATGAACAGACAAAGAAACTTTCTGACAAGGAAAACGCTTGTCTTGAAGCCTTTAAAGAAAAAATTCTTTCTATCTACAAGATTTATCCTGAAAGTAATGATTTGGCTGCTATCTGTAAATTCTATCAACAAAGCAAAGAAGAGATACTATCATGTGTTTCGCAAGATAATTTATGGGAAGACATAAAGAAGAATTTATCAAAGAAGTACTCGACATTCTCGTTCAGAATTGACGGTGACCTAAAAATTGTAGCCGAGAAAAAAGAACTGTTACAATTAGAGGTTTCTGAAGACGACAATAAAGGAAACGCCTTTTGCTTAATAACTGGAAATAAGGGAACTACTGTTGATACAACCACAGCAACAATGATTCCTGGTAGTCAAGCAACAGCTAAACTTGTGGCTTTCCAAGTTAATTCTGGCTACGATTCTTACGGCAAGAAGAAATGTGGAAATGCGCCAATTTCAAAGGATGCAGAATTTGCCTATACTACAGCTCTCAATGCTATGCTGCAAAAGGGGTCGCATAACAAATTTAGTGTAGGCAATCGAACCTTTGTATTTTGGGCTTCTTCCAATGCCAAAGCAGCAGAACAAGCAGAAGAGAGCCTGTTCGACCTATTGGGTTTTACAGAAGAGCAGGACGATCCGAATGCCAAGATTAATCAAGTGCGTAAAGTCTTTACCTCAATTTATTCAGGTACATTGAAGACCTCATTAGACGACCGCTTCTATATACTGGGACTTGCTCCGAACTCTGCTCGAATTGCTGTTGTGTATTGGTCGGAATGTTCTCTTAAAGAGTTTGCAGGAACGATTCTTCGTCATTTTAACGATATGGAGATTATTGATACCCGCAAAGATGGAAAACCATATATGGGAATCAAGGATATGCTTGCAGCAGTCACTCTTAACGGAAAGCAGTCAGAAGCTACCCCCAACCTCCCAGAGGCTGTTGTCAAAAGCATCTTCCAAGGAACACCGTACCCGTTCACGTTGTTTTCGGCATGTATTCGCAGAATAAGAACAGAGTCTGGTAACAAAGACAAAAATGCAATTCGCATAGCTCGCATGGCTATCATCAAAGCTTATCTTAACAGAATAAATGATAATAACAAAAAAATTGACACTATGTTAGACAAAAGTAACACAAATCAAGGCTACCTATGTGGGCGCCTCTTTGCAGTTCTTGACAAGATTCAAGAAGATGCAAACGGAATTAGCAGCATACGTGAAAGATATATGAATGCTGCAAGTGCAACACCTGCTTCTGTATTTGCTACCATCCTCAATCTTTCTTCACATCACATGGAGAAATTGGCTAACGAAAGCAGAAGAATATTCTATGAAAAGATAAAGCAAGAAATTATAGACAAGATTCCCGCAACAGGTTTTCCTGCACATCTTGATCTTCAAGATCAAGGCAGATTCTTCATAGGATACTACCATCAGAGACAAGATTTCTTTACAAAGAAAGAGAATTAAGAAAATATTAAAATATTAACACTTTAAATAACTTATTATGGCTGAAATTAATAATAGAATCGACTTCGTTTACTTGTTTGATGTACTGGATGGAAATCCTAATGGTGATCCTGATGCAGGAAACCTTCCTCGTGTCGATGCCGAGACGGGTATGGGCTTGGTGACAGACGTTTGCTTGAAACGTAAAGTTCGCAACTACGTTCAAGTAGCAAAAGATTTGTCTGACGGTTATGATATCTTCATTAAGGAGAAAGCTGTTCTTAACAGTGAGATAGACAAGGCTCATGATGACGAAGAAGTAAAGAAAGCAAAAGATAAGACAGCAGCCGCTCGTCTATTCATGTGCAAAAACTATTATGACATCCGCACATTTGGAGCAGTTATGTCAACGGGTAAGAATGCCGGACAGGTAAGAGGTCCTATCCAGTTTACCTTTGCTCGTTCTGTTGATCCTATAGCAACAGCAGAACATTCTATCACACGTATGGCTGTGGCAACAGAAAATGAAGCTGAAAAGCAAAAAGGCGATAATAGAACTATGGGGCGCAAGGCTACAGTTCCTTACGGACTATACGTCTGCCACGGTTTTATATCAGCCAATCTTGCCAAGCAAACTGGCTTCTCAGAGGAAGACTTACAACTTTTCTTTGAAGCGTTAAAAAACATGTTCGACGTAGACCGTTCTGCCGCACGTGGACTGATGAGCGCACAGAAACTCATTGTGTTCCGTCATGACTCTATCCTTGGTAATGCTCCAGCAAACAAGCTTTTCGACTTGGTGAAAATCAAGAAAAACACGGATGCTGCACCAAGATCGTTCAACGACTACGATGTAACAATAGACAAAGACTCTGTTCCTAACGGTGTTGCAGTTGAAGAATTGATTTAGTATCATCATGTATATTGAAGACGAAATGCTCATGTTGTCGGGGATACAGCACTTTATGTTCTGCCCCCGACAATGGGCTTTGATTCATATCGAACAACAATGGGCAGAAAATAAGCTGACGACTGAAGGACAAATCCTACACAAGAATGTGGACAACCCCTTCTATCGTCAGAAAAATGGTGATGTCATAACACTTCGTTCCCTACATATCGCCTCAAAAGAATTAGGACTATATGGCATAACGGATGCCGTAGAACTGATACCATCAGATAGTTCTGAGGATGCCATTACCCACAATCGCTACAAGGGTTATTGGAAGCCATACCCTGTAGAATACAAAAGAGGGCATCATAAACCAGACGAGAGAGATGAGGTGCAATTGGCAGCACAGGCAATGTGCTTGGAAGAGATGTATGGCATTAACATTCCTTATGGAGCGTTGTATTATGATGAGGTGAAGCATAGAGAAACTATCTCTATTACCGAATCGTTAAGAAACACCACCATTCAGTGTGCTAAGCAAATGCACGAAATATTTAAAACAGGTGTTTTACCTAAAGCCAACAAACAGCACCATTGTAAGAACTGTTCGTTAGTAAATATTTGTATGCCAGAAATGAGTGACTGCGCTCAAGTGTCAACCTATTTAAGCAAAAACCTATATGAGGATATTACTTAACACACTATACGTAACAACACCAGAAGCCTATCTTAGCAAAGACGGGCTTAATGTAGTAGTATCCGTTAAACAAAACGAGATATTCCGCATTCCTATTCACAACATTGAACAAATTATCACCTTTGGCTATATGGGCGCAAGTCCAGGACTTATGAAGTTATGTGCTGACAACAACGTCTCCTTGACTTTCCTGTCACCACAGGGTAGATACATAAGTCGTTCTCAAGGACCGACAAAAGGAAACGTATTGCTAAGAAAAGCTCAATACCGAAATTCTGACGAGCCTAATTATGCCCTTCATCTCTGCAAACTTTTTATAGGAGGAAAAATTCAAAACTATCGTAATATATTGTGTCGTTTCTTAAGAGACAACGGAAATGATTCTTCTATCGCTGAAGTTGCTGATAATTTACAAAGATGCAAAAGAAAGGTATTGAATGCTGACTCTATAGATATTGTGAGAGGCATAGAAGGAGAAGCTGCTACCTATTACTTCAGCGTGTTCTCTCGTCTTATGCTCAATCAGAAGGAAGATTTTGTTTTTGAAGGGCGAAACCGTCGTCCTCCTAAAGATGCAATCAATGCTATGTTGTCGTTCATTTATACTCTTATATGCAACGATATGACGGCTGCGTTAGAAACTGTAGGTTTAGACCCATATGTTGGGTTTATGCATACACTAAGACCAGGACGTGCTTCATTAGCATTGGATATGATGGAAGAATTAAGAGCTTATTTAGGAGACAGATTGGTACTGTCTTTAATAAACAGAAAACAAATAACAATAAAGGATTTCATAAAACAAGGTGACGAAGGAATTGTCATGACCGACTCAGGTCGAAAAATTATACTTTCCGCTTGGCAAAACAGGAAGAAGGAACAAATAACTCATCCGTATCTTAATGAGAAAGTCAGCATCGGTCTTCTACCTTATATACAAGCAATGTTATTAGCAAGATTTATCCGAAAGGATATAGATGATTATCCTGTGTTCTTAATAAAATAGCTTATGTTTGTTCTTATTACTTATGATGTAAACATCACATCACCACATGGCGCAAAACGCTTACGCAATGTGGCAAGAGCGTGTATAGATTATGGTAAGCGTGTTCAAAACTCTGTTTTCGAATGTATCTTAACAGAAGCCCAGCTTGTTATGTTAAAGAATAAATTAAATACAATTATTGACTCTGAGCAAGATAGTATTAGGTTTTATATACTGGGAAAAAATTGGAAAAATAAGGTGGATACTATAGGGAAGAACGATGGAATAGATTTTTCTGGAGAGTTGATTATATAAAATGCGAACCTAATGCTTTGCATAAAAATCCTAAAGGTTCGCACATACTGATATTCAGCATATTAAAAAGGCAAATGGTGAATAATCATTTTCTAATCGCAAATTTTGATATCTTTCGCAAATTTACTAACTTTGCATAGTGATATTCAGACATTTGCTGAATATACAGTCGCACCCTATGTGGGTGCGTGGATTGAAACCGTCCTTCCGTTCCTACTGTTCAGAAAGTTGTAGAGTCGCACCCTATGTGGGTGCGTGGATTGAAACTTGCCACTGCTACAACTAATGCTAATGTACGAAAGTCGCACCCTATGTGGGTGCGTGGATTGAAACTCAATAGCCTTAATAAGTTGAAAACACAAAGTAGGTCGCACCCTATGTGGGTGCGTGGATTGAAACTTAGGGGAAGACGAAGAAGAACCTAAAACACCAGTCGCACCCTATGTGGGTGCGTGGATTGAAACATTATATAAAAATGATACTTTATTAATAGGTACGTCGCACCCTATGTGGGTGCGTGGATTGAAACAAAAGCTGATATAAAAGCGTGCCGAAATGAATTAAGTCGCACCCTATGTGGGTGCGTGGATTGAAACTATGGTGCTCTATGGCTCTCTATGGTGTTCTATGGTCGCACCCTATGTGGGTGCGTGGATTGAAACATCAATTGTATCGTAAGAATTTTGAACAGGCTTGTCGCACCCTATGTGGGTGCGTGGATTGAAACCTTATACTACTAATAAATCTTTAATGTACGCTATGTCGCACCCTATGTGGGTGCGTGGATTGAAACTCGTTATTTTTAAATTGTTATCAAAGGAACAAGTCGCACCCTATGTGGGTGCGTGGATTGAAACCTACGGCTGATGAGTACCGTCTTTCTGCCCTTCGTCGCACCCTATGTGGGTGCGTGGATTGAAACCCAGGAGCAACTTAATATTGCTAAGTCTAAGGATGTCGCACCCTATGTGGGTGCGTGGATTGAAACACCTATAATGATACTTTTCTACCTCGCTACTGCGTCGCACCCTATGTGGGTGCGTGGATTGAAACGACAAAAACACGCCAGTCAACAGAAGAAGACAAAGTCGCACCCTATGTGGGTGCGTGGATTGAAACTCATCACTCTCGCTGATTTCAATCTCACCGTCGCGTCGCACCCTATGTGGGTGCGTGGATTGAAACAACGGAGAAGATATGTCTAATTATGTATCTCCGAGTCGCACCCTATGTGGGTGCGTGGATTGAAACTTGTATTATCAATCATAATTCTATATGTAACCGGTCGCACCCTATGTGGGTGCGTGGATTGAAACAGCTAATGCTGCTGCAGCAAGCAATGTTCCGTTCGGTCGCACCCTATGTGGGTGCGTGGATTGAAACTCCATTGTATTTTACGAAAATGTCCGTCAACGAGGTCGCACCCTATGTGGGTGCGTGGATTGAAACTTGTGGTATATATTTATAATGTGCAGTTCCGTATGTCGCACCCTATGTGGGTGCGTGGATTGAAACCTCTTATATGCCTTTTGCTATTAATGACGTTTTGTCGCACCCTATGTGGGTGCGTGGATTGAAACTTTCGTTGTCTAATTATTCATTGTATGAATATGGTCGCACCCTATGTGGGTGCGTGGATTGAAACACCTCTTCCCACTCAATCCTCTATTGATGCACAGTCGCACCCTATGTGGGTGCGTGGATTGAAACAAAAGCCTTTAACCGATGAAGAAATTATTTGTTAAGTCGCACCCTATGTGGGTGCGTGGATTGAAACAAATTTTAAGTCAGTACGCTAAAGCCTTTAACCGGTCGCACCCTATGTGGGTGTGTGGATTGAAACATCGCAATGGAGTATGGTAAAAATACTAAACGTCGTCGCACCCTATATGGGTGCGTGGATTGAAACATTAATAAAAAGGCGGTTAAAATTACCAAGGTAGTCGCACCCTAATGGGTGCGTGGATTGAAACTTGACGTCCTGCTCCTCGTTGTTCATGCTGATGTGTCGCACCCTATATGGGTGCGTGGATTGAAACTGTAAGGATAAGGGTATAGACCTTGATGGTACCATGTCGCACCCTATATGGGTGCGTGGATTGAAACAAACCTAAAGAGTTTGATTTGCTTTCCCGTCAGGTCGCACCCTATATGGGTGTGTGGATTGAAACAACGTAAAAAATCCGACTTTTACTCATCAAAAGCACCTCTGCGTATTGCAATGTCTTTAGTGGTAAACGACTTTGTGTCTATAGACTTCGTTGTGCAATACTCAGCGAAAGAAAATGGGTATATGGCAATTTAGCTGCTTCTTCCAATTAGGTGTGTTGACAAATCATTGTTAAGGAGCTTGGCATTGCTTCTATTCAATACTATATGTATCTTTGTTCTAAGCAATCTATTTACAAACAATGGTCAATCTTCAATGTTTTAAAATATAAGGTAGGCTTGCCACATCTGCGCACGCCTATTAATAATGCTTGTAATGCCTTATTTACATATTTCGAGCATTTTCAATGCCTTAAAAAAGGAGGTACGGTCTCCGAACCGTACCACGCAAGTTATTATACTGTATTGTAAATCAAGCTGTTTGCGTGGTACGGTTCGGAGACCGTACCTCCTATTGGTTGTTTTAATCTCTTCTGAATATATCTCTTGTATATACTTTATCCTCAACATCGTTGAGGCAGTTGTCAAAGCGGTTGGCAATGATAGCTTTGCTAAGACGCTTAAATTCGTCAAGGTTGTTAATGACACGACTGCCAAAGAATGTTGTGCCATCCTGAAGCGTAGGCTCGTAGATGATAACCTCGGCACCTTTAGCTTTAACACGTTTCATAATGCCTTGAATAGCAGACTGGCGGAAGTTATCTGAGTTGCTCTTCATTGTCAAACGGTAAACACCTATTACCGGAGGACAGGCTGCGGCGTCGGCATTACTGTATTCATTGTTCTCTGAATAGCCATACCATCCGGCTTTGCGCAATACAGCATCGGCTATATAATCCTTGCGTGTCTTGTTCGACTCCACAATAGCTGTCATCATATTCTGCGGAACATCGGCATAGTTGGCAAGCAATTGCTTGGTGTCTTTAGGCAGACAATAGCCTCCATATCCGAATGAAGGGTTGTTGTAATGGGTGCCTATACGCGGATCAAGACCAACACCTTCTATAATAGCTTGGCTGTCGAGACCCTTAACCTCGGCATATGTGTCAAGCTCGTTGAAGTAGCTTACACGAAGAGCCAGATAGGTATTGGCAAATAGCTTAACAGCTTCAGCCTCCTTCATGCCCATAAATATAACGGGTATGTTCTTGTTGAGTGAAGAGTGAAGAGTGAAAAGTGAAGAATCCATTTGCTTTGTGTCGCCATGATGACCTATTGCTCCTTCTAACAATAAATCGGCAAAGGTATGGGCTGCTTCTTCAAGCATCTCAATATCGGCAATTGACTCTATTGCCTTGTTGCCATCGTGCATTTCGGGATGGTCTATAAGCTTAGGATAACCAACGATGATGCGACTTGGATAAAGGTTGTCGTACAAAGCCTTGCTCTCACGCAGAAACTCAGGAGAGAACAGAAGGTTGAACTTCTTTACGCCACGTTGTGCGTACTTAAGGTATAGGCTGCGGGTGTAGCCTACGGGAATGGTAGACTTGATAACCATTACAGCATTGGGATTAACCTCAAGCACAAGGTCGATAACCTCCTCAACATGACTGGTGTCAAAATAGTTCTTTACCGGGTCATAATTGGTAGGTGCCGCAATAACCACAAAGTCGGCATCGGCATAAGCAGCTTTTCCGTCAAGTGTTGCTGTAAGATTGAGTTGTTTCTCGGCGAGATACTTCTCTATATATTCGTCTTGTATAGGCGAGATACGCTTGTTGAGTTTCTCTACCTTTTCGGGTATTACGTCCACAGCCGTAACATGATGGTGCTGCGAGAGAAGAATGGCAATGCTAAGTCCTACGTAACCCGTTCCAGCTACGGCAACCTTAATATCTTTAAATTCACGCATAATGCAGTAGTTTTTATTTATAAGTATTGTTTTAAAGTAAGTTACGTCAGTTCGAGTCCCATTGACTCGACAAACGATCTTACTTCCTTTTGTTTCATAAGTTCGTCGAACACCTCTTTCTTAGTAAGTTTTCGGCTTATCTCCTCAGCCTCGGCAAGTCGAAGTGTAAGGTTAACGCTACCATTATGCAGAGCTTTGGCAAGCGTAACGCGGATGCGTCCCTTTATCTCGTTAATCTGGTCGAGCAGAATCTGATTATCAACCACAATCTCTATTTCGGGAAAATTGGAAATATGTGGTTTAACGTTCTTCATTCGCGAGGCAAGCGCAATCATCTTTTGTGGCATGCGGTTGCACATAGACAGCCATTGCAGCTCGAGAAGCTCTTGTGTAAACTCCTCGTTCTCCTCCTTATTGGTTATTTCAGCTTCTTGCTTTACGGCAGCCTCTTGCTTGCGCTTAAGACTTTGGAAGGTAATGCCCAGTCCAGACAGCTTGATAGCCTTAGGTTTAGGCTTGTTGTCGGTTTGTGCAGACGCAAGAGAAGCGGCAGACGTAATGGTATTGGCAGCCGCAGTCATAGCCTGGCTAAGAGCCTCGGTATCATTAGACACGACAGAGAGGGCTGCGGTACCAGTCTTATTAGTGCCGTAGCCAAGATTCTTGCCCGGGGTAGCCACCTGCTGAGCTGCCGTATTCCGGGCTGTAGTAAGATGTATGAACAGGGATTTCAGACGTTTAGGGCTGCGCCCCGCACCATCGGCTGTATCTTCTGGTTGAGTAATTTGTGCTACCTGAATAAGAGTAAGCTCTACCAGCAGACGCTTATTGCTGCTCTGTCGGTAATTGAGGTCGCACTGGTTCATAATCTTTAATGCTGTATAAAGGAATCGGGTAGGGCAGCGTTGTGCTTGCTCGGCATATTTGTCGCGTTGTTGCTTGCTAACCTCGAGCAATGTAAGTGTAGACGCGTCCTTGGCCATAAGCACATTGCGCACATGCGAGGCCAATCCGTTGATAAGGTTGCCTCCGTCGAATCCTTTTTCTATAATAGAGTTGAGCAGCAACATGATGTCGCTCACCTTATTCTCCATAGCCAGATCGACGATACGAAAATAGTTGTCGGCATCCAGCTCGTTAAGGTCTTCGATAACCTTCTGATAAGTAATATTGCCTTGGCAGAAACTTGCAGCCTGATCGAATATGGACAGAGCGTCGCGCATGCCACCATCAGCCTTTTCGGCAATAATGCCAAGTGCTTCCTCCTCGTATTTAATACCCTCCTTATCAGCCACGTGCTTTAGGTGAGCAATGGTGTTCTCCACCGTCATACGCTCAAAGTCGTATATTTGGCATCGGGATAGAATGGTTGGCAATATCTTATGCTTCTCGGTTGTGGCGAGAATAAAGATGACGTGAGCAGGTGGTTCTTCGAGTGTTTTAAGAAATGCGTTGAATGCAGCAGTAGAAAGCATGTGCACCTCGTCGATGATGAACACCTTATAACGTCCTACTTGTGGCGGGATGCGAGTTTGCTCCATTATCTGCTTGATATTTTCAACAGAGTTGTTGCTTGCGGCATCAAGTTCGAAGATATTGTACGACCTTTGTTCGCTAAAAGCGCGGCAACTCTCGCATTGGCCGCATGCCTCACCGTCGGCTGTAGGATTAAGACAGTTGATAGCTTTGGCAAAGATGCGAGCACATGTAGTCTTACCTACACCGCGAGGTCCGCAGAACAGGTAGGCATGAGCCAATTTGCCGCTCTTTACGGCATTACGCAATGTTGTAGTAAGTGCATTCTGTCCCACTACCGAATCGAATGACATCGGGCGGTACTTGCGTGCTGAAACTATGTATTCTTCCATATTGCTAAATGTGAGCTGTAGTTAGATGCAACCCCTCGCCAATGGGGCTGAGGTTCGTTGCAACTGCAAACTTACTATAAAATTTTCTATTTTCGTGTATGAATACGAAAAATTATGAGTAAGTTTGCAGTCAAAATAAATAATAATGGGTCGTCTCAAACTTTTTATGGCTCTTGTAAGCCACTACAAATACGCAATCACCATTGTCGTAGGCATACTTCTTGTGGGGTTTGTCGACGAGAATAGCTTCATGCATCGTGTTCAATTGGAGATGCGCATAAGCGATTTGACCGAAGAGATAGAACGCTACAATGCACAGAATGAAGCAGACCTAAAACAACTAAAAGAATTGCGCCGTGGTCCAGAGGCATATAAGCAGATAGCTCGAGAACGTTATATGATGAAGACTGATGATGAAGACATATACGTGTTGAGTGACGACGAAAAACCAGTAACAAACAATAATGAAACAACTGAGTAAAATCCAAAGCATCTTGTTCCTGATAGGAGGCGTGCTTATGGTAATAGGAGCAGGCTGCTATGCCTTTTTGTTAGGGCAAAAGGTGGTTTGCTGGGTATATCTTGTAGGTGCTTTGCTGTTTGCCTGGATGCAGGTGAACCAGGCATACGAGGGTGCAAGCACTACCATAAAGCGCCTAAAGCGCATTATGACAACTGCCGACATCTTCTTTGTGTTGTCGGGTTTGTTGATGGTGGATAGTGCCTATCAGTTTATGCGCTATTCGTTTGCCGATGTAAGCACATACTTTAATCTGATATACAACAAATGGGTGCTGATGCTGCTTGTGGCTGCTATTTTGGAGATGTATACAATGCACCGCATGAGCTCGGAGCTGAAGAAGGAAGTTGAGAGTTGAGAGTTGAGAGTTAGGAGTTAGGAGTTACGAGTTAGGAATTGGGAGTTTGTAATTACGAAATTTTCCTAAATAAGAATAATCATAACTTAAAACTCATAAAAAATCATCCGTTATTCAACAATACATATTAACTTTGCCTTTATACAAGAACGCGAATTAAAAAATCTATGAACAAAATTATATACGCTTTTCTAACTATTCTGGTGTTTGCATCGTGCGCAAGCCAGTACAATATCCAAGGTTCGTCAAATATATCGACACTTGACGGCCGAAAACTGTATCTGAAAATCTTAAAGGACAATGACTTTAAGAATATTGACTCGTGCGATGTGGTTCACGGACAGTTCCAGTTTTATGGGACTTTTGACACCGTGCGTATGGCAAACATATTCATGGAAGACGAGAGCGTAATGCCTCTTGTTATAGAGAAAGGCGATATAACAATAAAGATAGACAATACTCAGCAGACTGTCAGTGGCACTCCATTGAACGATGAGCTGTTCAAATTCTTTAATAAGTACAACCAGCTTAAGAACCAAGAGGCAGAGTTGGTGCACACACACGACCGTGCCATAATGAATGGTCAGGACATGAATGCGGTTACGCGCCACCTTAATGCTGAGGCACAACGCCTGACAGAGCTTGAGGATAAGCTTGTGACAACATTTGTAACCGACAACTTCGACAATGTACTTGGTCCGGGCGTATTCTTTATGGTGACAATAGGCAATCCATATCCAGAGCTTACACCGTGGATAGAGGACATCATGAGCAAGGCTACAGACAAGTTTAAGAACGACGCTTATGTGAAGGATTACTATAAGAAGGCACAGGAAAATCAGGCCATAATGAACGGTATGAAGACTCCAAATATGCCTCTACCACAAACAGGAGCACCTGGCATGGGACAGCCAATGCCACAGCAGGCACCTGACGGTCCGACACCAAACGAAATGGCAAAACCAGCAGAATAGCATAATATGAAAACACTGATATTTGGAGGAAAAGTTGTAAATGAAGGTGTGGTACGCACTGCATCTGTTGTAGTGGACAACGACCTCATTACAGATATTATAGAAGGCACAGAAGCTCCCCGTGGCAACTACGATCAGATCGTAGATGCTACGGGGTGTTTTGTATTGCCTGGAGTAATTGACGACCATGTTCACTTTCGTGATCCGGGCTTGACACAGAAGGCAGACATGCAAACAGAAAGCCGTGCGGCAGCATATGGCGGTGTTACATCCTACTTTGATATGCCTAACACCAATCCGCAGACTACGACAAAGGAGGCTCTTGAGGCAAAGCTTAATGACGCTTCACGCAAGTCGCATGTCAACTATGCCTTCTTTATTGGCGCCACAAACGATAATACCGAAACCGTATGTAGCGTAGACCCGCACCGTGTACCTGGCATAAAGCTCTTCATGGGATCAAGTACAGGCAACATGCTTGTAGACAAACGCGATGTTCTACAACAACTCTTTAGCAAGGCAGAGTTGCCTATTATGGCACATTGCGAGGATACCGACATCATAAACAACAATATGGCAGAAGCCAAACGCTTATATGGCGACGACCCGTCTGTGGAGCATCATCCCGAGATAAGGTCGGAGGAGGCTTGTTGGCAGTCGACTAAGCTTGCAGTGGAACTTGCGTCAGAGACAGGTGCACGTCTGCATGTTGCACATCTCACAACGGAGCGCGAGTTACAATTATTCGGAAATAATCCACGTATAACAGCCGAGGCTGTGATAGCTCATATCTTCTTCTGCGATGCCGACTATGCTACACTTGGCACACGCATTAAGTGCAACCCCGCTATAAAAACAAAAGCTGACCGCGATGCCTTGCGTCAAGCCCTTACAAACGGAAAGATAACAACTATTGGTACCGATCATGCTCCACACTTGTTAAGCGATAAACAAGGAGGATGCGCACGTGCGGCATCGGGAATGCCTATGGTTCAGTTCTCGCTTGTGGCTATGCTCGAGCTTGTAGACAAGGGTGTACTGAGCATAGAGCGCCTTGTAGAGCTGATGTGTCATAATCCAGCACGACTGTTTGAGGTATCAAAACGCGGATTCTTGCGTAAGGGATATAAGGCAGACATAGTACTTGTGAGGGATGAGTCATGGACCGTTACACCAGAATGCATACAAAGCAAGTGCGGATGGAGTCCTATGGAGGGCCATACCTTTAATTGGCAGGTGCGCACTACAATATGCAACGGACACATTATATATAATAATGGAGCCTTCGACAGCAATAGCCGTGGCGAGGAACTCCAGTTCAGAGAGTCTAACGCCTAATGCCAAAATACATAGACTACAATATCTCGCAACTGCGACCATATATCAACTGGCTCTACTTCTACTTTGCGTGGGGACTATCTGGTAAACCGCAGGAGGAGAAAGATAAGTTGAGGGCAGAGGCAGAGGCGATGCTTGACTTATTCGAGTCGCGCTACAAGACTCATGCAGCCTTTGAGCTGTTTGAGGCAAACAGCGATATGGACGATATTATAATAGGTGGCACACGTCTGCCTATGCTTAGGCAGCAACGCAAGGCCGACGATGGTGAGCCAAACATGTGCCTTGCCGACTTTGTAAGACCAGTGTCGCAAGGCATAGCCGACCATGTTGGTGTGTTTGCAACGTCAATAGACTCGGCTGTAGAGCATGACTTTGTAGGCGATGACTTTAAGCGTATGCTCTCGCAGACACTTGCCGACCGGCTTGCCGAAGCTACTGCCGAGGTGCTGCACTTACAAGTAAGACGCACGTTTTGGGGATATGCCCACGACGAGCAATTGTCTATAGAGCAGATTCTACATGAAGATTTTCAGGGAATAAGACCCGCTGTGGGCTATCCGTCAATGCCAGATACCAGTGTAAACTTCATTATCGACCGTCTGATAGATATGAAGAGCATTGGCATTCGACTTACAGAGAGTGGGGCAATGAAGCCGCATGCATCTGTATCCGGACTGATGTTTGCACACCCAAATGCATGCTACTTCGACATAGGGAAGATAGATGAGGAACAACTGCGCGACTATGCACAAAGACGCCATATGCCGGTGGAATTGATGCGCAGGTTTCTTGCTGTCCGACTGCAATAGCAAATAAGAAATGATTGCACGAATATTCTTTCTGATTATACTGGCGGCTATTCTGCCAGATATCTATATATACCGCCGCTACTTGCGCCGTAGATTCGACCTCGGATTATGGCAACGTTTGATGTGGTGGTTGCCTGGAGCGGCTATGATAGCCGTTACCTTGGTGTACGCAATGATAGACAATTTTGCACCCGATAACCTAACATGGTTCAACATATATCTGTTTATGCTTGGACTGATTGTGGTACCTAAGGTGCTGTTTGTTATGTCGTCGATTATGGGCAGACTATTACGCCGCTTGTTTAAGTTGCGTCGCAATTGGGGCAATTACATAGGATTGGTGCTTGTACTTGGACAGTTGTACGTGCTCTTTACGGGGTCGATGACAGGTACAGACCGACTGGCAGTAAAGCAAGTTACCATTGAGTTTGACGATCTGCCATCTGCCTTCGACGGTTATCGCATAGTGCAGTTCTCGGATATACATCTGGGTTCAATGCGTACAGAACTTATGGAACGTGCTGTTGTTGAGATAAACAAGCAACATGCCGACCTTATAGCCTTTACGGGCGATATACAAAATATGCGGCCACAAGAGTTGACAAGGTTTGCACCATTGCTCTCAAGACTAATGGCTAAAGATGGAGTATATTCGGTTCTTGGCAACCATGACTATTCACAATATATGCCCAAGCTTGATGAGGCACAAAAAAAAGCCAACGAGATGCAGACACGCAACTTTCAAACATCGGTTGGGTGGAACCTTCTGCTAAATGACAACCATATAGTAAGACGTTCTGCCGACTCAATTGTTATAGCTGGCGAGGAGAATGATGGTTGTCCTCCATTTCCGCAGAAAGCCGATTTAAGTAAGACGTTGCATGGCATATCAGCCCAATCATTTGTAGTTATGTTGCAACATGATCCTTCGGCATGGCGACGCTCAATACTGCCTAAATGCAAGGCACAGCTAACATTGTGCGGACATACACATGGTGGTCAGGCAAGTATCTTTGGGTTGCGTCCTACAGAATTGTTGGGTAAGGAAGACGCCGGACTCTATAGAGAAGGCAATCGTGCCCTATATGTGTCTACCGGACTTGGCGGTTTTGTGCCTTTCAGATTCCATATGGACCCAGAAGTAGTGGTGATTACACTGAAAAAATCAAGAAAATAATCGACAAAAAATAATAACCAATAAACAAGCTTTAATTATATGAAGTACATATATCGTATATATCAGCTCTTTATAGCACTGCCGTTGATAGCTATATACACCGTTTTAATAAGCCTTATGGTAATAGTAGGTTGCACTATAGGTAACGGTCATTTTTGGGGGTACTTCCCAGGCAAATGGTGGGCACAATTTATTGTGCGCGTGCTATTGTTGCCGGTGAAGGTAGAGGGAAGAGAGAATCTGGAGAAAGGGCAGTCGTATGTATTCGTGGCCAATCATCAAGGTTCGTTCGATATATTCCTTATTTATGGATTCCTTTGTCGCAATTTCAAGTGGATGATGAAGCGACAGTTGCGCCAGATGCCATTCGTAGGAAAGGCATGTGAGGCAGCTCATCATATCTTTGTAGATAAAAGAGGACCGAGCAAGATACGCCAAACATACGACCAGGCACGCAAGACCTTGCAAGGAGGAATGTCGTTGGTAGTGTTTCCAGAGGGAGCACGCAGCTTTACAGGACATATGGGCGTGTTCAAGCGAGGCGCCTTTATGCTTGCTGATGATATAGAACTGCCTGTTGTGCCATTGACCATCAATGGATCGTTCGACGTTATGCCACGTCAGCGCGATATGCGTTGGGTGACATGGCATCCGTTGCGTCTTACAATACACAAGCCTATCAAGCCAATAGGCAAGGGAGCTGACAACATAAAGTATCTTGAAGAAGAGAGCTACAAGGCTGTGATGTCTGGACTTGTGGATGAGTATAAAGGTTTTGTGGAAAATCCGGACCAATAACGATGATAAAAGGGTGCTCGACACATGCAATAAGTGTTTTGACACATGCGATAAGTGTTTGTGCCGCCCTTTTTAGTTTTTTTATTCTTTTAAAAGTATGCCATTGGAATAATCTTTGTATTTTTGTATTCGCATACGTCAACATTAATGTTATTAAACTAATCAGTGTATTATGAATACCAGCGACAGCATAGTTATAATCCCCACATACAACGAGAAGGAGAATATTGAGAAGATAATCCGTGCGGTGTTGGCTCTTGAAAAGGGGTTTAACATTCTCGTAATCGATGATGGCAGTCCTGACGGAACAGCCAAGATAGTTCACCGACTTATTGATACTGAGTTTCACAACCGTCTCTTCATAATAGAGCGTTCGGGTAAGTTGGGTTTGGGTACAGCCTATATCACCGGCTTTAAGTGGGCATTAGAGAATGGCTATGACTACATATTCGAGATGGATGCCGATTTCTCTCACGATCCTAATGACTTGCCCCGATTATATGCGGCTTGTCATGATGAAGGTTACGACGTAGCAATTGGCTCGCGTTATGTAAGTGGTGTGAATGTTGTGAACTGGCCTATTGGTCGTGTGCTTATGAGCTATTTTGCTTCTAAGTATGTACGCTTTGTAACAGGCTTCAATGTACACGATACAACTGCTGGTTTTAAGTGTTATCGCCGTTGTGTTCTTGAATCTATACCACTCGATCAGGTTCGTTTCAAGGGTTACGCATTCCAGATAGAGATGAAGTATACAGCCTACAAGATGGGCTACAAGATAAAGGAAGTACCAGTGATATTTGTAAACCGTCGCGAGGGTGTAAGCAAGATGAGCGGTGGCATATTTGGTGAGGCTTTCTTCGGGGTGATGCGTCTGCGTTGGGACGGATGGTTCAGAAAGTATCCAAAGGCAAAGCATTGATAACATCCGTTTCTTATGGAAATAAAAGAGATAAGCAATATATATTCAGCCCTGCCACAGTGCGGGGCTTTTTTGAAAGCATTAAGCGATAAGTCGATGAGGCATATATTCCTTAAGGGAATGTATGCTTCATCGGCTTCTGTGTTTTTTGCGGCGGCCAGTGGAAGTGAAGAACGAAGAACGAAGAGTGAAGAACGAAAAGGGAAAAGTGAAAAGGTAAAAGGGAAAAGTGAAAAATCCACTTCTCTTACTATGGTTTTTGTGCTTCAGGACAACGATGAGGCTGGCTATTTCTATCATGACCTTACGCAGATATTGGGCACCGATAACGTGCTGTTTTATCCTTCCTCGTACCGCCGAGCAGTAAAGTATGGACAGAGAGATGCTGCCAACGAGATACTTCGTACTGAGACATTGAGCCGACTTGCAGCTCAATCGGACAGCTATATGTATGTAGTAACATGTCCAGAGGCATTGAGCGAGCTTGTTGTGTCAAAACGCCGACTCGATGAGCGTACTATAAATATAGGTGTAGGCGATATAGTAAACCTTGCCGACTTGGGTAGAAAGTTGCGTGAGTTTGGATTTGCTGAGGTAGACTATGTATATGAACCTGGACAGTTTGCTATGCGAGGCAGCATTGTAGACGTATATTCTTATTCTTCCGAACTGCCATTCCGCATCGATTTCTTTGGCGATGAGGTAGACACAATACGTACATTCGAGGTAGCCGATCAGCTGTCAAAGGAGGCACGACAGTCGGTTGCCATTGTTCCAGAACTGGCACAAATAGTAGAAGACAAGCAACCTTTCACTGCTATGCTTCCCGATGATGCTGTGCTTGTGGTAAAAGATAGCCTGTATTTATGTTCTACAATAGAGCAGATATACAATGATGGGTTCTCGCATCAGGCACTTGCCGAGCGTCTTGAAGGTGCAACCGAGATGGAACAACAGCAAATTGTGCGTGACATGCGCAAGGAAAACAACCTTGTTTCGGCTGTACGTTTCCGCGAGGAGATGTGCAAGTTCCGCATCGTTGAGTTTGGTACGCAGCCTACCGTAACTCCACAGGCAACCATTTCATTCAATGTTTCGCCACAGCCTTTGTTTCATAAGAACTTCGAATTGCTTGCCCAATCGCTCGAAGACTATTTGCTTAAAGGCTATAAGTTATATATTCTTGCCGACAGCGAGAAACAGACACGCCGCCTTAAGGAGATATTCCAGAGCGACGAGTTAAAGCAGATGCGCAATATACACAGCGTAAAGTCGGCCAATTCGGAAGCGCTTTCTGTTGCCGACAACATCGATTTCACTCCCGTAGACCATACCATTCACGAGGGATTTGCCGATAACGACCTGCGACTGTGCTTCTTTACCGACCACCAGATATTCGACCGTTTCCATAAGTATAATCTTAAGAGCGACTCTGCACGTACGGGCAAAATGGCTCTGACAATGAAAGAATTGCAGGAGATGGAACCAGGCGACTTCATTGTACACGTGGATTTTGGTATAGGCAAGTTTGGTGGACTTGTGCGTGTGCCCGTAGGCGACAGCTATCAAGAGGCTATTCGTATATATTATCAGCGAGGCGACATTGTAGACGTGTCAATACATTCGTTGTACAAAATATCTAAGTATCGCCGTTCGGATACTGGTGAGCCACCACGACTAAGCACTCTTGGCACCGGAGCATGGGATAGACTGAAGGAACGCACCAAGAAGCGTATCAAGGATATAGCAAGAGACCTTATAAAGTTGTATGCCAAACGTCGTCATGAGAAAGGATTTGCCTTTTCTGCCGACTCGTATATGCAGCACGAACTTGAGGCTTCGTTCCTATACGAAGATACGCCCGACCAGTCGAAAGCAACTATGGATGTGAAAGCTGATATGGAATCGGCGCGCCCGATGGACCGTCTTGTATGCGGAGATGTTGGCTTTGGCAAAACAGAAGTGGCAATAAGAGCTGCCTTCAAAGCCGCTGTTGACGGCAAGCAGGTTGCTGTGCTTGTGCCTACAACAGTGCTTGCCTTCCAACATTACAAAACATTCCAAGACCGATTGAAGGATATGCCTGTACACATAGACTACCTTTCGCGTGCCCGAACTACTAAACAGACACGCCAAGTGCTTGAGAATCTTAAGGAAGGAAAGATAGATATCCTTATTGGTACGCACAAGCTTATAGGCAAGTCGGTTGAGTGGCACGACCTTGGACTGTTAATCATCGACGAGGAACAGAAGTTTGGTGTAGCCACTAAGGAGAAGTTGCGCAAGCTAAAGAGTAATGTTGACACCCTAACAATGTCGGCAACACCAATACCCCGAACCTTGCAATTCTCGCTTATGGGCGCACGTGATATGAGCATCATACGCACGCCGCCACCTAACAGATATCCAGTACAGACCGAAATTGGCGTATATAGTCATGAGATAATAGCCGATGCCATAAACTTTGAAATGTCGCGCAATGGTCAGGTATATTTTGTAAACGACCGCATAAGCAACCTTCCCGAGATTGCCGCACTTGTACACAAGTATGTGCCAGACGCACGTGTGGCAATAGGTCATGGTCAGATGAATCCCGAAGAACTTGAAAATATTCTCATCGGTTTCATGAACTACGACTACGATGTACTGCTGTCTACATCCATTGTAGAGAATGGTATCGACATATCCAATGCCAATACCATCATCATCAATGACGCTCATCGGTTCGGATTATCCGATCTACATCAGATGCGAGGCCGTGTAGGACGTTCAAACCGCAAGGCTTTCTGCTATTTGTTGGCGCCACCAAAGTCGGTTCTAACACCTGAGGCACGTCGTAGACTTGAGGCTTTGGAGAATTTTTCCGAACTTGGCAGTGGTTTCAATCTTGCAATGCAAGACCTCGACATACGTGGTGCGGGCAATTTACTTGGAGCTGAGCAAAGCGGATTTATGGAAGACCTTGGCTATGAGACTTATCAAAAGATATTGAATCAAGCCGTTACCGAGCTAAAGAACGATGAGTTCCAGGACATATATGCAGAGGAGATAGCGCAAGGCAAGGAGATTTCTGGCGACGAGTTTGTTGAAGACTGCGCCATAGAGAGCGACCTTGAGATGTACTTTCCCGAGACTTATGTGCCTGGCTCGTCAGAACGAATGCTGCTATATCGCGAACTCGACAACATCGAAGACGATAGTCAGCTTGATGCATATCGCCAGCGTCTTATCGACCGCTTTGGCAAAATGCCTCACGAGGCTGAGGAGCTCTTGCAGGTAGTGCCGCTTCGACGTCTTGGCAAACGCCTTGGTTGTGAAAAGATAATACTTAAGTTGGGACGTATGCAGATGCAATTTGTATCAAATACAGAGTCGGCCTACTATAAGAGTCAGGCTTTTGGCAAGGCACTCAACTATATTGCCACGCACACACGTCGATGCAACCTTAAAGAGGTAAAGGGCAAGCGTTCGATGGTTGTTACTGGCATCCCAACTGTAGGCGATGCTGTGGAGGTGTTGAAGGAAATGTCAGAATGAAAAAACTGAAGTTGTTTGGTCATTTGACATAAATTTCATACCTTTGCCAACTCATTTTTGAAAAACTCCCCCCGTATATTAAATAGTAAGTAAAAATAATAAAAGCATTCCACTCAAACCTGTCATTAAGGGGGAGGGCAAGGTAGGGTGGTGCTTTAGATAACAGCAATTATGCAAGGACAAAGATTCAAGGCTTGTCAGCAGGCACTGCACTTCAAGCACTTCACACGTCGAGGCTACGCTCTATTCAGCTGCATCGGCCGTGAGGTTCTAATCTGCACTCTCAGCGTAGCTACATTGACCTACGCAAAGGCAGAAGGCATGAGCACAAAGCCAGCAACAACGACAGCCCTGACCGACTCTTTGGGACAAGGCGAGGTACGTCTTGACGAGGTAACAGTTACCTCATCGCGTGCCCCACTTACGGCTCTGCAGTCGGCAAAGATTGTGTCTGTCATTTCGCGCGATGATATTCAGCGTGCGGAAGCAGCGAGTGTAAACGATCTCTTAAAGTTAGCCACGGGCGTAGATGTCCGTCAGCGCGGTGGCTTTGGTGTACAGACGGACATCAGTATCAACGGTGGAACGTTCGACCAGATTACCATTCTATTGAATGGCGTCAATATTTCAAGTCCACAGACTGGTCATAACGCAGCCGATTTTCCAGTTTCGCTTTCTGATATAGAGCGCATCGAGGTTCTCGAAGGTGCTTCGGCACGTGTGTTTGGTTCGTCTGCCTTTAATGGCGCTATCAATATAGTTACGCGTTCGGACAGCAATTCCAATCTTCGCCTTTCGGCTGAAGGAGGTTCGTTTGGTACATTTGGCGGTGACTTTGGACTTACTGTTAAGTCAAACAACCTAAGTCAGAAGCTTAGCGGAGGCTATACCCAAAGCGATGGAGGTACACAGAATTCAGACTTTAAGCGTCGTCGTGCCTATTATATGGGCAATTACACATCGCGTTATGCCGACCTAATGTGGCAGGGAGGCGTATCATCTCAAGACTATGGCGCATCTACATTCTACAGTGCAAAGTTTAATAATCAATGGGAAGCTACACGTCGTATCATTGCTTCCGTACAAGCCGATGTCAAGCCATTGGGCAACGACAACCTTGTATTTACACCACAACTCTATTGGCACCGCGATGTAGACCACTATCAGCTTACACGTGGCAAGGAAGGAGCAAGTAATGGCGAGAACTATCATCGCATGGATGTATACGGAGCATCGTTAAACGCTCATGCAACATGGTTGCTTGGAAAGACAGCTCTTGGCTTTGACCTTCGCAAGGAGCATATCATGAGTACTGCTTATGGCGACTTGCTGCCAGAGAATGAGTGGGCTGACATACACGGAACAGACCGTCGCTACAATCATAGAGGCGACCGTACCAATACAAGTCTTTTTGTTGAACATAACGTTATACTTGGTGGATTCACACTTTCAGCCGGTATGCTTGCCAACCGCAATACAGCTCTCGACGGCGACTTTCGTTTCTATCCAGGTGTAGACATTAGCTATCGACCCAATGATATGTGGAAGCTCTATGCCTCATGGAATAAGGCTCTGCGTGTGCCTACCTATACTGACTTGTATACAAACAATTCGGTTCAGCAAGGCGACATCGCACTTCGTCCCGAGAAGAATTCTACATTCAAGATAGGAACACGTTTCCGTACATACGGTGTTGAGGCTGTTGTCAGTGGATTCTATTCTAAAGGAACTGATATTATCGATTGGGTTTACACCACCGAAGAGCGTGGCAAATACCACGCTATGAATATAGGTAAGCTCGACAATATGGGCTATTCGGCTGATGCAACCCTTAATCTCAACGAGTTGCTGCCAGGCTCATTGCTCACCCGTTTCAAGGTGGGATATGCCTATATATATCAGAAGCACGATACAGAGCGACCTGTCTATGGCTCGCTTTATGCACTCGAGTATCTGCGTCATAAGTTTACAGCCCTGTTAGACCACCGTATCTTCAGTCGTCTATCTGCATCTTGGGCTGTGCGTTGGCAAGAGCGCATGAACAATTATTCGCCTTATACCAAGGTAGATGTCAAATTGCAATGGACAGCTCCTACCTATACTTTGTATGTTAAGGCCGACAACCTTACTTGCCATCGCTACTACGACCTTGGTGCTGTTAAGCAGCCTGGATTGTGGATAATGGCTGGTGGAAGCATAAAGATAGGATTGTAAGGACATTGTATTGTCAGAATTAATTCTGGAAAGTGACTTTTATAAAAACAAAAAACATTTGGATGCTGGCAATAACCGTGCATCCAAATGTTTTTGTTTATATCCGTATGTGTTTTATTCAGAGTTAAACCCTCTTTCTACCAACAAATCCCGAGGCATAAAGTCCCATGAAGGTCAACAATCCATTAATCATCAACAATTCGTAGCCGAACTTGTATCCCCAACATTGCATAGCTGTCTTTTCAAGCGCAAAGCATACAATTGGCGAAGCTACCGCTATGTAAGGCACAAGTTTGTCGCATGGCTTGCGGCGGGTAAATAGACCAAAGGCAAACAATCCCAATAATGGTCCGTAGGTATACGAGCATAGGATGTATATGGCATCGATGACACTTGTTGAATTGAGCGTCTTAAACAACATGATGAACAGACCGAACACAACGGCAATGCCTATATGTGCACGTCGGCGCAATTGTTCGTCGCCCTCGCGTTGGCGTATATCCACGCAATAGCTTGTTGTAAGAGCAGTCAATGCAGAGTCGGCACTCGAGAACGATGCAGCTACAATGCCTATAGTGAACAGTACCACAACAGTAGACCCTAATCGGCCTGTGGCAGCAAACATAGGCAATAGCTCGTCGCCACTTGCCGGTAATGCAATGCCATCCTTTTGTGCCAACTGCATAAGCAAAACACCAAGTGCCATAAACAGTATATTGGCAGGAACAAAGGCAAATCCGTAGGTACACATGTCTTTCTGTGCCTCGCGTAGGGTGCGGCAAGTAAGATTTTTCTGCATCATATCCTGGTCGAGTCCGGTCATAACTATTACTACAAAGGCTCCGCTTAGAAACTGTTTCCAGAAGTTTTGCTTGCTAATCCAGTCGTCCATTACAAACATGCGGCTGTGCTCGTCGGTTGCTATAGCCTTGACAGCGTCTGTAGCCGACATTCCCAGCTGTCCCATTACATTATATATAATAAGTATCAAGGCAGCAAACATGCAGGTAGTTTGGAAAGTATCGGTCCATACCAGTGTCTTTATTCCTCCACGTCGGGTGTATAGCCATATAAGCGCCACCATAGCCACTACGGTTAAGGCAAATGGCACACCAATAGCGTCGAGCACAAAACGTTGCAATATTATGCACACTACATAGAATCGTACGGCGGCTCCAGTCATCTTGGATATAAGGAAGAACCATGCTCCCGTCTTGTACGACCTCATACCGAGCCTCTCCTTAAGGTATGTGTAAATGGTTGTAAGATTTAACCGATAGTATACAGGCAGCAAAACAAAGGCGACAGCAAAGTATCCAAGGATAAAACCAATGCACATCTGCACGTACGTCATACCGGTAAACATTGTCATACCAGGCACACTAACAAACGTAATACCCGATATTGAAGCCCCAACCATACCAAATGCCACCATATACCAAGGCGAGCGTCGGTTGGCACGAAAGAAGGTTTGGTTGTTGTCGCCATGTCGGGCTGTGATGCGACTAAATAGCATAAGTGCCGCAAAATAAAGCAGCACGGTGATGATTATAAGCATAATGTTGTTAGAATTATTGGTGCAAAGTTACGGTTTTTCGTCAAATTATTTCTTCTCCCGTGCAACTTTCTATACTCCTTGCGCGTCATACTATCAGAAACAAGAAACAATAACATTGAACAACGAATAAAAACATACGCAACAATGAAGAAAATACTTCTCTCTATGGCAGCGCTTCTCGTGCTTGGAAGCTCTGTTTCGGTAGATGCTCAACGTCATCGACACACCCCACGCACCGAAAATGTAGTGTCTGCTTCGTCTGCTAAAAAAGATGATGCATCAAAGAGTAGTTCGGCATCAAAGAGTAAGGATGAGGGTATAGAAGCATTCTCTGACACCTCGTCTGTAGACACCAGTAGTTCTGTGGTATACAATGGCAATGGTGCCATGAACGATTCCGACAGCTACGATTCCGACAGCGACACCTATCCGTTCGCAATGTTCGAAAACATCTTTGCTTCAAAATTTTGGGGCATAACGATTTTTGTGATAATTATATTATTAGGTATAACGATATCCTTAATGCCGTTAATAATAGTGGTGCTACTTATACGCTTTTTGGTAAAACGCCACAACGACCAGGTGCGATTGGCTGAAATGGCAATGGAATCAGGACAACCGATTAGTGATGAACAAATGCCGTTGAGCAAGAAGTCGCCCGACTATATGTGGCGACGTGGTATAAGGAATGTTTCAATAGGCATAGGACTGATGTTATTCTTCTGGTTCCTGGGTGCCGAACCATTGGTTGGCATTGGCGGATTGGTAGCTTGCCTTGGTGCCGGACAGATGTTTATGGTGCGATATAATTACAACAACAAGTTTGGACGCCGTAAGTTTGACGATGACGAATTGAACAAATTGTAGTAGGTAAGGCTTGTAGACAAACAAAAAAACTGCAAAATTCTACCTGCACAGCTGTAGCAAAACAGCTTGTTGCTACGTCTTTATAATAAAACGAACAAAAGATTAATGATGAAGGAAACTGACGATCTCTCTCTTGTCTCTGAGGTGACTGTATCTCACAACCGTGCGGCATTCGACCGCCTTGTTGTGAGATATCAGTCGCCTATAAGACGTTTCTTCCTGCATCAGACTTTAGGAGACGATCAGCTTAGCGATGATCTTGCACAGGATACCTTCATCAAAGCATACGTCAATATAAGTAAGTTTCGTGCCCAGGCGGCATTCTCAACATGGCTTTATCGCATAGCTTACAATGTCTTGTACGATTATCACCGACGGCAGAAGCCTACCGACGACATAGATACATCAGAAGCCGCACGACGCAATGCCGATCATACCGACGCTAATGTAAAGCTTGATGTATACGATGCCTTGCGTAGATTGGGTGATAAGGAGCGAACATGCGTAACGTTGCAGTTGGTCGACGGCTATCCAATAGATAAGATTTCCGAGATAACCGGAATGGCGGTGGGTACCGTAAAGTCGCATCTGTTTCGTGGAAAAGAAAAGCTTACAACCTTTCTTCGTAGCAACGGCTATGGCAAGTAAATGTGTGGCTGTCTATCAAATACGTTCTTAAAAAACAAACTTATGAACAACGATAAGAATTTAAATAGTAATAATGGTACTGTCGACGAGGAACTGTTGCGTGGTTTCTTCGCCGACAGTGTGCGTATGCATATAGCCGATGGCGGTTTCACTAACAAGGTTATGCAGAGATTGCCAGATGAGATGCCGGCTCGTCAGATACTTATCTATCACATATGGTCGGCTGCATGTGCTGTCGTGTGTGTTGTGGCATTCTTTCTTGTGGGTGGCGTAGATATTATAAAGGGTTATCTTAGTGGCTTAGGCTCAAATATTGCTAATATGTTTTCTCGTGCCGATATCGATTATATAGCTTCTCACCTAAACCATTCTGCCTCTCTCTTCAGCTCCCACTTAAGTATCGACACCATAATATCAGGCATACAGGCATCAGGCACCAACCTGATTATGGCTGTAATAACAGTTGTGGTGTTGTGCAGCTTGGCTGTATGGGATGTGGTACAGAGCGATTCCTTGTCGTAATATTATTCCAGTAGCTTTTTGCGTGAAGATGTGTCAAAATAGAAGTTAAAGGATGTTTGGGCTTTGCCGCTTGCCTTAGCAAGAACTTCCATCCATAGTAGATGGATTAACTTCTTCTTAAATTCCTATAACTCCCATTTTGACACACTCTCTCCTATTATATATGCTTTTTAGGAATTATTCCGTGTTTTCAGGTACTGTTTTCAGGAATTATTCCGTGTTTTCAGGTGCTGTTTTCAGGAATTATTCCGTGTTTTTAGGTGTTGTTTTCAGGAATTATTCCGTGTTTTTAGGTACTGTTTTCAGGAATTATTCCGTGTTTTTAGGTACTGTTTTCAGGAATTCTTCCGTGTTTTTAGGTACGATTATTAAGGAATAATAAAGATAAGTATTCATATTTATCTTTATATATGAACGGCAATCTGTAGGAGGGTATGGCA
>ERZ1027181.177-NODE-177-length-31537-cov-12.074932_pt1 | contig 31537 bp, 24 predicted proteins | sample MGYA00519247_ERZ1027181 | MGnify/ENA primary metagenome ERZ1027181 (study PRJEB26926, sample SAMN06164415) | human gut metagenome | biome: ENVO:00009003; feature: ENVO:2100002; material: ENVO:00002003 | host: Homo sapiens | place: USA | collected 2012 ...
AGTATCGTCGGCAGCGTCAGATGTGTATAAGAGACAGTTATAGGATCATAAATGAATAGGAAAATCATGAAGATGAAGATAAATAAAATGAGGAAACAGTTCATCCTCTTCCTTCTGTTTGTGACGGCAGCAGGTTCGGCCTTCGCACAGACTTCCACCATGACAGACGATCAGGTGATGAGTCTGGTAGTGAGAGAGCATGAAAGGGGGTCATCAAATGCTCAGATAGTTACCAAACTGATGCAGCAGGGGGTAGATATCTCTCAGATTCGACGGGTAAGAGACAAGTATCAGCGCCAGTTGAAGCAAGGTGGTGTAACTGGCGCTTCCGCCCAACTGCAAGGGAAGGAAACCTCTCGTCTTCGTACCAACAATGGTAAACACCGTGAAGATTATGGTAAGGGAATCAGCGAAGAATCGAAGAACTACAGCAACTATCGCATCACCGCACAGAAGGATGATCAGTACAAACATACTTTCGATGAGGATGATGAGGAGTATATGGATTTCCAAAACGAGATGGATGGTATTATTCCAGATACTGCGATGATGATTAAACGTCTCCTTGCTGAACGGGAAGCGAAAATCAAGAAGGTTTTCGGAAGAGACATCTTCAATAACAAAGAGTTGAGCTTCGAGCCAAATATGAATATAGCCACTCCACAGAACTATCGCTTAGGACCTGGAGATGCGGTTATCATTGACATCTATGGTGCATCACAGAAAACCATAGAAAGCACCGTTTCTCCTGATGGCGAAGTTACCATCGAAGGATTTGGTCCGGTATCGGTGGCTGGTTTGACCGTAGCTCAGGCAAATGCCCGGCTTCGCAATACGCTGGGTAGCAGATACCGTTCGAGCAAGATAAAGCTCACTGTAGGACAAACCAAGACCATTATGGTCAATGTGATGGGCGAAGTAAAAACTCCAGGCACCTATACCCTATCTGCCTTTGCCACCGTTTTCCACGCACTCTATATGGCAGGTGGCACCAACGACTTGGGTACATTGCGAAACATCAAGGTTTATCGCCATAACAAACTGGTTACTGTGGTAGATATCTATGATTACATTCTCAATGGCAAACTGACCGGCAATGTACGTCTGGCTGATAATGATGTCATCGTTGTGGGACCCTACGACTGTCTGGTTACGATTACCGGAAAGGTAAAGCGCCCGATGATTTATGAAATGAAGAAAAACGAGAGCGTGAACTCTCTTCTTAAATATTCCGGAGGATTCACGGGAGATGCCTACAAAAAATCAGTTCGCATCCATCGCAAGACTGGCAGAGACTATTCTGTATATAACGTAGAGGAATTCGACTTCTCCAGTTTCCATATCGACGACGGCGATTCTGTAAGCGTAGATTCCATTCTCCCCCGCTACAGCAACACCGTAGAAATCAAGGGAGCTGTCTTTCGGCCAGGTATGTACAATTTAGGAGAGCAGATCAACAGTGTCCGCACATTGGTAGAACACGCAGAGGGATTGACAGAGGATGCCTTTACGGCACGTGCCGTCATGCATCGAATGAAATCTGACAGATCGCTGGAAGTAATGGCTGTAGATATTGCAGGCGTCATGAATGGTACTGTGGCTGACATTCCACTCAGGGAAAACGATGTTCTCTTTATTCCGACAAGACAAGAAAAGATTTCTGAGAGGACTCTCACCATCCGCGGAGAAGTACAATATCCGGGAATCTATCAATATGCAGAAAATGAAACGATTGAGGATTTCGTTCTGCAGGCTGGTGGATTGACCGACAAGGCTTCAACGATTAATGTTCTGGTAAGCCGAAGAGTAAATGACGCTAAAGCCACAAGACCAGACAGCATTATAGCCAAGACCTACACGCTCGCCCTGAAAGATGGCTTCGTAGTGGATGGCACTCCAGGATTCAAGCTGATGCCTTTCGATGAAGTGAGCATCCGCAAGAGCCCAGCTTATACGGAACAGCAGAACGTGATGATTGAAGGTGAAGTGATGTTTGGAGGCACCTATACCCTTGATCGCCGCAATGCCAGATTAAGCGATCTCTTCAAGAAGGCAGGAGGAAGTACAGAACAGGCATATATCAAGGGCGCCCGTCTGATGCGTAAGGCAAATGAAGCAGAAAAAACACGCATGGAGGCTGTTCTGAAAATGCAGAGAGAACAACAGCAGAAAAATCTTCTGCAGTTGGCTGCAAGTAGTAATAATGCCAGTGCCATTACCCAGACTGCAAAAGATGCGCAGAATGCTGATCTGTTGAAGTTCAGTGTTCCTGAAGAATATCCTGTAGGCATCGACTTAGCCGAAGCGCTCAAGCATCCGGGCAGTGATGCAGATATGATTTTGCGAGAGGGTGACAGGCTGATTGTTCCACAATACAATGGAACCGTGAAAATCAATGGTTCTGTGATGTACGCCAATACGGTAGCCTATGAAAAGGGCAAGAGCATTGCCAGTTACATCGATGAAGCGGGTGGATTTGCATCTGATGCCAACAAGAGCAAGGCTTATATTATCTATATGAATGGCAAGGTAGCTAAAGTGGGACATGGCGCCAAGGCTCAACCTGGTTGTGAGATTGTTGTTCCATCCAAGATGAAACGCAAGATGACTGTGGCTGAAACCATGAGCATGGGCAGTAGTCTTTCCAGCATCGCTGCCATGATTGCAACAATTGCCAATCTCAGCAAATAAAGATAATAAAAATCCAAAGAACACAAAAAAGCAGGTAACGATCTTCCGTTACCTGCTTTTTTCTTATACTTTTTATACTTTTTCCTTGTTCTTTGATTATTATATGGACGTTTTACTGCTGCTTCAGATACTCTGCACACATTTCTGCACATCTTTCGCCATCCACACCTGCAGAAACAATGCCGCCTGCATAGCCGGCACCCTCACCACATGGGAAGAGACCTTGGATACGGACATGCATCAAGGTTTCTCTGTCACGTACGATGCGGACAGGCGAAGAGGTGCGAGTCTCCATCGCAATCAGAGTTGCCTCATTGGTGAGAAAACCATGCGCATTCTTTCCAAAAGTCTTAAAGCCTTCCTGCAGGCGCTTGAAAATAAAAGATGGCATCCAGAAATGAAGCGGACTGCTGATCAAACCAGGAGCATAGCTGCTCTTTGGCAAATCATAGCTCAAACGGTTGTTTACAAAATCAGCCATACGCTGTGCTGGAGCAGTCTGCTTCATATTAGCCTGCTGCCAGCACTGCTTCTCTACCCTTTCCTGGAAATGCATCATAGCCAGAGGATCCTTCAATTCCTCTTCCGACTGTACAACATCTTCAGGATGCGTCTCTACCACCATACCGGAATTACTCCAGGCAGTACCACGGTTGCTAGGACTCATACCATTTACCACCAACTGCTCAGGACCTGTAGCAGCAGGAATCACAAAACCACCCGGGCACATACAGAAGCTATACACACCCCGTCCATCTACCTGAGTTACAAAACTATACTCGGCTGCAGGAAGATACTTTCCTCTGCCATTCCTGTTGTGGTACTGTATCTGATCGATGAGCTGGGAAGGATGCTCCAATCGAACACCGACGGCAATACCCTTGGCTTCGATTTCAATCTTCGAAGAAGCCAGGTAGCGATAGACATCCCGGGCACTATGACCAGTTGCCAGAATCACCGGTCCGCGATAATTTTCCTCAGCACCAGTAACCAGGTTGACAGCTTCAACCCCAATCACACGGTCACCTTCCAGAATAAACCGAGTCATCTTGGTCTGAAAATGCACCTCACCGCCACAATTGATAATAGTATTGCGCATGTTCTCTATCACGCGAGGCAACTTATCTGTACCGATATGCGGATGGGCATCTGCAAGGATGTTCGTATTGGCACCATGCTGGCAGAAGACATTCAGAATCTTATCCACGCTACCACGCTTCTTGCTTCGGGTATAAAGCTTACCGTCACTATACGCTCCTGCACCACCTTCACCAAAGCAATAGTTGCTCTCACTATCCACCTTCTGGGTCTTGGTGATGTTGGAAAGGTCCTTTTTACGCTCACGCACGTCCTTGCCACGCTCCAGGACAACAGGGCGATATCCCAGCTCTATCAAACGCAAGGAAGCAAAGAGACCGCCGGGGCCCTCTCCTATCACAATGACTCTCGGACGCGAACTTACATCAGGATATTCCGTATGGACATACTGATCATCCTGAGGCATCTCATTGATATAGGCACGTACCTTCAGATTCACGAAAATGGTACGTTGGCGGGCATCAATACTGCGTTTCAATACACGCACCTTATTCAAGGTTCTTGCATCCAATCCTTTTTCTTTAGCCAGATAGCGCTTGATACCCTCTTCATTGGCTGCCTGCTCTGGCAGAATTCTAATCTGATATTCCTGAATCATAGTTTTAATTTTGAACTTTGATATTTGAACTTTGATTTCTAAAGTGTCATTGTTGCCAACACTTCAAATGTATCTAATTGATACATAGTAAATTTACCATTCTCTAAAGTAGCAAACGTTGGCACATTACCACCCTTAGGGAAGGTGATGCTACCCGTGTTGACAATGGCTTTTCCTTCGTCATTGTGAGACAGTTCCCAAAGATGCGAATGGCCATAAATCATTGCATCGTAAGGTCCCTTTGGCATATTATCCTTATTGTAAACATGTCCATGAGTCAAGAGATAGCGCTTACCGTCATCTACCAGCAGAGCATAGGTTTCCATCATAGGGAAATCAAGGAGCATCTGATCTACTTCTGCGTCACAGTTGCCTCTGACAGCAACTATCTTGTCAGCCAGATCATTCAGTCGTTCCACAATCCCTTTAGGATCAATACCTTCTGGGATTCTGTTACGCGGCCCATAGTTGATGATGTCACCCATGATACACATCATATCACACTTTTCCTTCTCAAAGAAATCGAGAACTTTTTCCAAGGCTGGCAAGCAGCCGTGAATATCTGAGAATAATAAATACTTCATTGTGCTTATCTATATCTGTTTCTGTTTCAATTTAACATCCGCAAAAGTACGCAAATTATCCGAAATCTCCAAACTTTTCGAGAAGATTTAACGCTTTTATCATATATAATAATGTATAGAAAGTATTTTAAACTATAAAAAACTACAAAAGAATGAAAAACACCTGCAAAATGCCACTTTTTCTCAGTTTTCTTTGGCAGTTTGCTATAAATTTAGTACTTTTGCCCACAAGTTCTGCTTCGGCCCCGGTCGTTTCGGGGGGAGCATTACAATACCAACGCAAAATTCAATAACGTATGAAAGTATTAAAATTCGGCGGAACATCAGTTGGTTCCGTAAAAAGCATCCTCAGCTTGAAACGTATCGTTGAAAATGAGGCAAAGAAACAGAGTGTAGTGGTTGTCGTGAGCGCACTTGGCGGTATCACTGACAAACTCTTGCAAACCTCTCAGCTTGCCCTCAAGGGTGATGAATCATGGAGAGTCGAATTCGATGCCATGGTTGATCGCCACCATAAGATGATAGATACCATCATCACCGACACAGCGGATAGAGAAAATCTTTTTAAATCAGTTGATGCCCTCTTCGAACAGTTGAAGAGCATCTACTTCGGTGTGTATCTGATTCACGACCTCAGCGAGAAGACCCAGGATGCTATCGTGAGCTATGGAGAAAGACTCAGCTCGAAGATTGTTGCCACACTGATTCGTGGCGCCAAATGGTTTGACTCACGTAACTTCATCAAGACAGCTCGCCTCAATGGCAAGGGGAAGCATACCCTCGACAGCGAGTTGACTAACAAATTGGTGAAGGATACTTTCGCTGACCTTCCTCGCATTTCTCTCGTTCCGGGTTTCATCAGCCGTGACAAAGATACAGAACGTACCACAAACCTCGGTCGTGGTGGTAGTGACTATACTGCTGCTATCATTGCTGCAGCATTGAATGCGGAAGTCCTTGAGATTTGGACTGATGTGGATGGATTCATGACAGCCGATCCACGTGTCATCAAATCTGCTTATACGATCAACGAACTGAGTTATATTGAGGCTATGGAGCTTTGCAACTTCGGTGCAAAGGTTATCTACCCTCCAACCATCTACCCGGTTTGTGTCAACAATATCCCAATCAAGGTAAAGAATACTTTCAACCCAGATGCTCCTGGTACCATTATCAAGAATAAGATAGATAGTGACCAGAAACCTATCAAGGGTATCTCTTCTATCAATGGTACTGCGCTCATCACTGTAACCGGCCTTTCCATGGTGGGTGTCATCGGTGTAAACCGCCGTATCTTTACTGCTCTGGCTAACGAGGGTATCTCTGTATTTATGGTTTCACAGGCTTCTTCAGAGAACTCAACCTCTATCGGTGTACGTGAGCAGGATGTAGATGAAGCAATCAACGTATTGAACCGCGAATTCCACAATGAGATTGCAGATGGAGCCATGTATCCTATGCATGCAGAAACAGGACTTGCTACCATCGCCATCGTGGGTGAGAACATGAAGCATGCTGCCGGTATTGCCGGTAAGCTCTTCGGTACACTGGGTAGAAGCGGTATTTCTGTCATCGCTTGTGCTCAGGGTGCTTCTGAGACCAACATCTCTTTTGTTGTCAAGAGCGATTACTTGAGAAAGTCACTCAACGTATTGCACGACAGTTTCTTCCTTTCAGAATACAAGGTTCTCAACCTCTTTATCTGCGGTGTAGGTACCGTAGGCGGAAAATTGATTGAACAGATCAAAAAGCAGTCTGCAGACTTGATGGAACGCAGCAAGTTGAAGTTGAATGTTGTGGGTATTGCTTCTTCCAAGAACGCCATCTTCAACCGTGAGGGACTCGACCTGGAGAACTATCAGACGGAACTGAAGGATTCCTTGCCTAGCACACCGGAACTCCTTCGCGATACCATCCTCGCCATGAATATCTTTAATAGCGTATTCGTAGATTGTACAGCAAGCAAGGATGTTGCGACCTTATACCAGAGTCTTCTGGAGCATAACGTAAGTGTGATTGCTGCCAACAAGATAGCAGCTTCAAGCGAATATGAGAACTACGAGAAGTTGAAGAAGACTGCCATTCAGCGTGGTGTATTCTTCCGCTTCGAAACGAATGTGGGTGCAGGTCTTCCTATCATCGGAACCATCAACGACCTCCGAAATTCAGGAGATAAAATCCTTAAGATAGAGGCAGTTCTCTCAGGAACGCTCAACTTTATCTTTAATGCCATTTCAGGTGTTGTTCCATTCTCAGAGACTGTGAAACTGGCTAAGGAGAAAGGTTACAGTGAGCCAGATCCACGCATCGACCTCAGTGGTATGGATGTCATCAGAAAGCTTGTCATCCTCTCCCGTGAGGCTGGATATCGCGTAGAACAGGAAGATGTAGAAAAGAATCTTTTCGTACCTAACTCTTTCTTCAAGGGTAGCATTGATGAGTTCTGGAAGAAACTGCCACAGCTCGATGCCGACTTTGAGGCTAAGCGCAAGACTCTGGATATGGAGCACAAGCGCTGGCGCTTCGTTGCCACCCTTGACAAGGGAAAGACCAGTGTAGGTCTGCAGGCTGTAGGTCCTGAGCACCCATTCTACAATCTGGAAGGTTCCAACAATATCGTATTGCTCACCACAGAGCGCTACAAGGAATACCCTATGATGATTCAGGGATATGGTGCCGGTGCCAGTGTAACTGCAGCCGGTGTCTTTGCCAACATCATGAGTATTGCCAACGTTTAATTTCACCGTATCAATCAATAAAGGATAACAATTATGAAGCATATTATTATTTTAGGCGATGGCATGGCCGACCACCCAGTAGAAAGACTGGGTGGCAAGACCTTGCTTCAATACGCTCATACACCATATATGGATATGCTTGCCAAGAAGGGCAAGACAGGAAGACTCATTACTGTACCCGATGGTTTTCTGCCTGGTTCAGAGGTCGCCAACAGCTCTATCATGGGTTACGACCAGAATGAGGTTTACGAAGGACGCGGTCCACTGGAGGCAGCCAGCATCGGCTACGAGTTGAAGCCAACCGACCTGGCGCTTCGCTGCAACATCATCAACGTGCAGGATGGCAAGATCATCACACACAATGGTGGTAATCTGGAGACAGAAGATGCTGATGTACTCATCAAGTATCTCAATGAAACTCTGGGAAAGGACTATCCTGATGTAGAATTCGTAACAGGTATCCAGTATCGCCATCTGCTCGTGGTGCATCATGGTAACAAGCACATTGAATGTGCTCCACCTCATGATCATCCTAACGAGAACTGGCATGATTTGCTCGTAAAACCTATCCTGCCGGAATCAGAAATAGAAGAGGGACATATCTCATGCAGCGATACAGCCGCTCTTCTGAACGAGTTGATTATCAAGAGTCAGGAACTCCTGGAAAATCATCCTTTCAATATAGAACGCAAGAAGCGTGGCGAGCGTATGGCAAACCTTATCTGGCCTTGGGGCGGTGGTTACCGTCCACACATGCTGACTCTTTCGCAGATGTATCCTCAAATCAAGAAGGGTTCTGTGATTTCTGCCGTTGACCTGATTCGTGGTATCGGTCATTATGCTGGTCTTCGCAACATCATCGTAGAGGGCGCTACGGGCCTTTCTAATACGAATTACGAGGGCAAGGCTGCTGCGGCTATCCAGGCTTTGAAGGATGGAGACGACTTTGTCTATGTCCATGTAGAGGCAAGTGATGAGGCAGGCCATGATGGTGACTTGGAGTTAAAACTCAAGACCATTGAGTACCTCGACCAGCGCCTGATCAAACCTATCGTCGATGAGGTAAGCACATGGACAGAACCTGTCTGCATCTCGGTATTGCCAGATCACCCTACTCCAGTGGAGGTCCGCACTCACGTGAAGGAACCAGTTCCTTTCCTCATCTACTATCCAGGTATCGAACCTGACCAGGTAGAGGAATACGATGAGGTAAGTTGCGTAAGCGGAAGCTATGGATTGCTCCAGCTGCAAGACTTCATGAAAGCCTTTATGGCAATCAATTAAATAATAACAACTTAATGATAGTTTCTGAAAGCTAATCATCAAGTTCAATGTTCAAATCTCAAAGTTCAAAGCAAAAATGAAATATTATTCAACAAATAAAAAAGCACCAATCGCCGATTTACACAAGGCGGTAGTTAAAGGTTTGGCAGAAGACCGTGGTCTCTATATGCCAGAAATCATCAAGAAGTTGCCACAGGACTTCTTCGACCATATCGAGAAGCTGAGCTTCCAGGAAATTGCATACCAGGTTGCTGATGCCTTCTTCGGCGAGGATGTAGATGCAGATTCTTTGAAGAAGATTGTATATGATACCTTGGCATTCGACTGCCCTGTTGTAGAGGTAGAGCCAAATATCTACTCCCTGGAGTTGTTCCATGGTCCTACTCTCGCCTTCAAGGATGTAGGTGCCCGTTTCATGGCTCGCCTGCTCCAGTACTTCGTTCGTCAGGAAGGTAAAGAGGAGGTCAACGTACTCGTAGCAACATCGGGCGATACTGGTTCTGCTGTTGCCAATGGTTTCCTCGGTGTAGAGGGAATCCACGTTTACGTGCTTTATCCAAAGGGCAAGGTGAGCAAGATTCAGGAGAGCCAGTTCACTACCCTCGGTCAGAACATCACAGCCCTTGAGGTAGATGGCGTTTTCGATGATTGCCAGGCGCTGGTTAAGTCTGCGTTCATGGACGAGGAGTTGAACAAGCACATGAAGTTGACTTCTGCCAACTCTATCAATGTAGCCCGCTTCTTGCCTCAGGCATTCTACTATTTCAATGCATACGCCCGCATGAAGGAGAAGGGCTTGGCAGACAAGCTGGTCATCTGCGTACCTAGCGGTAACTTCGGTAACATCACTGCCGGACTCTTCGGCCATGAGATGGGATTGCCAATCCATCGTTTCATCGCAGCCAACAACGCCAACGACATCTTCTACGAGTATCTGCAGACTGGCAAGTACAATCCACAGCCTAGCAAGCAGACCATCGCCAATGCTATGGACGTGGGTGATCCTTCAAACTTTGCCCGCATCTATGACCTCTACAAGGGCAACCACGATGCCATCGCTGCGTACATCAGCGGAGCTACATACAAGGATGAGCAGATAGCAGACACGATGAAGAAGTGCTATAATGAGACCAAGTATGTACTTGATCCTCACGGAGCTTGTGGCTATCAGGCATTGAAGGAACAGTTGAAGCCAGGTGAGGTGGGTGTATTCCTGGAGACAGCTCACCCAGCCAAGTTCAAGGAGAAGGTGGATAGCATCCTCGGAACCGACATCGAGATTCCAGCTCGCCTCGCAGAATTCATGAAGGGTGAGAAGAAGAGCATCCAGATGACCAAGGACTTTGCATCATTCAAGAATTATTTGATGAACGAATAAATATGAAAATCGTTATCTTAGACGGCTATGCTGCCAATCCAGGAGATTTGGATTACCATCTCCTGGAACAGCTTGGCGAGGTAGTGGTTTATCCCCGCACTTCTGATGAAGAAAAAGTGGAACGTGCCAAGGATGCAGACATCATCTTGTTAAACAAGGTACAGATGGATGCAGAAACATTGGCGCAGCTTCCTAACTTGAAGTACATCGGAATCCAGGCTACTGGTTTCAATGTAGTGGATATAGCTGCTGCCAAGAAACAAGGTATCATCGTTACCAACATCCCAGCCTATAGCACGGATAGTGTGGCACAGATGACCTTTGCCCTCATTCTCGCAGTTACCAACCGTGTAGAACATTACACTCAGGAAAATAGAAATGAGCGATGGGCTTACAACAAGGATTTCTGCTATTGGGATACCCCTTTAATGGAACTTGCAGGCAAAAAGCTTGGCATTATGGGATTGGGCAACATCGGTATGAAGGTTGCAAATATCGCACGCCAGTTCGGTATGGACGTTTGCGCCTGCACCAGCAAGAACGCTTGCGACCTTCCTGAATGGATCCAAAAGGTCGGCAAGGATGGGCTGCTTGCCACAAGTGATGTTCTCTCCCTGCATTGTCCTCTCTCAGATGACACCTATCACTTTATCAATGAGGAGAGTATCGAAAAGATGAAGGATACGGCCATTCTGGTGAATACCGGTCGCGGACCATTGGTAGATGAAGAGGCTGTTGCAAAGGCTTTGCACAACCAGAAACTCGGTGCTTATTGTGCGGACGTGATGACTCAGGAACCACCTTCTAAAGAGAATCCTCTTTTTAAGGAGCCTAATGCCTATCTCACTCCTCACATTGCCTGGGCTACCTTTGAGGCTCGCAAGCGCTTGAATAGCCAGGTAGCAGCCAACGTAAAGGCTTTTCTTGAGGGAAACCCTATCAATGTGGTGAACCCATAAATTGTATATTTATTTCAATAAGACAAATAAACCGCTTATTCCCTAGTATTTTGGGGGGATAAGCGGTTTAAAATTTTCCCTTAAGGGAAAATTCATTGTAAGCCATCGGCTAACCCCGTACTGTGAAGTATGAAACTTTTGCCTATCTTTGCACACACAATTTTTAATATTATAAATTTATTTATGGCTCAGGGGGAGATATATTGAGTTTATTATATAGGGCAGATTTCAACCATACAGATCGAAAATATTTAAGGTGAATTATAAATCTCCTTTCACAGAAGTTGTATTGTATTGAAAATATGAGAGTTAAGTGTGAAAGGAAAAATCACTTTATTTTGAGATGGCAATTGATGACTAAGCTTAAATATGGTAATGTGTCTTGCTTTTAATGAGTATAGTATAGGTGTGGCAAGAATCTGGGATTGTCAATTTATCATCTAAGACAAGTAAGGCAATTATGAGAAAGTACAGAAGTAAAACTACCACCTTGAACCGTTTGCACTTTGATCAAAGCTCTTGTAGTAGCCACTAATGCAGAACGTGACAAGCAGAATTAACGTGTACGCAAGTCTGTCAACAAGACGTACACTTACTATATGCAGAACCTCAATAAGCAGATAGAGGAGAACAAGTCGCTTCGTGCCGAGAATGATGCGCTAAAGACAGAAAACAACAAAGTCAAACAACGCATCTCTCAACTTGACGAGAAGGCTGTGGAGCGAGTGACTACTCAACTTGTCTATGCGAAGGAAGAACTCGCCAGTGCCAAAAGTTATAATACTACACTTATGGAAATGTACAATGATTTGAAGGCTCGTTGGAATGTCATTTGTCAAGAGTCAGAAATGCCTGATGCATGGAGACGAGTGGATGCACGAAAGGAGGAAGATGCAAAAGAAAAAGCTCAGCAAGAAGCCGAAACCAAACGTGAAAACATGGCTCGGCTAAATAGATATATAGGAGTGCTTGACAAGTTTATCAGAGAGGGGGATAAAGTATTGTCTTCCTTTGCCAAGACAGACAGAGTCAACTTCAATGATAAAGAATCGGTTTTGATATACTATGGCATCATGGCATCTGCAGTAAAGCCATCGTCGATGAATTTGTTTATTTAAGGTGGACTGACAAGGGGATTCGAACCCCTTTTTCTCCGAACAGAAATGTTTCCTCTACAGTCAGTCTTTCTTGAGAAGGTTAATCAAGTGCCTACTTTCGGTTGTACGAATATGTTTCCTTTACGTCTTCGTATGCACCTAAGAGACTGCAGTTGAGATTTATCTCGTTTACAATGTTCGGTTGCTAATAGTACTGCATAGCATCTCTATTCAAGGATAGTAAACTTGTTACTAATTGTGATACCAACCACAATTTTTTAGCAGCTTGAGCCCACTTCTCTGGCTCAAGCTACTTTCTGAAAAATTCATTTATTTTCATACTTGTAATTGAGTTTATGACCTCTGCACGTCAGGCTTAGCGTTGGTCGATTAGTTGCCTGTTTATTTAGCAATGTTCCAAGGAAATACATATTTAGCTCCATTGATGTCTATAATAACATCCATGGTGTCACCTTTACTGCGCTTTATGTTAATATATCCGGATATGGCTTGCCCTGGATATATTGTTGTTCTTTTTAAATAGCCTTCTTGTTTAATTTCTCTTTCTTGTAAAAGAGCATTTTCATAGCTAGCCATACGATTGCTTGCTATAACTTGTGCTTGGTATGCTGCCGCTCCATCGTATGTTACAGTGTGAGAGGTAGTAGAAGAATTACCATGGTATGAACTATTCCCATTGTAACTACCATAAGCATACCCTCCAGAGCCATAAGCATAAGCGTTACCATATGAATTTGAATAGCCGTTATAAGAAGAGTTTGTTTGTGTCGTGGAACTTGAATAGCCTGCACCTGCAGCAGCTAATCCTTCTGCAATATCAGCAAATGCCATATTCCAATTCTGAGTTCTTCTTACTTTTCGCATGTATTTATCTGCAGAATACACCTCTAATGGAACCTCTTGACCATTTGTCTTTTTGAGTGTTGAAGTTATCTTAGATGGGTCAAAATCAATGGGAACAATAGAGTTGTTAGAAACAACTATTGATATTTGATACCACTTCCCGTAATCTTTTACTTGCGTGTTAGTCATGGCAACCATCAGACCATTCTTTATATAGTATGGCCATGCTGCCCCATCCTTGTATTCTGTCTTCTTCTCATATTGAGAAGGTGATTCCCATATAGGTGTATTGTCACTTATACGGAACTTACCACCAAATCCATCTTTGTTTGAAAGGATATAGTAATCATAACGAGGATTACCATCTAACATTTCGATTTGCGAACACATGTCACCCTTTTCATCAAATTTGGTAAGTATGCCATTAGGCTTTCCATTTTTCATCGTGCAATGGAGCTTTATGAGACCATTTTCATAATACGCAGTATATTCTCCTTCTTCTATTCCTTTGTGTCTATAGCCTTTCTGTTCGATATTTCCAGACTTATAATAATTCGTCCATTCTCCATCCATTACAGATTTTGTATCATCGTATTTGTCTATACTAATGTAACCACCTTCAGATTGCAGTTCTCCTGTAACAAAATAATCACGATAACGCTTACTTAAATTAGGATCGGCATTTCCGCTAAGGATACGATAATAAGAAGCAAATGATTTAGACTCAACTCCTTTCCAATTCTTGTCATAGAAAAGAGTGTCTTGCTTAGATTGCGCAAATAGAGAACTTGCACCGAATAAGCAAATAGAAAATACTATACACTTTTTCATTCCAATCTTTTTTTTTTGCTGCGCTCCTACAGCAAGTTAATAAAAGGTTATACATACAATTAAGAAACGTGGAGCCATACTGTCACTCAATCAACAATTCGTAGACCTTCGCTTTACCCTGTCTGTCGAAACAATCAACGCCGAATACCCCACGTATGAAGTAAGTATATAATTCACCCATTTTGGCAAAAAACAACAGAGTCATCAGAAGCCATCGAGGGCTGTATACAATACATCCCATGAGGCATTCCCGTTGCTCTGTTTTTAACTGACATATGAGTTTGCTAAGTTCACGACTCGTCAAAACCAAAGCGTACAGTTACGCCTTAAATGTATATATGTCTGCCCAACCTCTGCCCATCGGGGCTTTCGGTATGGGTATAGACATTGCAAAGATAACACTTTTTATCTAGAAAACCCCTTTGTTTTGCTGGCAAAGTGAGATTTTAACACCTGATTTAACATTATTAAACATAAATATGCCAAAGAAATCAACTTTTACGTGATTTTTCTTACTAAAAAGTTTGTATTATCAATGATTATTTGTATCTTTGCACCGTCAGTTCCCACCAAGCCTCTCAACGATGCTCAAATGCGTGGGGCTTTTTTGTATATATACGTTTACTCTCAAAATACGCTAATGGAAAGATTACCGCACTTCATGAAACATTATATGACAGAGGCAGACTTGATGGCTCTGTTGAAAAGTCGTGGGCTTGTTATTTCCGATGAAGACAAAGCGGTACGGTATTTGGAGAGCATCGGGTACTATCGCCTTTCCGCTTATATGTACCCATTCTTGAAAGTTCCAAAGGAAACTCATCAGTATAAAGATGGTACAACTTTTCAACAAGTGCTGAATCTCTATCGCTTCGACAAGAAGTTGCGTATGCTTCTTTTCAATGAGATTGAGAAAGTAGAGATAGCTATTCGTCGTGCCATTATGAACATTCCTGTGCAGATGACAGGAGATACTTATTGGCTGACAAATTCTGTTCACTTTGCCAACCAAAGAACTTTTCAAGAAACAAAGAACACCATCGACAGAGAATATGCGAAATCAACAGAAGAATTTATCAAGCATTTCAAGAACAGCTATTGCGACCCATATCCTCCATCATGGATTTTGGGTGAGTTGCTGACGATGGGCAATGTGAATATGATTTACCGTAATCTGAAAGCAGACAAGATACGCAAACGCATCTCTCATTATTTCGGCTTGCAACCTATCGTCTTGGAATCTTGGATAACATCTCTGACTTTGTTGCGAAATGCCTGTTGCCATCATTCAAGGGTGTGGAACAAGGTAAGTTCCATTATGCCTGTTACTCCAAGAAGAATTGCTCATTTCTGGATTACCCTGCCAACAAACCCTCAAAGAGTGTATTTCACAATCTGCATCATCAAATATTTCCTTGATATCATATCACCTAACAATGATATGCTTGATAAGATGAACAGACTTTTTGCTACGTTTCCAGAAATAGATAAGGCTGCGCTTGGTTTTCCTTTTGGTTGGGAAAACGAACCATTGTGGCAATAAAAGGTATATGGAGTGGCTACTACCCACCTCACACCACCCACATTTTTGTAATTCCGGTGTGACAGAAGGTTAAAAACGTTAAATCTTCACCTTTTCGTATCTAAACAGAATCCACATAGCCGCTTTAATTGCTTTGCACGGCTAATGCAACATCGCCGGTTGGAACATAATACCATCGAGGTAAGAAAAGGAACTATTAAGAATGAAGATGTGCTCTTTGAAAATGGCTCACTTACCATCACGAAAGCTCCATTGACTATCTCTGTAGGTAACTACACTAAGAAGCAAGGTGATGCCATGCCTACGTTGTCGGATAAGCCAAGTATGCCAGGTGTGTATATTCATCAAGGCAGAAAGGTTATTGTACGATAAATAAGTCATAATAAAAAAGACTCGGAGAGAGAACCATTCTTATTCCACTCTCTTCCAATCCAAGAGAGCTTGCTTTACTTCTTCGTTAGGGAAATCTAAAATATAGCCAAACTCATCGCTGTCCTTGATAGTGAGATAGCCTGACTGATATAGAAATAAGGAAGCACCACCTCCTGTTACATCTGATAACTCCAAGGTATTTCGCATGATGCGGCAATTCTCGAAGCTCTTTAAACGTAGCTCCATGTTGTCAACAAACTTTAGGAGAAGTGAGGTCGCACCCGATGCAGCCCAATAATTTCTGATTTTTGATTGTTCCAAGGCATTTATCAGACTATATGGATTGTAAATGTCAACCATATTGTCCTCGCTAAAGTGATAACCATCATAATACTCTTTGAGGTGGTCATGTGTCTCTTGTGCTGTCCACTTGTTACGAATGTTCATTCTTTCCAACTCTGGCTTGAAGTTTTCGCCGATTTCCTCCTCGGTGATACCACAGATGGCGGCGTATTCAGGCAAGAAACTGATGTTGGTCAGGTTGTTTAAAACGGAGAATAGAGAAATCTGAGTGAACTTGGTGATACCTGTGATGAACACCAGTCGCTCGTATTCGTCATCGGCTTTCAAAATGGCAAAGACCTCACGGTAAACTTCTGTGCATTTCTCGTGTTCAGGAGTTTTCCATGAGTGCTGTAGGGGAGAGTCATATTCATCAATAAGAATAGCAACCTTCAAGCCTGTTTGTTTGTATGCGGTGGTAATGATGGCGTCAAAACGGTCGGCAAGATGGGCTGTAGATGGGAGGGTGATGGCATATTTCTTTTCATATTCTTTGAAACGTAAGTCAAGGTATGAGCGCAAAGTTTCTGCATTCGCACCGCCACGGCTAAGGTCAAGACGAATAACAGGATATTGCTTCCATTCTTTTTCCAACTGCATGATTTTCAGTCCCTCGAAGAGTTCTTTTCTTCCTTCGAAGTACATCTGTAGTGTATCGACAAGGATAGACTTACCGAATCTACGAGGGCGGCTCAAGTAATTGAACAGTTTGCCACAGTTTGCTAAATACCAAACGATGTCGCTCTTATCTACATAGACATAGCCTTCTTCTCTGATCGTTTTGAATGACTGGATGCCTGCTGGTAATTTTCTGATGTTGATGTCTGCCATGTCTGAATCTCCTATTTTTTTGCAAAGATAAAGAAAAAGAGTGAGAAAAACAATGAATGTATAAGGAAAATTTATTTTTCCCTGTTGTTTTCCCCGTTACCCTTTATTTTTTCCCCGTTTTTCCCTGCTGTGTTTCCGGGTTGCAGGGAAAAGTTGGAAAAGGGGGCTTCCGTTTTGTATCTTTGCATTGTCGATAAGAAATCGTACTGCGATGTGGCAAAATCCCTTCACCCTTCACCAATTGCTTGTAAGTTGCTGTGTGATAGGATGTTACGTGATAAATTACTCAAAATCACCCTTCACCACCCTTCACCGCCCTTCATCTTAAAAAAGGAGCAAGTTGGAAGGCGAGGCTTGCAGAATGATATGGCAATAGCTAATTAATTAATCATTAATATAAAAAAATAAATTATGAACAAACAACTAAATGAGATGTCATTATTGATGACAGGTAGCGGATCTTCTATCTATATGGTAGAGAGTTTTATGGAAGAGCATTATGCCTTCCGTCGTAATTTGCTTAGCGGAAAGACGGAAATGGCTGTTCTGAAGGACATAGAAGGGGATTCTCCTGATGATGGAGTTTCTTCTGATAATGAGGCTTCTTCTGTTGATGAGAAAGAAGAGACCACTCTTCAGAATAGCAATCTGAAATGGGAGGTGATGACCAAGGAGAAGGTCAACTCCATTGTTAGAGCTGCCAAAAAAATGGGAGTGGGAGGCAAGAAGTCGCCCCGACAGGACATCGAGGAATACATCTGCTCTGATGTCGTTCCTGACTTTGATCCTATCCGAGCTTATCTCATGGGATTGCCCAAATGGGACGGCAAGAACCATGTTGCCGAACTGTTCAGCAGAATACCGGGACTGACAAGTGAGCAACTGTCATGGTGCGCCATCTGGCTCCGTTCTGCGGTGGCTCATTGGCTGCAGATGGATACGCTGCATGGCAACGAGGTGGTGCCTGTATTGATTGGTTCACAGGGTTGCGGAAAGAGTACCTTTGCCAATCGTCTCTTGCCAGAGCACCTGCGCCAGTATTTCCTCGACCACATCAACTTCGGCAATAAGTTTGATGCAGAGATGGCGCTCACCCACAACCTCTATGTCAACATAGACGAGTTTGCCAACATGGGACCTAACCAGCAGGGCAAGCTGAAACAGACCCTCTCCAAGGTAAAGGTGAATGGCCGTCCTATCTTCGGCAAGGCGCAGGCAGACCGTCCCCGCTATGCTTCCTTCCTGGCCACCACCAATGATGAGCATCCGCTTTGCGACCCAACGGGAAGTCGCCGATTCATCTGTATTCACATCCCTTCCGGTCGTCATATAGACAACGCCTCGGTCGTCTATTACGATCAACTTTATGCGCAAGTAATGTATGAACTGAGGGATAAGAAGATACCTTATTGGTTCTCCAATGAGGAGGTGATTCGCTTGCAGGAACGTAATTTAGCTTTCTTCAAGACCGATGATTTGGAGACGATGCTCAAGACTTGTTTCCGAGTGCCAGAGGAAGAAGATAAGGCGAAGTGGATGAATTGTTCAGAGGTCTATAATGTGCTCCATGAGCAGTATCCTATGTTGCAGCCAAGCATGGGTCTGAAAGTGAAAATTGGCCAGACGCTCAGACTGATGGGATGCTCCAATAAACATACTATGAGGGGACAGTCTTATCTGCTTGTTTCTGCTGCGTCAGCCTGATTGGTAAGCGGCTCCGCATTTATGATGAAGGGTTATGAAGGGTTATGAAGGGTTAAATTCTACCCTTCACCCTCGGAGCCCCAGTGTTTATCGGCATTCCTGAAGAAAAGGTGAAGGGTGAAGGCAAAACATCGTATCGGATTTCAAAATTCCGGTATCCCTGTTTTCCGAGAGCGAAATGACTTGTTTTCAGTTGTAAAGCTCAGAGTTATGATTTTACTTGCCTAAGGCACATTTGTGCCCTTAGCCAGGGCACAAATGTGCCATAGTAAGTTAAAACGCTATCTCTGAGTTCCAGCATTCTATCTCAGAGCTTTACCCTCTCTGTCTGAGCCTTTTTCTATGAATTATAAATAACTTAAAAAATAAAAGAAAGTATGAAGAATATTCCACATTGTGTAGTTTGCCCTATGGCATCCTGCACACGTAGCAACACTTGTGCCCGTTATGCGCAGTATGTCAAGGCGCTTGCCAATGCTGACACCTTTGAGGTGCTCAATGTGAAGCATCTGGAGTGTGAAGGCGAGAAGTGTCCCTATCATCTTGTAGCAGAAAAGCAAGTATGGGCGAGGGGATTCCTGCGCATCTATAATACCATCCCATCGGGCAGAACCCGTTATTTCTATTCCCATACGCCTTATACCCGTCGCAGGTTTTATAAGGCAAGGAGTGGCGAGATTGACATTCCTCCCTACATACAGGACCGCCTTCTCTCCATCTTCCGGGAGCATGGTGCTGATATGAGCATCGGCTTCGATCGTTATGAAGAGAAGGAGATTCTGGTGGAAAAATAAAATCCTATTGATGTCCAGTTCAAAGGCTGCCCTGATATAAATGTAGAAGTACAAATATTATTCGATACTGCCGAATAAAAATAGTACTTTTTATTCGGCAGTATCGAATAAAATCAATTAAGAGTAAATTTATTCCTTTACTATGCATATAAAGAACATGATTCTTTTTGAACTTCAGATTAAACAACGAAAAAATATCCAAAAAGTTGCAGATATGAAAATAAAGTAGTAACTTTGCGGTAGCATTTTAAAGCAGATGATTATGAAGCAGGTAGAAGAAAGATATATCAGTTTGCTGACCGACTTCGGTTTCAAGCGAATCTTTGGAACAGCAATGAACAAGGATTTGCTGATTTGTTTTCTCAACAGCTTGTTTGATGGCAAACAGGTTGTGAAGGATGTATCATATCTGAACCCTGAGCATGTGGGAGATGTCTATACCGACCGTAGAGCCATCTTTGATGTATATTGTGAGGGCGAAAATGGCGAGAAGTTCATCGTTGAAATGCAGAATGCTTATCAGGCGTATTTCAAGGATCGCTCCCTCTTCTACTCAACCTTCCCTATCCGTGAGCAGGCACCCAAGGGAAATGACTGGGATTTCAAACTCAATCATATCTATACCGTAGCCCTGCTCAACTTCAACATGAATGAGGATGCCTTCGACAAGGAAAAAATCCGCCATCATGTACAGTTGTGCGATACCGCTACACACAAGGTTTTCTATGATAAGTTGGAGTTTATCTATGTAGAGATTGCCAAGTTCGACAAAACCCTGGAAGAACTGAATACGCTCTATGAGAAGTGGCTCTATGCACTGAAGAACCTCTATAAGCTTACCCAGCGCCCGAAAGAACTGTGCGACAAAGTATTCGACCGTCTCTTTGAGGAAGCCGAGATAGCCAAGTTCTCTCCGCAGGAAATGAGGGAGTATGAGGCCAGTAAGAAGGCATATCGCGACATCAAGAATTCCGTAGACACTGCTAAGCGTGAAGGAATTGCTGAAGGCATGTTGCAGCGAAGCCTTGAGATTGCTAGAAAGATGCTGGCAAAGGGAATGGATGAAGCTACGGTCATGGATATGACGGGGCTGACGGCTGAAGAGCTGAAGCTGCTGAAAGCGGAGATGTAGATTATAAATATTATAATATTATCAAGGGTCTATACGCCACCTGTTATTGTGGCATATAGACCCTTGTCGTTTCCCGTTAGATATGGGTGAATATATAATGTTTATAGCTGCTCTGATACGCTATTTCGTACTCTCCATAGGAGTGAAGCGGAGCGTATAAGAATAGGTGCCGCTTGTAGGGCAGGCATACTGCGAGAGGACGGCATCGCCCTGACAACTACTCAAAGAAAAGGGTGAAATCTAAATATGTAAAATGTTTAAAAAGGGCGTAACGATGGGCGTAAAAAGCCTTAAAATATGGTAAAACTAATAGATAAAACGATAGATAATGACAAAAAAAGTCCCCGATGCATCACGCACCGGAGACTTCAAGAGTTCAATTTTAATCTATGAAGTACAATCCGTGTTAGAACACGGCTGCTTGTAAATTCGATTTATATCATCTTGATTTCTTATCCGCATCAATGAGGGCAAGCAGATGCTCTACTGCCACTTCTTGTGGGATATTCTTCTCTACGCATGCCTGCTTGCGATAGAGGCTTACCTTGTTTGGACCGGCGCCCACATAGCCATAGTCGGCATCTGCCATTTCGCCAGGACCATTCACAATGCAGCCCATGATGCCAATCTTCAGACCCTTCAGGTGCTTGGTGGCTTCCTTGATCTTGGCAATGGTTTCGCGGAGATCGTAGAGGGTTCTGCCGCAACCAGGACAACTGATATACTCGGTCTTGCTGGTACGCAGACGGGCTGCCTGAAGTATTCCAAAAGCAGTCTCATCAATGGTCTGGGCTGGGATGTCGCCATTGTTCATCAGCCAGATACCATCGGTCAGACCGTCTATCATCAGCGCACCCATGTCGGCAGCAGCCTCCAACTGGAAGTCGCTCTTCTCTTCCTTGCTGTGCTGATACATCTGCGCAAAGACAACAGGGTTCTTCAAGCCGGCATTCATCATCTCATGAACCAATGCGCGCTGGTCACCCAAACGGTTCTGGTGATTGCTGACGCAGATGACTACCACCTCCGGATGATTCTTCAAGCAAGCGATGTATTCTTCGGCAGGAGTACCAAACTGGAGTGTGAGGAACTTGATGTCAGCCTTGATGCTGGCGATGAACGGCATAGCCATAGCAGGGAAGATAGGATAGAGTTTGGCACCCGTAGTCTCCGGTTTGCAGTTGAGGGTCTCATAGACGTTGTAATCTACGATATAGCTCTGTCCCGGCACAAACTGCTTAGGCATCTTTCCACCTATATAGATATAGTCGGGTTGTGCATCCTTATTCTCGCAAATCGTGCTCTCGCCATTGATACGGTTGCTGATGACTACAGGCACCTGATGACCACCGATATTACCCACCGCCTCAGTTTCCCGGCGAGTAGGGCGCAGCCAGTCGAAAGAAGGACAAGCCGCAGCAGGAATCATCAGCTGACCCTGTTTCTTTCCGATATAATCCACCAGATGGCGGGCTACAGGAATCTCAGCCGCAGGTTCCTCGCTCAGACTTACTCTCACGGTATCACCGATGCCATCAGCCAGAAGCGCACCGATGCCCACAGCACTCTTGATTCTTCCATCTTCACCTTCGCCGGCTTCAGTAACGCCCAGATGAAGAGGGTAGTTCATTCCTTCCTTCTCCATCTCATCCACTAAGAGACGCATAGAGCGCACCATCACCACGGTGTTGGATGACTTGATACTGATGACCACATCGTGGAAATTCTCTTTCTTGCAGATGCGAAGAAACTCCATGCAACTCTCTACGATGCCTTCCGGAGTATCGCCATAGCGGTTGCGGATGCGGTCGGAGAGCGAACCATGGTTTACGCCGATGCGGATAGCAGTATGGTTCTCCTTGCAGATATTGAGGAAAGGAACGAATCGTTCCTCAATCTTCTGGAGTTCGTGGGCATATTCCTCGTCGGTATATTCCTGCTTGATAAACTTGCGGGCAGGATCCACGTAGTTGCCTGGGTTGATACGCACCTTTTCGCAATAGAGTGCAGCTACATCAGCCACATTCGGATTGAAATGGATGTCAGCCACGAGCGGAGTAGTGAAACCATCGGCACGGATTCCTGCATTGATATTCTTCATATTTTCAGCCTCACGGGAGCCCTGGGTGGTAAAGCGCACCAGTTCGCCACCAGCCTTGATGATTTCCTCCGCCTGACGTACACAAGCCTCGGTATCATTGGTATTGGTAGTGGTCATCGACTGGATGCGGATAGGATTGTTACCGCCTAAGTCAAGTTCTCCGACATGGGCAACAGAAGAAGCGCGTCGGGTATAATTGAATAAATCTACCATAATGTATAAGATGAGATATGCCCCAGGGAAGGGGCATATCAGGATATATTAATTACATTTATAATCGTATTTGATTTCATGCAGCTCCTTGTTGGCCTTCTCGATCTTTACATCCAGACCAGCCTTCCATGCCTGCACCTTCTCTGCCACTTCCTCGTCTCCCAATGCAATCATCTCTGCAGCCAGGATAGCTGCGTTCTGAGCTGCGTTGACACCTACTGTGGCGATAGGAATGCCAGGAGGCATCTGAATGATACTGAGCATGGCATCCAGACCATCGAGCATACCCTTGATAGGCACACCGATAACTGGCAGCGGTGTTTCTGCTGCTATCACGCCAGGAAGGGCAGCAGCCATACCTGCAGCGGCGATGATAACCTTCACACCACGGTCTTTAGCTCCTTTGGCAAATGCTGCTACTGCATCTGGAGTGCGGTGAGCAGAGAGGGCATTTACCTCAAAAGGAATCTGGTTGTCATTCAACCACTTACATGCTTTTTCCATAACAGGCAGGTCACTGGTACTGCCCATGATAATGCTAACTAATGGTTTCATTTGCTTTTATATTTAATATTAATGATTTTTTGTTCTATCATCTAATGAATATTCACTTTACTTATATAATAAAGAGAGCGCACACTACTCCAACGAGGAATCCTGTTACCACCTGCGCCAACGTATGCTGACGGAGAATCATGCGAGCTGTACCCACCATGCCAGCCAGCAGGATGACGAATGCCAGCCACCAGATAGGATTGAAGGAAAAGGCAATCGAATAGACTACCAGTCCTCCTGCCACTCCTCCGATGGCTGCCGTGTGGGTGGAGATCTTCCACCATACATTGATGAGTGCGCATACCATCTGTATCACCAATGCCGCTACCAGGATAATGCTGATAACTCTCGGCGTGTTGCGGTATTCCATCAGAAAGAAACAGCCGAAATAGCACAGGATTGATATCAGATAGGGTACGACACGGCGCTCTTTCCTGCCCAATTCCTTGGATGTCCATCCCTGAAACTTGCGGTATAGGTGTATCAGCAGGGAGGGCATAAGGATGGTGGAGATATACACCATGAGCAGCATCGGCAATTTATATGCCAATGGCAGCAGCGACATATAGCTGAACAGAAACAGAGCCACTAGTCCTACCAAAGGCAGGTAGAAAGGGGTGAAGAGCATGCTCATGATGCGTGCCGCCAATATGATATTTTTCTCTTTCATAACAAACTATGTTGTATGTAACCTTTTGTATATTTTCCTGAATTTATTTTCTCAATCGTGCTACCGGGATGCCCAACTGCTCTCTGTATTTAGCCACGGTGCGTCGTGCAATAGGGAATCCCTTTTCCTTCATGACCTTGGAAATAGCATCATCGCTGAGAGGTTTCTTCTTATCCTCGTTTTCGATGAGATGCTGGAGGGCAATCTTGATCTTGCGTGTTGACAGTTCCTCGCCGTCTTCGGTGGTATAGCTGTCTGTAAAGAAGAACTTGAGTGGGAATATGCCCCATTTGGTCTGTACATATTTCTCGATTCTTACTCGTGAAATGGTACTGATGTCAAGTTTCGTTCTTTCTGCTACATCCTTGAGAATCATCGGCTTGAGGTCAGCCTCGTCACCATCCAGGAAGAACTGCCTCTGGATGTCGATGATAGCCTTCATGGTGATGATGAGCGTATGTCGGCGCTGCTTGATGGCTTCGATAAAGCCTTGGGCCTTATCTACTTTCTCCTTGGCATAGAGCAGGGCTTCCTTGTCTTTCCGGCTCATCTGATCCTTGTGCTTTTTGTAGGTTTCTATCATGTCGGTGAAGGAAGGAGATACGGTCAGCTCTGGCATATTGCCTCGGTTGAGCGTGAATGTAATGGTTCCGTCATCGGCTGTATCTACGATGAAGTCGGGGTTGATCTGCTGCATGTTTCGTCCGTCAGTCTCGCCAAGCGATGCGCCCGGCTTAGGATTCAACTTGCGTATCTCGTCCTTGAGTGTCTCCAACTGGGTTTCGTTGAGTTCCAGTCCAGACTTGATTTTATCCCAATGTTTCTTGGTAAATTCGTCGAAATAATCCTCGAATACTTCCTCCATGGTTTTGCGCAGCACTCCCTTAGGCAGTCTTTTTACCTGCAGCAGCAAGCATTCCTGTAGGCTTCTTCCGCCCACTCCGGCAGGATCGAACGACTGGAGTTTGTGGAGCACATGCTCAATTTCCTTTTCGCTTACATCAATATTATGGTAGATGATGAGCTCATCGCAGATGCTGTCCAGGTCTTTGCGGAGCAATCCGTCTTCATCCAGCGAACCAATCAGATACTCCATGATTTGCTTTTCTTTATCCGTGAGTATCTGCATGTCCATCTGTTCCTTCAACTTATCGTAGAAGGAAGTTGTATCGCCATAAACCATTTCCTCGTAGTCGGCGTTCTGCGTATTATATCTGTCAGTATTGTAGTCGGGCATCTGGTCGTCTTTTCCGATACTTTCCAATGCCTGATCCAGTTCGTCCTTTCTTTCTTCTTTTTCCGACTGTGCTTCGTAGGCATCGTCTCCAAATTCATCGTCATTACTGTTGTCAGAATCATCCAGAGCCGAACGGTCTTCGTTGCCCTCTCCCATGAGTGCATCGTCCGGATTCTCAGTCTCCAAGGCAGGATTATCATCCAGTTCGGCATTGATATTATCCTCCAGTTCGTTGAGCGGCATCTCCAGCATCTTCACCTGCAACATCTGTTGGGCGGAGAGTCGCTGGAGCTGTTGTAGTTTCTGCTCCTGTGTCTGAATGAGTTTTTGAGTCATGTTTCGTGTCTTTTAAATAAGTTCTTTCCAAGTTACTTAAAAAGTTATATCTTCTTATTAGAAGTATTTTTCCTACTTACTTGAAGTATTCTTTCAGTTCCAATGCCAGTTTGTAGAGTTTATCAGGATTTCCGTTTCCATACCGCTGCCATATTTTGCTGCATGGGTCTATCAGATGGCTGATCACCACATCGTTTCTGTTGAGATATGGGTCGCAAATCTGGAACACATTCATGACCTCTACTATCACCTTCGTGCTGGTTTTGATGAGTTTGGCAAGATCAATGATTTCTGGTGTTTCCGGCACCATGGTGATTGGTGTGAGCTGGAAATAAAGGTCGAGGATGATGATCAGCTTGACGGGAGTGAGTGAAGGTTCGGCTTCGATAGGTTCCCAGTCGTGTTCGAATGATTCCCTGATGGAAACCCCCTGATAGAATTGTGTTGCATTTCCACATCCTTCCATTTTCTTGAGCAAATGGATATCACGAGCCAACTTTTTAGGGTTGTCTCCATATTTATCCCAAAGCCTCTTGATGCGTGGGGTGACCATTCTGAGTTTGAACATCTGTTCGTGGAGAACTTCTGGGGCAATATGCAGCTCCAGAGCCAGATTGACCATGCCTTTCGAATAGAGAGGTTTAACGCCCATTGGCTTTTTCTGGTATAATTGCAATAGCAAAAGCCAGTATTCATCTTTCCAAAGAGGATGTTTAGCCATATTACAACACTTTTCTGCAAAAGTACGACTTTTCATCGGTAATACAAAATAAAAATTGGAATTTTTTCCAAAAGAAAAGGAGAAAAATGAGAAATAAGAAATTAGAAATGAGAAATTAGAAATGAGGGCGGTTGGAGATAAAAAGAAAGTGCGCAAGACTTCTCACGAACTCTTGCGCACTTTTAATGTTATATTCCCAAATTTTTCATAACTCAAAGGAGATTGACTTCATTTTAAGTTCCTCTCCATTTCAGAGCCTGAAGCAGGAATTCTGCTATACAGGCGTCATCATTTGTTAATCCTATAACATTCTTTTTTACCTTTTCAACTTAATCCTATTGAACACTGTTAATCTCTGAATAAACAATCTTTTTTCTTACCTTTTCTAATACCTGTTACCTAAACTAACAATCTAAAACCTAAAACTAAACCTAAACAACTAACAATCTTAACCTAAAAACCTAATAACCTTTTGTCTTATTGACGATGCAAAGGTACGACGATTTTCGGTATCTTCCAAATCTTTAGAAGAAAAAGTCTCAAAAAAGCCCTTTTTTTTGATGTACATCAACTATGTGTGTGCGCACACATCAAGTATTTAGCTCAAAATTGACCTGTATCAAGTACTTAGAAGAATGTAGCTGAAAGCGGCTAATCGCCTTTATACATTATTATATATATAATAGCAGTTTTTTCCTATATGTGATTGCTGCTATTCTATATATTTCTGCTGTTATTTGCCGATATAAGCCTCTTCACTCATATAAACAGCGATGGTTTTGAGCTTGATATAATCTTCTGAGAGATAGATGCGGCCCTGATTGCCCCAGTTGGTGCCCCAGGAGTTGCGGCAAACGTAATATCGCTGTTTGCCCTGGATGAAGGTGCCGATGATTTCCATCACATGATCATCGGTGGTATGCAACTGTTCGAAAGCTTTCTGGCGGGACTCCTGGGTGACAGGGCGCTCGGCAGAAGTGATATCCACATAGTTGTTCTTAGGATTCTGGAATCCCGGTTCGCTGATATCGCCTTCCCAACAAACAGGATGGCCATTCTCTATCGCCTGCTGGATATGCTGCAGCAGTTCGTCGATAGGAATATTGAGAAACTCGTCATGCATCTGGTTGTCGGCTACCTCGAGTGAGAAGTATTCACGGAAGGGATGGTGGGTGAAGCTTGTCAGGGCCACATATTCTTCCGGATAGCAGACGCTGTGGGCAAATTCCAGAGGAGTATATTCTGCACCGAGCATGTGAATCTGCTGGGCTGGCATATATCCTAATTCTGAATCGAAGAGATCGTTGAGTTCTTCCTTTAGTTTCGCGATACCGGCACCTTTGGCGATAGTACCGTTGCAAACCTGCTCTACCTTGCGGCAGAGTACCTTATAGTTGATATCTTTCTTGTCCTCGTAACTGTCGTATGGTTCGGCTCCGTATTTATTGATGTAATGAATGAGCATCGAACTCATACCCCTCATGCTGATAGGCTTTTTGCCTTGAGAAAAATAATATTCCAAGGCTTTTTCCTGCAGCATCATGCGGGCGATGTAAGCCACGGAGAGATTGATGGAGTCGCCCTTCATGATATGTTCACTCTCGATGGTAGCCAACATGCCGTATGCCCAGCAGAGTTCACTTTGTCCCTGGTCCTTGACGGGGGTAGTGCCGATGAGTTTGACATGGGCAGGTAAGTTGTTCTTCCCAGCTTTCTCTGATGGTTGGGAAGAAGGCTGACTCTTGTAGTCACAACTGGCGATGAAGAGTGTGGCAAGTATGGCGAAGATAATCTTTCTTTTCATGTTGTATGAACTTTATTTTGTACAAATTGCTTTTAATTGGCTGCAAAGATACTATAAAAATCTATAGTATTGCTCATATCTCAAAGAAAAAGTGTAACTTTGCATCCTAAAAAGATATATATGACATTCATGAATGATAAAATAAAAGAATTTGAGGTGATGGCTCCTGTGGGATCTCGCGAATCCTTAGCTGCAGCTATCCAAGCCGGAGCAGATTCTGTCTATTTCGGTATCGGCAAGTTGAACATGCGTTCACATTCTGCCAATCATTTTACCATCGATGACCTGCGTGAGATCGCTGCTACCTGCAATGAGCATGGTATCAAGACTTATCTCACCGTCAATACCGTTATCTATGATGATGATATTGCCACGATGAAGGAGATTATCGATGCTGCTAAGGAGGCTGGCATCTCGGCTGTCATCGCAAGTGATGTGGCTGTGATGAGCTATTGTAATGAAGTGGGCGAGGAGGTTCACCTTTCTACCCAGTTGAATATCTCCAATACGGAAGCGCTGAAGTTCTATGCCCGCTTTGCTGATGTTTCGGTGCTGGCTCGTGAACTGAATATGGATCAGGTGAAGCATATCCACGAACAGATAGAGCAGCAGAATATCTGTGGTCCTATGGGCAAGCAGATTCGTATTGAGATGTTCTGTCATGGTGCGCTCTGCATGGCAGTTTCCGGCAAGTGCTATATGAGCTTGGCTAATGCCAACCGCTCTGCCAACCGTGGTGAGTGTGTGCAGATTTGCCGCCGCAGCTATACGGTAACTGATAATGAAACGGGCAATCAGCTGGAAATCGACAATAAGTATGTGATGAGTCCTAAGGACCTGAAGACTATCCGCTTCATCGACCGTATGATGGATGCCGGTGTGCGTGTCTTCAAGATAGAAGGTCGTGCCCGTGGTCCTGAATACGTCTATACTGTAGTAAAGTGCTATAAGGAGGCGATTGCTTCTGTACTGGAGGGTACTTTTACAGAGGAAAAGAAGGATGCATGGGACGAAAGATTGGCTACTGTGTTCAACCGTGGTTTCTGGGATGGTTATTACCAGGGTCAGACACTCGGCGAATGGAACAAGCACTATGGTTCGGTGGCAACAGAGAAGAAGGTACTCGTAGGTAAGGTGATGAAGTACTTCTCCAAGCTCGGTGTGGCTGAGGTTGCTGTGGAAGCTACTACCTTCAATCAGGGCGATAAACTTCTGATTACAGGAAATACTACAGGTGTGATGTATCTCAAAGCCGATGAGATCCGTTATGATTTGAAACCAGTTGAGACAGCCAAGCAGGGCTGGAGAGTATCTATCCCTGTGCCAGATAAGGTTCGTCCGAATGATAAACTCTATAAATTAATTACCGTAAACGAAATAAAGGAAATAAAATAATGGCTACAATCAATGATTTGCAGGATGAAGTAGTGGAGGAGTTCCAGGACTTCACCGATTGGATGGATAAGTATCAGATGCTCATCGACTTGGGTAATGAATTGGCTCCTCTTGATGAGAAATATAAGAACGAGCAGAACCTCATCGATGGCTGTCAGAGCCGTGTATGGTTGCAATGCGATTATGAGGATGGCAAGCTCGTGTTTACTGCTGATAGTGATGCTCTTATCGTGAAGGGTATCATCGCTCTCCTGATTCGCGTATTGAGCGGTCATACTCCTACCGAGATTATGGATGCTGATCTTTATTTCGTAGAGAAGATTGGTTTGAAGGATCATCTGAGTCCAACCCGCAGCAATGGTCTCTTGGCGATGATCAAGCAGATTCGTATGTACGCCTTGGCTTATAAGACCAAGGAGGCTGAGGCTTAATTTCCCTACATGGTATCATCAGAAGTATCATATCATGCGTAAGTTAAGAACGATAGAGATGAACCGCCTCACCGTGGAGGAATTCAAGGAGGCAGAGAAGCTTCCCTTGATAGTAGTCTTGGATGATGTGCGTTCATTATATAATGTGGGAAGTGTTTTCCGCTCTTGCGATGCTTTTCGAGTGGAGGCGGTATATCTGTGTGGTATTACCGCGACTCCTCCTAATGCCGAGATTCACAAGACGGCATTGGGTGGCGAAGATAGTGTAGATTGGGAATACTTCAAGACCACCGAGGAGGCTGTAGAGAAGTTGAAGCAGAAAGGCTTTTTTATTTATAGTATCGAACAGGTGGAAGGCTCTACCAAACTCCAGAATCTGCCGGAGGCTCATTCTAATATTGTTAGAACGGCTTCAGAATCAGAAAAGCAAGAGAATTCTTCACTCTTCACTCTTCACTCTTCACTCCCTTCCGGCTACGCCGTCATCTTCGGCAACGAGGTGAAGGGTGTCAAGCAAAACATCGTGGATATGAGCGATGGTTGCCTGGAGATTCCTCAGTTTGGAACCAAGCACTCGTTGAATGTCAGCGTAACGGCAGGCATTGTGGTTTGGGAGTTTGCTAAACTCTTGAAGCTATAAGCGGCATTCAAGCTGATTTCGTATTCATATAGACTGCTTTAATCTTTGAATTAAGCAGTTCATTATAAGTTGAGTTCATGCTAAACTTGGATTTTTTTTGCCAAGTTTGGCATGAACTCGTTTGGTAATATCAAATAAAAAGCGTATCTTTGTCGCTTATCACCACTTCTCTACCCAAGCACTATTACTGTCATTACTTCTCGTCTTTTTTATAATCTTCAAACGACATTTCCTTGACGAGGTTTCCTTTTTCATCATAAACAGAAACGACAGAATATTTGCCAGGCTCGCCATTAGCATGATGTCTGAAAGATAAGCAAATAGGTAGACCTTCCTCTGATGTAAAACCGAAGCAGCCACGATTAGATGGCAATAATATAGCTTTTCTCGCATCCACATCTACTAAAAATGTATAGGTTACCTCCATCTTGTCTATTGTTCCATTTACAACTACCACATCAGGATTTAGAGGGACAAGCATGGCTCCACTTGCCACAAAAACAGAATCTATCCCTAGCATTACACCATGTTTTTTATCAGGATTATACCATAACAAATCTGCCATAGGATGCGTCGTAACTATTTCTTGAATAT
>ERZ1027181.178-NODE-178-length-31483-cov-8.016800_pt1 | contig 31483 bp, 46 predicted proteins | sample MGYA00519247_ERZ1027181 | MGnify/ENA primary metagenome ERZ1027181 (study PRJEB26926, sample SAMN06164415) | human gut metagenome | biome: ENVO:00009003; feature: ENVO:2100002; material: ENVO:00002003 | host: Homo sapiens | place: USA | collected 2012 ...
CGCCGCGCTGGGTGTTTTCGGATACGTTACGATGAAAAGGACGCAAGCCGCCGCCACGCACCCGCTACAATATCGCTTTTGAAATTCCGTATCCCACGGCGCTTCTAATACCGGAAGGGAACGCAAGAACCGCCCAAGCCCTTGCGCGTCCGGTGTGATTGCTTCAAAGTTTGTTTTGCTCATATTGAATAGCCCTCTTTCGTTATCTACTCTCTGCCGTTATTCCCTTGATCCGGCAAAACTTCTCGCATTGTTGCTTCGTTCCGCTCTTCAAGGTCTTTCCACCCGCATAAATCCCGATCGGCGTAACGTGTGTATAACTTCTAACTTCCCAATGTGTTTCCATTGTTCCGCCGCCGAATTCGTGCCGTTTTTCGATCGTGTAAATCATATTGAATAGCCGCCCTTTCGTTACTGATTTGCGGCGCGCCTGTTGCCCCTGCGCCGTATGTTTTCTTGTGCGGTCGTCTGTGCAAGATCGGCGCTGTAAACAGGACGCTTGTTTTCGTCAAGCTCTCCCGTATATCCGCGTTTAAGCTCTTCGTAAATAGCGGCAACGCTTCTTCCGATCTTCGCGGCAATATCCACCGTTCTAATTCCTTCGCCGTAAAGCGCTTCAATCTCTCGGCGCTGATCGAACGTCAAATACGAATACCCGTCCATTTTCAAGCCTCCTTCCGCCGATTTGATAAAAAAATAAAGCAGGAAAACCGTTTCAGTTTTCTCTGCTTTTAATATTACTTCTTTCATCGCTAAAAGTCAAGAGTAAAAGCAGAAAAAACTAAAATTATTTTTTATGCACTTTTACGCGGCGGCAATATGGACGGTGAACAAGTCGTTTGAAGTCGCATATCCTAAAATTTCGCGGGGATAATTATTGATCCAAGCTTCGACGCGCCGAATATATGCGGCGGTTACTTTCCGGAAGTCCGTTCCTTTTGGAAGGAACCGCCGTATCATTTTGTTTATATTCTCATTCGTTCCTCTCTCGAATGCGCTGTAAGGGTGGCAATAGTAAGCCTTCGTGCGCTTCCGATCCTTCCCGTAAACAGAACGTTCAATTCCGGCGCAGTCTGCGAATTCTGATCCATTGTCAAACGTAATGCTTTTGAATATCCTCGAAAATCGTTTCCCGTAACGCCGTTCCAGCTTGTTCAACGCCGCCACAATGCTTGCGGAAGTCTGATCCGGTATCTTCATAATGATTTCTTGCCGTGTCAACCGTTCCGAAAGCACAAACAAGGCTTCCTTTGTCTTTTTCTTTCCGCATACGCAATCGCCTTCCCAATGCCCGAAGGTTTTTCGCTCTCCGATCTCCGGATCGCGTCTTTCTATGCTTTCGCCCGCCGACGTGCGGGCGGATTTTTTGCGATCCACCTTGTCGTACTTCCTTTTGCGTTTTCCTTTTTCCGGCAAATTCTCGCGGCTGATCCCGTAAAATATTCCTTTGTCTATGTAATTATAAATCGTCTTTTCGCTGATCTCTGTTTTGAAGGTCAGCCCCAGCCGTTTAATTTCTCCGACAACGGCGGCGGGGGAATAACCTTCTTCGCCGATTTTCTTTTCGATAAAGGCGGCTAATTCGTAATCATTCCCGATCTTCAAGTCGCCGCCTTTCGCTTTTAGGTTTTCTTCATAGCGTTGTTGTGCGATTTCCGGCGAATAGCGTTCTTCCGTCGTTAAGTCGGAATTCAAATGCGTATAGGTTCCGCGCTTGATTTCTCTGTATATAGTTGTGTTATGGACGTGCAGACGGTCAGCGATCTTGCAGGGCTTCAAGCCCTCTTTCAACGCTTTTTCGATTTTAAGGCGGTCTGTCCACGTTAAGTGTTTGTGCATTTTTGTTCCTCCTTCCTACGAAAGAAAAAGGGCGGCATATCCTGCCGCCCTCCGCTGTTTTTCGGTTATCTCTCTGTAATGTGCAATTCGCTTTTAAGCGCCGCTTGCAGGACGGCGGAAAAATTCACGCCCGCTTTTTCTGCTTCAAAGTTAAGCCACGAAGGGATCGTGCAATTCTTCTTCACGGCGCGCATATCGTTTCTTCTGCGATATTCTGCAAAATCAACGTCAACCAGCGAAACAACGCTTCCGGAAGCTGCGTTCGCTTGAACGTCCGCAAGGCTCGACGCTTCCGGCAACGCTTCGCCGTCGTCCTGCATATCAATTCCCATAAGCCCGATTGCGTCCCGTGCCATTTCGATTGCGTCGGGAACGTCCTTGCCCTGTGTATTGATATTGAAATCCGGAATGAATACCACAATAAATTCTTTTCCTTGCGTCATAATGATAGGATAAGCGCTTTTCATAGCTTAATACCTCCTTCAATTTGTTTATATGAGATAATCAAGGGTGGCGGGCTTATTTCAGCCCGCGCCGCTTGATGATTGCTTTCGCTAATTCTTCGTCGGTTTCTCTGTGCCTTACCACGCTTTCTCTTTCTTTTCCTTTTACGTAAATATCGTGATTTGCACCGTGCCTTTTGAATTTCCAGCCGTTCTTTTCTAAAAGCTCGATAAGGTCTTTCGTTTTCATTTCCTACCCTCCTTACATTTTCTATTATACGCCTTTTATGCGTATTTGTCAATAGACTTCAAGAAAAAATATGCGTATTTTGTACGCCTATATAATAGCAATGGCGACGGGATAACCCTCCGCCGTTATTCATCATTACCCAAAAGCCAATCAACCGAAACGCCCAACGCTTTCGCAAATACCTTCAATTCAAAATCCGAAACAAAGCGCGTTCCGATCTCAATTCGGCTTATGCTGTCCCGCTCCATATTAACGCCCATTGTCTGTATTTTTGCGGCTAAATCCTCTTGCCGTAGTCGCTGGACAACTCGCGCTTCCCGCAAGCGGTCGCCGCAAACATTTTTCTTCCCGTTGTAATCGTATATCTTCATAAAGGCGTGCCGCCTCCCTTCATTTGTAAATTTTCCGTTTTCGTGTGTTAATATTCCGCTTTATTCTTGATTTTAGCGCACGGGAAGCGTATAATTGTGTTAAAGGTCAGAATGGGCGAATTCTGCCTTGAAAATTTACAATTCAAAGGAGGCGTTCACAATGAAGAAGCCGATCATTTTGTGGATCGTCGCGGCGCTATTCCTCTTTTGCTCTGTTCCGTTTTTCGGTCAAGGCAGTATTATTGAAGGCGTTTGCGGGATTGCCATAGCCGCCGCGCTGGGTGTTTTCGGATACGTTACGATGAAAAGGACGCAAGCCGCCGCCGAAGCTGAACGGGCGAAGGTAGAAGCAGAAACGAAGCGCAAAGCCGAAGAAGAAGCACGTCGGAAGGAGTATGCGGAAACACACGAATTTCTGACTTGTCCCGTTGCTGGTGTTACATTTGACAGCCGCCAGCGCGTTCTCGCTTCTCTTTATCGGGATAGCGAAGGCGTAGGGATTGACGGATCGCTGGAGAAGTGCGAATACGAAGGCGCGCCCGCCGTTCGCGTAATCGCCGAAGGGGATATGATAGGATATATCCGTAAAAGCGATCTTCGGAAGGTTCTTCCGATCCTTGAACGTGTCGAAGATGTTACAATCACGATTGATAATTTCGACGACGGCGGTAGCAAGATATATAATGCAAAAGCCAGCATCGTGTATCATATTTGAAGCCAACAAAAAAAGCCCCGTGAAGGCGGTTAAGCCCTCACGGGGAATTTTTGTATTCGGCGGGATAATCCCCGCCCGCCGAAAGCCGCGACGCGGAAAGGGGAACACGGGCGGCGCTGTCGGTGTTATTCTGTATCTGGTTCGCCTTCGGTTTCAATCAGCCCGATATATTCCGGCAAATTGAAAACGGCGGCTTCGATCAGTTTGTCCAAGCTGTCCGGATCAAGGGTAAATCCTTTTTCTTGCAGGAATTTCACGACGTAGGCTTTTTTCTCTTCGCCGCGTCCGGTTCCGATGTAAAGCTGTTCAGCGGCTTCTACGGCAACCGTTACCCACAATTTGATTTGCTCCAGCTTGTCCGCGTCGATTTTCCCTTTCAGCCACGGGATCACGAACGCGGTAATCACCGCCGTTACAAGTGCGATAATAGCTTCCATAATGGGAGTAAGATCAATCATTTATAAAACCTCGCTTTCGTCTGTATCCGTTTCCGGTTCGATTTGTTCTTTTTTCTTGATCCTCGCGACAATCACTTCCGAAACACGTTTCAGCATCAGCGCGCCGCACTCGATCACAACGGCGGAAAAGTAATATTGAATAAGCGTCGTTTGCTCCATTCCCGTAATGAGAAAAGAAACATACTGTGCCGCAATGAAGATCGCCGTCGTAACGCCGATTGCGACGATCGTTTTTGTCGCGAAGCGTTCGTTCGCAAGGAATTTCTTTTGACGCTTTCCGCGTCTTGATTTTGGCTTCATATTTTCCCCTTTCTATTGCACGGCTTCGCACGGCGTGCAATCCAAAAACGCGCGCGTGCGATCTCGTGTATTAAACAAGCGTCAGATCGGACAGCTTCACCGCCGCGACAACTACGCCGCCGTAGGTAATGACGGCACGATCTCCGCTGATTTCCTTTACAATGTGATCGCGGTTATACACAAAGGAAGCAAGGCTTTTCCCGTCGTAGGTTTTCGCGCCCTGTTTCAAGCGTACTTTGCTTCCCACCTTCACGGAAGCCGCCGCGTTTCCGCTTCCGGTCGTGATAAAGGCATCGGAATAGCCCGCCTTTTTCAGCTTCGCAAGCATTGCTTCGGCGTTCGCCTTTTTGCTGAATGCTCCCACCTGTACTTTGTAATATCCGCCCGTATTCACGATGTAGGTATCAAAGCCCGCCGCCTTCAATTTTGTTTCCAGCGCCTGTGCATTCGATTTTTGCTTGAACGCGCCCGTTTGCACCTTGTAAAGCGTATCCGCGCCAGACGAAGGCGTTTCCGGCTCCGCCGAGGAAGCGCCCAGCCTCTTGTTTACCTCCGCCGCGATCGCACTGTGTCTGCTATACAGGTAATCCCCCGGACAAGCCTTATTTGCAAACCACCTGTGAACGGTCATATTCTGTTTTGCAACCTGTCCGATCAAAGATTTGTCGCCCTTCCACAATAGCTTCTTGATCCCGTTTCTGCGGCAAATATCCGTTACAAGGTCAAGAAGTGCGGCGTATGCTTTATCGGTAACGGCGTAAGGATGTGTCGTATCGCTTGCAACCTCGATCGTAACCGCGCCGTTATCATTCGACGCGGAAGAACTGCACCACGAACGATCCTTTTCTTCAACGGAAAGCCCGATCGAACCGTCCTTCCCGACAACGTAATTTGCGGAACACTCCCGCCCCGTTGTCGCGAAGTAGTCGCACCCCTGTTTCGCCGTCCATTGTCCGACGATGCAATGAATTGTGATCGTGTCGATTGCGTGATTTCTCGGACTTGTCTTGTTCGGTGAAATTTTCGTGTAATCCACCAGCTTGCTGTTGCTCATTTTGAAAACCTCCTAAAAATCAAGAACGGGAGCGGCTCATTCGTGAACCGCTCCCGTTTTTTATCTGTTCATTTGCTGTTCGATGTGGTCAATTCGCTTATGTGCCTGTTTTGCCGACGCTTCGACGGAAACAAGCCTTCCGACGAAATCCGTATTTGTCTTTCGCTGTTCCCGCTGTTCCGCCTTTACGTCGTCGATCCCGCCTTTGATATAGCCCAATTCCGTAAGGATTGTTGCGTCGCTTTTCGCTTCCTTCGTTTTATCGTGATCCCGATTGCGGACGAATGCGACATAGCCGAACACAATAGCGCAAACCGTGCTGATAACGGAAAGGGCGGTCAAAATCCCTTCTTCCATCGGTTATACCTCCCTTCCTGTTACTTCTTCCCATTGCCACATAGAAGGCGTATCGGGCGGATATACGCAATTCGGCATATCCGCTTTTGCAAGGTATGTTTTGCCCTTGTAGCTGTAATATTTCCCGTTCTCGACGTTTACGACAATTCCCGTCGTTTCCGGATACGGGATCGGATCGTCAATCGTTCCCGTGTGTTCAAGCTCCACAAGGCGGTAATATGCGAAAGTTGTTTCGACTGGATAGGAAACAGCGTTCGACGTATGCGGCGCGATAATTTCGTAATAGCGCCCGTTGTACTTGATGATTTCGCCCACGGCGTTATATGCGTGCGCGTCCTCGTATTCCGGATAGTCGATAACCTCCGCCGATTGCAGGATCATTTCATCTGTAATGACGTTCGTTCCCGCCGCGCGATCCTGTACGATCTGCGCCTTGAAGGAAAGGGAAAGCAAAGCGGCGGTATTTTCGCCCGCCGCCTTTACTTCTTGTATTTCCTTCTTCATTTCGGCGTTTCCGCCTCCAGCTTTGTTATGTTTTACGCTCATTCAAAATTACCCCCGATCCCAGATACCCAGCACGCGGTCAGCGCGTCGCCGCGCTCCACGGTTACACGGATATTCAAACCGAATTGAACCGCCGTATTAGTTTTGTTCTTGAATACGTGCGCCAGCCCCGCGATAACTGCGTTTGTGCAATCCTCCCAAATAGGCGTAACGTCGTAAGGATTGTTGCACGCTTCAACCTTAAACGTTCCGCCCGCTGGAATATCCCTGTTTACTTTGATGTTGCACCGCGTCGGCTGGCTAACTGCTTCCAGCGGCTCCGCAAGGGTAATTACAAAGCTGTTGATCGCCTTTGTGAAAGTCAGCGTCCGCGTTGCGCTGTTTGAGGCGCTGTCGGTCGCGACAATTTCGATCGTGTGCCGTGCGTTTGAAAGCTCCGTGAAGGTATTCCCGCTTATGGAAAGGGTAAGCGGTTCGCCCAGCGGCACGTTGTTTCGCGTGTTGAACGACGTTCCGTCGATTTTCTCAACGACGTTTACAACGTCGTTATCGGGATCGGTAACGCTGTATTCGTAGGTGAACCCCTCGCGTTTTACGCCAAGATCTGCATTCTGTCCGCTGATGACGGGCGGTTGGTTGTGAATTACTGCGATTGTGCCGCTGGTCGTGTATGCGGAAGAATTATTCGCCGTGTCAACCGCCTTCACGCGGTATTGCAGGGTGTTCCACGCCGTTGATACCATTTCTGAAAACGTGCGTGCGGCGGAACTTTGAACCTGTGTCCACGCTCCGCTGTTTGTACTTCGTTCAAAAACATAAGTCAGCGTGTCGCCGTCCGGATCGGTCGCCACCGCGCAAGAAATTTCGATTTCCTGCCCGCTGAAACACTGATCCGGCGCTGTGATGCTGGGCGGCGCGGAAGGCGCGGAATTGTAGATGATTTCATAATTCCCGCTTGAATTCGGATTATCAGATACCAAGATTTCAGATTTCAGATTACAAAGCGGGCGAACGCCCCTGAGCCCGCTGAACGCGCTGTCGCGGTCCAGCGTACCACCGGAATGGACGCAGCGGACGCTGCAGGCGTCCGACGAAGCAGGCGTGCGAAGCCACCAGTACCAGCCCTTCGACGTTGTGAAATTGCTATTCGTGTATTCCGAATTATTCACGCATTCCGCCGTAGGGTAAGCAATGCGGGAAGCGTCGTTGCTGAACAGGGCAAGAAGCTTTCCTTCCGCAATTCCGTTTTCATTCGCAAGCCCCACTTCGGTGGTAGATGCAAGGAACATTTTTGCCGTGAAGGTTTCATAACTGCCGCCGTCCGTCGAAGATTTTACGACGGTCAGCGTTGTTTCCATCAGCTCCGCAACGAATTTCGGATCAAGCATAGCAAGGAAGCCCGCCCAAGCGTCGTATTCGTTGTAATTGTTCCATACGTTCGCGTTGTTCGGCGGCGCGTCCTGTCCGTGCTTCGCGCTGTACCATTTTCCCGCCGTTGCATTACTGTTCAGCCATTGCAGAATATTTGAATGAATATGCCTGTTGTTTCCGTAGTTTCTTCGATCGCTGTTGCTGTTGCTCGGTTCCTTCGCGTCCGAACACATAAGCTGGATAATTTTTTCGGTTATCAGTGTAACCGAATTTGAAGGGTATCCGCTGTGGTTTTTGTCTGCGATCTTAAAAACAATCTTCGCCCCGAAGCGCGATTGATACGCCGATTGAACCGGAACTTCAACTTTTGTACCAACCGCAAGCGAACTTAATGTTTTTGGCATTTTCCCGCCTCCTTTGAATTAAAAAGCCTGTCGTAATAGTGATCCGTTCGCCGGATCAAGTGATAACAATTCCCCTTTGAAGCGTGTCCCCGCCAGCTTTTATAAGACTGTTCAACGGTCGCCGCTGTGATTTTCCCGCGCTCCACAAGTCCGCGCATCTTCTTCAATTTGCGCTTCATATTGTTTTTGCTACGTCGGCGAACCTTTCGGATAACTGCGCCTGTTTCGGTTAGGTATGTATGGAACCCCAAGAAATCTATACCGTTACGCAAAGGGTAAATGTTCGTTTTGTTGTTCAAGGATAAGCCCAGCGACGCGACATATTTTTCAATTTCCGCCCTGCAATATTGCAAATAGGCTTTATCTTCGTGTATTAAGAAGAAGTCGTCCATATATCGCCCGTAATACCGGATACCCAGCTTTTCCTTGACAAAGTGATCGAACCCGTTAAGGTAGAGAAGGGCGAAAAGCTGTGAAGATTGATTTCCGATCGGTATTCCGACGTTTCCTTCCGTGCTGTCAATAATCATTTCGACAAGCCACAAAACGTCCGGATCGGTTATTTTCCTGCGGATTAAGGTTTTTAACACGTCGTGCCTAATGGAATAGAAGTATTTTGATATATCGCCCTTCAATATCCACCCGTCAATCCCGTTTTTCCGGTAAAACCTCCGCAAGAATTCTTGAAGCCTGTCTAACCCGTAATGCGTCCCTTTTCCGACTTGTGAAGCGTAGTTATCCGTAATGAACGATCTTGTAAGGATTGGTTCAAGCACGTTATCGCAAAGCGAATGTTGAACAACCTTGTCTTTATAGCTGTTCGACATAACCACACGGCGCTTCGGCTCGTACACCTCGAACGTGTTGTACGGTGAAAGCGTGTATTTCTTCGTTTGTAACTGGTAGCTTAACAGGTTCAGCGCTTCAAGAAGGTTTACTTCAAACTTTGCCGCCGCTCCTTTCCACCTCTTGCCTTGCCGCGCCTTTCGGTAGGCTTTATATAGGTTCTCGAAATTATATATCTTTTCGTAATCAGTCATAAAAATATCCTCGCTGTGTGTAGCCTTTGCCTTCCGCCGCGCGGAATGCTCCAGCATCGGCGATCCTGTATTTGCCCCCGTTGTGGATCACGGCGGCGGGATACACCTTCCTTTGATGATGGTATTCTGCTTTCGGCTATGCCTACTCGATCTCATTTTCCATCGAAGCGGGCGAACGCCCCTGTTCCCGTTGTACGCGCTGTCGTGGTCCAGCGTACCACCGGAATGGACGTAGCGGACGCTGTAGGCGTTCGACGAAGCAGGCGTATCAAGATGTACCCCAAACGGTTCACCCTCTCGCACGATCCCGCTTTTTCCACGCGGCTAACATATACTTTACTTCAAGGGCAAGTTTAGACCAGTATTCGCAACTGCCCGCTGATATAAAGCCCTGTTCGTGCGAAAGCTCTATGAAAAATAGAAGCTCCTTGCAATAGGTCATTGCCTGTGCTTGAAGCCTCTGCCGTTCCTTGAATTCCTGCGCGTCAAAAAGGTTCAATTCGTTTGCTTCAAGCGCGCATTCGTAAATATCCACCGCTTTGTCCTGTATCCTATTTACAAGCGTAAAACGGTATTTCTTCGGGAAGCGCTCCGTTGAATTTGTGATCGTGAATGTATGCTTGATTAAATCCTTGCACTTCACAATAACATTAAATTCCGAAGGTTCCTTTCTGCCTTTTTCCTGCCTCTGCATTTATGCACCGTCCTTTTCGTATGCGGTCAATTATAACGGCATCTTCGGCGCACCCCTCGAAATCAAACCCAGCGGAAGTTACAATTACTTCCGCCGCGTTTCCCGATACGGTTAAACCTGTGATAATCAAAGCATTTCCGCCGCAATGACTGCACGGCGGCGAAAGCTCGACAAATAAATTTCCAATTATGCACGATAATTCCGCCAGTGTGCAAGCGTACCGTTTTAACATTCGATACGCTGTAATTCTTCGTTCCATACGCCTGTCGCAACCACTCCCGTAAGATCGTCGAACAGGATAAGAAACGGATTTTCAGTAATATCATTGAAAATCACGGCTTCGATCAGATCGACGCGGGCGGAAAGCGCCGTAATCATATTCAGAAGATTTCCCGCCGTGTTTTCGTCTAATATGTCTTGCAAGCCTTCAAACCATGTATCAAAATCGGTTTGTGCCTCCGCTTTGAAGTCCGCGAAATACTGTTCCAGCGCGTCGTATTGTGCGTTTCCTTGCAGTTTCAAGGAATTCATATACGAAACAAGGTAATTGTATTCTTCTTCGCTTTGGCTCTGATACTCCGCAAACCACGCTTCAAGCTGTGCGTTAAATGCTTCTGTGTCGATCTGATCGACAACGGCGGCAACTACGCCGCAAACAGAAGTATCCAGCCGCTTGTCCGTGATTTTCGATCCTGTAATCGCAGTTACGCCCGCTCCGATGTAAATATCCGCCAGCGCCAATTCGTAAATATCCGCGTCCCGCTCGATATTCGGCGCGGTAGGGGAGGCGGAAGGGGAAGAAGATTTCACCTTTACTGAAATAAGGCGGTTCGTTAAATCCCAACGGACGACAACGCGATCAATACGGTTCAAAACGCCGTCAGCCGTTGCAAGCGTCAAGGAAAGGTCGCTTGTGTTGTTGTAAAAATATCCGTTGATCCACGCTTTACCCGCCTTCACGGTTACTTGCATTCCGTTTCCCGCTACGACTTGAAGCCCCGTCGAAGGAAGGGGGAAAACGCCGTTCCCGATAAACGAAGAGAAATACGAAGCCCAATCTTCGGCTTTATATTTCCGGTCGCCGGATACGCTGTTAAAAAAGCTCGATTTTTCCATAATTGCACCCCTTTACTTTGTAATCTGCCGTATTTGTGTTAAAAGCGCGGGCAAGCTTTCGCCGAAGGTAATATCTATTTCTTCAACGTTGTTTTGGTAGGTTTCCGCAATCTCCGTTATACGAACGTCAATGCGAATTCCCCAGCGCTTATTCACACAAGTAACGCGGTCGCCTAAATCATAATCGGTTCGGTAGATCAGATTTGCGAAGGCGTTTACCTTTGAACCGAACGAAAGCGTTTCCGCGTATTGCTCCAATTCCTCCGCGCCTCGTGCAGACAGAAGCGCTAAATATTCCGCGTCCGGAAGCGATACTTGTTCGCCTTCTTCGTTTTCGTATTCCTGCACAATGTCGGTGGCGTTTATAAATACCTCTTCACGATCCAGCCCTGCTGCCGATCCGCCTACTTCTGCAACCTTGCGCGCAACGCCTTCTTTTTCTTCGCCTCCGACGAACGCCGTTGTTTTAAGGTTTTCAATGCTGTTCGTGTATTCCTGTTCCACGATGTTGTCGAATTCCTGTGAAAAGATGCACGGCGCATTCCCTGCGGTATTGCCCGCTGTAAGGTCGCGCCCCTTGTAAACGGAAAAGACGTGCGCCCCTGTGCGTGCATCTGTCCGAATTCGTATCCCAAGCTTCGCCGCCTTCGCCGCTGTTTCTGCCGCAAGCTGTGCGTTCGCGTACTGTTCCGAAGTGTAGTCAATAACCCCGCTTCCGGTGTCTGCGTCGTCGGTCGCGATCGAAACGTCCGGAATTTTCCGCGCGGTATCGGTCGGGCTTGTTACGTTTTCCCGTACAATTCGGTAAAGAACGCTTTGTGTTGTGTCCTTCGTGATAATCTGTTTTTTGATAATCCGCTTCCCGATCCACGCGATAAGGAACTTCCCTTGAACCTCGATTTCCTCCAGCCCCTGCGAATTCTTCGTGATATGAACATACCGAATTTGCGCCGCTTCGTTGTCGCCGCGCTTCATAATGATATTGTTTTTCACAAGCATTCGGGAATGCTCTTCGGTGAACGGAACAAGAAGTTTGAATTCTCCACAACTCCAATAGCGCCGCGTCCATATCAGCGACGCGATTTTTTCGACGATCCCTTGAAGCTCCATATCGGAAGAATAGACGTATAATTCCATACCGCTACACCCCCAAATACAAATTATTGTGATAAATAGATACTTCGAGATTTTCCGCGTTTGTGTCCGCTGAATATCGGAAAAGGTTATCGCCCACGGCAAGCTGTAAATATGAACTGTCAACGTCCAAATAGCGGAAAGCATCGCTTTCAACGCCGCTGCTTAACAGTTTCACGGATTTTTCGCCGTATCCGGTCGATACGGTCAGCACGTCGCCCGCTTCAAGCGCGATATTTGCTTTTATGAATTCCTGTGTGTTGACGTTTAGAAGCTGTGGATTTGTCAGCGCGCCCAATGCGCGGAACTCGATCCGGATACCGCTTTTCACGTCGCCGGAATTAAACACGTTGACGATCAGCGACGGCTGGCGGTATCCGATTTCCCAATCCGGCGTTATCTCTAACCCGTCCGGAACAGGGAATTCAAAGCCGCCGATCCACGTTGCTATATCTTCCCGCGTTTCTGTCTGCTCTCTCCAAAATGGATTTAAGCACGAAAGCTGAATCGTGAATTGCTCGAATATCGTTCCCCGCTTGAAGATCGGCGCATTATTGATCGTGCAACCGATAACCCGCTTGAAGTCACCCAATTCGTAAGTAAGCGTCGCGGAATACTGCGGATTTAATATCCGGTTCAGATTTCGCCGTAATTCCTGCACGGCGGTTTTTTCCCGCTCCTTGATATGTCCTACGATGTCAATATCGCGGCTTTCAATCCGGTATCCTAAATATGTGTCGCCGTCCTGCCCCATGCTGTTTGTTGAGTATATAGCGTTCTGCACGTCAGACAAGCCGGAAACGTCTTTGAAGTTTACGTGATAAGAAGAAGCAGGGGAAAAGACAATGCTTTCCCCCCGCTCGTTTGTGTAAGTCAATTTCTCTTGAATTTTCATCAGCCCATAACCTCCCGCGCAATCATTCTAAACTGCCGCGCCGCCTCCCGCTGTTGCTGGGCGTAGGAAGTTTCGTTCGCGTAGATGTTTTGCACCACCTCGAACTTCGTTTCCGGTCTGCCGCCCGTGCGCGGGCGCGGATCATCGTTGCGGGGAACGGTATTCGCTGTTGCTTTTCGGATTGTTTTTTCAACGTCCCGCATTTCGCGCCCGAAGCCTTCGCCAAGCCCTTGCGCCATAAATTTACCAATCCCCGCAAACACTTTCGACGGGGAAGCGATTTGCATTTCATCTTCAACCGCCGCGACAATATCCCGCATCATTGAACGGACGCGGCTTTCAAGCCAGCCGGACATATTTTGAAAGCCCTGCCAAATGCCGCGCACCATATCTTCGCCCGCCGCTGTGAATTCTCCGACAAAGGATTTCAGCGCCGTTATAATCGGCTGTACGATCTGCGGCACTTTCGCGGTAATCTGCGGGATACCCTGCACCATTCCGGAAGCGATATTTTTATCAATCGTAACGCCCGCTTCAATGAACTTTTGATTTTGTGCGTTGAAGGCGGTAATAATGCTTTGCGTGATCTGCGGTATTTTTGCGGTAATCTGCGGGATGGCGGTTATCATACCGGAAGAAATATTCCGGTCGAAATCCTGTCCGGCTTGATTAAGCCTTTGCGCCTGTGCGGTCAATCCGGTAATAACCCGCTCGACAATCGCGTTTACGGCTCCGGAAAGCCCTTCAATATTCGCTATGATACCGTCATTCACCGCGCGCACCGCTTCGGCGGCGGTAAGCTGTCCCGCTCCGCCCATTGCGGCGGTCATATCAGCCGAAACGCCGTCCATACTTTCCCCGAAGCCTACGCCTACGCCTTCGCCCATATTCGTACCGATTTCGGCGAATACAGTAGAAGGGGAATGAATGCCGAAAAAGTCTTTAATGCCGCTAACAAGAGAAGAAGCCCAGCCGGATACCTGTTCCCATAGCCAGCCCGCCGCGCCGCTGATACCTTCCCACAAGCCGTGAAGAAGATTTGCGCCCGCGTTTACCATTTCACCGACAAGGGAACCGAACGCCGATACGATCCCGCTAACAATTTGCGGAACTGCTTTGACGATTTCGGCTATAATCGTCGGCAAATTCTGAATGAGCGCCACGAATAGCTGAACGCCCGCTTGAATAATCTGCGGGATATTCGAGATCAGCGCATTTACAATTCCGCTGATAATCTGCGGGATTGCCTGTACGATCGTTGTTATGATCTGCGGAAGCGCCTGTATCAGCGCCACAAGAAGGTCAATACCTGCTTGAATGATAAGCGGTATATTTTCAAGAAGCGCCGTTATAATCCCGTTGATAATTTCCGGAATTGCCGCCACAATCGTTGTAATGATTTCCGGAAGGGCGGTAATAAGGGAAGTCAAAAGGTCGATACCTGCTTGAATAATCTGCGGGATTGCCGCAAGAAGCCCATTTACAAGGCTGTTAATAATCTGCGGAAGCGCCGCGATAAGAACGGGGATCGCGTTAATAAGCCCCTGCGCCAGCCCTGTAATAAGCTGTAATGCCGCGTCAATTAACAACGGGATATTGTCAACTAACGATTGAACGATCTGCGTTACAATTTGAACAATCATCGGAATAAGTGTCGGCAAAGCCGTTCCTATCCCGCTTGCAAGCTGTTGAATGATCTGTGCCGCCACTGTTATCAGCATAGGGATATTATCTATCAGTATTTGCATTATTTGCGCTATAATCTGCATAACTGCCGGAACCAGCGTCGGCAACGCTTCAATAATTCCGGTTGCAAGCGTTTCTATCATCTGCATAGCAAATTCAAGGAAACGCGGGATCATCTCCACAAGCTTTTCTACGGCAAACATAACAAGTCCCAAAAGCCCTTCGGAAAACTGTTGCGCCGCTCCCCGTGCGCCTTCCAGCGCACCCGTTAAGCCTGTCCCGATAAGCTCGACAAACGGCGTTATCTGTTGCAATAGCTCCGCCGCAAGCTGTTTCAGCTTCGTAACGATCGGTTCTGCAATCGCTCCCAATTCCGCCATAGCGTTATTAAGGGAAGCTGTCGCCTTCTGTGCCTCGATAATATCGCCGTTTACCTCTCTGTACTTGTCCGCCGCGTCGGAATATAGCCCGTTCAGCGTTTCTGTAATCAGCGCTTGCCGTTCCTGCTCCGAAGTGCAAGCGTCCAGTTTTGCTTGAAATTCATCTTCCGAAACGCCCGCCCAATTCAAGGCATCAGCAAGCCCGCCCGTAATCGCGCCTGTTTTCGCGGTTTCGTTCGCCGCTTCCGTTAAATTTTCGATCGGCAAACTGTCGCCGAAGGTAGCATAAACGCCCGTCGCTATGTCCGTCCACGTCGCAAGCTCTTTTTCATTGTTTGTAAGCTGTGCAAGGTGTGCGGCGGCTTCGGTCGCCTGTCCGTCGTCGCCAAGAATGCCGTATAGCTCGGTATATGTGTTCTTTGCATCTTCCGCCGAATGCCCCGCCGTTGTGAAGCCTGTTTCCAGCTTCCCCATATTTTCACGGGCTTCCCGCGTACTCTCTGCAAGCCCTAAAAAAGCACCCGCCGCCGCGCCGATCGCCGCGCCCATTGTGGCAACTGTTGCGCCAATAGCCTTAACGCCTGTTCCTATGGTTTTCCCGACTTTTCCCACGGTATCTCCGACGCTTTCCCAATCAACCTTCGATTTTTTCAGCTTTTCGGAAGTGTCGTCGATTTCCCGCTGGATTTTCACCATTTCGGCTCTTGTGTTGTTCAAATTCGTTTGCATTTTCTGATACGCGGGATTTGTCGGTTCGATCGCGGCTTCGCGCATTTTCTTCAAGGCATCTTCTGCGGCTTTCGCCTTCTTTGCCTGTTCTTCAAGGGATTTTTTAAGAATATCCTGCTTCCGTGTCAGCGCTTCGATACTTTCCGCATTGTCGCTAAATTCAGCCGTCGCCAGCTTCATTTCCGATCCGATTTCGCGAAGGGAAGTATTGATACCTTTACAGGCGGAACGGTATTCTTTTTCGCCTTCAAGAATAATTTGCGATTTGATCGTTTCTTCCTTCGCCATTTACAACCCTCCTAACACGTCGTCAATATCGGCTTCCGGCTCTTCCGGCTTGAAGCGATCCGGATTAAATTGTTTGTGTATCCTAAAAAGCGTCAAAATTTTATACGGTGTCATTCTCCATACTTCGGCTTCGCTCCACCGAAGAAGCGTTACACCGATATAAAGAAGGCGGGCAAGGTCAATTACTCCTTGCCCGCCTCCGCGTTTTTTTCGGTATTGTCGCCGCCGTCCTCTTCGTCGTCCTCTTCATCGTCGCGGGCGGGCGACTCTTCCGTGCCGTTATTGCCCAGCGAAAACGCCTTGAAGATCGCGGATTTTACTTTGATAAAGTTTCCTGTATGAATGAGCTTGCCCACCTGTTTTTCGGTAAGCGCTTCTTCGCCTTCCTCTGCGCCCTCGTTCAAGAGCAGGGTAAGAAGCCAGCGAAGGTTTTTAATGCTGTCCTTTCCGGAAAGCACTTTGTCAAGGCGATCAAAACCGCCGAATTTATCTTGCATTTCGTCGATCGCGTTCAGACTGAAAAGAAGGTGTCTTTCTCTGTCCAGTACGATCGGGAAGCGTCCGTCTTTAATTGCGCTCATAAAACAATAAGCGGGAAGCCGTTTCCGGCTCCCCGCTGTACCCCCTTTCTATTAACCACCAATTCCGGCGTTGTTCGGTTCTCTCACTGTTGTAAACCACGCCGCCGCTACGGTTTCCGTAGGCTCCGCGACGTGTTCCGCCTTCCACAAGCCGTCGGAGCGCTTGATAAACTGCCCGACAATTTCCGGCGTAGTGAATTCGATGCTGTCGCCCTTCGTAGTGTAATTTTCGGAAGGGATCGCAAACTTCACCTTGTAAAGCCAAATGTACTTATAGGTTCCGCCCGCCTTCTTTGCGCGGAAGCCGATTGCAAAATAAGGCGGTTCGTCCGTGTCGGAACCGTAAACCACCTTGTCGTCGTCCTGCTTCTGTCCCAGCAGTGCGGCAAGATCAACCGGAAGAAGATCGTTTACGTTAAGTGTCAATTCTCCCGATACAAATTCCTTTACTACTTCGTCGGCTCCGTCGTCTGCGTAAAGGATCGCTTCTGCAACTTCCACGGAAAGCTCCGCCGAAATCGCCTTCGCCATTTTTACAGGCGTTCCGTATTCCTCCGCCCCATCTTCGCCGATCGTAATAGGCGCGCGGTAAAGGTCGCGCAAGCCGATTGTTGCCATAGTCTTATACCTCCATATACTTAAATTCCACGGGAACGTGATAGTAACCCGTGCTTTCCTCGAACACTTCCGGATCAAACGTGATCCCGTAGAACCCCGCTTCCTTCAATGCCCGCTTTGCGCTCCGCATAAGTGCGATATAGTCCACACGGGAATAAATATCCGCCCTGTACGTGAATTCCTCCGCGCCGCTTTCATCGTCTGAAAAGTGCGTGTCCTGCCCCACGACAATCTGATACGTGATAAAGGTTTCTGCTTTACCGCCGTATTTCAGCCGTTCAACGGGGAAGCCCAGCTTTTCAAGCGTCGTTTTGACAAGTGTATCAACGTTCATTCTGCTTCGCCTCCCATACGCGGCGCATTTCCGCGTTTACCGCGTCCGCCGCTTTTGTATTTGCCGCCGTAAACCACGGGCGCGCGGGCATATTTTTTCGCCCGTATTGCAGGACAAAGCCTTTTGTCGCATTGCGTACCCCGTGCCGGTCTTTCCCGTCCGGATATACTTCAACCATCTTCGCGTCGTTTTTCTCCTTGATTTTGGAAACAATCACCGACGCGGCAAGATCACCCGTGCTTCGGTGGCTCCGAAACATTTTCCGGATTTCCGCTTTCTGCGCTTCCTGCATTACCGCGCCGCCTGCTTTCAGCATTTCCGGAACGGCTTCTTCCGCGATCTGTTCCTGCCGAAGCATTCGTTCTTGCAGGTCGTCAAGCCCTACGACGTTAAATTTTGCCACTTCCGCCGCCTCCTTCCTCTGCGCTCTGCACTTCGGGGAAGCTGGAAAGCGTCAATTCGACAAGCTCGCCTTCTCCGTGAATATATGTCCGAAGAACGCGATAACGCTTCCCGCTCGAAATGGGATATTCTGCGATCTGCTGTCCGTCATACTCCAACGAATGAACGTCGAACTTCAATTCTGCGGCGTGTCCCGCCATTTCCGCCTTATAAAATTCCGAATACCCTACGGATTTTTTATCAGCGAAAACCGTTGTGGCGGCTTCTTTCTGCTTCACCGGAAAGCCGTGTTCGTTTGTGCGCGGCGAAGGTTCGGTAAGCGCAATCAATGTAATTTGATCGTTCCAGCCCATTATTCGCCACCGCCTTCCGTGTGATCTCCGGACAGCGATAACGCACACTTCAAATAATCATACGCTTTCCGGTATCGGTCGCCCTCTCCGCCGAAGTTATCTTCCGATTTTGCGTACAGAATAATTGCGCGGTCAAGAAGGGGATCGCCCAGCGTTTCACTGGACGATCCCGCATTTTCCGGAACGTTGATACCGACAAGGCGAAGATCGGCAATACCGGAATTGATATAATCTTCGACTTCGCTATCAAAAACGGCGGCGGTTTTTCTTAAAGCCAGCTTTACCTTGTCAAGCATCATCGTTTAACCCCCCTCCGTTACTCTGTCGCCTTAACCAGTTTCACGAAGGCTTCACCGATCGCGGGCGTGCAATCGAAGATCGCAATACCGCTGTATTTGTAACTGTTCGTGTCAATGTCGTAGGCGTTCTTTACGTTGATGCTTTCCGCAAGGTTCGCGCATACCTTCTTGAAATCGCCCAAGAAGGCTTCGTGTTCCTTCACGTAGTCAGACAGAAGAACCGGATAGCCGTAAATAAAGTAGCTGTTGCCCTGTACGGTAACAATGTGGTTCTTGCTGGTGTCCATAAGCGGCATAAAATCTGTAAACAAGGTTTTCTTGCTCATGGCAAACTTTGCGTTTCGGTCGTATCCGGCGTTCAGAAGCCCGATCAGCGTCTGCACATTCGCGGCGGTAAGGGAACCAGCCGCCGCAACGGTAACGCTGTTCGTTTCGCCCCAAGTGTTTGCCTTGTCAATGCCCTTCGGCTGGGAAGAACCTGTGCCGTTAATGAAGAAATCTTCAACCTTGCGGGCGATCGCCTCTGCAAGCATATCAACGATCCAGCTTTCAAACGCCGCAATGCTCATTGTCATAACGGTATCGGAAATCTGAACCAGCTTGATAATCTCGTATCCGGTCAGCGTTACGGTGGTAAGGGTATCGGCGGCGGGCGTAATTGCCGCGTTTTCGGTATGGATCGCCGCGTCGTTATTTGTGCCTTCAACGGCGAATTTTACCGCACCTTTGACGTGAAGAAGGGTAACTTCATTCAGCATCGGCGCAAGTTTCTTTACCTTGCTGATAATCTCGTTCGCGGTCTGCGTCGGGATCACCTCTGCACCCGTGCCGCTGGCGTTTGCATACGCGCGCTTCTCCGCATCGGTAAGGGGAAGGCGGCGAAGATGTTTCAGCCATGCGGAACGATATTCGGGCGTGCCGAAAGGGTCGTCCGGATCGGCGTTATCCTGCTTCTGCTCAAAAGTGCGGGAAACAACGCCCGCGCCCTTTGCGATATTGTTAAGAATGCCGTTGCGCTTCTCGGCGGCGGCAACCAGTCCGGCGCGCTCTTCGGTAAGGTCTTTTGTTTCCTTCTCCAGCTTGTCGATTTCCTCGGCGGTCATAGCGTCGCCGCGCTGTTCGATCTCCTGCTTGATAGCCGCAAGGCGGGCTTCAATCTCTTTAATTCTCATTGTGTTAAACCTCCATCATAAGTTTGATTTTTAGAATTTGCATACGCCGCGCTAACGCCTCCCGTTTCTCTGCCTCGATCACTCCGTCGAAGTAGGAACGCGCGGAAATATCGGTATCGGCGTTCGCCGGATAAGATACCGCCGAAACGTCGTAAACCTTCTTGATCTTCAAGATCGTTCTGGTGTGCGTGTCTTTGTTATATGCGTCCTCCGATACCGTGAACGCCCACGACATTTTGCAAATGAGCCCCGCGTCAATGCTTGCATAAAGCCGCTTCGCTTCTTCCGTAAGGCTTAAATTTGCCGCAATAAATAAGCCGCCGTCCTGCGGTTCCAAAAGCAGGGAAGGCGGCTTGTTCTTTGCCATCTTGTTTCGGGCGAATACCATTCCGGAATGGTCGAACTGCATAATCACGTCGGACAGGTCAGCGCCGACAAGCGCGTTCCGGTCGATTATTTCGCAATACTTGATCCCGCCGTATTCGTACATAACATACGGCTTGTTGAACGTCGTTGCGAAGCCTTCCACGTAGAAGTCGGTATCAAACCGTTTCTTCTCCGTCCCCTGCGGGATCATCAGCGGCTGGAACATTTGCCGATATTCCCGTTCCTTCACTATTGGCATTCGGTACAACCTCCTTTCCCAATTCTGATACTTCCGCGTATTCTTTGCGAATATAATACTTGTCCCCGCCCTCGACGTGCGACATATTCCATATATCCATAACGCCGTTACGGTTGAGCAAGCCACGGTCAAATAGTTGTGTGCTGATATTCAGCTTCGTATTATTGCTTGCGTATTGAAGCCTGTTCGCGGTAAATGTAATCGCATTCCCGAAGGATAATTCCCGCTGTGTATAGGTCATATTCGACATAACCAGCGAAAGCTGGATCGCGAAAGGCTCGATCTTGCCTTCATAGTAAGCATTCCATTCATCTTCGGTATAGCTGTTCTGAATAATTTTTGCGTTCGTGCCGAAGTAGTTAAAGACGTTTTCGTTGATCTGCGCCATCTGCGCGGCGTTCACCGTGAACGGCTTGCTTTCAATGGGCTTTACGTCTGCAAATTTGCTGTCGTAAATTACCATGCCGGATTGATTATCCGCCGAAAGGTTGTCCGCCGTGAAGCGCTTGCGCTCCTTCGTAATATCTTCCGGCTTTAACATATTCGCAACCTTCGCCAAAAAGCGCACGGAAGCCGAATTTTTAACGCCGTTGATAATTCCTTGATTTTGTGTATGGATTAACTGCATTGTAGGGCGAAGCGCGGCGTTATTTTCTCCGAAAAAGTCGTCTTTGTACTGAAATTGCGTCAGCACGCCGACGCGCTCAAATTCGATCGCCGCTTTCTGCCCGTTTGCGAAGGTGTAGCGCAAGAATGGCGCGCCCTTATATTCGACAACCTCGCAACGCTGGGGAAGCAGGGGATAATAACCCGCTATCCCTCCGTATTCATCTTCGATCGGCACAATAAACGCCGTGTTATTCACCGAAAGGATCGTCGCGATCCGGTAAATAAACTTTGACGTATCCATAAACGGATTAGGGCGGAACTGCAAAACCCTTTCAAGGTTTTTGTATGCTGTCCCGCTGATTTCCGGTTTCAGCTTTGAACAGAAATTCGCGAACGAATGAATAGCCGCCCGCGTAAGTTCCATTTCGTAAAGGCTTTCCGGCGCGTTCGTAAAAACGGGCGAATACCCGTTAAGCATTTTGAAGTATCCTTCCGCTTGAATATCCGAACGCGGCTTCCGGAAGATTGTTTCAAAAATTCCCATATTGTTATCACCCCGCATTTTTCAGCATTTCGCCGATCTCGTTATAATATTTCTGTCGTACCGTCATAGCGTCGATCGCGGAAACGAAGCCGTCGATACGCGCCCGCTGTTCGATTTTTACCGGACGGAACTTCCGCGTTTCTATGTTGTGTTTTAGCGCAACGTTTAAGAAATGTGCTTTCAGAAGGTTATTATCTGCGATCTTGAAATTGCCGTCTTTGATTATGCCTTCAAATTCCCGAATGACGGGCGCAAGGTTTTCACCCTGCCACACGTCGTCCGTTTGGAAGCCCGCCGCCTTCAAGTCGTCGATCAGATATTGCGCGCTGTAACGGTCGTAGCCGATTTTTAGAATATATATGCCGTATTGATCCCGAAGGGTAGAAAACCATTCGTAAACGTCCCTGTAATCGACGTGATTTTCGCCGGAAAGCTTCACGATCCCTTGCTTTACGAATATATCATACGGCACGCCGTCCACCGCCTGTGCGGTTTCCAGCCTGTTTGCGGGCATAAAGAATTGTGCAAAGGCGTACAGAACCCCGCCGCGCTCAATAATAACGCTTGCGGCGGTAAGGTCTGTTGTCTGCGATAGGTCGATACCGCCCACCGCGTAACTGTCTTTGAAATCCTCCAGCTTGATTTTTTCACCCGCTCGATCGACAACGACATAATCAAGCCAAGCGACGGAAGAATTTTGCTTGATGTTGCAGTATTTGCAAAGGAATTCCGCTCGCTTTGAAAGGCTCATTTCCGCGACGGCGATTTCCTCTTTGAAGAATTCCGGCGAAACGGAAACGCCCATATTCGGATTTGCCTTTTTAAGCTCTTCAAGGTCGTTCCATTTCTCCACATCGTCAATCATATAAAGCAGGGGAAGAAGGCGGCGTTCCTTGCTTCCGCCTTTCAAAAACGCCGTAGATCGTGCCATCAATTCGTCGAAAATACCGTCGTTTTCATAGCCCGCCGTACTGATAGACAGGATCAGCGGCTGGCGGCGTGCGCCAAGCGCGGATTTCATAACTTCGTATTGCTTCAAGCCGCCGTCGCCGCGCCACGACGCTACTTCGTCGTTCACGACTAAATGCGGATTGAATCCGTCCGATTTCTTCGCGTTGAACGCCAGCGGCTTTATAGCCGTGTTGCTTTCCTCGATGTAAATATCAGAACGGCGCTTTTTCGCAAGGTCGGAAAGCTCCGGTTCTTTTTTTATCATCTGGAAGAAGTTATCGTAAACGATGTTTGCTTGTTCCAGCTTCGGCGCAAGGCAATATATTTTCGCGCCGTATTCGCCGTCAAGATATGCCATATATGCAATCACGGCGGAAGCAAAAAGCGTTTTGCCGTTCTTCCGCCCAATCACGATAAACACTTCGCGGAATATCCGCACGTTATCTTCGTCAACAATCCCGAAGATCAGCGATACCGCCGCTTTTTGCCATAGCTCCAATTTCAGAAGGTCGGTTCGTCCCTCGCAATGGTGGCAAAAATTTTCAATAAACCGGATCGCCTTGTTTGCCTTCTTCGCGTTGAAAAGAAAAAGCCCGTCTTGAAGCCCGCTAACGATGTACTCATAAATCAGCCGCACCCATTTTCCGACGACAATTTTTCCCGTCGTTATGCCGTCGAAATACTCATAAATGTAATTTGAAAACGGCATTTTTATTCGTCCCGCAAGGCTTGCAAGCGGCTTTCTTTTTTCTTTTCGGGCGGTACAAGCTCGCAAAGCTGTTTGATTATGGCGGCGTGATTTTTCGTCATAGCGATATGCGTTTTTACTGCGTCGCTCTGTTTTGTCCCGCTCTGATTTGCGCCGTTTTGGTATTCGACGGTGTAGCCCTCTTCGTTAATGATTTCCTGCAACTCTTCAAGGGATACCGCCATAAACGCGGCATTTTTGATAAGGCTTTCGACGGTCTGCAACTTGTTTTTATCCAAGTCTTTGAAAATCCGCTTTAATCGGGAAAGCTCTTTTTTGATTTTCTGATCTTTCGTTAATTCCTTTTTTGTCGCCATAAATTATCACCCCTTTTTGGCGGATACCCACACCCCTTTTTCGCGTACACCCGTTATGCGCGCGCCTGCGGAGTAAAATTAACCTCCCGCCCTCGGTGTTCCGCCCTCCCTAAATCCTCGGCGAATAGGGGGGAGTATCACGTTTCCGTTTTCGTCAAACGAATATCGCTTCTTCCGCTTTGATCTGTGATGCTCTTTGTTATGGCAATCTTGACAAAGCGCTTCGAGATTATCCCACGAAAGCGCAATGTACGGATCGTTTACGTTCTGCTTCGTCAAATATATTTTGTGATGTGCAATCTTCGCCGTAACTGGATTGTGCGGAGTAGAACAACGTTCGCACAAGTAGCCCTTCGACTGCAAGAAGGCATCACGGCAAGATCGCCACGCCTCGCTGTTATAGAACTGCTCTGCCCACGGCTTCATACTCGCACCTTCCTTTCCTGTGCATAACAAAAGCGCCCTTCCGGATTGCTCCGAAAAGGCGCTATGTATGCGCTTGTGTATTGCGTAAGAATTCATCGTAAACAGTATAGCATATAAATATACCCCGTTCCACCCCTCGATATTGTCGCGATATTGTCACTTATTCGCCCGCCTTGCGCCTGTACGTCGCCGCACTCACCGCCGCCGCGATCCCGAATACGCATACCGCCATATCATTTACGATCTTGTTCCGCCATCTGCAAGCAGTCTTAACGCCTTTCAGAACGCTCGCTTCTTCAAGGTCAAAGGCTAATTCCTCCCACGTGTAGGGCTTGCCGCTCTCGCGCGGCTTGCCTTCGTAGTCCTCGCCGAAATAGTACATACGAACCACCGTGAATTCCTTGCGGTCGCGGTATAGGTTTATAGCCTTTTCCAGCCGTTCAAACCCGAACTTCGTTTCCCGATACTGCCGCCTTTTTTCTTCCTGCATCTCTGCGACAATATCCGCTTCGGTTTTCTGCTCGTAATAGCCCGTACTTTTCGCGCCCGCCGCGAAGGTTTTTCGCCCTGCGTGATATTCTACTTCGCAATAGCCTTCTTCATCGGCGACAAGCGCCGCCAGCTTCTTGTAGTTATACAAAAGCGTTTCCATAGCCTTAAAATAATTCACATACGCGCCCGCTGTGTCCTTGTACGCTTCATAAGCACCCGCGCGGGCGGCTTCGTTGATTGCTTCGCGTAATTCTTCCGAAATGCCCGTTTTTTTCTTCGCCATTTTTAGCCCTCCGTTTTCTGCCGTAAATAGTCGGTAATTACGTTTGCGGCTTCCTGCCAGCCTTTGCAGACTGCCGCCGCGTAACCCTGTTTCAAAAGTCCGTTAATCCAGCGCACCTGTTCTTCGCTGATCCGTCCGCCGCGTTGCCGTTTAAGCTCGATATATAGCCCGTGATTTGTGCCGCGTGCAACGGGAAGGCAAAGATCGGGAACGCCGGATTTCACGCCCTGCGCCCGAAGGCGCGCCGCTTCAATTTTGTTCCGGCTTCCTCCGTTCGGAACGTGATATAGAAGCGCCAATTCCGATCCCATAAGGCGGATCGACGACTGCAAGATCGAAGAACCCGTCCGGAAATTCCTTCATTCCCTGCATACAGTCAAGATTATATAACCTGTTCATTTCAAGCACCGCCGATCGCCTCCTTTCGTTGTTTTTCTCCCACCCCTCCGCCCCTCCCGCTGGGATGGGAACAGGCTCAAAGGAATAATCCTTGTATCCGCTCTTTTATTCACATTTCCCCAGCCTTTATTGTGGAAAAGTGGAAGCCGCCTTGATAGATTTTCTTTCCCCGCCGCCGTCCTGCTTTCTATCACTCACGGATCACCCCGTAAAGGTCAAGCGGCTTTGCCGTGCTTCGCAACCTTGACGGGCTGAACCGTTCGTGATCTCTGATAAACAGGCGACGGGGAATAAACGAAAATCTATCTTCAAGGTTCCTTCTGTGATCGAAGCTGTGCTTCGTCGCCAAACGTTACACATTTACAAGGCTTTATAAATGCTGATCCGAAATCAGCGCTTGCCGTCCTTCGCCGCCCGTTTCCGTTTTCGCTTCGGCGGCTCTAACACATACTTAAAATAAAGGTATCCATACTTCGTGCTTTTCGTTTCTACTAATATATAACCCTTCGGCGGGCGCGGCGGCTTGCTCTCCGTGTAAACCCTCTTTGCAACGGTCGGCGTTTCCCGTTCCGGCTTCCGCGCGTTGCGCGTCTGCTTCCAACGGTGTCCGCCCTGTTCCGGTGTCCAATGGTCGAAAAGGTAATTTGCAAGCCCTGTATAATCCTGCCCGTGATCTACGCCGTCGTAATAATTGTGTTCGCGTAGGTGGTCGATCCGGACGATACTTCCGTAAATCCATTGTTTTTTAATCGCCTCTTCCGGCACGCCGTCCGAAATCATGTGCGCGTGAATGCGGTTCGTGTTCTTGCCGCGTCCCAAATAAATAAAGATCACGGCATCAGGGAAGGCATATTTCAGCCGCCGCACGAATAGATCACGTATCCGCTTCGCTTCCTTGAAGGTATGTACTTCGTTTTCGTCGTCCAGCGTCAGCGTGCTATATAATGAACGCGGGGAAAAATTTTCATTTACCAGCCGCGCGTGTTTTCTTCTCGATATTCCGATCCGGTGTTGCTCTCGCTCTTCTTCTGTCTTAAATCGCGGGCGCGGTTCAGCCTTCTTTATATCGGTCAGCCTGTCCGATACGTTGAAAACTTCCTGTTCACATACAGCGCCCGAAAAAATCCTTCTTTTTACTCTCTGCATACGTCAAGCCGCCTTCCTTTGACAAAAAGCCGCTTTCGTGCTATACTATCAAATGTATTGAATAGCCTTATACGGCACCCCAAACGGGGAAGAGCCGTCCTGTACGCCCATACAGGACGGCTCTTTTTTATTTATCCATTGTTCAGCCCGTCGCCCTGCACGAACTCTTCGCATTTCGGTTCCTCGCAAGGCTTGAAGCGCATTCCGTCCGCGCAACCAACGCACGGGGAAGGGCGTATCCCGTCCGGCGCGTAGCCTTCTCGGATTTTTTCGCATTCCTCCAGCCGCGCGCACTGATCGCACCAGCACTTCCGGCAATCCCCGATTTCGGTTTTAATCGGATCGCGTTTCAACGGTTCTTCTGTTTCGTGTACCTCTTTTATATCGTTCGCCGCCTCCATCACGTCGTAAGCGTCCATACCTTCTTTGAAGCCCCGAACGAATGCGGCGAACATAAATCCCATTGCCGCGCCTGCTTCTTCAAGTGTTTCCGCGCTGATCTTGATTTCGTCCATTCGTTTTCCCTCTCTTTTTTCCTCCGCCGCAAGTGCGGAAAATCGCTACAATGACGCAATAGACGATCAGCACCGCCACCGCAATACAGGCAATTCCGCAAAGCAGGAAGAAGGCGTTTTGCATAAATTCAAACATTGTCATACCGTTTTACCTTCCTTCCCCGAAAACCTCTTCCGGCTGAATATCCCACGCCGCCGCAATATGCTTCATCATATCCACCGCTTCGGCGCGTTTCTTCATATCCCCATCAAGGTAAGATTTCAAGATTTCAGATTTCAGAACGCAAAGCGGGCGAACGCCCCCGTACCCGTAGTACGCGCTGGCGTGGTCCAGCGTACCACCGGAATGGACGTAGCGGACGAAAGTATTTTTCGGGCTGTCCGGTGTCGCTGTCCACCACCAAGTATCCGGAAGCGCCGGAATGTTGCCGCGAAGAAGCCTGTATTCGTCGCACGTAATCAACCCGACGCGGACGTGATCGCCCCCGTACTGTTTCAATCCGTCGTCGGCTGTTAGATCAATGTTGAAATACTCGAACATTGTTTCCGGCGCACCCGCCGCGATCAGCTTTTGCAGGAATTCGCCGTTCAAGAACTCGCGAATATCAGACGCGGCGAAATCGTTTCTATTCTGCGCGTCGAACGCTCGTTCCCCGATGCACTCCGAAGTAATGCACTTTACCCAATTTTCGGTTGTCTGAATGATCGTGAAGGCGATCCCGCCGATCGTGATTTCCTGTTTCGGCACGAAGCCGTGTTTGTTCTCTGTCATATTGAAAAGCCCCTTTCTTATATATAATAGGTATATCCGCACCCGCTCGCGGGCGTTATTCTTTTTCAACTTCCACCGCGAAGGCACATTCCGCGCAACCGTCAATTTCCGTTTCGTTCGGATTATCCATCGGACAATCCCAGCCGTTATCCCTGTCCTGCTCCGTAATCCCGCATTCGTATTTCATTTGAATTCCTCCGTTTAACACTTCTTGCCGCCGTGCCGATACGGGCGGCTTTTGTTATATTCGTGCTTTGTGCTGATAATCCGGTCAATGTCGATACCTTCTTTTCCGCACCAGTCTAAAATACGAATAATGCAATCCGCCATTTCAACCGCGATCCCTTCCGGCTTTTTGGAACGGTATTCGCATTTTTCTTTTACGGAATAATTCGCGCAATCGTACTGATCTTCCGGATCGCACAGTCTGCCGCTGTCGCATTCTTCGCAAGCGTACCACTCAAACGGTCGCCCGCTCCGGTATTCCTCCAACGCTTCGGATAGCTCCGAATGACAAAGCGCGATAATTTCGGGGAAGCTCCGTTCTTCGTCCCACCAGCCGTGTTCAACGGCGTTTTCGTGAATTTGCCGTGCAACCTCGTTAATTCCTGTCATTGTCTGCGCTCCTTTCGTTGTCGCTGTCGTCCTTGTTCTTCCTGCAATCGCACGTTTCCCCGTTGTCAAGGTGTGCGCCGCAATAGTCGCATATTTTGTACTTCAATTCTTCTGTGCCTCCGTTTTTAGGTATAATCAGACGGCGCAACCCGTCCGCGCATAGCGTCAAGCCGTGTTCGTGAAGGTAGGCGCGGCGGCGTTCTGCCTCCGTCGCTTCCCAGCCGCAATGCTCGCACCCGCTACAATCCTTCTTCTTTGCCTTTTCCGGAAGTGTGCATACATAACCCACGTTTACACCTCCAGCCGCATAACCTTTTCGATCCTCGCGTCAAGCACAAGCACCCGCGTTCCATTCCCGATACGCTTTTCAATGCTCTGTTGCATTTTCTGCATATCCTCTTCACGAAGGAACGTTCCTGTCATAAAGATTAAAAGCCCGTTGCCTTTTAACCCTTCAACCTCTTTCACGGGAATTTCTGCGCCGTCTGCGCGTCTGAAAAATAAGCCTTCTTTCATTGCTTCACCCGCTCCCCGTTATAGATAACTACCATAGAAGGGAAGGGCGCGGGATCGCTTGCGTTCCCTTCGTCGTCCGTGAAGCGAAGCCGCCCGCGAACGAACCGGATTTCCGCTTTCCCGTATATGTAATCGTGAAAATAGGTCGTATCCGTTCGCGCCGGAATAAGTAGCACAATAGCGTACCCCCCGATCGCTTCTTCATATGCCTTCTTTACCCACTTTCCGATCTCGCGTCCGTAAGGCGGATTGCAGAAAACCGCGCCGCCGCGATCCCAGCTTTGCGAAAGCCCGTCCGTTTCCGGCGTGTAGTAAATCGGGCATTTTGCCGTTTTGTCGGTCGCCGCCGCGTCAAGCACGAAGCCGAATTCCTCGTTCAGACGGTCGAAGAAGTCTTGCGGCGTACACCAGCACATATTTTTAGAGGATAACAGCGCTTTGTTCATTTTGTGCCGCCTCCTTTTCGTCGGAATATATACGAACAACCGCCGCAACCTGTTCAAAGTCTAAATAAACGGGCTTGTTTTCCGTAATTCCTTCAATGTTGTATCCGGTCGCTTCTCCGAAGCCGTTTCGCGTAATTGTGAACTTGTCGCACTTGATAGCGAATTCCGAACCGCTCTTCAAGATAATTCGGATCGTCATTTTAGGCATTGTCTGCCACCTCGCTTTCGTCCTCGACGATCTCACCCGTAGCGGGATCGACATTCAAGGAATATTGTTCCGGCTCTGCGACGTGTGCCAGCGCCTTCTCCCGCTCCCGAAGGTCAAGAGAAAGAACGCATTGTTCCGTAAGCCTCTTCAAGTTATCAACGAACTGCTGGCTAATCACGTCATACGGCATAATCACCGCTTGAAGCAGGAAGCCCGCTTTTGCTACGATGTAGGATGAACACAAGCCCGCGTCGCGTCTGCAACGGTTTCAAGGTCTTTCCGGAATAGGCGATCGAAATTGCTTCCCGCTCGACGGGCTTTTCGTTCGCGTCCGTGTCCTCGAAGCTGATTTCCGAAGGAATGCCCGCTACTTGAACAAACCAATCTTCACGCTGTTTTTCCGGAACGTCGAAGATTGTCAAAAGGCTTTCTTTGTCCAGCGCCGGAAGCCCTGTTACCGGATAAGCCGCCGCGCCGTCGCCTATGTACTGAATAACGCCGCCGCTTTCGCCGTACCGCTCATAAATTACAGCGTATTTGTTTTTCTTGCAGATCGCCGCTATATTTTTAATCTTCATCTTCCGCCACCTCGCTTTCGTCTGTGTCGTTCCGCTCCGTAATCGGTGGAAGGTCAACGCGGGGAACGCGGATCGCAAGCGGAATTTGACAGCCGCAGCGCGGGCAGTCCATAGCGTTAAACCGTGTCGTCGGTTTTGTCAGCGCTTCCATAAATCCGCGCGGTTCCTCTGCAATGTAGATCGCTTCTTTCGTCGGCTTTGCGCGGTATCCGCAAACGCCGCACGTCTTTTTCTTTGTAAACATATTGAATAGCCCCTTTCCACTTAATATCTGCCGTAAACCCGAACGACGGTGAAAGGCTTGTCCGTCTTTGTCGCCGTTACGATTGCCGAATTCATAAAGGATACGCGCAAGAAATCTCGCGCCGCCCGCTTTGCAAGCCTCCACGTAATCATTCGGGCGTTAGGTTCCTGCATTGCGTCGCCGTCCAGCGGATACTCGCAAATAAGAACCGTATTTCCGAACGGTCGCCGCGCTGGGCGCTCCTTCATAAATTCTTTGTTGCCCTCTTTGCACTTCAAAATTTCAAGCGCCTTCGGGAACTGCCAGCTGCCGTCCTGTTTCTTTTCCTTTGCCATTGTGTGCCGCCCCTTTCTTCAAAGCTGAACTAAATTCAAAACCGCAATAAGCCGATCCGTAATCTGCTTCCGGCGTAACTGCTTCAAGATCGTTTCTTCGTTCGCGTCATAGTTTGCGGCAAGTGTTACGAAATACCTTAATTCCGGATTTGCCCTTTGCCGAATACCAAGACAGAAAAGAAGGCGATCCGTTACTTCCGCTTTGAGCGGATACACGGCAATTTCTCCCGTGCTTTTGTCAATCTCTCTGCAAACGCATATCATTTCGCCCATAGCCGCGCCCCTTTCTAATCGGCGGAAGGATTTTGTAAGCTCCAATCCCACGTTTCAGCGTCTTTCCAGCCGATCGTGAAATGATTGTTCCGCCCGTCGCCTGTGAAATACAGGTATTCAGCCGGAAGGACGCGCCCGACGTTCGTTTTCCCGTCCCGCTCTGCGTGATAGCGTTTCAGCACGTCAGCCGCCAGCGTCGCAAGCTCCGGAAGAACAGGATAATCTACTGAATATCCGGCGAACTGATACGGCGCTTCTAAAACCTCCAGCACGGTATCCGGAAAGCGGGGATCGTCAACGCGGTTCAGCACGCACCAAACGCACGCGGCTTTTTCCATATCCGAAGCAATCCCGCGCGCTTCTCCGTAAAGCATCTTTGCAAGCGCTTCAATCTCTGCCGCGTCCGGTATGTAGTCCGTTTCTTCCGGTTCCGGCGCAAGCGTCAAGATCGGGGAAGGGGATAGAAGCGGCGTAGGCTCTCCCGAATGCTGTTCCGTTTCCGGCGTCCCGCTCCACGGCATAAAGGCGACAAGCGGGATCGCGACGATTGCCAGCGAAAGCGCCGCCGCGATCCGTCTTTGTTTCCTCTTCACAACGCCACCCCGCTGTCCGCTTCAAGGGATAGCCGCCGCGCTGGGTGTTTTCGGATACGTT
>ERZ1027181.188-NODE-188-length-30806-cov-11.680433_pt1 | contig 30806 bp, 18 predicted proteins | sample MGYA00519247_ERZ1027181 | MGnify/ENA primary metagenome ERZ1027181 (study PRJEB26926, sample SAMN06164415) | human gut metagenome | biome: ENVO:00009003; feature: ENVO:2100002; material: ENVO:00002003 | host: Homo sapiens | place: USA | collected 2012 ...
GAGATCTGCGCATGTCTCGTGGGCTCGGAGATGTGTATAAGAGACAGCGATTAATCTGATAAAAAATATAGTATACATCCTGAAACCAATAGAATGTATACTATATTATATCACGCGGGAGTACATTTTGCCTAGTAAATTTATCAAAACGTGGTTTTATTTGTCTATAATGACGATTTTTACATCCCTAGACGTATTTTGTCTGTAATCAGGGCAATAAACTCCGAATTGGTAGGCTTGCCCTTACCATAGTTTACAGTGTATCCAAACATGGAGTCTATCGTATCCATCCTGCCTCTGCTCCATGCCACCTCGATAGCATGCCTTATGGCTCTCTCCACCCTGCTTGAGGTAGTCTTGTACTTCTTTGCAATAGTGGGATACAAAAGCTTTGTGATAGAGCTAAGCATTTCCATATCCTCAACGCACATCACTATCGCAGTCCTAAGATACTGATATCCCTTTATATGAGCCGGAACACCTATCTCATGAATGATATCCGTCACCTGTGTCTCAAGGGATTTTTTCTCCATATATGTATCATCAAGTGGCTCAGTGTCACCGGATGCTCTCTTTACATACACAAGTACCACATCAGAACCGGCATTACCGTTTATCATGTTGTATGCTTCATCACTACTTCTTGCTGTTCCTAAAAACTCCATGCCCTTTAATAAACTCTGCATGTTTTTCTTTTCGTCTGCTACTGCGACATTTAAAGTGCTCATCAAACTCTCCTATGCCGCCAATTACTGTCATGTCAAAACAAATTGTATGCTTTTATGATAACACATTTTGTCGAATTTTGTCGAGAGCGTATTTTTTTTTAATTTTATGTAACCATTCAGCCCACGCATATTCGCAAAACTGCACGATACCCGTGCTTTCTCTATTCTTCAAACTGAGAGTTATACAGCTCTGCGTAAAATCCGTTCTTTGCAAGAAGCTCATCGTGTGTACCCTGCTCGATAATGTCTCCGTCCTTCATGACAAGAATCATATCGGCATTCTTGATAGTAGACAGCCTGTGGGCGATGACAAAGCTTGTTCTGCCCTTCATCAGATTGTCGAGTGCCTTCTGGATACGGATTTCTGTACGTGTATCGACAGAGGATGTGGCCTCATCAAGGATAAGGATTGGATTGTCTGCAAGAATGGCTCTTGCTATTGTCAAAAGCTGCTTTTGTCCCTGTGACACATTGGATGCATCCTCGTTGAGCTCCATATCGTAGCCACCCGGCAATGTCTGGATAAAGTGATGCGCATGTGCTGCCTTTGCTGCCGCGATGACCTCCTCATCTGTGGCATCCAGACGGCCGTAGCGGATATTTTCCATAATGGTGCCCTTAAAGAGCCATGTGTCCTGCAATACCATGCCGAATGCATCTCGCAGATCGGCTCTGTTGTAATCCCTGATATCATGTCCGTCTACAAGAATGGCACCTGAGCTTACATCATAAAATCTCATAAGAAGCTTGACCATGGTAGTCTTTCCCGCTCCTGTCGGTCCAACGATAGCAACCTGCTGTCCCGGCTTTACCTTTGCAGAAAAATCATTGATGATGATCTGGTCAGGATTATAACCAAAGTGTACATGCGAAAACTCTACACTTCCCTCGATATGGTCTGGCTTTACAGGATTTTCCACTGTTATATCCTCTTCCTCCTCATCGAGGAACTCAAATACACGCTCAGATGCAGCCGCCATCGACTGAAGCTGGTTTGCCACCTGTGCTATCTGCTGGATAGGCTGTGTGAAATTCTTCACATACTGTATAAATGCCTGGATATCACCGATTGTGATGACATTTTTTATGGCAAGTATACCGCCTGAGATGGCAACTCCCGCGTATCCTAAGTTTCCTACAAACTGCATGATAGGCATCATAAGTCCTGAGAGGAACTGTGATTTCCATGCGGATTTGTAGAGCACATTGTTGGCCTCCTTGAAGGTCTTTACAGTCTCAGCCTCTTTATTGTATGCCTTTATGACAAGGTGACCGCCGTACACCTCCTCGACCTGTCCGTTTATGTGTCCTAAATACTCCTGCTGCTGTCTGAAGTATTTCTGCGAATGCTTTATGACAAACGAAATAAGTATCATCGAAACAGGCAGGATAACGAGTGAAATAAGCGTCATGAGCGGTGAAATAGACAGCATCATGACAAGTGTACCGACCAAGGTGGCAACAGATGTGATAATCTGTGTAATACTCTGGTTCAAGCTCTGTCCAAGTGTGTCCACATCGTTTGTGATACGCGAAAGTACCTCACCGTATGTCCTTGACTCGAAATACTTCATCGGCATACGGTTGATTTTGCTCGTGATGTCCTTACGCATCCTGTAGCAGGTCTTCTGCGTGATGCCTGTCATGATAAGTCCCTGGGCGAACATAAAGATGGCACTCACCACATATAAAGCCAGCGTAAACAAAAGAACCTTTGCAATATAATCAAAATCTATGCCGCCTGTTCCTGCAATCTTGTTCATGAGTCCCTCGGCAAGCGCAGTGGTGGCTTTACCCATGATCTTCGGTCCTGCAACGGAGAAGACAGTCGAAACTGCTGCAAATATCATAACTGCAATGATGGCAGCCCAGTATCTGCCGAGATACTTTATGAGCTTCTTTGTAGAGCCCTTGAAATCCTTGGCCTTTTCTGTGACCATTCCGGGGCCATGTCCCATTGGCCCTCTTGGCCTCTTAGGAGGCATCTTGAACTGTTCGTTGTTATTCTCACTCATCTTACATGCCCTCCTTTTCATTATCTAAGCCTGATACAGCCGAAGTATCTGTTGCTGTTTTTGTTACATTATCTGCTGCTTTATCAGTTGCAGTTTCTGCCGCCTTATCATCAAGTCCAAGTTCCTTGGCTGAAAGCTGTGACTGTGCAATCTGCATATATACATCACAATTTTTAAGAAGCTCCTCGTGGGTGCCTTTTCCTACGATTTTACCGTCATCGAGCACGAGAATCTGGTCAGCATGAATAATCGTGCTGATACGCTGTGCCACGATAATGACGGAAGCATTCTCTGTAACCTCAGCTAAGGCTGCACGCAGACGCGCGTCAGTCTTCATATCGAGTGCTGAAAAGCTGTCATCAAACACATAGATATGAGGATCCTTTGCGATAGCTCTTGCTATGGCAAGCCTCTGCTTCTGACCTCCTGACACGTTTGAGCCGCCCTGTGCGATTGAGCTTTCATACCTGTCATTCTTTGTCTCGATAAACTCAGAAGCCTGTGCGATATCCGCAGCCTTTTTTATCTGCTCATCACTCGCGTCTGCTTTACCAAAGCGCAAGTTTGAGGCGATGGTTCCTGAGAAAAGAATACCCTTCTGCGGAACAAAGCCTATCGACTCGCGAAGCTCGCTTAGTGTGTAGTCTCTGATATCGTGTCCGTCAAGCTCTATTGAGCCTCCCGTCACATCATAGAAACGCGGAATCAGGTTTACAAGTGTCGACTTTCCACAGCCCGTGCTTCCTATAATAGCTGTAACCTTTCCCGGCTCTGCCACGAAATCAATATCTGAAAGCACATCCTCCTTTGCTCCCGGATATCTGAAATCCACATGATTGAAGCGGATAACACCCCTGTGGTCTGCCTCAGTAACAGGCGCCTTTGGATCATTTACAGTGCTGCTTGTCCTTATGACCTCGTCAATACGCTCTGCCGCAACACCGGCTCTCGGAAGCATGATGGACATGGCTGAGAGCATGAGAAATGACATGACAATCAACATGGCATATGTAATAAACGCAGTCATCGTACCTACCTGCATAGAGCCCTTGTCTATTCTGCCTGCTGCAACCCACACGATACCGAGTGTGATGCAGTACATGATCATGGACATACCCGGCATCATAAAGGTCATGACGCGGTTTGTAAAAAGCTGTGTGCGTGTAAGCTCGCGGTTAGCCTCATCAAACCTCTTTTCTTCCTCTTTTTCACGGCCAAACGCCCTGATAACAGAAAGACCTGTAAGAATCTCACGAGAAACAAGATTTACCTTGTCTACAAGAGTCTGCATAATCTTGAACTTTGGCATAGCAATGCCGACCAGCGTGAAAATAAAAACCATGATGGCAACAACCGCAATCGCAATCACCCACTCCATGCCGGATTTGGTCTGTGCCACCTTGATGATACCACCGATACCAACAATTGGCGCATAAAGCACCATACGAAGCATCATGGTAGTAACCATCTGAATCTGCTGTATATCGTTCGTGCTTCTCGTAATCAGTGATGCCGTAGAGAATTTGTTAATCTCGGCATTTGAAAAGCCCACAACCTTTGAAAAGGTCTTCTCTCTCAAATCCCTGCCGACAGCGGCACCGACCTTAGAAGCCGCAAAGCCTACAACACATGCTGCTATAAGCATAATTGCTGCAAAGCCTGCCATCTTTACTCCTGCCTTCCACAGATAAGCAATCTGGTTGGCATCCACATCAATTCCGGCATTCTCATCACACTTTGTCGCAAAAGCTACACCCATGGACTTTAGTGTAGATGAACCCACCGCATCGATTTTGTCCTGCACCTTGCTTCTTATCTGCTTTATCATGTTATCATCAAGTGCTACTCCCTGAGGGATAGCCGATGCATCCACATCCATCTGCTCCCCCGACAAAAAAGCCTGATATGCCATGACAAGAGGAACCAAAAGCTCCTCATCCAGCTCATCAAGTGTGTCAGAATCAGCGGTCAGCTTGTATTTTGTCACACTATCGCCGTCACTTGTGTTCTCGGTATCTGCTGTATCGTAACAATCCGTAAATTTCTCTTTCTCATCGGACAGCATAAATGTCTGTGCCATCTGATAATCCTCCGAGGTAATCTCCTCTGGCAGGATATGCTCAATGCCATGATCCTGGATACCCACATCGATGATATCAGATGTGTACGCAGGCAGAGCCAGGTCACAGTATGCCTGAGCAATGAGAAAAACAAATATTAATATGATCCATCGCCAGTATGGAATCAGATTTTTGAAAATTTTACTCATAAACGTTTCCTTTCTTTCCGGTTAATTATCCCCCATACACGAATGCAAAAATATCCGCAATCGTGCGCATACTATCTATTTTATCAATAAGCGCGGATAATTCAATAAAGAAAGTATAAAGAAACAGTAAAAAAACAGAGACTATATAAATGGTTTATATAAGTCTCTGTTTGATAAATTGTGCTTAAACGAAAAGTATGTGATAGCCAGGAGCCTTTGAAAACTAATCCAAATCAGCAAGACCTACACGCTGTATCTGGAAGGTCTTGTATGCCTTTGCTGTTGTAGTTTCTTTATCACCACCGCTCACCTGTGACTGGTAAATCTTACTATATCCTACGGCATAAATCTTTATAGAATTAGCTCCCTCCGGTAAAGCACTCAATGGTACCTTTACCTTATATGTCTTGTTATTTTCAAAGAAGTCCCTTGGATCCTTATTTAATTGACTGTTTTCTTTACTGTTATTTATCTGTTCATTTTCTGTTCCATCATTATTCAGTGTATAGATATCCCAGTCCACCTTCTTTAAGTAAATCTTATCATTTCCGGTGCCAATCGTTTCATCTTTTGGATTTTTTTGCGGATCCTCGATATAAAAGTCCAAATAAACAACAGTTTTTTCATCAATCTGATTTCGCACAAGGTTTGAATCCTTTACCGTAAAATAAACATCCTGCGTACTGTCTGCACCATCTAGTCTGGCATCCGCTTTATTAGCTGCTTCTTCTTCAATGGCATCATCAATAGTTGCATATAATGTAGTTATGTCATTTGAATCAGTATCTGCATTCTCTTTAAGATAAATTGACGGCTCATGAACTGATGCACTATATGCAGCAATCATAGTGTTTATATAAAGTTTCAATTCATCATCATTATTTGAGAAATCGGAATGTCCTACACCTGAGTATGTTACATTTCCCATTGTGTAAATATAATAATTATTTCTTACATCCTTTGGAGACTGCTCATAAATTCCATGGTTTGACAAGGTATACCATACAACAATATCACTCTCACCATCACCATCAGCATCCTGATTCATATCCAGCTGGTAGTACTGCTTATGAGTGGTAGCTATATTTATTTCGTCAGCAATCTTAAAAGGATATGTGGTAATCTGTCCTGAATTAACCTTGACTGCCTTATTAGTCTTAGCTTCAACATCATTACCATCTAGCCCTGAATACAGCCTGTACTCGCCATGATCGTTACCATTATCTTTCCACTGATACTGATTTAAATCTGCATAAGTAAATCCCTGATTCTGTCTGACAATAACTGAATTATCAGATTTTGGCTCATATGCAATATCAGTATTATTCTTTTTGGCAGTCTGTACAGCTTTATCAAAATCCTCATCAGTACTCTTTAATGTATTGCCCTTCTTTAAATACTCATTTGACAGGATTCCATACCTGTCCAGTCCGACAGTATCACGAATTATAGAGTTAAACTTATATCCCCAGACATTATTCTCTCGCGTATCATTTTTATTATTACAAAATGATGTTGTATCATGAGCAAACAATACCGGTTTTCCTGACTGGATATATGCTTTTATTTTATCGAGATGATTATTTGTATTATCAATATCATAACAATCACCAAATCCAATCACAAGCATATCGTATGTCTGCAGCTTATCACATACCTCATCCATTTTAGGTACGTTGTCATAACGAACTGTTTCTATATCCAGGTCAAAATCCTTCACTTGACTAAGTAATTTATGAAACTTTGTATTGCTATCATTCTTCTGCGTCTGCATATCAAAATTTCCCCTAAAGTCCTCATTATGCTCCAACTTTGAATTAATCTGAAGAATCTTGACTTTTGTAGGACTGCCTTTTGAATTTTTGACATACACATATCCGGATTTCTGATCATATCTGTAGCTATTTGTAGCCTGACTCACACGAAGCTGCCAAGGCATAACTCCTACAAATCCATTCGGCAAATCATAAACCAGTTTATAATTATAATTGCCTGCATTCAGACTATACATATATTTACCATCATCACCCATTACCGGATTCACAATAGTACCATCACAATGTAGTTTTATTTTATTTGCAGCTATTCCTTCATTGGTCGTCGAAAACTTACCATCAGAATTTGAATCCAAGAACAGCTGTGCATTAAAACTCGCTTTAGAATCCGCACCACCTGCATTGTTTATTGAAAATTCCAATGTAATCTGATTATTACTAATCTCAACATAATCTGTATCTTTTACTTTTTCCTGCTCCTTGAGTAATATTTCAGGTTTTTCAGTAGTCAGGTAGGTAACAAGGTCAGCTGTCTCATTTGACTGTTTTTTTAAATTTCCCTTGCTGTCCACTTTAAGAACATTGTCTTTATCTTTTGCATAACATAAAAGAGTAAAAACATTTGAACAGTTATCAATGTAATCCTCATTAATTCCACTTTTATACTTGCTATCATTGCTGAAAAAGCCATCTGAAAAGACAACAGGAAAGCCCGCCTTTATATAATCCTCCAATTCTGAAACCTTCTGCTTAGTAATATCATTGCCTGAACCTCTGTATGTGTTTGGAGCAGTTAAATAATCAGCATTATTTCCATTTCCTCTTAATGTAAGCTGAGTATTAAGCGCCTCTCCATCATTTATATAATCAGTATCCAGCAATCCCGCATGACCATTCTTGAGCATATCATATCCCCAATAATTTACCACATCTTTCGAATTTATAACAACAATGTCACCAACATTTGAGTATTTAAGCCCATCCATTTTCCAATCATTATATACTGTATGACCATCTCTATAATTCAGATTATCGGCTACAAGTCCCATATATATCATATCATAATTATTGAGATCCTCTATTCTTCCAATAAATTCTGCACTCGTAACCCTTGTTATTGTAACCTTTTTTTTCTCCGGGCATCTTGATCCAAGCCAATTTTTTAGCTTATCATAATTTAAAGCGTCAGACTCATTTTTTACAGTTCCGGGCTCTATATCCAGTATGTTCAGACTATCTGTCGGATTTATAATGTCTCTTTTATCGGCATACGATATGATATAGCTTAAAACTATCGCCTTTGAAATCTCCTTGTCATAGTATGCATACTCGTCCTTTCCAAGAGTATCATTTTCTTTTTTCCTGCTTGTATTCTCTGAGTTGATATACTCTGCTATCTCGTCAAAATTTTCATTTTTAGCTGCTTCGACAAATTGAGTTTCATCTTCATTTGCAATAAATGCAGAAGCAAAATCATCTCTTAAAACAAATGGCACATCCGTACTAGGATTATAGTTTCGTGGAATAACATATTCGTTGCCAATTACAAAACCATATTTATGGGTTCCACTGTCAACCTTATAGTATTTTATGTCATTCCCCCAGTTAATAAAATTATCAGCAGAGTCCTTAGTAAAATTCAAGGAACTGAAATTGTTACAGCTTAAAAGACCTGCAAGCTTTTTAATGTTGCTGGAGTAATCTGCATTCGAATCAGGCCACACAATACCATTATCCACTATAACAGGCATCATTATACCACTCTGGTGTACACGCTGGACTATCTGCTTTACCTTGTCCCATGAAATGTCATTATCAGTATTATATTTTGCAGCATCGTCTCCTAAATCCTTTGAAAGGACGGACTTTGAGCCGGAAAGATAGAGTAAATCAATTGTTGACACATCTATCTGCTCAAGCTCCTTGGGTGTGACCGTTTTTACATTGAAGGTCATATTGGCAGTCTTATCAGCATCGCCTGTCTTGCCCTCCTGGTTAAATACACCTGTTCTGAACCAGTTATTGTTCTTGAAACCACCCTTATAATATATGCGTGTGGTATTTACAGGATAATCAAGCGAGCCGTTTTTATCAGCCTCCATGATATAATCACCATTTCCCTCACCCACATAGGTGTATGTCTGGCTGTCCTTAACTATATCAAAATATCCGTCTGTATCAGTGAGGATTACCCTGCCTGTGTTACCTGCCGGCTGATTGTCCGGTGTGCCATCATCTATCTTCTCGTATGGATTCTGTGAGTCAAGCACTGCTCCATACTCGCCGGTCTCATCGTAATTAAACTCAATAGGTACCTTAGTGTCCACCTCGTAGTAGGTCTCGTCATCAATGATTTTATCTGCAGGCACATACTCCATCTCAACCGTACAGTATGTATACTTCTCATAATCCGGCTTACTGCCATCAGGCAGACTTGCCATCTGGTCAGCTCTTGCAACAAATTCATATGGTGATGTGATATCTGAATTGTCTTTTCTGTAAATATATGCCTTTGGGTCATATTTTGCTATGTTTTGCATGCCCTCAGCAGAACCAATGGCATATGCGCTCTTTATAGAATAAACCACATGCTTGTCTGATGTGTCATCTGCTGTGCCTGTATCTGTCGTATTGTCTGTGCTGCTATCGATATTACCAGCTGTACCGCTGTCTGTATTTCCATCAGCTTTCTGTGAATTATCAGTCCCTACCAGATACTGTGTATTTGTCATGCCATCCGGCAATTTGACTGCAGTAAACGCAACACTGTAGTAGCCTCTTTTTCCTGTATCCACAGATTCAGAGCCATCTTCTGTCTCATCCTCGCCCTGCATGAAAACATAATGGTCAACATTCTGTCTGTAATGACCTGTAGGCAGTCCATCTTCATTTACAGCAAGCTGGTAATCGGTATTGAACTTGTAGTCACCCTTCTCCTGCTTTGTCATCTTGTAGCCTTCGGTGCCCTGATTTATTTTATCCATATCTACAAGGGCAAGCTCACTCCAGTCATTGCCCAGACTGACATAGCTCTCCTCATACTGCTCATAGTACAGAGGCTTTGTGTTATCCTTTTTATATGTAGTAATAGGCTCAAGCTTTGTTTTCAGACCAGACATATAGTCAGCCCTTTTTTGTACACCGTCACCCTCTTTGTCAGACATCTTTGACAGTGTTCCAAACCAATCGTCAGGCTCCTGACCGTCAATCAGATAGCCAATGGATGCCATTTTCTTGTCAGGCACCACCTCCACTATATTGAAGGGCTTGTCCTTGCCATGTGAGCTGACTATATCAGATATTCCATTGAACGCTACATTTGCATCGACCTTTGTTAGGCTGTCATTCAGCACAAAAGCTGCCACAACGAGACATCCTGTAAGTGTGAGCGATATTGGAACCACTATTTTTTTTCTTAATTTGCTCATTGCGATTGCTCCTTTGTAAAAAACTACTTTGTTTAATAATATGTGTAAAACGTAACTGTATTTGACTTAAATCCCGACTCTCCCTCAAGTCCAAGCCAGACACTGATATTTAATTTTTCTCCGACAAAAAAATTTTTTCCGAGAGTGATATGCATTTTTTCATTTTGATTACCATCTACAATATGATAATTAAGATAGTTCCTATATTTAGGATCATCTTCATGACCTTCTGCTCCGGTTTCTCCGGCAATCTCCTTTGAACTAAACTTAAATATTCCATCAGGCTCACCATTGCCATCAGGACCATAAATCAGCTTACCATCATCGCCCATTCTAAAGGATATATCTCCCTTGTGCTCGGTTGCACCTGTTGAGCTGACACTTTCTACCTCCATATGCCATACAAAATCCTTAATCTGATATTTGCCATTTAATGAAGAATTTTTCAACTCCCCTTCATCAATAAACAATTGATGCGTCTGTCCTAAATTGAAATGCTTATCTGCATCACAATGCAGAATATTGATTGGATGTGCTACGTTTACAGTTACCTTTGCCGTCAATGACGTATCGTCTTTGGATGTTACTGTGATAACAAATTGATCTGTAGTTTCATTATCCATAAGTTCTACATTATATACATCACCATTAGCATTAAAGTTTCCACCATTTTTGGTTCCGGAATGATCCCACGTTACATTTTTTGAGTCATACTTTCCACCCAGAATCTTATCAGTAAACTTTAATTTATTCTGATTTTTCTTCATCTCATAGTATACTGTTCCGTTGGTTACATCCTTGCCTTTGTAATATATCCTTATTCCTTTAGGCTCTGCCGGTGCCACATACTCCACATCTGCCCCAGTCGGTACCTTATTGCGCATAGTGAAGTTCTGCTTTGAAGTATACTTCTTGTCTCCTGCCTTAAAGTCCACGACAATTCCGACAGAGTTCTTGCTTTCTGCCTCGCTTAAATCAGTGGTAAATCCTGTGACATTTTCTGCCATAAGAGATTCCTTGCCCTGACCATCTGCCTTCACCTCACCTGTTGCAGGATCAAGTGTATCCTTTCGCAGATAAATTTTGTGCTCTGACGGTCTGTATATGATATTGTATGTACAATCCTTGTTGTAGATAATCAGCTTGCTGTCGGATGATGTTTCCTCAGATGATGCTTCTTCGGATGACTCTTCTTCCGCTGATGCAGTTGCAATATAACCAGCCTCAGGGTCTGCTGATGCCACCTCCACCGGCGCTGCCACTGTAGCAGGCTCATACTTAACCCCCTTTTGCGCATCAATTATCAGGTCTCCTATCTGATTCATCGTAAGCTGTGCCTCATACTGTAAATCTACATCCTTTGAAGCATACTTATACTGCTTCGTGCTCGTACCGATAAAGCCTGCAACAGCCAGACCCAGTATTCCCATTATCGCCATGACAATGACAAGCTCAACAAGTGTAAAGCCACTGTTTTTCCTATTATTTGATTTGTTCATGCGCTTTAAAAGTTTCATGGTTCATCTTCCTCTCCGATTTCATCATACAACCTTATAACAGCCTTGCGTCAAAATAAAATATTCATCATTAAACTATGTAAATTACTCACATACCACCTTACCGGTCTCCTTGTATATCGTGATAACCTTTTCTGTGCTGTTTTTTTGAATCCAGATACGGCTGCAGCACTTACCATTGGCATCAGGCTTTTGTGCACCTGAGCTTCTGTCAAACTGAAGCATTATCTTGTCTGAGCTGTTCAATTGTGTCTTGTCACTATAATCATCCTTCATGGAATAGTAAACATCAATCCTGCTCTTTCCGACTTTGCTCGGAGCAGATACTGTACCATTTATGGTCGTCTTATAATAGTAGGCACCATCTGATGCATCCTTATATATCTCAAGAACTGCGCTGTCCTTTCCCATCGTGGTGACTCTTGTTTTATTAATTATCGATTCAATATTTCTGGCACACTGCTTCACCTCAACACCCATGACCGAACGAATGGATATGGTTGCCGCACCTATAAGTACGACAGATATCGCTATCACTACTATAAGCTCTACCAGAGAGAAACCACCATTATTCTTTTTTTCTTTTACAGACATATTGGATTCCTCCCTTGTATATATCGTCAAAATTTGTCAAATATAAATATTTCGCAGCTGTTTTGCGCCTTAAAAGCCGCTTGTTTTCTACTCCTTGGTCCAGTTCTGGTATGTAATGAGCGTAGCATAATCTATTTTTGTGTCTGCCTCTTTCTTATTTGAAAAAGAAGAAACATTACCCAGATAGTTGGCACCGTCCATGAACACATCATACAGGTGCATTGCATCGTCTGCATCACTTACCTTTTCAAGAAGCAATGCCTTAAATACCTCCTGAGTACCATTATCAATCTCGCACTGGTCTTTGTTTACAATTATCCTGCCCTTTGCAACTATGGTACCTGTAAAGTCAGCATTCAGTGTCACATCTCCCGTAGCAACAATTATATCCACATTGTGTGATTTGTCATTTGCATCATAGGTGTAGTTACCGTTTTTGACAATTGCCTGGTATTTTTTCCCCTGATACTCAGTCTCAAAGATATGTTTATTACCGGAACTTGGCACTATTTTCAGCAAGTTGGTATTGTTAACTATATTTGTAAAAAGCGAAACACTTGCTGCATTTGCCGGTAAATCCGCATAATTTGTCAAAAGCTTTGAGTTTAGTGCGGTATACGTGCGCTGTAAGGCATCCGACTGTGCATCCATGTCCACACCATCAGCTATGCCCTTCAAAAGATTTAAATTGCTGCCATCGTAGATGCTGTAATTGCCGGCAGTATAGATGCTTGCAGCCTCATTTACCTGTATGCTGTCAGTATAGAACTTAGTATATCTATTGAGCTTATCACTGTCTGCGCCAAAATAGTCACTGTAATACTCAGCAGCCTTATTCGTTGGCAGATTGACATAATAGTATACAAGTCCATCATCATTATTATTATCAGTAGAAGGAACAAAAACCTTCTTTATACAGTTGTCGATTGTCTTTTTCTCCGGCAGATATGCCGAGAGAGCCTTACCTGTCTTTGTGCTGACCACATTGGCATTTATTTCAGTATACTTTGTCTGATCCTGTCCGGTTGCAGTAATATCCTTGTACTCCTTATAGGAGAGTGGATTCTTGTTGTAAAGCGATTTGGCATCCGCACCATCTCCACTTGTGCCTATGCACTCAGGCGGCACAAGGTATGCTATCTGGTCACCCTTTACTGAGATTGACTCACCCATGGCCACATTGCTGTTTTGTGTACCCACACTACTACTTGAGTTTACAATAGCCTGGGTATTGATATATGCGGTTCCTGCCAACATAAGCTCCCTGATATTTGACATATCAAGAGATGCCTTCCTGCCGTTTATGATAATAGCAGAGCTATCGCCTGCGTCAGGATTTTCCTTGTCAGCGCCTCCGTTGCCAAAGCCGACGTACTTCGCATTGTTATTCTTATTATTCTTTCCAAGTGTGACCTTTGAGCCTGTACCCTTTAAGGTCATGTCATCTGCCACATATGTCATGCCATCTAAATTGACTGTTGCACCATTTACATTTATATTGCTTGTCCACAGCTGACACTGTGAATCAACAGAAAGTGTACTGTTATTGTGTACACCCGCCATGTTCTTTTTTATCGTAGCAGTATCTTTTCCGGCAAAGTCTCCCACCTCTATATCGCCCTCTGCAATCATATAGCTGGTATCCTTTACATCAAGTGTAGCATTGTTTGGAATGGTAACACTCGTAGTAGAAGTTCCTGTACCTGCCGCATTTTCACAGCCAGCGTAGAGATTACCGGATAGATTTACTTTATTAAGTCCTGATATAATATCCAGTCCTTCATTTCCAACAAGAGAATATGTAAAAAGCTCCGGAACTCCTCCCGATGCTGTAAAGCTCATGGATGGAACTCCCAGAGAAATGTCTGTCTCTATTATTGATTTAAATCCCTTTTCATCGGTATACTCTACCCTGATGCCATTAATGACTGCGCGGCTGTTGTATACCTTGAGCAGTCCATTTCCATTTTCATCGGCATTTACCGCCTTGACCACAGCGTGTGGCTTTGAGTTTTCGTCTGTGAGCTTACTATCCACATAGTCTTTAAGCTTTTCAGTTTTATAGTGCATACCGGTATTGTCAGACTCAAGACTTCCCTTTAAGCTCTTTAAATACTCCTGCGCAAATATACTCTGTCTGCCGGCCTCATTTATGCTGCTGTCAGAGTAATTCTCCATAACCTTTGTATATCCTGCTGAGTAAGCCTTGGAAATATCTCCCTGCAGACCGGTACATATCTGATCCAGCACTCCCTCTGCCGAGTAAAAGTTATCTGTATTTTTTTCGTCCGTCACCTTCATCTGGAGGTTCATAAGCGCTATCCACAGCACAGTCACAGCTAAAACAGCCACTATAGCCATTGCAACTACAACCATCACAAAGGAAGCACCACGGTTATCGTTACGCTTCATAATTAATACCCCATGCTTCCGGTCATCGTAACAACCGGGTCTTTATCCTTAAATATATCATCCAGTGAAGCCTTGCTCTCGTATACAGCCACCTTCACATCATACAGCCTTTCAGATGCATTGCTTTTTGTCAGATTCTTTATATCGACAATTGCCTTTACATCATTCTGAATTACATTGTTATTAAAGCCATATATAGCTTGATCGGGCTGTAGTGGATTATCCGGTGCTCCCATATTTACATTCAGATTGGTGGCTATATGAGTATAAGCATGACCTGTACGATTTCCCGGCTCACTTACCTTCACATATGCCTTATATGTACTCTCCTTCGTGCTCAACTCTGACTGATCCGATATAGTCTTTTGCTTTACAATGTTTACCGTGCAGTCCAGCTTGTCCTTATTATTGATTATAATGACATCGTTGCAGGTATTGTAAAGTGTTCCTGTAGATGTGTACCATGGATTGTAAAACAGATAGACATTCCTTAGATTATGGTTCACAGTATCTGAAGAATTATCATAAATCACCATGGTATAATCATCCTTCAGTGCACTATTCGGATCCGGAAAAGTCTTTCTTACTCCATTCTTATTGATAGAATATGAATACGACACCGTAACCTTGGTAGCCTTATTACTCGAAGCTCCATACTTTTCTATATCTATGGTGATAGTTCTTTTGATATCCTGCTGAGTGATGCCGCCTACACCAGGCATATTATTAAATGCATATATAATATTTGTAGCAGAATACTTGTCTGCACTCATGCAGTCAAAATTTGCATCCATGGCCGACATATCCGCTACCTCGTCCATGTTGTACTTTTTAACCTTATTGTCCGACTCTGCGTCCGATTTTGCATCCACTGTCACAAGAGCATTGTATTTCTTTGTGCCTGACTGCACACCAGACATATAGAAATAATACTTGTGCGCATCCGACTCCCTGAAATTCCAAAGCGATGTATCGCTTATTTTGGCTGATGCATCAGTCTTGTGGATACAGCTAGTGATGACATCGTCCTTGTTTACAATCTCAGCACTGATATCCTCAAGCCTCTTTACATTATCAAACTTACCCGACTTCTTAAGAAGCTCACATGCACTGCTTCCATCTGATATATTAAAACCGTCCGCCACATCAAAGCCCTCCGACGGATAGTTAAACTGATATGCCAGTGTCTTCATGGAGTTCTTCTCAATACCCTCCATAATGTTTGTCGCCAGATGTGTAGCATTCAGCTCGTTTTTTGCCTTTACATTGGTCTTTGTAGCTGTGACAAATGCATTCAAAAAAGGAAGCACGATTATTGCGAGAATAGCAATCGACACAATAATCTCCACAAGTGTTACTCCTCGATCATCGTTTTTTAGCTTTCTCAAATCTGCTTCCTCCCCTCTTGTATTTTGTTATCTCATAACTCAATAATCTAACATTTGATATTTATCACTTACGGTCTCAATAACCCGCTAATCTAATAACCTAATATTATAATAATCAGTTAGTTTGTTGTACCAAACAGATTATTTGTACCATGTGGTACTGCAGGTATGTATGGTGCCTCATATGGCTTATCAAGTCCATACAGGAAATATGAATCCACAAGCATCTCACCTGTCAGCTTGCCTGTCGAATCATCAAAGCTCACGTTGAGCGTGCTGATAGTTTTCTTCTGTGATGAACCAATCACCTCTCCAAGCATAGCCTTAAGCCCATGATACTCTGTCTTGAATGCCATAACTGTGCTGACATCATAAAGCTGATAACCTGTAACCGTAGACTTTGCAGAGCCTGTTGATGTACTGCCATCAGCTGCACTGCCGTCGCCTGTCTGTGACTGAGAGCTGTTGCCATCAGCGGTCTGAGAGCTCTGCGAACTGTCTGCATTACTGCTATCCGTGGTACTGCTGTCTGAACTGCTTCCTGACGAAGAATCTGTACCGGCTTCACCGGTCGGATTATTCACATCAATAGCTGTCGGTGAGCCGACTGTAAGCTCTGTAATATTTGTATTGGTAGATTTCTCGATAGCAACCGCATCCATGATGCCGTTTTCTATCTGTAAATATGAAGGGAAATTGTCATATACCTGCTGCATGGCATCAGACATATCCTTTGTCTTCTCTGTGTAGTCATCCGCCTTTGCCGCAAGTGCTGAAAGCTGATTGTACTGTGATTTCAGATTCATATTTTCGCTCTTGAGTGAATCCCTCTTATTGGACTGTGGAATAAAAATCAAAAAATATGTCAGTGCTAAAATGGCAACACCCGCTAATATAATAAGTAACTTTTTATCTCTCGTTGACATCCTAACACCCCCTACTGATTTGTACTGTCTGTATCTGATGATGAATTGCTATCCGTCTGTGCCTGTGAGGACGTGTCCCCTGATGTATCAGCCGGCTCACTGCCTGTGCCATCTGCCGATTCAGAAGCAGCACTGTCATCAGCCTTTACATATGTGCAATCTACTGTGAACTGAACCTTTGAAGCACCGGTCTCATCAACCTCCTCCGTGATGGTTGACACATTGGATACCATGATACTCTCAAATGTACGAAGCTGTGCAATTACATCAGCCGCTATATCCTTGCTGCCTGTCTTGATGGTCATCGAAACACCATCAGTCGTAACAGACATATTCACAAGCTTTGCCTCTGACGGAAGCTTCTGCTCCAGCTCATCCACGAAGCCCGTTATCTCATCATTCTTGTTGGATGAGGCGCTCTCAAGAAGCTTGGTCCAGTCATAGTCCTTCTTGGTCTGGTTATACACATCATATATATTCTGTGCATATGACAAATCAGAAACACGAGCTTTAAGCGTCATATTGTCTGAAGTTAAAACAAGATTTGAAAAAATACTGTATGCCGTGATACCAACTGCAACTACCACACACAAGCCAAAAATGAGAAGCTGCACTGCAAAAGAAACAGGCTTTTCGGCTTCCTCCCCTGCCGGTACGGGAAGAGGCTTTCCATCAGGACCAACAGGTGGTTTTCCCTGCATCCCTGCCTGTGCGCCGCCGGATGGCATGGCACCTGCAGCTGTTCCTGCCATAAGCGGAGCACCGATTCCCTTGTTTTTCTTACTGTCAAGTATATCAAGCGGGCTCAGTGAACATCCGACACAGTTGAAATACTCTGCCAGCTTTGCCTCTGCGAGGTTTATGCTCTTTGCCACATGTATGCCGTCAAACTGCTGGAGCGGAACCACCTTGACATTAAGCTCATTGGTCAAAAGCTTTGAGAGTCCGCTGAAATCAGCACCTAAGCCAATGAGGAAAATTCTATCGATAGGAGTATCTGAGTTTCTCGACTGATAATAGTCTATCACTCGTCCGAGACTGCTTATCAGATTGGAAAGTGAATATGAAACATTCAGACGGAGCTTCTTGAAACGCTCCGAATCAATCTCATGTCCCATAGGATCCATGCCGCCGCCCGCCGGCTCATCAGGTACTGTGCCATCAGGCTTTATTGCAAGGCAGGTCTTTCTGCGTGCAACATCAACTGCATCTGTAAATGACAGATACTCTCCAAAAAGCTCACTATCCTGAATCTCCTCTATAGCATCAGCAAGTCCATAGTTGACATTGCGTTGCAGCTTTACCATGCTTCCATCCATTACAGTCAGTGTGGTAGAAACCTCATCCACCTTGACAGTCACCTTCACATCTCCTGGAATCTCTCTTCTCATGAGCTGCTTGATGGCATTTCCACTATAGTCAAGTGCTACAAGCTGCAGCCTGCAATCAGCTGCAAGAGCACCATACGACAAAATAAGATCATTAGGCACAGCAATAACCGAAAGACGTAATTTCTTTTCTTCCGGTCTGTCAATCTTCTCTATAATCTGATGTACCAGCTTGTACTGGCTCAAATCCACCGGAAAATAATCCGATGCATTCATTGCGATCATTTCCTTAAGCTGTTTTTCCTTAACAAGCGGAAGTTCAATATCTCTGCTTGCTATACGCGCTGAATTTAACACAAAAACAGCTTTTTTGGTGGCAATCTTCTTTTCCTTCAGCTTACTGTATAAGATAGAACGAAACATCCCATCCGGCTGTACCACTCCATCATTAATCATCCCCGGTGGTGTCGGAAAGCCGAACATATTGTAAATCTTAGGATTTTTTGCTTTGTAATCAATCTCAACTACTCTGGTAAGGTTCTCCCCTATTTCAATACCGAGTACCCTATTTGCCATAACCTAGTCCTCCGTGTTTATCTTTGTTTTACACTGTATACATCTGTAAAACATTCGTAACTGTTCAGTTACAAACATTCTATATATATTCGGTATATCTGTGCTTTGCTCTGCTTTTGTCTCACTGCTTGTCGTACTACCTGTTTTATACTAAGTACGCTATATTATAACACACTTTTCAAAAGCCTGTGAGTGTCAAATATGCCGATATCATTTTCTCACCCCATAGCATCGAAATAAATATTCCGGCTGCCAAGTACGGTCCCATCGCAAGCCTGTTGCCTGCGTTTGTTACTTTCATACGAATCAGATGTATCACGGAACCGATGATGCATCCCAAGAAAAATGCTAATGTAATATTCTGCCAGCCTATCGCAAGGCCTGCACATGCCATGAGCTTGACGTCTCCGCCACCTATGGCTCTTCCTCCGCTTACAAGAAGAAGGATTTCAAGAAATAAACTGACACAAAAGAATCCTATCACATATTCAGACCAGTTATCATGGTCTAAAAACACATGCAGGATTCCAAGCACCAGTATAAATATATTGATTCCTAATGGAATTTCATATGTTCTCCAGTCTATCACACTCAGAACTATGAGTGCAGATGTAAGAAAGCAGTAGATGATACTCGTAAGCTCAAGTCCATTTACTGCAAAAACTACTATGTATAATATACCGTTTAACGCCTCAATAATAGGGTATTGAGGTGATATCGGTTCTTTGCACTTGCGGCATCTGCCACGAAGAAACAGCCAGCTAAAAACTGGCACCATATCGTACCACGAAAGCTGATACCCGCACCTCATGCAGTGGGACCTTTCGGTCACCACTGTCTCATGCTGCGGTATGCGGTAGATACAGACATTTAGGAAGCTGCCTATAACTATACCGAATGCAAATATTAAGATGTAGATGGGTATCAGTTCTGGTATCATTTAATAATTATCCCTTCAAAAATTAATTTTTCGGTTTAATCTGATCGTCTGTTCCAGTTGCAGTATAATAATCAGATGATGCTGAATATGTAATTTTTCCTGTTGCACTAGTATAAGTAATATCAATATTACCATCCCACTTAGTTCCCTTTAACCTTGTAGTTTCCAAACCAGTATCCTTTAACGGAGTTTGTGCAGTAGGATCAATCACAGGATCAGCATCTTTTGAAACTGTAACTTTAATGGTATCTGGAGCACCTTCTTTATCTGAATAATATGTCTTTAATGTTGTTGCAATACTATCACAGTTCTGAATATCTGTTGCTTCTCTTGACTTCTCAACATACTTGATAAGCTGTGGAGCAAGTACACCTACAAGCACTGCCATGATGGCGATTACAACAATAAGCTCTACAAGAGAGAAACCTTTGTTGTTCTTCTGTTTCTTTCCTAACTTTTTAAATACATTCTTTACCATAGTTCTTTTCTCCTTTTCATTATAACATGGTTTTTTGTGCAAAGAGCTGTGCCCTATCAGCATCTCTTTGGTTTGTATGCGCTCATTGTACCATAAATAAAAGCATAATGCAAGTTATTTTCTAGTACAATAGCACTATTGGCACACAACTTTTTTCGCTTTCTTTAGCAATTTCAACCAAATATCATCCGTTTTATTGCATTTATATCATATTTTCAATAAAAATTTTCTCCAGAGCTATACTCCGCCACAGCATAAGGAGCTTCATCCCATGTGACCGGCTAACGCATACACTCTCGTGAGAGCTACGCTACACTGCCAAGATACTGTAGGAATTATGCTTTTAGATTTTCTATGCTTGACCAAACCGTCGAAACGCGCCGTCCGTGGCGCGGTTCTCCTTGCCCATTACTGCTCACACCATCAGTGTGACCAGTAACGATTGCAGCCCATTAAAAGTGCCTCTACGAGGCAGGGGCTGTAATCTGACAATAGTTGATTTATTGGCGCATAGCTTGACAGCGTGGTGTCAAGCTTGCGTTTGAACAGCAACGATATATTACATCCCAGTGGCAGTTCATTTCTGTGTTTCATGCGCATAATTCAACAGTATCTAAGCAGCTTCGCTATTCGCTCACCCGAGAGTATATTCGCCAGCCGTTCGTAGAGAATGAAGCCCCATCCTACTGTCAGTAAAAGAGGAAGCAACCTCCGAGTTCTCGCCCAAAGATTGCTTCCTCTAATTTACATTTCACTACAATATTAGCTCACAAGCCATTTTTTTACAGTTTCCTCATCAAAATCCACACATTCAGCTATATCTTCTATTGAGTGACCTTTTTTCTGAAGTTTTAAAGCCGTTACTTTTGCCTGACGAATTCTGCCTTCTTCTCTGCCTAATTCTCGACCTTCTTCTCTGCCTAATTCTCTGCCTTCATTTTTCTGTTCTTCCCATGCCTTGCACATATCAATCACCTCTTCTTTCTCATCTATGTCTATATCCGTTCCTGCAAACAGGTTGATTGCCTCAACCGTCTCTCTGTCCACCTTGCTAAACTTTTCATCATTCTGCAGCACTTCCTGCATCTTTTCTTTATCATATGCATTCTTCAGTACCTCGAAAAGCTGCCTGATTGATGTCCTGAATCCGGTAAAGTCTGTTATCTCCCTCGGTGCCAGCAGATTAATTCTGTAATCCGGTATGAATGGCAGAAGCTCTTCATCCACATCACCAAACATATCTGACAGCTTTCTTGGACCATCCCATTCCTTTGTTCCGAGATATACTGTAATCGTAATCACCGGAATCAGCTTATCAGTTTTTGTAAATCCCGAGAGAAATTCATCCGATGTTGCCGTATCCTTTTCTTTTCGGTGCTTTTTTGCTGTTTCCTTTACCTGGTTGCCGTATGCCATCACATCATAAAACATGTTTTTTACCGGAATGGCATAGTGTATATCCGACTGATTTTCTACTCCTATCAGTACGACATATGATTTGCCGGTATATTTGATACTGGCATTTTTGAAGATGTCCCTCATCTTCTGCATCGCTATGGTCTTTTTGTCAAGCCCTAGTGCGGTCAGAACCTCCGTGGTATCCCTTTCCTTAAGGTTTTCCGGCAGGATAACCTCTCTTCCTCCATACAGTATATTGTTGCACAGGTCAGCAAACCTAGGCATTGTCAGCAAAGTATTCCTTTGCCATTGAGTCTTTTGCACTCAATCCTTCTCCTCCTGTTCTCTTGTGTGAGCAGGAAAATTTGGTGCCAATGAGGGTACAGTGGTACCGTTTACAAGGTATACATGTGCTGTCCTTCTTTATGTTTACACACTGTATACAGTTCATCCGCCTTTTGACTACATTTTCTGCATTCTGTCTACATACGGCATTTCAATTTTCCTGCTGTTGATTGGTAAATAAAGCATTGAAAACTTCCATGTCCTTTGTAGAATAATGCGAAGTGGTCTGCCCTCTTCAAAGTGGTGTGCACCTGTAAAAAACTGTTATGTGGTGCCGCTTACAGAAATATAATGCTTTGAGTTGATTGTAGCATAGCGGCAGTTCTTTGTCATCATAATTTTTCTTTTTCCATACTTATATTTTTTCATACTGTTTCTGCACTGCACGCCTATCAGCCTGCATTCTGCCACAGTGCAAGGGGCTTTATCACGTGAGACCAGCTGGGGCACGCTTTCTCTCGTGAGCGAATAGCGAAGCTGCTTAGATACTGTTGAATTATGCACACGATACACAGAAATGCCCTGCCACGGATGGCAGGGCAAGGAGAACCGCGCCATGGACGGCGCGTTTCGACGGTTTCGTCGGGCATCGTAAATCTTTAAGGCATAATTCCTACAGTATCTTGGCAGTGCAGCGTAGCTCAAGCGAGAGAGTGTGCACCAGCCTGGGCTCAGGGGATTAAGCCCCGTCCTACTGTCAGTATCCCTTAGCCAAAAAAGAAGCAGCCTCTGTGCTCCCGCCCAAAGACTGCTTCATATTGATTATTTTTAATTTTCAACTGCTGCTATGCCAGCTTCTTATTTTTCTCGAGAAGCTCATAGATTTTCTCAACGTCATAATCCGGCTTCATGGACAATGCTGCTTCGTAAATTGGAGCGATAACCTCCTCTTTTTCTTCCAGGTCATCTGCTATTTCTGCCACGCTCTTGTCCTTTTGCAGCTTTTTTACAACCTGTGAGATTATCTTTTGTCGTTCTCCGATTTCCTTACCCTCTTCTGTTGCAACCTCTTCCCAGTAATCACTCACATTACACATCTCGCTCATCCTCCCTTCGAGTTCCATGCTCATTTTAAGTCCATAATCTTCTTCAAGTATCTTCTTTTTCTCGATAAACTCTGACTTTGAGAACAGCTCTTCCAGCATTCCTATGAGTTTATTCTTAGACTGCTTTTTATTTTTTGTTGCTCTCGTCCGGACATTTATCAGTGCACCATTTAATTTGTCAATCTGTGGTATTTTCTTTATTTTACCATAAATCAGGCTGGATTTCATCCCAAATTCGATTCTGCCACAGCGTAAGGGGCTTCATCCCACGAGCCCTGGCTGGTGCACACTCTCTTGCGTGAGCGAATAGCGAAGCTGCTTAGATACTGTTGAATTATGCACACGATACACAGAAATGAACTGCCACGGATGGCAGTTCAAGGAGAACCGCGCCATGGACGGCGCGTTTCGACGGTTTCGTCAAGCATAGATACCCTATAAAACATAATTCCTACAGTATCTTGGCAGTATAGCGTAGCTCACGCGAGAGAATGTGCACCAGCCAGGGCTCATGGGATGAAGCCCCGTCCTACTGCCAATGTCTCTGCACCAAAAAAGCAGCCTCTGAGCTTCACACTCAAAGCCTGCTTTTTTCATTTTATAAACTGTCCATAGCCTGATACATGGTAAGCATAGGTGCCATAACGGCTGCCACAAGCACACCAACAATAAGTGCCAGAACAAGGATAATCATAGGCTCAATAGCTGCCATAACTGTCTGGGTAGCCAACTCAACTTCCTCATCATAGTAGTCTGCCAGTCGGGTAAGCATGCCTTCCAAGTCACCGGTCTCCTCACCGATTTTGGTCATGTGTGAAACCATAGGTGGAAACAATCCACACGCAGTGATTGGCTCAGACAGTGGAACACCCTTACTTACTTCTTCCCTCGCATTTTTCAGGGCTTTTTTGTAAAGCGCATTCTTCATGGTGTCAGCAGTGATACCAAGGGCTTCAATCATCGGAAGTCCTGAGTACACAAGTGTGGAAAGTGTACGCGCATAGTTACTGGCTGCTGTCTTGATGTTTAGCTTTCCGAAAACCGGAATCTTTCTTGCGAGATTACCAAAGAACATCTGGCCGCTGTCAGTCTGCTTATAAAGCTTGATGGCTATAACAATTGCTGCTATGACAGCAATCACAATATACCAGTATCCAGTGACAAAATCACTCATCGCAACAACTGCCTTTGTGATGCCCGGAAGCTCTGTTCCCAGGTCATTGAACATCTCCGAGTAGCTTGGGATGACCTTTACAAGCATTACAATAACAACCGCAATAGCTACAATCACAACGATAATCGGATAAACTGCCGCTTTTTTTATCATGCCGTTAAGCTTTGCTGATTTTTCGAAGTGTGCAGACATTCTGTCAAAAGCTACATCAATCTTGCCGGATGCTTCTCCTGCCGCAACCATGCTCACCATGATGTCAGGGAAAACATTCGGGTATTTTTTCAGACCATCCGAGAGAGTCTCACCTTTTTGAATCTCGGCATGAACACCTCTGATAGCTTTCGCCATAACCTTGTTCTCAGTCTGATCGGATAACATATCCAGCGTATCAAGAATCGTAACACCGGCATTGACCATACTGGTGAACTGGCGGCAGAATACCGATAGATCTCTCGGCTTTACCTTTCCTCCTACACTGAATGAGATTTCCTTGGTCAGTGCTGTTGCCTTGGTGAGGCTTATGACCATGTTTCCATCCATCTTAAGCTTATTTTTTGCCTCTGCTTCTGACTCGGCTACTATATTTCCTTTTCTTTCTTTTCCGCTCTGGTCTATAATCTGATATGTCCAGTCAGCCACTTTCTTCTCCTCCTTATCCCTATTCTGTGTAACCTCCAGATAAATTAAATCATAATTTATTAAGACTCCACAACATTATACCATAATAGTAAAATACATACGATTATACCATCAATAGTAAAGGTGTACACGGCTAGCCATGTTTACCGGATCATGTGCATATGCAACTGCAGTCTCCGGCGCTATAAGACCCTGGCTGTAATACTGTAAAATACAGTCATCCATCATCATCATGCCCTCTCTCTTTGAGGTCTGTATGATAGATGGAATCTGAAATGCTTTTGCCTCACGAATTAAGTTTCTGATGGCATTGTTTGCAAGGAGCACCTCAAAGGCTGCAATTCGTCCGCCATTTACCATTGGAAGCAGATGCTGTGCAACAATTCCCTCTAAAACTCCTGAGAGCTGCACTCGTATCTGTTGCTGCTGGTGTGGTGGAAAAACGTCAATCATACGGTCAATTGCGTCGGATGAACTGTTGGTATGCAGTGTAGAAAATACAAGATGTCCTGTCTCCGCCGCTGTAATAGCTGTAGATATAGTTTCAAGATCTCGCATCTCTCCTACAAGTATTACATCCGGATCCTGTCGCAGTGCAGCTCTTAGAGCTGCAGCATATGAGAGTGTATCCTTTCCAACCTCTCGCTGTGCCACTATAGAGCGGCGCCTTGAGTGCAGGTACTCGATAGGATCTTCAAGCGTGATTATATTTTTGGAATCTCTTGATGCAATGACATCTATAAGACTTGCCAATGTGGTCGACTTACCACTTCCTGTAGCTCCTGTCACGAGGACAAGTCCTCTCATCTTTGTGGTAAGATTGACAACCGACTGTGGTATGCCAAGCTGCTGCGGTGTAGGCACATCATATGAGAGAATACGAAGCGCTGCTGCATATGAACCTCTCTGTCTGAACACATTGGCTCTGACTCGTGAAAAGCCCTCCACCGAAAAAGCAAAATCAAGCTCTCCCTTTTCCTTTAGCTCATCTTTAAGCTCCTGCGGAACGATTGGTGAAAGCAGGTTGTCCGTCTCAACATTGGTAAGAACCTGATTTCCCTGCGGTACAAGCATTCCGTCAATTCTAAGCATAACCGGATTTCCCGGTGCGATATGTATATCCGATGAGTTCTGTTGCTGCGCTGCTCTTAAAATGTCTACTATCTGCATTTTCTTTTCCCCCTTAGTTTTCAAACGTGGTCTTTAACATTTCCTGGAATGAAGTAACTCCTTCGAGTACAAGCTTCTCTGCACTCTGTCTAAGTGTATGCATGCCCTCATCACATGCAGCCTTGTTTATATCCTCTATATCAACACCTTTTGAAATAAGTGACTTTATCTTTGGTGTTATGGTCATTATCTCATATATACCGATTCGTCCCTTGTAGCCTGTATTGGCACATTTTTCACAGCCACATGGCTCATAAATCTTTACCGGACGGAATGCCGGTATATTCATAAAGGCCTTTTCCTCCTCTGTCAGCAGATGCTCTCTCTTACATGCCGGACAAAGTCTTCTTACAAGTCGCTGTGCAATGATTCCCTTTACCGAATCCGCAAGCAGATAACTTTCAACTCCCATGTCCTCCAGTCTTGAAATAGTACTTGCCGAGCTGTTGGTATGCAGTGTGCTGACCACAAGATGTCCTGTGATTGACGCCTGTACTGCAATCTGTGCTGTCTCCTGATCTCGAATCTCACCAATCATAATGATGTCCGGATCCTGTCGCAGAATGGAACGAAGTGCTGATGCAAATGTCAGGTCAGCTTTATTATTTACCTGTACCTGGTTTATTCCATCTATATTGGCCTCGACCGGATCCTCAACTGTGATGATATTTACATCCTCCTTGTTGAGCTCGGAAAGTGCCGTGTAGAGTGTGGTTGACTTACCACTTCCTGTAGGTCCTGTAACAAGGATGATACCGTTTGTATTCATCAGTATATGATTAAAGGCCTTAAGCTCTTCGTCTGAAAATCCCAGCTCCTTTTTATCTCTTGTAAGTGCCTTTTTCTGCGCAAGTCGCATAACGCATTTCTCACCGAATACTGTCGGAAGGATTGATACTCGGATATCATACTCTATCTTGTCTATCTCCATAGTGATACGGCCGTCCTGCGGCTTACGTTTCTCGGAAATATCCATACCACCTATAATTTTAAGTCGTGTAATAATTGCAGAAAGCAAATGTATACTATATGCTGCCTTCTCATAAAGCGCACCATCTATTCTGTATCGCACCCTGACTTTATTTTCCAGTGCCTCTATATGTATATCTGAGGCCCTGAGTCTGGCTGCCTGCTCAATGATAGAGTTGACAAGTAAAACTACCGGCGAATTGTTGACATCCTTGCTGGTAGCTTCCTCAGCCTCGGCATTTTTCTGCTCACGCTCTTTTCTCTCCCTCGCATACTCCTGAGCCGCTTTCATAGCCTCTGTATCACCGTAATATTTGTCAAGCGTCAAAAGTATGTCTCTGCCTGTCGCTACCGCAGGCTCAACCTGTAGATTGGTAACAATTGAAAAATCATCAAGCGCAACCATATCCATAGGATCAGCCATGGCCACATGCACTACATTGGCATTATTCTTGTCAAATGCATATGGTATCATAACATGCTTTCTAAGCACTGTCTCACTGACAAGGTTTTGCACCTCCTCAGGTATGTTGATTGCGCTCACATTAACAAGCTCCAGTCCCAGCTGCTGTGACAATGCCTTTGCTATCTCAAGCTCATTGGTAAACCCAAGCTCAATGAGTGTTTCTCCTATCTTCTTATGCTTTTCTTTGGCTATAGGCAGAGCCTTTTCCAGCTGCTCCTGAGTAATGACATTTTCATTTATAAGCATATCACCGATACGCTTTTTCTCTCGTCTAAAAGCCATAGTGGCTCCCCCCTCTTTCATCATTTAGTAAAATACTACCATTATGATGGCTGTATTTCAAGGGTATTTATATAAAATATACAATAAATTTATTTCAATACTAAAAAGTAACGATTCCGAGTGCCTGCAGCAACAGTATAAGCAGGAATGCCGGTGCAATAAATTTAACCATGATTATATAAAGCCCTTTTCTGGTGAATTTGCTGCCTCCGCGTGTCACCTCATCTATTATTACCTTTGGACTTACTATCCAGCCAACGAGGATACATGTGGCAAGTGCAACGATTGGCATAAGCACATTGTTGCTTACATAATCCATGATATCAAGTATCTGTCCGACTGTGCCGTTTGGAAGCTTAACCTCCATATAGAGCTTATTGTAGCCAAGGCAGACTATTATCTCTGCAATCAGACCGTATACCGTGACTAAAATTGCGCTTTTTCTGCGGCTCCAGTGAAATCTGTCTATAAGACTCGATACAATAGCCTCCATAATTGATACAGACGATGTGACTGCTGCGAATGCAACTATCATAAAGAATATCAGTCCCACGATATCTCCTGCTATTCCCATTTCATTAAATACCTTTGGCAGTGATATAAACATAAGACCCGGTCCTGCTGACATGCCGTCTCTGCCCATAAATACATATACTGCCGGAATAATCATAAGACCTGCAAGGAATGCAACAAGTGTATCAAAAATCTCGATCTGGTTGATTGAGCCCATGAGCTTTGATTCCTTCTTGACATACGAACCATATGCAATCATGATTCCCATAGCCACACTGATTGAGTAGAACAGCTGACCGAGCGCATCAACAAATACTGTGACAAGCTTTTGCATTGTAAGCCCCTTGAAGTCAGGAACCACATATATCTTAAGACCATCAAGACCACTTCTTGCTGCGCCTGATGCATCCTTATAATTGAGTGTCAGTGAGAAAATACCGATTGCAAAAATAAGCACAACAAGGATAGGCATGAGCACCTTGCTGAAGCGCTCGATACCTTTATTGACTCCGCCAATGACAACTGCTGCTGTTATAAGCAGATAAACCACTCCAAATATGATTGGTGCCCACTGGCCTGTGATAAAGCCTGTGAAATATCCATCCGCAACCGCATTTTTACCGCTTCCTGTAATGAAAAGGGTAAAATACTTTAAAACCCATCCACCTATAGTACAGTAGTAAGGCAGAATAATAGCCGGTACTATACACGCAAGCACACCGATAAACTTGCCCTTTGGATTGATAAGACCATACGCGGTGAGCGGTCCCTGTCCTGTCTTACGTCCTATTGCAATCTCAGTGGTAAGCAATGCAAAGCCAAAGGTCAGAACAAGTATCAGATACACCAGCAGAAAAAGTCCTCCTCCGTCCTTTGCTGCCAGATACGGAAACCTCCATATATTTCCAAGTCCTACCGCACTGCCGGCTGCCGCAAGAACGAACCCAATGTTGCCGGAAAAAGTGCTTCTTGATTTTTCTTTCATTTTCTACTGTCTCCTTAATATATTATATAATTTAATTTCGATTTAATATGGACATTGTTTCCATTTACAAATCTAATATACCTATTATAATCATCTAGAGTACTTTTTGCAACGGTTGATATTTTTTATTCGCATTTGCAGTACGTGTGGTGGCACATGGCAGGTGTCGTGAGTGCTACGCTATACTGTCAAGATACTGTAAGAATTCTGTCACAGCGTAAGGAACGTAAGCCCCGGGTACCGCGGGCGCACACGTACTCCCGCCGGAGCGCATAGCGAAGTGGCTTAGATACTGTAGAAATTATGCCCACAAGACGCAGAAACGCCCCTGCATGGACGCAGGGGCGAGGAGAACCGCGCCACGGACGGCGCGTTTCGACGGTTTCGTCAAGCATAGAAACCTATCAAGCATAATTTCGTACAGTATCTTAGCCACGCAGCGTAGCGACAGCGGGAGTACGTGTACGCCCGTGGTACCCGGGGCTTACGTTCCGTACTACTGTCCTAAATAAGGTTCTTGATTCCTTCTGTTAAACGCTTTGCAACTCTCACATTGTTCATAGTGTAAAGATGAATTCCCTCCACATCATTAGCTAAAAGCTCAATTATCTGACTCTCGCAGTAAGACATTCCGGCATCAAAAAGTGCAGCCTTGTTGTCTCCGTATCTGTGCACAATCTTCTGGAACTTTTCCGGGAACTTTGCTCCGCACATTGTGACCATTCTCTGAATCTGAGCCGCATTGATACAAGGCATGATGCCCGGGATAACCGGCACATTGATACCTGCAAGCCTGCAGTCCTCAGCAAAATTGAAGAAGGTATCATTGTCAAAGAAAAGCTGTGATAAAAGAAGCTCTGCTCCTGCATCAACCTTTTTCTTAAGATTCTTAATATCATCTACCTTATCAGCTGCCTCCGGATGGATGTCCGGGTAGCACGCACCTGCGATACAGAACTGATCACCTGTGGTTTCCTTTATGTACTTAATAAGGTCGCTTGCATGGAGAAAATCCTCCTTTGCAGGCACGTTCGGATTTCTATCTCCTCTTAAAGCCAGGATATTCTCAATGCCCTCATATGAAAGCTGTCTGGTGAACTCATCTATCTCTGCCTTGTTATAGCACAGACATGTAAGGTGTACGACCGGCTCCACATTGTACTGGTTCTTGATTTTCTTCGCAATCTCGATAGTCTTGTTATTGTTTGAGCTGCCGCCTGCGCCAAATGTCACGCTGATGTACTCAGGATGACAATCACAGAGTATCTCAAGCATCTCGTCTATATTTTTGAAGTCTTCCTCCTTCTTTGGTGGAAATATCTCAAAGGAGAGCGACTGTGGTTTGTTTGTATGTATCTGTGTAATCTTCATGTTATCCTCCGGTATATATGGTTATTCAATAACTGTCTCTTATACACATCTCCGAGCCCACGAGACATGCGCAG
>ERZ1027181.195-NODE-195-length-30320-cov-22.047216_pt1 | contig 30320 bp, 30 predicted proteins | sample MGYA00519247_ERZ1027181 | MGnify/ENA primary metagenome ERZ1027181 (study PRJEB26926, sample SAMN06164415) | human gut metagenome | biome: ENVO:00009003; feature: ENVO:2100002; material: ENVO:00002003 | host: Homo sapiens | place: USA | collected 2012 ...
ATAATTAACGAGTGCCGTTGACTATCTTATGCTGTGGGGGTGCTGAGTAGTTACTGTTGAAGACGGAACTGTTAATTTAGCCTTAATGGGGGTTATGACAATTCCCGAATATGCTTTCAACAGTTTAAGTGGCGGTGCACCAGGGTTACTCAGAGTTTACTTGCCAGATGTTACCATTATTAAAAGACAGGCTTTTGAAGGCAATAAATTGATGGATATCGATGCTCCAAATGTCGAAGAGATAGAATTTAAGGCTTTCTACAAATGTACACAACTTCAAGATGTTTCTATGTGTAAGGCATCAAAGATAGGACTATTTGCATTTAGCGAGTGCAAATTTTTGAGAAGTGTCTGGTTCGGTGCACTTAGTTCAGTTAGGAGTGCCACTCATGATATGGGAGGAATATTTGATAAAGTTGAAACTGCAGATATCGAACTGAGCTTGTCTGCACGACAAACTAAGCTGGATCTTATTCCTACATATGATGCTAACTATGAATGGAGTTCAACTGGACAAAGCTACTGGGATTCAGAAGACTACACTAACAACAAGATTCTTGGCTATACATTTGCACGAATTCATAGTGTAGACTATTAATTAAACTCCTAAGCTGGGCAAGGAGTATAAGGTGCTCAGCAACATATATTCACCCGCACTTCGGGAAAACGACAAGGGTCTATATGCCATGATGAACAGGTGGCGTATAGACCCTTGATTATATGGTGATATTCGTAATCTACATCTCCGCTTTCAGCAGCTTTATCTCCTCTGGCGAAGAATGTCGCCACGCACCCTGAATGTATAAGTTAAATATTGCAAACATTTATTTGTTTTCTTACAGAAAGTTCTCAATATAGAGAACTTTTGTTTATTTTTACAGCAAAAATAAACGATTATGAAGATATTAAAGTTCAAATTGCTAAAAGATTTTGCAAGGAAACATCCTGATGCAACAGATTCGCTCATGCGCTGGGCAGAGTTTGTTGAAAAGACAGAATGGAAAAGCCACGCAGAATTAAAACAAGCATTTCCTTCGGCAGATTATGTCGGGAATGACAGATATGTCTTCAATATATTAGGCAATAAATTTAGGCTTGTAACTATCGTTGTTTTCTTTCAAGGTTTTTTACATATTAGATTTGTTGGAACTCATGCCGAATATGGTAAAATTAAGGACATTAAAAATATATAACTATGAATATCAAAGACGAAAAAACATATAATGAAATTGAAGAGCGAATGGAGGCTCTGCTTGCAAAGGGCACCCAATTGGGCGGCATGGACTTTCTCAGCGAAGTAGAAAAGGAAGAATTAAAGATCCTCAGCGAAGCTGCTTACGATTGGGAATGCGAAGTTGAGCCCCATCCATGGCGAGTTAAGCCTTCCCTCATTGCTGCCATCAAAGTTGCTTTTCGCCAAAAAGGCTACAAGCAAAAGGAGGCTGCAAAAGCTATAGGCGTGTCAACAACCGCACTAAGTGATATTCTCCATGGACGTCGTGCAATTAATTTTGATGTTGCAAGAAACATATACCACAACCTTGGCGTCCCTGCCAATGTTGTATTGGGATAAACAAACGACAAGGGTCTATATGCCACGATGAACAGGTGGCGTATAGACCCTTGGTTATATGGTGATATTCGTAATCTACATCTCCGCTTTCCTCCTTTGTATTGGAATTGATTTCCGTGAGGAAACGGAGCCACAAGACCATCATACGCTTATCGGCTATGTTTTATTTTCATATTATTTTGTCTACTTACTCAAAAATTATTAATTTTGCATCACGTTTTGAGTATACTTAAAAATCATTATAATGGAGATTTCATACAAATGGCTTAAGGAGTACGTCGATTTCGACCTTACGCCGCAGGAAACAGCTGATGCGCTGACATCATGCGGACTTGAAGTAGATGCTCTTGAGGAAGTACAGACAATAAAAGGTGGTCTTAAGGGACTGTTCGTAGGCAAGGTGTTGACTTGCGAAATGCACCCCAATTCTGACCACTTGCATATAACCACCGTCGACCTTGGCAAGGGCGAACCGCAGCAGATTGTCTGTGGCGCTCCTAACGTGGCTGCTGGCCAGAAGGTTATCGTAGCCGATCTGGGCTGCGTGCTTTATGACGGCGACAAGGAGTTTGTTATCAAAAAATCGAAGTTGCGCGGCGTCGAGTCGAACGGCATGATTTGTGCCGAGGACGAGATTGGAGTGGGAGAGAGCCACGACGGCATCATTGTGCTGCCGGAGGACGCTCCAGTAGGACAGCCCGCTGCCGAGTATTATCATCTGGAGAGCGATTGGGTGATTGAGATTGACATCACCGCCAACCGTTCTGACGCATTGTCACACTGGGGTGTGGCACGCGACCTCTATGCTTGGCTCAAGCGCAACGGTCATGAGACATCGCTGCATCGTCCTGACTGCACGGAATTTACAGTAGACAATAACGACCTCCCCATTGACGTGGAGATTGAGAATACGGAGGCTTGCAAGCGCTATGCCTGCGTGTCTATCACGGGTTGTGAGGTGAAGGAGAGCCCCGAGTGGCTTCAGAACAAGCTGAAGGTCATCGGTCTGCGTCCTATCAACAACATCGTGGACATCACCAACTACGTGATGATGGCTTACGGTCAGCCGATGCATTGCTTCGACGCTGACATGGTGACTGGTCACAAGATCGTGGTTCGCACCCAGCCGGAAGGCACCAAGTTTGTTACTCTCGACGGCGAGGAGCACACTCTCGGCGAGCACGACCTCAGCATCTGCAACGCAGAGGAGCCGATGTGCATTGCCGGAATTTTCGGCGGCAAGGGTAGCGGCACGTACGACACCACCACAAACGTGGTGCTGGAGAGCGCCTACTTCCATCCCACATGGATTCGCAAGAGCGCACGCCGTCACGGTCTGAGCACCGATGCCAGTTATCGCTTCGAGCGTGGCATCGACCCCAACGGCACCATCTACGCCCTCAAGCAGGCAGCCATCCTCTGCAAGCAGCTTGCTGGCGGTAAGGTGAGCATGGAGATAAAGGACGTTTATCCTAACCCGATGGCTGACGCCCGCGTACAGCTCGACTATGAATACGTTGACCGCCTTATCGGTAAGGCCATCGGTCATGACATGATAAAGTCTATCGTGGAGAGCCTTGAGATGAAGGTTGTGGAAGAGACAGCCGAAGGACTGCTCCTCGACGTTCCCGCATACCGTGTGGACGTACAGCGTCCGTGCGACGTAGTGGAGGACATCCTGCGTATCTACGGATATAATAATGTGGAGATTCCCACACAGCTGAAGAGCTCGCTCACCATCCTTGGCGAGGCGGACAAGACTTATCACTTGCAGAATGTTATCGGAGAGCAGCTTGTGGGTTGCGGATTCCGTGAGATTCTGAACAACTCGCTCACTAAGACATCTTATTATACAGAGCTCAACAAGTACACCGAGGAGACCACCGTCAAGGTGATGAATCCGCTCAGCTCCGACCTCGGCGTAATGAGACAGTCGCTGCTGTTCGGCGGTCTGGAGAGCATCTGCCGCAACGTAAACCACAAGATGCCTAACCTGCGCTTCTTCGAGTTCGGCAACTGCTATCACTATTCGCCGGAGAAGAAGAACGACGAGGATCCGATAAAGGCTTACACGGAGGAAATGCACCTCGGAATGTGGATTACGGGTAAGCGCGTGGAAGGTTCGTGGACTCATCCCGACGAGCAGTCGTCATTCTATGAGCTGAAGGGTTATGTGCTTAACATCGTAAAGCGTCTGGGCGTAAATCCCGGCATCATGGTTTGCGAACATTCGGACAACAACGTCTTCGGCAAGGCGCTCGTATTGAAGACACGTGCCGGAAAGGTGCTCTGCGAGATGGGTACGGTATGTCATAAGATTCTGAAGAAGATGGATATCGCTCAGAATGTCTTCTATGCCGACCTTAACTGGGACAACCTCATGCGTGCCATCAAGAAGAACGAGACTCTCTATCACGACATCAGCAAGTTCCCGTCAGTAAGCCGCGACCTCGCATTGCTCATCGACAAGAGCGTACAGTTCGAGCAGATTGAGCAGATTGCTCGTCAGACAGAGAAGAAGCTCCTCAAGAGCGTTGAACTCTTCGACGTTTACGAGGGCAAGAATCTGCCGGCTGGCAAGAAGAGCTACGCCGTGAACTTCATCCTGCAGGACGAGAGCAAGACGCTCACCGACAAGCAGATTGACGCCATCATGACCAAGCTTATCAACAACCTCAAGCAGAAGCTCGGTGCAGAACTGAGATAAGAGGTCAGCAAGCGAAACGAGTAAAGAAAATACAAAATAATAAATAATAAATAACAAATAAAAAATGGGAAGAGCATTTGAATATCGCAAGGCTACAAAGCTGAAGCGTTGGGGCCACATGGCCAAGACTTTCACTCGTCTGGGCAAGCAGATTGCCATCGCTGTTAAGGCTGGCGGTCCGGAGCCTGAGAACAATCCCTCACTCCGTTCTATCATCGCCACCTGCAAGCGTGAGAACATGCCGAAGGACAACATCGAGCGTGCCATCAAGAACGCTATGGGTAAGGACCAGAGCGAATACAAGGAAGTGACATACGAGGGATATGGCCCTCACGGCATCGCTGTCTTTGTGGACACTCTTACTGACAACACCACACGTACCGTAGGTGATGTTCGCTCGGTCTTCAACAAGTTTAACGGAACACTCGGCACAACTGGCTCATTGGCTTACCTCTTCGACCACAAGTGCGTGTTCACCTTCAAGAAGAAGGACGGCGTAGACATGGAAGAGCTTATCCTTGAGCTTATCGACTTCAACGTAGAGGACGAGTTTGATGAGGACGAGGAAGAAGGCACAATCACCATCTACGGCGACGACGTAAAGGCTTACGCTCAGATTCAGAAGTTCCTTGAGGACCAGGGCTTCGAGGACATCGGCGGTGAGTTTACTTACGTGCCTAACGACCTTAAGGACATCGACGCTGAGCAGCGTGCAACCATCGACAAGATGGTGGAGCGTCTTGAGGAGTTTGACGACGTGCAGAACGTCTACACCAACATGAAGCCGGAGGAGGTTCCTGCTGAGTAAGGTCAGACTTTTCTGAAAGAACAAGATAAGAAGGGGCGGTTGTCTGAACGATAGCCGCCCTTTATTCATTAATAAGAACATCCAATTATAAACAATATCATTATGAACCACTTGGACTATATGACGGAGGGCACATGCAGCCGCTCCATCACCATTGACGTAGACGAGAACGGCATCATCCGCGACCTCTCGTTCTTCGGAGGATGCAACGGCAACCTGAAAGGCGTCTGCGCCCTTGCCATCGGCAAGAAGGCTTCGGACATAAAGCAGACGCTGAAGGGAATAACCTGCGGCATGAAGCCTACGAGCTGTCCTGACCAGCTGGCAAAAGCGCTGGAAGAAATGGGCTACTAAGATATACTGTACGGTTGTCCGAATAAAATTGAAATTTTATAGACAACAATAAAAAAATATGTGTACCTTTGCTTACGTAAAACCTACTAATAAACAAAAGACCACTGCATACATAATCTATTAAGACGTAAAGTGCAGCAATTACAGGTCTGAATCTAATCATACAGTTATGCTAAAACAAATAATCAACGGTCGCGTTCTTACTCCACAAGGCTGGCTGGAAGGCGGCTCTGTTATTATCGACGGCAACAAGATATTGGCCGTATCGAACAGTGATCTCCATATCGTAGACGCAGAAATCATTGACGCTAAGGGATGTTATGTAGTGCCTGGCGGAGTGGAGATGCACGTACATGGCGGTGGCGGTCGCGACTTTATGGAAGGCAGCGAAGAGGCTTTCCGTGTGGCCATCAAGGCGCACATGAAGCACGGTACCACATCCATATTCCCGACTCTTTCTTCTTCAACGGTGCCTATGATTGAGGCAGCTTGCGAAACTTGCGAGAAGCTCATGGCAGAAGAGAACAGCCCAGTGCTCGGACTTCACCTTGAGGGCCCTTACTTCAATCCCAAGCAGGCTGGTGCACAGATTCCTGAATGGATAAAGGCTCCTGTGCCGGAGGAATATGAGCCGCTGCTCGACAAGTATTCATGCATAAAGCGTTGGGATGAGGCTCCTGAGCTTCCCGGTTCGGTGGAGTTTATCCAGTGCTGCCGCAAGCACGGCGTAGTGGCATCCATCGGTCATACACGCGCCACATACGAAGACGTTGTAGCCGGTCATAAGGCTGGTATGATGCACGCCACACACTTCTATAACGCCATGCCCGTAGTATATAAGGAGCATGAGTTTAAGGTGCCTGGCACAGTGGAGAGTGTTTACGCCCTTCCCGATATGACCATCGAGCTGATTGCTGACGGCATACACGTGCCCCCGGTGATGCTCAAGGTGGCTTACAAGATAAAGGGAGTGGAGAAGACCGCTCTTATCACCGACTCGCTGGCTTGTGCAGCAAGCGAAGAGGGTGTGGCTTTCGACCCGCGCGTCATCCTTGAGGACGGCGTCTGCAAGCTGGCTGACCATTCAGCCCTTGCCGGATCAATAGCCACCATGGACCGCCTTATCCGCACCTGCGTGCAGATGGCTGGCATTCCGATGGAGGACGCATGCCGCATGGCAAGTGAGACTCCGGCAAAGATCATGGGCGTATTCGACCGCAAGGGATCGCTTGAGGACGGCAAGGACGCCGACATCATGATGTTTGACAAGGATTTGAAGCTCACTTACGTGATGCAGATGGGTAACGAGGTTACCAACGAACTCTAAACCGAATCGTTATGTTAAAACAATTTGTCAATGGTCGCATCCTCACGCCTAAAGGATGGCTTGATGGCGGCTCCATCGTTACGGACGGCAACAAGATCAGGGCTGTCTCGAACATCAACCTGCACGTTGTAGGAGCCGAAATCATCGATGCCAAGGGAGGCTATATCGTTCCCGGCGGCATTGATATGCACGCGCATGGCGGTGGCGGACGCGACTTTATAGAAGGCTGCGAAGACGCTTTCCGTGCAGCGGTGAATGCACACCTGAAGCATGGCACAACCTCTATATACCCCACATTGTCTTCATCCACTGTCCCCACTATGGAGGCAGCCTGCAATGTATGTGAGAAGCTGATGGCTGAGAAGGACAGTCCGGTGCTCGGACTGCATATCGAGGGTTCGTATATAAACCGTAAGGAGGCAGGTGCGCAGAACCCTGTTCTGATTAAAGCGCCGATTATTTACGAATACGAGACGCTGCTCAACAAGTATAAGTGCATTAAGCGTTGGGACGAAGCACCTGAGTTGCCTGGTACGATAAGGTTCGTCAAGGAGCTTCGCAAGCATGGCGTGCTCTCGGCATTGACCTGCACCCGCGCCACTTACGAGGACGTGTCTGACGCTTACAAGGCTGGAATGACCCACGCTTCCCACTTCTATAACGGCATGCCCGTGGTGTATAAGGAGCAGGAGTTTAAGGTGCCTGGCACTGTGGAGAGCGTGTATGCGCTGCAGGATATGACCATAGAGCTGATTGCCGACGGCATACACGTGCCGCCAGTGATGCTCAAGGTGGCTTACAAGATAAAGGGCGTGGAGAAGACAGCCCTCATCACCGACTCCTTGGCGTATGCCGCAAGCGAAGGCAACGTGCTGGCTGAGGCTCGCGTGATTATGGAGGACGGCGTATGCAAGTTGGCTGACCGTTCGGTTCTTGCCGGATCAATAGCCACCATGGACGTCCTTATCCGCACCTGCATCAAGAAGGCTGACATTCCGATGATTGACGTATTCCGCATGGCGAGCGAGACACCCGCAAAGATTATGGGCGTCTTCGACCGTAAGGGATCCATCGAGGAAGGCAAGGATGCTGACATCATCGTCTTCGATAAGGACATCAACCTCACCTACGTAATGCAGATGGGCAAGGAGATAACCAACAAGCTCTAAACGTTATATATCACACATACAGAATAAGGGCTGGATTCCAATCTTAGGAATCCAGCCCTTATTGCGATTATAGCGATATGTTCAGTTATGTTTTACTTGTTATAGTCCTTCGGCGTGTATTTCTTGTCGAAATACACCATCTTCTTGTCCTTGTCCGAGCGCAATGTCCACTGGAAGGAGAAGCCGGCTTTCTTGTATGCTCTGAAGTTGGTGCCCTCGTTGATTTGGGTCTGCAGCGCTTCGGCTATCTTTTCGCGGTTGATGTCGAAGATTGTCTTGTTGTCGAGGTCGCCGACGATGGAGCAATAATAATGGTATGTCTTGGTGTTGATGTCGAAACTTACGCTGTCCGTGCGCACATAGTCGCGTACCGGAGTGGGGCAGTACTTCTCTGTATACTCGCGAGCTTCCCGCTGCGCGCGTTTCTCAAGGCTCTCGTGGCAAGATGAGAGCAGGATGGCAGATGCCATAAGTAAAAGAATGTTCTTCATATCTTTGTTTTTTATTATGCAAAGTTACCCAATTGTCGGAAAAAACAAGTAACTTTGCATTCAAAACTGATATATATCAATGGATAATATACGAAATTTCTGTATTATTGCTCACATCGACCATGGTAAGTCTACGCTTGCCGACCGATTGCTGGAGCATACGCAAACTATCAAGATAACTGAGGGCCAAATGCTTGACGACATGGATCTGGAGCGAGAGCGAGGCATAACCATCAAGAGTCATGCCATCCATATGGAGTATAAGCATAATGGTCAGACATACATACTGAACCTTATCGACACTCCGGGACACGTCGACTTCTCGTACGAGGTGTCTCGAAGCATCGCTGCCTGTGAGGGTGCGTTGCTCGTTGTCGACGCCACACAGGGCGTTCAGGCTCAGACCATCTCCAATCTTTACATGGCCATAGAGCACGACTTGGAGATTATCCCTGTCCTCAACAAGATAGACATGCCGAGCGCTATGCCGGACGAGGTGGAGGACGAGATTGTTGACCTCTTGGGCTGCAAGCGTGAGGACATCCTGCGTGCGTCAGGTAAGACTGGCGAAGGCGTGGAGGACGTACTGCGTGCCATCGTGGAGCGTGTGCCGCATCCCACGGGCGACGAGAAGGCTCCGTTGCAGGCGCTTATCTTCGACTCCGTGTTCAACTCTTTCCGTGGCATCATCGCCTACTTCAAGATTGAGAGCGGACAGATTCGCAAGGGCGACAAGGTGAAGTTCTTCAATACGGGCATGGAATATGAAGCCGACGAGATTGGCGTGCTCAAGATGGATATGGTGCCTCGTCAGGTGCTTGGCACCGGTGAGGTGGGCTATATCATCTCCGGCATCAAGGACGCCACGGAGGTGAAGGTGGGCGATACCATCACTCACGTAAACCGTCCGTGCGAGAAAGCCATTTCCGGATTCCAGGAAGTAAAGCCTATGGTGTTCGCCGGTGTCTATCCTATCGACCCGAGCGAGTATGAGAACCTTCGTGCTTCGCTGGAGAAACTGCAGCTTAACGACGCTTCGCTGACCTTTACGCCCGAGTCGTCCGTAGCCCTTGGCTTCGGATTCCGTTGCGGCTTCCTTGGTCTGCTCCACATGGAGATTGTGCAGGAACGTCTCGATCGCGAGTTCAATATGGACGTCATCACCACCGTTCCCAACGTATCTTACTTGGTATATGACAAGCATGGCGAGGTGAAGGAGGTGCATAACCCGTCCGGTCTGCCCGAGCAGACCCTCATCGACCATATCGAAGAGCCGTACATCCGCGCTTCCATCATCACGACAGCCAACTTCATCGGCCCCATCATGACGCTGTGTCTCGATAAGCGTGGTGAGCTGATCAATCAGGAATATATCAGCGGTAACCGTGTGGAGCTGCACTTTATGCTTCCGCTTGGCGAGATAGTCATCGACTTCTACGACAAGCTCAAGTCAATAAGCAAGGGTTATGCGTCCTTCGATTATCACATCGACGGCTTCCGTCCCTCGCGTCTTGCCAAGCTGGACATCCTGCTTAACGGCGAGCCGGTGGACGCGCTTTCTGCACTTACCCATCAGGACAACGCCGTCTCAATGGGACGCAAGATGTGTGAGAAGCTGAAGGATCTTATCCCACGCCAGCAGTTCGACATCGCCATTCAGGCTGCCATCGGCGCTAAGATTGTGGCACGCGAGACCATCAAATGTGTCCGCAAGGACGTAACCGCCAAGTGTTATGGTGGTGACGTGAGCCGTAAGCGCAAGTTGCTCGAGAAGCAGAAGAAGGGTAAGAAGCGCATGAAGCAGATTGGTAATGTGGAAGTGCCGCAGAAGGCCTTCCTCGCTGTACTTAAACTTGACTAACTATCTAAGGACAGTATCACGAGGAAATACCCATATCTACCTAATAGCGAAAGAAAACAGAACAATACAATAACGGGAATAAAAAACCTAATAAAGTAGAGAGAAAGGAAAATTGACTTATGAAAGAGATTGTCAGTGCCAATAAGCGCGACATCGCTCGAGAATTGGCAAGACGTTACAGCACAATGACTCATGACGAGTTGGACATCTTGGAGAGTATTATCGTTCCGCAGAAGTATGCTAAGGGTGAGATGATACTTAAGGAAGGCGATATATGCCGTCTGTTCCTCTATATCGACAAGGGTCTTGTGCGTCAGTTCTACTTCAAGCATGGTAAGGAGGTTACTGAACATCTTGGTCAGGAACAAACCATAGTTATGTGCATTGAGAGCCTCTTTAAGGAGGAGCCTACCAAGCTTCAGGTGGAAGCTTTGGAGCCTACCACTGTCTATGCTTTGCCGAAAGCGGATCTCGAGCGTGTTGCCATGCATAATGTCAACATTCAGATATTGTATCGTAAGATGCTCGAAGAGAGTCTTATCGTATCCCAGATTCATGCCGACCTCGTTCGCTTCGAGACGGCACAGGATCGTTATAAGAAGTTGTGCAAGCTCTGTCCGCAGGTAGTGCTGCGTGCGCCGCTGGTATATATCGCCAGCTATCTGCAGATGACACCTGAGACATTGTCACGTGTGCGTGCCTCTACGCTGCTCGACTAACGATTCTTACAACATACAAAAGCGCCCTGTAAAGGAATCAAACCTTTACAGGGCGCTTTTTTGTTGTTATGTATTTTGACTTTTGCAAGCTCAGTTATTAATCATCAGTTTCTCAAACGACGGAATGGTTATGATGCCTCGGCTGAAGCTCAGCAGTCCGTTGTCCTGCAAGCGGTTTAGCTCTTCCGATATCTTCAGTCGGCTTTCGCCCGTCTCACTTGCCAGTCTTGTCATCTTTATGCGTACGGTTTTTGGTCCGCTGGGCTTCATGACGTGCGATCGGAGAAACCCGATAATCCTTCCGTGTGTGTCGTCCTTGAATGTGCGCCATGCGTTTCGTTGTGCCTTTTGCGCCACTGTCGACACTATGCCGACGAGATTAAGGCGGAAGATGATGAATTCGTCCGAGAGGCGCATGACGTCGTCCTTGCTGATGGAGAGCGTGTCGCAGACCGTCATAGCCGTGAAGTCGGACGAATAGCTCTGCGTCAGACCGAAGAACCTTTCAGGCTGCATCACGTAAGGAGCCTCCTCCGTCTCCTCCACAGAGTAAGAGCGGTCGTCGGCAGCAGTCTTCCTCGTCAGCGTGCCGTTTATCAGCAGCGTGAGTTCCCGACACGCATCGCCCTCCTTCTTGATAATCTGATGAGGCTCATACTTGCTGAAGCTGAAGCGCGTCTGTCCGATTATCTGCGTCAGGTTGTCGCTTGTCAGACCGTTGAAGAGGGGTGAAGCCTGCAGCTTCTCGTATAGGTTGAGCATGGGCGTAGGGAGTTAGTGTTTGCCTACAGTCGGCTTCTTCATCTCCTTGTCGAGGATTTTTCCTTCCATCGACTTCGAGTGCCATGTGCACAGCTTGCCGTCCTTGTCCGTATATATAAGGTAAGCCATAAGCTCCGGCTTCTCCTCGAGCACCTTCTGTGCCTTCTCCATTCCCATCACCATGAAAGACGTGGCGTAAGCGTCTGCCTCTGCGCAGGTGCGTGTGAGCACTGTGGCAGAGAGGATGCTGTGCTGCACCGGCATACCCGTTGCGGGGTCGATGGTATGTGCATATTTCTTTCCGTTCTTATAGTAGAAGTTGCGGTAATTGCCGCTTGTTGCCATTGCCATGTCCTTGACGTTCAGCACTGCCTGAATCTCCGTGTTGACGTTGATGGAGTCGTCCGTAGGCTTCGTCACACCAATCTTCCACGGCAGACGCTTTTCGCTGATGCCGTGAGCCACCACTTCTCCGCCAATCTCCACCATGTAGTTCTCAACACCTTTTCGGCGCAGCATCGCAGCCACGACGTCACAACCGTAACCCTTGGCTATGGCGCTGCAGTCGAGCATCACGCGCGGGTCCTTCTTCACAATCTTATGACCCTTGAGGCTGACCTTCCCGTATCCAACGATGGCACGCAGCGAGTCGATGGACTGTCGGGTGGGAGGGTTGCCGGTCTTAAATCCGAATCCCCACGCATTGACGAGCGGCGCCACCGTGATGTCGAAAGCTCCGTCCGTCTCCTTCGACACGTTCTGCGCCAGGCTGTACACCGTCTCGAACATGCTGTCCGTCTGAACATCCTCGTTGCGGTTTATGCGTGAGATGATTGATTCCTTGTTGAACATCGACAGCGCCATGTCCACCTTGTTCAGCTCGTCCAGAATCTCCTTGTCCAGCTTCTTGTTATGCTGGTACGTGATATGATAGAACGTGCCGAAGATTTTTCCCTCACTCTTCTGATATGTGGTGCTCTTCTGCTGGTAAGTGATGTATATGGTACCGAGAATCAAGAACAGCAGGAAGGGGAGGTTGAAGTATAGTTTGCGCTTTGTCATCTATTAATATAATTGAAGTTGTTTGTACGTTTAAATCTCGAAAATCACGTTGAACGTTCCACCCATGCGCGAACCGCCCTGCTTGCCGTATCCCGGCACATACCACGTGCCGCCCATCGTTCCGTCGTTATGTGCGATGCGTCTTCTGTATCTGAACGACCATCCCAGACGTAACGGACCGGCTATCTTGGCGTCCACTCCGAACACGCCTTCCAGCCAGTGATAGTTGGCCTTGACACCTTCCGCGCCGAACTGCACGTCGTCTCCCCAGACGGGATCTTTCAGGTCCGTGCTCGATACGTCAAACTTATAGTAAGTCATGGCGTAACGGAAGCCGGCGTAGATGCGATAGTCGTCATGCTTGTTCTTGGCGATGTTGAAGTCCAGTCCCACGCGCCAGTAAGGAGCCGAAGTCTTGTATCTGAGCTTTGTGCTCGGGTCGTCAGCGTCCGCCTTTCCGTATCCTATCTCTACAACTGGGAAATAGCGGTCCTTGAGGTTCACCCTTGCCGCCGCCTCGTACTGTCCGTAGTCGCTGAATGCTATCTGCGCCAGTCCGATGAGGTCTGCCGACACGGCTACGCCACGCATCAGAGCTATGGAGTCAGTCTGGTTCTGCGCCGCTGCCGGAGCTGCTGTCAGCGTCAGCGTGAGCAGACTAATAGTTGCGCTCTTTGAGATAAAGGAGGAAATGCGGCTTCGTGTCATTGTATGTAACCTTGTCATTGTTTATCTTTATACTGTCGATGGCGTGGTGTGTGGTCCTTACGCCCTTGATGGTATGGAACATAGCCGGATTGCAGTCCACCGACTCGAAGTGAGGCAGATTCTGCTTCTCCACCCAAACCGTGTCCGTGGTCTTCACGCCCGTCTCGTACTGTGAGATACAGAACAGATAGATGTCCTCGTCTCTCTGATAGCTCATTGGCAGCGAGAGGCTGTCCGTAGCCGTCAGACGGTTTATCACCACCGTGTCGCTGCCGTCGTCGTCCATGTTGCGCGGAATGCTGACGCTGAGCGTGTCGGCAAGCGTCTTCACGTCGCCCGCCAACTTCACCTTGGCGTACACCTTGTTATAGAGCGGACAGTCAAAGGTGGTGCAGGCGCCGAACGTCATCACCGCTGCGGCGGCAAGTGTGTATAGGCTTATTCTTCGCATCTCAATGTCTTCTCTATCTGATAGTCGTTGCGGTTCTGCGATGAGCGGCTGATGAGGTCGCCGATGAATCCTGCGAGGAACAGCTGCGTGCCTATCATCATCATCGTCAGCGCTATGAAGAAGTAAGGCGAGTCGGTGATGAGGCGCTGCGGTATGCCGTTGGAGAGACACCACAGCTTGTCCGCTCCGAGAATCACTACGGAGAGGAAGCCTATGAAGAACATCATCGTGCCGAGGAAACCGAACACGTGCATCGGCTTCTTGCCGAAATTGCTCAGGAACCACAGCGTGATAAGGTCCAGATAGCCGTTGACAAAGCGGTTCCATCCCATAAACTTCGACTTGCCGAACTTGCGAGCCTGGTGATGAACGGGCTTCTCGCCAATCTTGTCGAAGCCGGCGTTCTTTGCGAGATACGGAATGTATCGGTGCATCTCGCCGTACACCTCGATGTTCTTCACCACGTCCTTGCGGTAAGCCTTCAGTCCGCAGTTGAAGTCGTGCAGGTTGTGAATGCCGCTCACCTTGCGAGCCGTAGCGTTGAAGAGCTTTGTGGGAATGGTCTTTGAGAGCGGGTCGCCCTGCTTGCGGTTCTGCTTATATCCTGAAACGAGGTCGTATCCTTCGTCCACGATCATGTGATAGAGACCCGGTATTTCGTCAGGCGAGTCCTGCAGGTCGGCGTCCATCGTGATGACCACGTCGCCCTTGGCAGCCTTGAAGCCGCAGTAGAGAGCAGGACTCTTGCCGTAGTTGCGGCGGAATTTTATGCCCTTCACCTTGTCCGACTTCTCCGCCAGCTGCTCTATCACCTGCCAAGAACGGTCAGTTGATCCGTCGTTTACGAATATCACCTCGTAAGAGAAACCGTTGGCGTTCATCACGCGCTCTATCCATGCGTAGAGTTCGGGCAGCGATTCCTCCTCGTTATATAGCGGTACGATTACTGTTATGTCCATATTCTGTATTTATTATCTTCAGTTTGCTTTTTATTTGAACTTGCGAGAGTTCTGTTGTTTATGCGTTTATCTTTCCTGCGTTCTGTGTGTTGCCTTTGCGTCGGCAAACCAATGCTATTGGCAGACTTATGAATACGCCCACCACAAAGTTCTGCATCATGAACATAAACGCCCATTGTATAGGCGTGAGCATGTTTATTGTTTTTATGGCATCGTCAATCTGTGCCTTGTCGATGCCGCTCTGCTCATACAACGGGGTTACCTCGGTAAGTGCTTTGCATAGAGTCTGTGCGAAGACGCCATTGTCGAGAAACTGGAAATAGGCAAACTGCACCAGCGCAAAGGCCAGCGAGGCATAGAAGAACGTGTAGATGCCATGAAGCAGTCCACGTCTGAAAGAGATGATGCCGCCCAGCGCATAGTCGCGAAACTTGCTCATTCGCCATGCAAGAAAAATCGGCGTTGATATTGTCAGCAGGTCGGCAATGGCGCCTGCCTTCAATAGGGTGTAGCAAGCGAAGCTCGCTGTCCATAGCAACGCCATTAACATGCCGTCCTGACGGGCAAACGCTTTCACTTGCATAAAGCTTTCTATTTTTGTCATCTTTGCTTGTTATTGTCCTTACATTTAAGATGCAAACTTACTACTTTTTTTCCGATTATATGGTCAAGTGGCTTATTTATTCACTTTTTTTAGTTTTGACTCTCTCTTATAAAGTTATTCAGCAACGTAGGGCTTTATTATCTCTGCCCACTTCTGGTATCCCTTGCCGAGCAGGTGCAGAAGAGGCTGATCAGAAATAGAAATCGTTTCATCTTGTTTTTGTTGTTTGTATGATTAGTTATTATAATATGTAATTGCAAACTTACCAATAATTTCTCTCACAGACAAATATTTACGCTTAAAACATGCCATTGCCTCCTGCTGTTAGCACATGTCTTCTTGCCTAAAAACATGTTCTTCATGTCTTCTTGTCAAAAAAACACGTCTTCATGTCCGCCATGCAAATATCGTATAAAGAGTAAAAAGCTGTTACAAAATAAAAATCAATTCTAGAGAATCAAAAAGCTGTTTTTATGGTGTTATGCTGTGCAAACAGCACCAATGCTTAACGATAGTGCCACTTTTACAGTACAATAGTGCCACTATTAGAGTGTAAAAGTGGCGCTATTGCATGATAAAAGTGGCACTATTAGAGTGTAAAAGTGGCTCTATTGCAACCCAATGATGCTTTTTTGCTCCGTCATTCATTGCACACTTCTCTTCTCAGCAGTATAATCAGCTGTATGTCAGCATACTATCGCTGCACGCTCAAAACTCAAGAATTTCGCACCAAAGATTTTGTTGTGCGTTCAACTCATAGTATTGAGCATCAGAAATGCAAATATTGTGTCGGACGGCGTGCCGTCCGAATTAGGAGTTTTGAGTTTTGAATTCTTGCTTAGGCAAGCGGCAAAGCCGAGCGAGGAATTATTCTCGGCTTCGCCTGCGATTTTGAATTATTTAGTTGTAAATTACAGCAGACAAGGCAAACATAGGAGGCTATGGCGTCTCGCCGTAGTCACGCACACCACCCATAGCAGAAACGCCAATCAGCGCCGTGTAATACGTAACTTTGTCTCACCGTGTCCCGAGGGGACACGTATCTATCAGAAACCCACTGCAAGCTCCGAAGGAGCGCAGCTGTGGGATAGGCATCACCTCATCCTCTCTGGGTTCCGCAAAGCGGGACCCACTATCATCCTCAACATCATACGGGATGCGTCAGTCCCGCTCCGCGGAACCCACAGCTCATACTCAATCAGCTTGCTGTCCAAGGCTGCGTGGCTACGGCGGGACGCCATAGCCTCCTACGATTACCCTTTTCTGCTGTGCAATTTGAATGACGGTGTTTTTTATGTATTGTTCCGCAATAGCGGCGTTCTTGCATAACCATAGCGCAATTCCTACGGAACAATATTAAGCGATTAAGAAAAAATGTGTAACTTTGCAATTGGTCTTTCCATTGATTGCCGGCAATGAGTTGCGCGGCGCTAATCAGCGGATCGGCCCGGTTATAATAAGAAAGACGTTTGCTAACGTCGGATTCTGACCATTTGAAACGTAGGAAACTTCAAATAAGTACTCAGATGAAGACAGCGGTGGGCGTCTACCCATCGTGTATATATACACAGCCCGTGGTGTGCCTTCTCCGCTCGTGGGGAAGGTGCGCCATGTGCTATCGTCATATATATTCAATTGGCGTAGGCATCTGTTGCTTCTTTTTTCTTGGTACTATAGGTTTTTCCTACGACCTCAAATGGCAAGAATAAAGGCCAAAAGCAGCAGATTCCTCGCCTTTTTTGTTTTACTGTCTGACAATCCTCGTAACCTTAAGTTTCAACCCTTGTTCTTGTTCTGTGGAATCGCAAGAATGCAGTATTCTTAAAGAATATGCCGTACTAAACAATGCAATGACAATGGAAACCAAACAATACAACCATCTCTTCTCCTTTATTTGGAACATAGCCAATGACGTGCTCGTTCATGCCTTTGAGAAGGGCGACTACAAGAAGATTATCCTTCCATTCATGGTTCTGCGCCGCATAGACGTGCTTCTTGAACCCACCAAAGAGCAAGTGCTCGCAAAGAAGGAACTTTGCGACAAGAGCAACATTGCCGACTACACTCCCTTCCTTACTCAGATAACTGGCTATCCTTTCTATAATACCTCGGCTTTCAAGATGAGCACGCTGAAGAACGAGATTGATCCACAGCGACTTAAGATGAACATCATTGAGTATTTCAACGGATTCTCTCAGGATGTGCAGGACATCATTGACAAGTTTAAGCTGCGTCAACAAGTGGACAACCTTACAGAAGTGGGACGTTTGGGTTCGCTGTTGGAGAAGTTTACGGACGGAAACATCAATCTCTCCATCCATCCTGTTATGGAAGAGGTGACTGATGAGGACGGCGTGACGCACATGGTGGAGCGCTTGCCGGGACTCGACAATCACACGATGGGCACCATCTTCGAGGAGTTGCTCCGTAAATTCAATGAGGAGAACAACGTGACTGAGGCGGGTGAGCACTTCACGCCTCGCGATTACGTGCGCTTGCTTGCCGACCTTGCTGTGGTGCCGGTGAAGGAAAAGCTGACGGACAACACTTACACTATCTATGACGGCGCTTGCGGTACGGGCGGCATCCTTACCCTTGCACAGGAAGAGGTGGAGCGAGTGGCTGAGGAGCAAGGCAAGAACGTGAAGGTGAGCATCTTCGGACAGGAACTGCAAGCCGACACATACGCCACGTGTAAGGCAGACCTTATGATTTCTGGCAATATCAATAAGTTCTCATACCGCCTCGATTCTGTTGAGCATCAGTATATTGCTTTTGGCTCCACCATCAGTCAGGACGGACATGCCGGAGAGCGTTACGACTTCTGCATATCCAATCCTCCTTTCGGTACACCTTGGAAGGAAGACCTCAAGAACTGGGGGCTTGGCGACAAGAAAGAGGTGACAGACCCTCGTTTCGTTGCCTCTGATATGAGTTTCATTCCTGATATAGGAGACTGTCAGATGCTTTTCCTTGCTAATAACATGAGCCGTATGAAGGATACGCCGCTCGGCACACGCATTGTGGAGGTGCATAACGGCAGCTCGCTCTTTACGGGAAATGCGGGTGGAGGAGAGAGCAACCTCCGCCGATATATCATCGAGAACGATTTGCTTGAAGCCGTTGTGGCTATGCCTGAGAAGGACTTTTATAATACGGGCATCGCTACTTATGTCTGGGTGATAACCAATCGTAAGGAGGAGCGACGTCGTGGTTACGTGCAACTGATTGACGCAAGCAAGATATGTACGCCCTTACGCAAGAATCTCGGCGAGAAGAATTGTGAGACGACGGAGGACGACCGCCGTCGCATCCTGCAACTCCTGATGGACTTTAAGGAAACGCCGGAGAGCAAGATATTCCGTAATGAGGAGTTCGGTTATTGGCAGGTGCCAGTGTTAAGACCGAAGCGTGACAAGGAAGGCAACATCGTGCTGAAGAAAGGCAAGGTGGTGATGGCGAAAAATCGTAACGAGGTGGAGCAGATACCGCTGCTTTATCCCGGAGGAATAGATGCGTTCTATGAGAACGAGGTGAAACCGTATGATGCTGAGGCTGTGTTTGGCGACCCCGTCATTGGATACGAACTGTCCTTTACAAAATACTTCTATAAGCCCGTGCAGCTTCGCAACCTGTTGGAGATAATGGCAGACCTGAATGTTCTGGAGAGTGAGACGCAAGGACTGTGGGAGGAGATAATGAAGTGAAACGTGTAAAGAGCGAATGGACGATGGAAAAATATAAGGAATATAAGGATAGTGGGGTGCAATGGCTTGGCGAGATTCCGAGCCATTGGAAGGTTGTGCGAGGTAAATATTTATTAAGAATACAAACAAGTTCAAGCAAACGCAATAATAAAATTGGTTTGGAAAATATTGAGTGTTTCACTGGAAAATATATTTCAACAATAACATCCTTTGAAGGAGATGGAGTAGATTTTGACGAAGGTGATATTGTTTATGGTAAATTACGTCCGTATTTATGTAAAGTGTGGCTTGCTGAATTTGCAGGTAATGCCGTAGGAGATTTTTTGGTTTATAAAGTGTCTGAAGAGTATGATAAACGGTATGCGAAATATATAATGTTAAGTCATTCTTTCACAGATGTATGTAATGCTTCAACATATGGAGCAAAAATGCCACGTGTATCCCATTTGTTTATTCAATCACTATTGATGCCAGTTCCTGTTTTGGTAGAGCAGCGATCCATAGTTTCCTTCCTCGACACAAAGTGTACGCTGCTTGACACTCTTTTGTCTAACAAGGAGAAGGAAATATCGTTGCTCCAAGAAATGAAGCAGCGCGTCATTGCCGATGCTGTCACACGAGGTGCAAATCCGAACGTAAAGTTTAAAGCAACTAATATACCTTGGTTGCCGGAGATACCGGAGCATTGGGAAATGAGTAAAGTCAGTTCTCATTTTCGTCAGAGAAATGTGAAGGTTTCGGATAAAGAATATACTGCATTGTCTGTGTCAAAGATGGGAGTGACGCCACAGTTGGATAATGTTGCATTGTCTAATGCGGAAGGTAATTCTCGTAAACTTGTAAAGGTTGGAGATTATGCCGTAAATTCTCGCTCAGATAGAAAAGGCTCATGTGGAGTTTCTCAATATGAGGGATCTGTCTCACTTATAACTATAGTGTTGGAACCGTTTGATATAGATAGGGGATATGTTCATTATTTATTTAGAAGCAATCCTTGGATAGAAGAATTCTATAGAAATGGGCGAGGTATTGTTGCAGACTTGTGGACAACTAACTATCAGATGATGAAAGGAATGTATCTTCCTGTTCCCCCTCTCTCCGAGCAACGCGCCATCGTCTCTTACATAACCGAGCGAACCTCAAAGATTGACATGCTCATAGAGAAGTTGACGAAAGAGATAGAGTGTGTTAAGGAGTATAAGCAACGTCTGATTTCGGACGTGGTGACAGGGCAGGTGAAAGTCTGTTAATGGAATTATAGAACAAAGAACAATAATAACTAAAAAACAAATAAGTATGATGAAAAAGTTAATAGCAGTAACACTCGTTTTAATGTGCGCTTTGACGGCAAGTGCACAAGGTATTTATACTTCTGTACATAAGTATGATAAGTTTGATGATGTAGTGTGGGAGAAAGAAATTAAAACACTTATTACTAAAACGGATTCAACCATTATTATTGAAACGAAGGGAACGAAACCGGTAGAGTATTATATTTTTGGAGGTAAGCCGTGTTTTGTTTTGGGTAGAAGGGATAGTATTGTTAATCTCGTCAGTGATGTATATGGTTATGAAGAAAATTATTGTGTATATACTAAGGATGATTTTGAGAATAAAAGAAAACAGATACTTGAAGTTATATCTGATTCTATAGGAGGATATGATGATCGTTATATAGATTTAAAGACCAGACTTGGATTGTTAGAAGAAGCGGATAAATTACCTATTATTACAATTCGAGCCGTGTCAAAGACACAGTACTATTTTACGTATGACACTGAGTTGTTTTGGATTAAATTCAATGATGGGTCAAGATTGATTTATTATAAAAAATAATCCCCTGATAGCTTATGGATACATCAGAAACCGGACTTGAAAAGATTATAGTGGATTGGCTGCGTGACAAGAATGGTTATGAGCAAGCCACGCCGCACGACTATAATAAGGACTTCGCCTTGGTGGATTCTTGGGTGGAGCGCTTTGTCGTTGCCACTCAGCCGGACAAGGTGGAGCAGAGCATGTGCTTTGCCTCGCCGTCCGAACGAATGAAATTCTTCACTCGCTTGGCTAATGAGATAACCAAGCGTGGCGTTGTAGACGTGTTGCGCAAGGGATATAAGTTTAATGGCTCTACGTTCGACCTCTATTATCCGCTTCCCTCCGACCTCAATCCGAGTGCCAAGAAAGCCTACGGGCAGAACATCTTTGGCGTGATAAGACAGGTGATGTATTCGAAGACGAACACCAATGAGATTGACTTCGTGGTGTTTATAAACGGACTGCCCCTTGCCACGTTCGAATTGAAGAACAATTATACGGGACAGACTTACGAGAACGCCATCAGACAATACCAGACTGACCGCAATCCGAAGGAACTGCTCTTGCAGAAGAAGCGCTGCGCCGTGCATTTCGCTGTGGACGACCAGCAGGTGTGGATGTGTACGGCTCTGGCTGGCAAGGACTCATGGTTCTTGCCTTTTAATCGTGGCGTGAACGGCGGTGCCGGCAATCCCGTGGTGGAGAACGACACGATGACCTCTTATCTTTGGAAAGACATCCTTACAAAGCCAACTCTGAGCAACATCATTGAGAACTTTGCACAGGTGATAGTAAGCAAGGAGAAGGACAAGAAGACGGGGAAGATACGGGATAAGGAAAAGGTGATATGGCCACGTTATCATCAGCTGGATGCTGTACGTACGTTGGTGAAGCAGACGCAGAAGTGTGGCGTGGGCAAGAGATTCCTTATACAGCACAGCGCGGGTAGCGGCAAGTCGAACACCATCACCTGGCTTGCTTATCAGCTTGTGGTGCTCTTGAAGAATCAGCAACCCTTTTTCGATTCGGTTGTCGTGGTGACAGACCGTGTGAATCTTGACCGGCAGATTCGTGACAATATCAATGCCTTTCAGCGATTGAGCAATATTGTTGGTTGGGCAGACAAGTCGGAAACTCTCAGGCTGATGCTGCAAGGGGGCAAGAAGATAATCGTCTCCACCATCAATAAGTTCAGCTTCATACTCGACGAGATAGGCAGTACGCTGAAAGACCGCCGTTTTGCCATCATCATTGATGAGGCACACAGCAGCCAGAACGGAGCGATGTCGGCAAACCTTGCCACAGGATTGTCTGGCTATGCGGCGCCTAAGGCTTACGTGATGCCTTGTGTCTGTGAAGCGGGAATGGTGGCATCGGGTGGTCCTGACGTTGACGTTGACATCGAAACGGAAGAGGAAGACACAGACGACAAGATAAACCGTATACTGAAAGGACGCAAACTGGCGAAGAATGCCAACTACTATGCTTTCACGGCTACGCCAAAGAACAAGACCTTGGAGATGTTCGGCGAGAAGATAACGGATGCTGAAGGAAATGTCAGCTTCGTGCCGTTTCATGAATATACGATGAAGCAAGCCATTGAGGAGGGTTTCATACTCGATGTGCTGAAGTATTATACGCCATATAGCTCGTATTATCGCATATTGAAAACGTCGGCGGACGATCCTGAGTATGACAAGAAGAAGGCACAGGGCAAGCTGCGTGCATACGTGGAGGCGCAACCGGAAACAATAGAAAAGAAGGCAGAGATTATAGTGGAGCATTTCTGCAGCAAGGTCTTTATGAAGATAGGCGGCAAGGCACGTGCCATGCTCGTAACCTCATCCATAGAGCGAGCCATCGAGTTCTATAAGGTGATAACGCGTATGCTGGAGGAGCGCAATAGCCCTTATCGTGCTATTGTGGCATTCACGGACAAGATGATAGACGGACAACTGGTGACGGAGGCAAGTCTGAATGGTTTTCCATCGGCAGAGATTGAGACGAAAATGGAGGAAGAGCCTTATCGTATACTAATCGTGGCTAACAAGTTTCAGACCGGCTATGACCAGCCGCTGCTGCACACAATGTATGTGGACAAACAGTTGTCGGGTGTGAAAGCCGTACAGACATTGTCGCGTCTGAATCGTTGTCATCCAAAGAAGCAAGACACCTTCGTGCTCGACTTCGCCAATGATCTGGAGATGATACAGAAGGCTTTTCAGGATTATTATAAGACGACGGTGTTGGTGGGTGAGTCGGACGTGAATAAGCTGAACGACCTGACGGAAACCATTGAGGGTTTCTGCTTCTATACGCAGGATGATGTAGATAGGGTGGTGGAGCTGAAACTCACGGGCAATGACGATGACCGTCCGGCTATGGACGCTGTTCTGGATGGTGTAACGGAAAGATTCAAGGAAGAACTGAATGAGGATGAGCAGATTGTATGCAAGAGCGGAATAAAGAATTTTAATCGTTGTTATCCTTATTTCTCGTCAATTATGCCATTTGAGAGTGCTGAGTGGGAAAAGCAGTACATCTTTTATTCTTTGTTGGTGAAGAAGCTGCCTAAACTTAAGATAGACGACTTTACGGAAGGCTTGATAGACAATATCGACTTCGACAAATATCGTATAGTGAAGGAGGAGGAACGTCAGATTGTTCTGGAGAATGAGAATGCCGAGGTGGCTCCCGTGCCCGTAGGACATGGCACGGGCAAGCCAGTGCCGGAAATGGAGGCTTTATCAACCATCGTTAAGGACTTTAACGAGCTGTTCGGAAACATAGACTGGAAGAACCGCGACGAGGTGCAAAGACAGATAAATGAGCTGCCGGCGAGAATTGCGGGTAGCGTGGATTTTGCAAACGCTGTGAAGAATGGCGACAGTCAGGTGGCTCAGATTACCTTCAATGATGACATGATAGCCATTGTGGCTGCAATGTTGGAGGAGAAGACAGAATTTGTGCAGACCTATTTCGGCAACAAGGACTTCCAAAACTTCGTCAATGCAAGAGTGTATCAGGCGGCAGTGTGTAGGTTGAGGGGATAGATAAATGATTAAGGACATCCATATGTTGTGGTAGTATGATTTCGTAAGCTAATGGATTGCGTATTCGGAAAAAATATGTAACTTTGCAAATAAGCAAGGTTGCATTTCAATAAAAAGGAGGTGATTATGAATACAATAACAATACAGGTTGAAGACCGTAATGTAATGTCAGGACTTATAAAAGTATTGAAGTCCATGAATGGTGTCGTTATTTTACCTACTCATAAAAACAAGAAGTCAGGCATGGAAGAAGCAATGGATGATATTCGCCATGGAAGAGTGACAGAATATAAAGATGCTGATGAAATGTTTGAAAAGTTGGGTATATGAAATATCGAATTATTGCTACTAAACGTTTTGAGAAGGATGTTAAGCGTTGTATAAAACGTGGACTTCCAATGGAAAGGTTTAAAAAGGTGATTGAATTACTTGAAGAAACAGGGCAGTTGTCTTCGGAATATAGACCACATAAACTTTCTGGAAAATATGCAGGAAAGTGGGAATGTCATATTATGGCTGATTGGTTGTTGGTATGGGAACAATATGATGATAAGCTTGTGCTGATTTTAACAAATACCGGTTCTCATAGTGATGTATTTTGATTTATATTAACGTCCCCTTGCTCGATTCCGCGGAGCAAGGGGACGTTATGTTGTTACTGTTATTTGGATGATTTCTACCATAACTGTTCGTCTTTAAGTTCTGCCGTAAACTCATTAAGTGTTGTTCCTCTTCCGTTTAGAGCATATTCTTTTTCGGCATCTTGCACTCTACTGATGGCTTCTTCAATTGAGGTTGGACCGAATAAAGGTTCAGAAACTATTATAGTTTTTTCTTCTGCAATATTGTATGCTTTATTTGCTTGTTGTTTCTTTAGAGCTGACTCATGAAGTTTCTCAGCAAGCCAAAGCTCGTTGTTTGCACTCAGAGACATAGACTGGATGAAATTCCACAGATTATTTAATGTAATAGATGCCATGCTATATCCTTTCTTTTAAAGTTTTCTTTTGACAAAAATACAATTTATCTTTGTGTCTGCCAAAAGAATCCATAATTATTTAATCATCAATTATTAATACTACGATTCAAGTCGTTCTTTTTATTTTATTAAATAACTCATACCACCACTTTCACACCCTCATCATACTCATCCTAAGCACTGTTCTATGAGGGCTTTGGCGCTGCCCGCGTGGTAACCAAATATTTTTTTTGATTATATGTTTTTATTTCGTAATTTTGCAATTGCGGACAATCCGAAAGGTTAAATCCGTAAGATTATAGGTATAAGGAAAAAAGAGATGAAACAACTTAAGGAAAATGAAGGCATAGAGCGCAGTTTGTTGCTTGCAATGGCTGTTATAGCTGGATTGACCGTGGCAAATTGCTATTACAATCAGCCTCTTCTGGAGATGATACGTCACGACATAGGAGTGAGCCAACATGAGGCAAACCTAATAACCGTTGTCACCCAAATAGGCTATGCGCTTGGTTTGTGCTTCCTTATACCTATGGGCGACCTCTACTCGCGCCGACGCATAATAATAGTGAATATGACGGTGGCAGCCGTTATGGCTGTCGTCATAGCCGTAGCCCACAATGTATGGATGATTTGGGGAGCCTCTCTGCTATTGGGAGCCTGCTCCGTAATTCCGCAGTTTTTCATACCTATAGCAGGACAATATTCCGAGAAGGAAAACAAAAGCAGGAATATGGGCGTCGTTCTGTCTGGGCTGCTGACAGGCATACTTGCCTCGAGAGTGGTTAGCGGTTATGTAGGCGAATGGTTGGGCTGGCGCGAAATGTTTTTCATAGCGGCTCTTGTTATGGTGCTGTGCATGGCCCTTACACTCAAGATTATGCCACAGATAAAGAGCAACTATGTCGGCACATACGGTGGCTTGATGGCCAGCGTATTTAATATTGTGACGAGCAATGGACGCATACGCCTTTATGCAGTACGTGCCGCCTTCAGCTTTGGCAGCATGATGGCCATTTGGTCGTGCCTCGCTTTTCGGTTGGCTCAAGCTCCGTTCTATTCTGGTAGCGAGATGGTAGGAACGTTGGGATTGTGTGGCATTGCCGGGGCTATAGCGGCAAGCGGTGTAGGCAAGCTTGTAAGCCGCTTGGGCATAAGGAATATGAGCGTTTATGGAGCTTGCTTGCAACTTGTGGCGTGGGCAACGGCTTGGCTACTTGGTGACACTTTTATGGGGCTTGTTGTGGCTATCATATTGGTAGACGTTGGTTTGCAATGTCTGCAACTAAGCAATCAAAGTGGCTGTATTCAGGAGATGCCACAAGCTTCCAACAGAGCCAATACCATATTTATGACCACTTATTTTATAGGCGGCTCCTTTGGCACATATTGTGCCGGTTTGGCTTGGGCTCATAAGGGATGGACTGGCGTGTGTGCGGTGGGAGCAATATTGGCTGCAATCTCGCTCTGCATAACATGTTTTAATGGGAAGAGAATCTGATATTTCGGAATTGATAAACGTTAGGATCATTCCACCACTTTCCAATCCACCAGACCTTTTCCTTCGCTGTCAAGTTCAACAGCCAATCCGATAACTTTTCGCTTGTCGCCTTTGAACGGTTCTGTGTAACCGCAATTGCGTATTTGCTGTTCAGCTGCAGTCATGCCGCCGTTGTTTGACAGTTTCAGTTCGATGACGTAGATGTAGCGAGAGAGCCATGCCACGAGGTCTATGCGTCCTGTGGACAGCATGCGCTCCACCTCCACGCGTATGCCAATGGCGTTGAGGATGGTGCTGATGATAAGACGGTAGCGTTCCTCCATGTCCATGCATGCAAGTTTCTTGTTGCTATAAGGCACATCGGCAATAAGTGAGCGCATAGTCTTCTTGGCGTCATCAAGCATACCGGTACCGAGTTGGCGGTAGAGGCTTGACTGTAGCGACTGTATGTCGCCTTGCTTGCGCATGGTAAGGGCTGGGAGTACCATCTCGTTAAGTGCCTGACGTACTTCCTCGTTGGGAATGCCTAATATGTATCCGAACTCGTCGCAGTCCTTTATGGTAAGGTAGCCCGACTGGTAGAGGAACAGTTCGGGTCCGCCTCCGGTGACGTCGGACGATTCGAGAGTGGTGTGCATTGCTGGGCAGTTTTCGAAATCCTCAAGATGCAGTTCAATGTCATTGACAAACTTTGGCAATAGCGATGTTGCCCCCGATGTTGCCCAATAGCTTCTGAGTTCTTTATTGTAAAGAGCATTTATTAAGCTAAACGGATTATAGACATCTGTCATGTTATGACGGCTGAAATGATAGCCGTCATAATATTCTTTGAGTTTTGTCAAGGTCTCCTCTGTTGTCCACTTGTTGAACTCAGCCATCTGCTCTATCTCGGGCATAAAGTTGTCCACAACCTCCTGCTTTGATATTCCGCATATTGTGGCAAACTGAGGTTCAAAGCTGATATTGCTTAGGTTGTTGAGTACGGAGAACAGCGAGAGTTGCGTAAACTTTGTAATGCCTGTAATGAATACGAATCGCTCGTATTCGTCGTCGGCTTTCAATATTGCGAACACCTCACGATAAACTGCCGTGCATGCCTCGTGCTCGGGAGTTTGCCAGGAATGTTGCAGCGGAGAGTCGTATTCGTCGATAAGGACGACAGCTTGTTGTCCTGTCTTGTCGTATGCGGTTTTGATTATGCGGTGGAAGCGGACAGAGAGTGAGTCTTCGAAAATTGTGGGGATGCCGTAGCTCTCTTCATAATCCTTGAAGATATTGTGGAAGTAGGAACGTATCGAGGCCTCGGATGCTCCGCCGTAGCTCATGTCGAGACGGATGACGGTATGCTTAATCCATTCCTTTTCATATTCCATAATTTTCAGTCCTTCAAACAGGTCGCGACGGCCTTCGAAGTAGGCTTGCAGCGTATCCACAAGTACTGACTTGCCGAATCGGCGCGGTCGGCTCAGATAGTTGTATTTCACCCCATTGACAAGATTCCATATCGCTTCGGTCTTGTCAACGTAGAGGAGTCCGCGCTTTCTTATCTCTTTGAAGGACTGGACCCCCACGGGGAGTTTTCTTTCGCTTGCTGCCATATTGCTCGTTATTAAATAATTGTATACTAATGCAAATCTAAGCATAATTTTCCGCACATACAAATATTTCATATCTCTTCTTGGCTTTTATTTGGCTGCCGGCTGTATTTTTCTTAATTTTGTTGTTTAAAGGATTTAATAGTTACTTTGTTGAACCATTATGAAAGTCACACTCGAATACGTAGAAAGGAAGTTTGCGGAGTTTAATGATTTGATGTTTGAGGGGAAGCTGAAGCCGCTTCCCTTCAGGCTTAGCAGGGCACGTACCTTCCTGGGTATGGTACGCTATAAACGTAAGAGGAAGTTGTTCGGCGGATGGCATTATTCTGACTTCCAGTTTGTTATAAGCTGTCTGTATGATATGCCGGAGAATGAGGTGGAGGACACCATCATACATGAGATGATACACTACTGGATATTCTCCAATCAGATGCAGGACAACAAGCCGCACGGCAATCTTTTCTGCGGAAAGATGGAGGAGATAAACCGTCGGTTCGATAGGCATCTGACCGTCACGCACACAAAGACGGAGGCGGATCTGAGCAATGACCGTGAAATCCGTCGTCACCTTATATGTATAAGCAAGATAAAGGACAGTGATGCGCTTGGCATTACCATAGCCAGCAAGACCAAGCTGTTTATGCTTTGGGACGAATTGCCCAAAGTGAGGCAAGTGGCGGAGTGTGCCTGGTATGTATCGACAGACCCTTTCTTCAATCGTTTTCCGAGAGCGTCGAGTCTGAAGATATACAAGATATCCAAAGAAGACCTCGACGCTCATCGTCACGATTTCAGGCCTTTGGTGAGAAAGGGTGATACGATAATGGTGGGGCGTCAATGAATCTGTTATGCAAAGCTAATCATAATTTTCCTTACGGACAAATGTTTCAATATTATTAGCATATTTTCCCTTATTTTACCCAACTTTCCAATATTTATTGCTAACTTTGCAAACTGAAAATTGCAATTCGAATACTTATGAGGTATTCTACGTAGATAAAGAAACAAATTGTTTTAAAAAATTTTATGGATTCTATTTTATTAATCACAGTCATCTTGACGGCTGTTGTATTGGTAGTGGGTGCATACGTAGTTGCGAAACTCGTAGGTCCTCGTTCGTACAACCCGGTTAAGGGTCAGCCCTTTGAGTGTGGTATCCCTACGCGCGGAACATCTTGGATTCCGGTGCACGTGGGCTACTATCTCTTTGCCATCCTTTTCCTGATGTTCGACATTGAGACCCTCTTCCTCTACCCCTGGGCAGTAGTTGTCAAGCAGTTTGGAGCCATGGCGCTTGCGAGCGTTGGGTTCTTTATGCTGGTATTGGTATTTGGCCTTGCATACGCTTGGCGGAAAGGAGCGTTGGAATGGAAGTAAGAAAACCTGTCATCAAGAGTATTCCTTACGATGAGTTCAAGGACAACAAGGGCCTTGAGAAGATCGTAGACGAGCTCCATGAGGGAGGCGTCAATGTGGTGTTGGGTTCGCTCGACCAGGCCATCAACTGGGGCCGTTCCAACTCTCTGTGGTCATTAACTTTCGGTACGTCATGTTGCGGTATTGAGTTTATGGCAGTGGGCTGTGCACGTTACGACTTCTCACGCTTCGGCTTCGAGGTAACGCGTAACTCTCCACGTCAGGCTGACCTCATCATGTGCGCCGGCACCATCACCAACAAGATGGCACCAGTCTTCAAGCGTCTTTATGACGAGATGGCTGAGCCTAAGTATGTTGTGGCTGTTGGTGGCTGCGCCATCTCTGGCGGTCCGTTCAAGAATTCGTACAACGTGGTGCGTGGCATCTCAGAGATTGTCCCCGTAGACGTATACGTTCCGGGCTGTCCTCCGCGTCCAGAGGCTATCCTCTATGGTATGATGCAGCTTCAGCGTAAGGTGAAGGTGGAGAAGTTCTTCGGTGGCGCTAACCACAAGATGAACAGTGAGGAGAAGGAACTCTCAATGTCGAAGGGCGGTCTGCACGGTCTCAGCAACGAGGCACTCGCTGGCGAGAAGAAGTGCGAGACCATCGTCGTGAACAACGTTCCCGAGGATTTCGACGCAAAGAAAGGTCTAACTGATTAATATAATAAGGTATAAGATATGAAACTTGAAA
>ERZ1027181.202-NODE-202-length-30100-cov-25.665335_pt1 | contig 30100 bp, 25 predicted proteins | sample MGYA00519247_ERZ1027181 | MGnify/ENA primary metagenome ERZ1027181 (study PRJEB26926, sample SAMN06164415) | human gut metagenome | biome: ENVO:00009003; feature: ENVO:2100002; material: ENVO:00002003 | host: Homo sapiens | place: USA | collected 2012 ...
CCTTCGGAGCTTGCAGTGGGTTTCTGATAGATACGTGTCCCCTCGGGACACGGCGTGGTACAAAGTTACGTATTACACGGCGCAGATCGATGACCTGCTATGGGAGGCTGCGTGGCTACGGCGAGACGCCATAGCCTCCTAGGTTTGCCTTTTTCTCAATTTTGTTTAGATCACACATCCTCTTGTAACCTTGTGTTTTTTTTGTTTTTTCCGCTTGTGCTTTTCGAGAGAGGCGAAAGCCTCTCATTCATTTATGGCATATATGGTCGTGAGAACTTGTTCTCATAAGACCATATAGGACATAAAGGAATTGCCGAAGGCTCGAAAAGCACAAGCGGACTGTGGAGAAAGGTTTTTGTCAAAGCCCTACCTACCTGCCAAACAAGAAAAAAATGCTGTACATGATAATTGAGATTCCTAACTATTCGTTACTTTTGCATTCTACAAAACACAAACCTAAATAATATGTTCGGAATTCTCAAGCTAAATAATGGATACGGGATGTTGCTGCGGGCGCTGTTGCTTGCGGTGGTGATGTCGTTTATGGCGGTCGGCGCGGCAGAGGCGCAGGAAAAGAAGCCGCGCAAGAAGCTGAAGCAGTTGCTTTGCATGGCGGACAGTCTCAGAAAGGAACTCAGGAAGTCGGCGGACCGCGGACAGATGTTGCAATGGGGCGACTCCATCTTCATGGCTGAACTGGACAAGAGCCGAATGAGCGAGAAGAAGAAGCAGAGGATTATGAAGCATTACTCGAAAATACAGCGACGGTTGAGCTTCTATGACCGCAAGCTGTTCTGGGGCGACTCCATTCTCGCTGCCAAATACAAGAAGGTAAAATTTGATACCAATTATATCTCCCGTCCCGACGCACGCTGGACCATCAAGTTCAGAGGCAATCTCTCGGGGGCTGACATGCAGACCACAACGGTGACGCAGGGCGTGGAGAACCGCACGCATGTGATGGCGGACTGCCGCGGTACGCTGAGTATGGCGGTGGCGTATCGCGGACAGGCAGCCGGCGTGGCTGTCAATCCTGCCAAGCTTGCCGGCAAGAGCAAGGACTTTGAATTCAATCTCAACTCGTACAGCAACCGTTATGGCTTTGACGTGGTTTATCTCTCGTCGAAGACGCTGCACGGACATAAGGACAACGGCACGGAACGCATAGACATCCCCAAAGGAAAGATATCGCAGAACGCCATCAACATCAACTTCTATTATGCCTTCAACTCGCGCAAGTTCTCCTTCCCTGCTGCCTTCAGCCAAAGCTACATACAGAGGCGCAGCGCCGGCAGCTGGATGATCGGTGCAAGCTTCGACGGGTCGAAGACCACCACCGAGGACCTCACCATCCGCCTCAACGAATGGGCTGTAGGCGCCGGCTATGCCTTTAACCTTGTGGCTTTCCGTAGTTTCCTGTTCCATCTCTCCGCCTTGCCCACAGTAACGGTGTATTCGCACGACTATACGAAGACCACTACCGTAACTGACGACGGCGTGAAGCATACCGAACGCCACAACATGGAATATCATTTCCCTTCTGCCATCATCACCAGTCGAGCCGCCGCCGTATATTCCTGGCGAAACAAGTTCGCCGGAGCCACAGCCGTATACAACTACTCCGTGGCTGGCGACGAGGACCACCTCCAGCTAAAAAGAAACAAATGGAGAGTCAGGATGTTCTTCGGATTCAGATTCTGATTTCGGCAGAACTTACCGGACGATGTATCAATCGAACATCGTTCCGGGATTCATTTCTGTCGGGCAGCGCCAGTCAACGCCGAGCTTTCTCAGCGCTTTCTGACGCTCATGCCAATATCCGTGGCAGAAGCCCATGCCGCGCGGATAATCCTTCAGCTTCTCCTCTGTCATGCGGTCAGCCTCATCTATCACCTCTTCCCAACGAGCTGTCCATTCCACGGGGTCCTTCTTGAGGAAACGTCCAGGCTCCTCTATCTGGTCGAGCTGGTCGTTGTCGGCAAAGTAGATGTTGCGCTTATATAGGCTGATGTCTCTTTCCAGGTCTTCGGCATGCGAGAGTTCGTGATCGTTGAGTGCTTCTATACGTCGCACGATGGCAAGCTCAAGCTCGAGAAGGCGAAGCTTAAGGCGCGGATGATCCATAAGGCAATCCTCGAAGCGGCTTACAACTCTGTATGCGGAGTCAAGCATGTGGTCGAACTCTTCCAGCCATGCAGCATACTTGAGCAGCACTCTGCACAGCGAGGCGATCTTCCACTCGTCTTCCTGCTCACGCAGACTCGCCTCTGCCACAAGAACGCAACCGCAGCAGACGTCATAATAAAGGTCGAGCGCCTCTGCGGTCTTTTCGAGCGACTTGCTTTCGGCAAGGTCAAGAACACGACGGTATTCCTCCTTATAGGTTTTAAGATCATACGTTTCTTCCATATCTTTATCTTTTTCGTAGGGTTAGTAACATTGGGATGGGAAACATTAATAATAGAACATTGCGCTATCGGCCTGCTGCCATTCCTCGGGCTTCAGCTCGCCATCGGGCAGGAAAACGAAGTAAGAGCCACAGTCATAGAAGCGGAGCGACCAGCGGTCGTCCTCATCTATCTGGAGCAGACACAGCTGTCCGGCGTGCTGCAGAGCCACCTCATCCTCATAAGGTTGGGTGAGCAGACGGTGTCCGTCGCCGGAAGGCTCGTCAGTATACTCGAACTCTATCTCCTCGGCAGGCAGGAATACGCTCTCATCGGTTCCCTCCCAGCACATCTCATAAGGCTGGAGATTGTCGGTGCGGCGCGTATAGAAGACGCACGGCTTGGTGTGATAATCGAGCGGGCTGTCCATATCGCCGAGATAATGGTCGAGCGGCGCGAAGACATACAACATTCCCTCGTGCGGCAAGAGTCCGTCGGGGTCGTGTGCAGCGAGGTCCTCGCAACGTATCTGACAGACGAAGGTGAGCGGTTCAGGCGTGCCGTCGTCAAGCGTCACGTACGGAAAGGGCGTGTCCGACGGCAGGTCAGGAGCGCCCCACCAATGGCTTTTGCCTATCAGCGGACGCTCTGTCTTGTGGGTATGAATAATGATTGGCATATCAGGTTTTTCTTTTTAATGGTTAGGAATAGGCATCGTAGCGTCCGTCATCGTCGGGCAGGTCGTCATCATCTATATGCACCCATGTGTCGTTTTCGGGAGCAGACCATCCGTCGAAGAAGTCTTCGCTGTCGAATATCGGCTCGTAATAGCGGCTTATCTCGTCGGCATGTTCCTGCAGACGGCCTTGCGTGAAGGCAATGACGGCTTCGGCAAGCAGATACTTCGAGTCGAGACGCGCTCCCTTCAGGGCTATCTCGTCCGCCTCTTCCTGAGAGCGCTCCACCTTTCCGTGCTTTATCATGGCGAACATCTTCTCAAGGGCTGTAATGTCCAGCTTCTTTGCAGCCTTCTCATACCACGTCCAAGCCTTATACATATCAACTTCCTGGTCGTATTCGCCGTTATAATAGATGTCGCCAAGGATGACGGCAGCCGTGACCGCACCGTTTCTGTAAGCACTACGAAGCTTCAGGAAGAAGTCCTTAAGCGCGAAGAGACGCGTAAACATCGGCAGATTCTCATAGTCTGACATGCTTTCCAGCGCATATAGGAAGGCGCATTCGGCATTGCCCTGTCCGGCTCCCTTTGCCAGCCAACGCATATAAACGTCCTGATTCACCAACTCCGTATCGTCGCCGTAACCATAGGCAACTGCCACGTCGAGCCAAGCCCGTATGACGCCTCCCTGCGCCGCCTCCTCAAAGAAAGGGAGTGCGGCTGTACGGTTCTGTAGCTGCTCCACGGCACAGCCACGATAGTAAGTAAGCCAAGGATCGGAAGCCAAGCCTTGCTCTTCACGCTCGGCAATGGCTGCAAGCACGTCGTCGAGCGCCCGCTGCGGGTCTGCCTTCAAGCCACGCTGTCCGTAAATAAGGATTCGGTACATAATCCTGCGACCATAATCGCAGCCTGCTGCCACCGACTCTTCGAGAAGCTTGGAGGCACGCTCACGGTCAACCGGTCCTCCGATTCCCTTATAGCACAATTCGGACAGCTCGGCAGCGGCTTCCATCGAGCCTTGCTCATAGAGTCCTTCCAGAAGGGAACGAGCCTTACTGTAAGGATCTAAATAACTGTCTGCGCATACTATCAGCCATCTTGCATAAACGAAGGTGGCTTCTATATCTCCCCTTTCGTATATGGCCTTACGCAACCCTTCAATTTCCTTCTCTGATACGAAAAACAAGTCTTCGTACACCGTACTTATCTTCTTTCTCATGATATTCGTCTGTATAGATTTCCGTAGCGGTCCTTATATATCTTGTTGTTTCCTGCCGAACCACCTAATAAAATAGAGAGCAGGAACAGGGCACAAAGCAACTGGAAGATAACCTTGAGCACCACCATAACGAGAGAGACTGTCACCACAATACATCCGATGATGTAAACGATGACGAAGACGGTAAGGAGCGTTCCCTTCCACACGTTAGTCTCCCGGATGTTGAGCATCAGCGTCTTGCCGATGCCGTAAAGCAGGATGCCGATACTGAACAGAGCGATAACCCATTCCGCCCATATGGGTGTATGGCTGAAGACGAGCTCCGCAACGATTATCAAACCTATCATTATAGGCAGGAACAACACCATGCAGACGGCTGCCGGCTTGACGTGTATGGAGCGAGAACTGTCAGGTCCGTCGTTAAGGAACAACACCCAGTCATACATTCCGATACTGACAACCTGAAAGCCAACAACGAAAACGAAAGGTATGAGGCGGAGCACCACGCCGAAGAAGCCATATCGCTCCGAACTACACCACCAGAACGCGTCGCTGCCCATCACCCAATAGCCCAACGCCTCAATGACGGCAACGGCAAACAGGCTGAACGGCATCACCACCTGCAATGCCTGAGCCATGGCAAGAGGCCAGAACCTGCAGCATATCAGCATGATGACTACTACGGCAAAAAGCCCAATAACAGTCCAGCAAGCCCACAGCGTACTGTAGAAACGTCCCACAGAAGAATGGATAAGGTGCTGCTTGAAGGTCATCGGATCAGAGAGATAATCCGCATTGGTGCGGCTCCATAGAAGCGAGTGGCGGGAGAGATAATAATACTTGCTGCCGTGTCTGAAGACTATGCTGCTCTTATATATAGAGCCGCAGGAATCGATTACCTCGCCATTGCGCAGATATATATGCGCATTCCCGCCTTTCGTTGTCCACGCCGTGTCGTTCCTGACCACCTCTTCACAACGTACGCTGTCTGACAAAGGCTGGTCAACAACAAACTGACGGGCATGTGTGCCCAACGGCAAAAGCGCTAACATGAACATCATCATGAGCGCACGGAGAAGTCTGTGTACTGTCTGGTTCATGATTATTCCTTCTTTATAACCTCAAGGCGGAAGCCTCCCTTCGACGGGTCGGGCTGTGACGGCTCGCTGGCTGCAGGCTGTGCCTCCTCGGTGGGCTTGTTTCTTACTGAATGCGATGCAGAACTTGTGTTGGTTGAGCTACTTGAACTGTACGAACCGTTGGAGTTGTCCGTCTTGCGGGTTCTCTGTGACTTGCGGTTCTTCTTGCTTTGCTTAGGTTGGGAAGTGCCGGCCTGAACCTTCACCTTCTCCTTGCTGCCAGCACGCAAGAGCGACATAGCCAATGACGTGGAGTCGGATGTCTGCACGGACCCTCCCATTCTGACTGCTTCCTGTGCGACAAGCAAGCGTATGACGCTACTGTCATTTGTCTGCGGATCAGAATTTCTCAGATAGACGTAACATCCCTCGGAAGCTATCTCGAGACTTCCTTTAAGATTCTCTTTCACCAGACCACCTGCCTTGCTTATCATGAGGCGTGCCTCAACAGAGTCGCCACAGACGGTATCTACAATTAAGGTTGTCGGCATTCCGCCTGTCTCTCCGTTCCATTCCGTTCTTAGCCACTTGGCATAATCGTACGGCTTGGGAGCCGTGGCATGCGACCATCCTGCTGCCATTGCCACGCAGATGCCTATGAGCAGCATAACGCCGACCGCATAACCTATCATGTCACGGCTGAAGTGTGTGCCATCATTGCCATCTCCTCCATGCCCGCTGTTACCCGTCGGTCTGAACGAATGATTCGTCGTGGGCTGAGGTCTGTTATTAGTGACTGGACGGGGCGAGCTTGTGGGCTGAGGTCTGTTATTAGTGACTGGACGAGGCGAGCTTGTGGGCTGAGGTCTGTTATTAGTGGCTGGACGGGGCGAGCTTGTAGGCTGAGGTCTGTTATTATTTCTTACCGGACCTCCACACTTGTTCTTCATGTATGCCACAAACTGTCGGAGTGTTGCCACATCCGTACCATAAAGCTCTCGCGACATACTTCTGAAGTTCTTGCTTGCCAGCACTATGTCACGGTTATTGTTATGTAGCTTGTCCGAATCGCTAAGCAGTTTGACCTGTCTCTCCACCCTATTCTTCAGGTCGTCACTAAAAGCAGCGTTGCGCCATAAATTATATAAGGTATTGAACGCGTTCTGTTCTTGGGGAGAAAGGTCGTCATAGCTTCCATGAAGGGAAGCGGCGCCCTCCTCCCACTTCGTGACGCGCATTTTAAAAATGTGTTCGTCCATTACTTAAACTTATTCGGTCTTTAATAATGTTGTTTTATTCGACGGTTGCCTTTCCTATCATGTTCTTTGATACAGCGAGTTCCTCCGCCGACTTAACGCCCTCAATCTTGAGTGTGAAGTCGAGAGCCTCATCAGCCACGTTGGCATGAACGCTGAGAATGCCCTCTTCGTCCACTGAGAACACAACGTCAATCTGCGTGCCCTTAGGCCATTCGCGTGTAATGGCCAGATAACGGTCCTCCAGCATCGTGCAGAAACGCTCCTCTACAGCCGACTCTGTCTCGGGATTGGTGAAGTCGCTCTCAAACACTTTATTGGTAATGGTCTTCTGACCGTCATACATCGTAAGGAACGATGCAGTAGCCTTTGTCGGCAACGAGGTGTTGGCAAAGATAAGGTTGCGCACCATCGCTGTGCCATCGTCTCCGGTATAATCAGTGCCGTAGGTCTTACTCGTCACATTCACGACGCGAGTCTGCGGACCCTTCATACGATCAGGAGGACATTCAATGGCTCCTGCAATATATTCCTCCACAGCATCTCTGTATGCCTTGTTGAGTGCATAGATGGCAGCACCCTTTGCCACACACTGATCAGGGTCAGTAAGTTTGGCGTCGCATCCGAACTCAGCGTCAATGCGCTGCTTCACCTGCGGCATGCGGCTCGAACCACCAACGAGGAGGAACTCCAGTTCGCTCTGATATCCCTTTGCCCTTGCTTCGTCAATCACCTTACGCGTGGCGTCGATGGTCTGCTCAAGGAATGGAGAGGTAAGTGCGTCAAACAGTTCACGTGTGATCTCGAAGCGAGCCGACTGTCCGTCGTACTGTATGTTGCACTTTACGGATGTCTTGGCAGAAAGCTGCTTCTTCTTAACCTCTGCCTCAAGGAGAAGCGTATACTTGAGCTCCTCGTCGTCCATAGTATATGAGCCGCCGGTCTGCTCATTAAACTGTGCCAGCATGTAGTTGGCAAGCTCCATATCCCAGTCAACACCGCCGAGGTGATGGTCGCCGCCCGTGGCTATAACCTTGATGGCACCGCCGTTCACATTGATGATGGTAACGTCGAAGGTGCCGCCACCGAGGTCATATACGAGGACCGTCTTGCGCTCTGTGGTCTTCATGCCATAAGAGATGGCTGCAGCAGTAGGCTCATTGATGATGCCGAGGACATTAAGTCCGGCTATCTCGCCTGCCTGTTTGGTTTGCATACGCTCTTTTGTTCCGAAATAAGCGGGACATGTTATCACTACGTCAGTGATGGGTTCGGGGTTGTCGCCAAGGTCATTGGCGTCCTTCACAAGCTTCTTAAGGATAAGAGCCGAAATCTCTGCCGGGTCCATGTGGTACGGAAACTTGTTGGATGACTTGTCGAAATCAGCGTCCACACCCATCGAGCGCTTCACGAAGCTCACGCAGTTCTGCGGCTCGGTGGAGAGCATTCCCTTTGCCTCATTGCCGACTATGGCCTTTTCCTTATTCTCAAAGTATACCACAGAGGGAGTGGTAGTTCCGCCGTCAAAGTTGGTAAGCACAACTGCCTGGTCAAACTTGTCCACCTGTGCTATACAGCTATATGTTGTTCCGAGGTCGATGCCATAAACGGCACGTGATTTGTCTTCTGCCATAATAATAATGTTTTGTAAAGGTTTAAAAGATTATTGTTGTTTAATGATTTACTGTTTAAGGCGATACACCACGATACGGGCTGGGCGGATAATGCGTCCGCTGTCGTCGTCGCGGAATCCTTCCGCTATGCATTCTGACACGGTATTGGCTTTTTCCTCCTCCGTGGTGTCAATCACGCGGATGGCTTTATGCTCCTTCGGCTTGTAAGGCGAGCCTGGTTCGGGAGCGAATGCCGTAAGCGAATACTCGTCTTCCAGCATATCCTTCACGTAGAGCATGCCGCCGTCCACGAGCTTCTTCATCGCCTCCGCGTCGAAAGCCTCATCAGACGGATTGAAGCGGGCACTGGTTTGCGCCATGCGTTCATATATGCTGATAATGTTAAGGGCATAGCCGCGCTTGATGTCGGTGATGAGTCCGGCACGCATCTTCTGCAGTTCGTCGTGCAGGTCACGTATCAGTTTCTCCTGATAGACCGCTGTGTCTATCTTCTCAGCAAGACCATCAATCGAACCTTTCATCTCAGCCAAGGATTTCATTACGGCTTCGGTGTTGTCTGGCTTTTCTTCTGCAGCGGAAGCGTTGTCTGCTGGTTTCTCTTCAGCAACGGCATCTGCCGGCTTCTCTTCGGGAGCGGAAGTTTGAGGGGACGGTTCGGGAGTGGCAGGTGTCGCAGGCTGAGCGTCGGCAGGATGCCCTGCAGCACGGAGCGACTGTACCTCCGCAAGCAGTTCTGCCACCTGCTTCTTTATAGCACTCACATCCTCTTTAAGGTTGGTGAGTTCGTCATTCGGACTGAATAATCCCATAATTACATAGGTTTTAGGTTTGACATTCATTGCATAACACGATTCGGAAAATGTCGCAAATCGGTATTTACGATTGCAAAAATAGGACAAGATATATGAAAACCACGCGTCAAACGTACAATTTTACCGATTGACATGCAAATTTATATAGATTGACAGATAATTTACAAATTGAAACAACATCAAACAAAACAAGCCAAACGTCATACGAAAAGCACCTAATGATAGTAGAGCATAAAAAAGAGTTGGGAGTTGATAGTTATGATATGTCAAACAACATAACTATCAACTCCCAACTCTCAAATATCATATATATATATCATTACTCCAGATACGTGTAGCCGTAGAGTCCTGAGCGGTAATTGCTGAGGAATTCCTTTCCCTCTTCGAGCGAAATCTTTCCTGCCTTGACGCTCTTCGTCACCCAGATTTCGAGCTGGCGCACGAGCTTCTTGGGATTATACTGCACGTAGTCGAGCACCTCCTCAACGGTCTCGCCGTCGAAAATCTGGTCAATCTTGTATGTATTGTCCTTTACAGAGATGTGCACGGCGTTGGTGTCGCCGAAGAGATTGTGCATGTCGCCGAGGATTTCCTGATATGCTCCCACAAGGAATACGCCGAGGTAATAGTCCTCGTTCTTGCGGATGGGATGTACGGGAAGCACGTGCGACGCCTGACGGTTGGTAACAAAGTTGGCTATCTTACCGTCCGAATCGCAGGTGATGTCCTGCAGCGTGGCGTTGCGTGTGGGACGCTCGTCGAGGCGCTGGATGGGGACGATAGGGAACAGCTGGTCAATGGCCCATGCGTCCGGGAGCGACTGGAAGAGCGAGAAGTTGCAGAAATACTTGTCGGCAAGCAGCTTGTCCAGTCCGCGAAGCTCCTCGGGAGTATGCTTCAGCGACTTAGCCATGCTGTTTACCTCGCGGCAGACGCTCCAATACATGCTCTCTATCTCGGCACGGGTGCGAAGGTCTACGATGCCGTGTGAGAAGAGGTCGAGCGCTTCGTCGCGTATCTGCTCGGCGTCGTGCCAGTCCTCCAGCATTGTGCGGGGATTGAGATTGTCCCAAATCTCGTAAAGGTCCTTCACCAGCTGGTGGTCTGTCTCCGCCGGTTCAAAATCCTCGCGCATCTGCGGCAGCGTGGTGGTCTCGAGCACGTCGATGATAAGCACGGAATGATGGGCTGACAATGAACGTCCGCTCTCGGTGATAAGGTTGGGATGAGGGATGGAGTTCTTGTCAGAAGCCTCAACGAAAGTATATACGCAGTCGTTGACATACTCCTGGATGGAGTAGTTGACGGAGCTTTCCGAGCTTGACGAACGTGTGCCGTCGTAGTCGACGCCCAGTCCGCCGCCACAGTCAACGAAGTCGATGTTATAGCCCATCTTGTGCAGCTGTACGTAGAAGTTGGCTGCTTCGCGCAGCGCAGTCTGGATGCGGCGAATCTTCGTAATCTGCGAACCGATGTGGAAGTGGATGAGACGTATGCAGTCGTGCAGTCCCTTATCATCGAGAGTCTTCAGAGCCTGGAGCAGTTCTGACGCTCTAAGGCCGAACTTCGACGCATCGCCACCGCTCTCCTGCCACTTGCCCGATCCGGAAGAAGCGAGCTTGATGCGGATGCCGATGTTGGGCTTGACGCCAAGCTTCTTGGCAGCAGCGGCGATAAGACCAATCTCGTTCATCTTCTCCACTACGAGGAAGATGCGCTTTCCCATCTTCTGTGCGAGCAGAGCCAGCTCGATGTAGCTCTGGTCCTTATATCCGTTGCAGACGATGATGGAGTCGCTCTGGCACTGTACGGCTATTACGGCGTGAAGCTCGGGCTTCGAACCGCACTCCAGTCCGAGGTTGAACTTGCGTCCGTGCGAGATGATCTCCTCCACGACGGGCTGCATCTGGTTTACCTTAATAGGATAGACGATGAAGTTCTCCCCCTTGTAGTTGTATTCCTCCGCCGCTTTCTTGAAGCATGATGATGTCTTCTCGATACGGTTGTCGAGGATGTCGGGGAATCTCAGCAGTACGGGAGGCGTGACGTCACGCAACTGGAGTTCGTCCATCACGTCACGCAGGTCAATCTGGACGTTGTCCTTACACGGCGTCACATACATGTCGCCACGGTCATTGACACCGAAATAGGATGTTCCCCATCCGTTTATGTTGTAGAGTTCGCGGGAATCTTCAATGGTCCATTTCTTCATTTCTTTCTATTCTTGGTTTTAAGGGGTTGTTTCTTTAAACGGTTTGTATTTTGGTTCAGTATGTTATTGAACTATTGCAAGTTCTGTATGTTATTTATCCAACAACGCACGCAGTTCCTTGACGGTATCATTAATCTTTTCGAAGTTGTCGAGCAGGTCCACGTTGAAGGTGTATTGCGCTTTCTGATAGAACTGTTCGCGGTGTGCGAGCTGTTCCACGATGAACTTCTCCACCTCTTCCGGCGTCTTGTTGAGCAGCAGGGGGCGCACGGCGCGTCCCATCTTGAGGTGTTCGTGGAGCACTTCGGGCGAAGCCTTCAGATAAACCACCTGCGCCTGAGCGTTCATATAGTCGATGTTGTCGTAGAAGCAGGGCGTTCCACCGCCGCACGACACCACCACATTCTCAAATTCCGCCACCTCATGCAGCATGTTATGCTCGATGCGTCTGAAGCCTTCCTCGCCCGACTCGTCGAATATCTGCTTCACGGTACGTCGCATCCGCGTCTCGATATACCAGTCGAGGTCGTAGAAGGGAAGTCCGAGAGCCTTGGCAAGCGCCTTTCCTACGGTGGTCTTGCCGGCTCCCATATAACCTATAAGGATAATGCGTGTCATTATATTGTATATGCTTACTTCTTCTTAGCCGCTGCTCTCTTCTTGGGAGCCGGCGGATTCTTGATGATTTCCATACATTCGTCGTATGTCAGTTCGGCTGCCTTCTGATGCAATTCACGCGGAATGCGATAGTTCTTGCCGTCGTAAGCGATGTATGGTCCGTAGCGTCCGTTGAGCACTTCCAGCTTGTCGTCCTCCTCGAAGGTCTTCAGATGGCGCTCTGCCTCAGCCTTGCGCTTCTCCTCTATCAGCTCAATGGCTCGCTCAAGCGTCACTGCCATCGGGTCTTCAGTCTTCGGGATGGACACGTACTTGCCGTCGTGCTGCACGTAAGGACCGAAGCGTCCTGCACCTACGCTGACCGTCTTGCCCTCGAACTCGCCGAGAGTGCGCGGGAAACGGAACAGCTCGAGTGCCTCTTCCAGGGTGATGGTCTCCATGCTCTTGTCTGAAGGAAGCTGTGCGAAGCGCGGCTTCTCCTCGTCATCGGCTGCACCAATCTGCACCACGGGTCCGTAACGGCCTATCTTTACGAAGACGGGATGTCCGCTCTTCGGGTCTGTGCCGAGCTGACGTTCGCCTGCCTTGTGCTCCGTACGGGCGTTCATCACCTTGTCAACGGTAGGCTCGAACTCCTGGTCGAAGTGGCGCATCATGTCTGTCCACTCCTCCTTGCCGTCGGCAATCTGGTCGAACTGCTGCTCCACCTTGGCGGTGAAGTTATAGTCCATGATGGTGGGGAAGTTCTCGATGAGGAAGTCGTTCACTACGATGCCGATGTCTGTCGGGAGAAGCTTGCCCTTCTCGTTGCCAGCCATCTCCACCTTGCGTGTCTGCGTGACCTTGAGTCCGCGGAGCGTGTCAATGACATAACCTCTCTCCTCGCCTTTCTTGTCGCCCTTCACCACGTACTCGCGCTGCTGAATGGTGGAAATGGTCGGGGCGTATGTTGACGGACGGCCGATGCCAAGCTCCTCCAGCTTGTGCACGAGGCTTGCCTCAGTGTAGCGTGACGGGCCCTGCGAATAACGCTCTGTGGACGTAATCTCGCGGCGTGTGAGCACGTCGCCCTCCTTGATGACGGGCAGCATGTGCGAGAACTCGTCTGCAGAAGATTCGTCCTCGTCGTCTGAGGACTCGCGGTAAACCTTGAGGAAACCGTCAAACTTCACCACTTCACCGTTGGCAATAAAGTGCTCCTCAATGCTTCCGGTGGGGCTGCCGGCGGGTTTGTCAGCCACGATGCTGATGGTGGTCTTCTCTATCTGAGCCTCAGCCATCTGGCTGGCAGCCGTACGTTTCCATATAAGATCGTAGAGACGGCGCTCCTGTGCGGTTCCTTCCACGGTGGTGTTGCTCATATATGTGGGTCGGATGGCCTCGTGTGCCTCCTGCGCTCCCTTGGAGTGGGTGTGGAAATTGCGCGGTGAGCTGTATTCTTCGCCGTAGAGCTTCACAATCTCTTCCTTTGCTGCACCTATGCAGAGCTGCGAGAGATTTACGCTGTCGGTACGCATGTATGTGATAAGACCGTTCTCATAGAGGCGCTGCGCCACCATCATGGTCTGCGAAACGGAGAATCCGAGCTTGCGGGCTGCCTCCTGCTGGAGTGTGGATGTGGTGAACGGCGCTGCGGGATAACGCTTCAGCGGCTTCTTCGTAACGGTCTCCACGCGGAACGTGGCGTCCTTACACTTGTCGAGGAAAGCCATCGCTTCATCGTGTGTGGTGAAGCGCTTGTCCAGCTCTGCCTTCACTTCCTGCTGCGAACCGTCCGCATTGGTGATGGCGAAGATGGCGTTAATGCGATAGTAAGGCTCTGTATGGAACTGCTGTATCTCGCGCTCACGCTCTACGATAAGGCGCACGGCTACCGACTGTACGCGTCCAGCCGAGAGTGCCGGCTTCACCTTTCGCCAGAGTACGGGCGAGAGCTTGAAGCCCACGATGCGGTCGAGCACGCGGCGGGCCTGCTGTGCGTTCACGAGGTTCATGTCCAGATGGCGCGGGTTTTCTATTGCCGCGAGAATGGCAGGCTTCGTGATCTCATGGAAGACAATGCGATTGGTGGATGCCTCGTCCAGTCCGAGCACTTCGCAAAGGTGCCATGAGATGGCCTCTCCCTCGCGGTCCTCATCGGATGCGAGCCAGACCTTAGTGGCTTTCTTGGCGTTTTCTCTCAAAGTCTTTACGAGCGCTTCCTTGTCCTTTGGTATGACGTAAGCGGGCTGTAGTGTATCTTTATCTATGCTCAGTTCCTTCTTCTTAAGGTCTCTGATATGTCCATACGAGGACATGACTTTATAGTCGGAGCCAAGGAATTTCTCAATGGTCTTTGCCTTAGCAGGGCTCTCGACAATAACTAAGTTGTCTTGCATGTTGTTGATTTCGTTTTATAATTTCGGCGCAAAAGTAAGCTTTTTTTTTCTTATACCTTATTATATAGAGAAATTTTATAAAATTTTAGAAATAAAGCCGGAACAAGAATAAAGCAAAATCGCAGTTTAGCGGTGAGACGAATTAAGCGAATTATAGCATAAGGGTTACAAGCTTCCGTGACAAACTTAGGAGGCTATGGCGTCTCGCCATAGTCACGCACCCACAATAGACGGTCCCGCTTTGCGGAACCAAGAGAGGGTGAGAGGATGCTTATCCCACAGCTGCGCTCCTTCGGAGCTTGCAGTGGGTTTCTGATGGTAACGTGTCCCCTCGGGACACGGCGCTGATTGACGATCAGCAATGGGAGGCTGCGGGGCTACGGCGAGACGCCATAGCCTCCTAGGTTAGCGTGAAACGAAAAACTGGCCGTCGAGCTAACTTTTAGCTCTGACGACCAGCGATTCTTAGTATGTTATGAAAAATTTGAGAGAACCTGAAACTTCACAGTCTCAAGTTTGGGTTTATGAACTTGCGTCTTCTCCGACATCCTTTGTCCGGGACGTCGGTTCCTATCGGAGAGAAGCCGTCATGTCCAAATGTTGTTTTAACTAAACATGATTTTTATTGAGAAAGCATAGAAATTTTTGTCTTGTCTTACTTCATCAGCACGGCACCGTTCTCGATGAGGGGCTGCTGTACGGCGTCCACCGAGCTGCTCTTCTTGAGCGTGTCGATGCGGGCGGAGTCGTTCAGCGCCACTGAGCCTGCCGGACGCGATGTGCCGGTAGATACAGCCGGTGTCTGTTCGGACGTGCTCTGGAACGAGTATTGTGCCGCCTGGCTGAGTGTCAGGATTATGGCCACCATTGCAGCAGCCTTGAAGAATGGCGCAAAGCGTTCCTTCATAGTCACTCGGCGTGCCTTCACAGTCTCGGGCTCGTCGATAAGCGCCATCATACGCTCGTCAAAGTCGTCACCAAGCGTGTTGGTGTGCTTCTCCGTCTGCTCGTAGATGAAGAGGCTGCGATACTTCTGAAGCTCTTCCGGGATGCACAGCTGGCTGAAGAACGAGCGGAGTATCTGCTCTTCTTCGAGAGTTGTCTCGCCTTGCCAGTAGCGGTCCAGGAGTTGACTGATGTATTTATAATCCATAATTGTCGTATTGCTGAAATTGTTGTTTAATTGTCTGCCGCGCTCTGAAGATGTTTATCTTCACCTGCTCCTCCGTTATGGAGAGGATGGCGGCAATCTCCTTGTAGGTCTTGCCTTCGATGTCGCGCAGCTGCATGCATGAGCGTTGCTTCTCGGGCAAGTTGTCGATGAGGGAGCGCACAATCTCCACTTTCTCGCGCTGCACTGTGCGCTCGTAGGGATTGGAGGCGGAGTCTGCCTTTTCGCCACTTGTGCCGGCGTCGAGTGACGCGTTGTTGTTGGCATGTAGCCTGAGGCGGTCAAGAGCAATGTTACGGCAGATGGTGAGGCTGAACGCCTCTACAGACTCGATGGTGTCCCACGAGTCGCGCCGGTTCCATACTTTGATGAGCGTATCCTGCACGATGTCCTCTGCTTCTTCACGGCTCAGCGTGATGCGGAGGGCAAGTCTGAAAAGGGTGTCCTTCATCGGCAGGATGTCGCTACGAAAACTTATCTTTTTCATCTGTGCTCTGATAGGATGACGTTTGGAAGATTGATTTGTTACAGCATAAGGCTATGTTTTAACATGCCTTAACGATTAACGGGGTGCATTGGGATATGCAAATATAAAGAAAAATATTGATATATGGAGGAGATATTGCAGTTTAGCGGTGAGATTATAAATGAACTTGCAGTGCAAACATAGGAGGCTATGGCGTCTCGCCATAGTCACGCACCCACGAACACGAGCAAATGAAGTAATAGCTGATAGGTGTTCTGCTATGGGAGGGTGCGGGGCTACGGCGAGACGCCATAGCCTCCTAAGTTACAAAAAAAATCCCGGCTCCTTGATTAGGAACCGGGATTTTTTTATTTATCGTTTATCGCTTGGCTTACTTCACCACCTTGATGGTCTTGCCGTTAGCGAGGCGTACGATGTTGATGCCCTTCTGGAGAGTGTTAACCTTTGCACCACCTACAGTGTAGATAGATACGTTGCCGTTCTCCATCTCGGCCTGGATGCCGCTGATAGCGTCGGCAACTACACCGTAACGACCGCAATAGAAGATGCTCTCTGCGTCGTCGTCCACATCATTAGCGAATGAGTACTGGAATACGATGTTCTTGCTGTAGTCGTCCTTCTTATCGATGTTGATGTTGAGATAGAGAGTCTGACCGTTCAATGAACTTGCCTCGTCCTCTACCTTGCATACCATATTCTCACCGAATACCATAACGCCCATGCCAGACTCGCTCATATCAACCTCTGAGATTGTGCCACGGAATGTGAGGTCGCAAGTCTCGGTCTCTGAAACCGGGAATGCCTTGAAGGTTACGGTCACGTCACCAGTTGAGTACTTGGTGAAGACAACGTCCTTATCCTTATAAAGCACCTCGTTCTGCAATGTTGCGTCGTGGTCAACAGTAAGGTTAGCTGTGTAAGTCTTAGTGCCTACAACTTCCTCAGGCTTCTCAATCTCTACGCCGTACTGACCAACGTAGTAGATGCCATCTTCAGAACCGAACTCGTATGTGAACTTCATCTTCTCAGCTGTGTATGATGAGATGTTGATAAAGAGAGAAATCTCCTTGCCATAGAATGCGCTGGTCTCATCCTCAATAGGAGTCATTGCCAAGTCCTCACCGAAGGTTACGGTGCCCATACCATACTCGCTCATGTCAGTCTCTGAGATTGTGCCACGGAATGTGAGGTCGCGTGACTCTGTCTCAGAAATCGGGTATTCCTTGAATGTTACAGAAGACTCGCCGTTAGCATACTTGGTGAATACCACCTGCTTGCCAGCATAACCGGTCACATCACCTGTCTGAGCGTCGTGTCCGACAGTAAGGTTGTCAGTGTAAGTCTTTGTAGCAACCACCTCGTTCGGATCAACCGGCTCTGCCTCAACTGGGAGGATGTGGATGTAGTTGTACGTAGCATTACTCATAGTACTACCCTGGCAGCCACCAATCTTGACGTTGCTGATAGCCCAAAGTTCTGCGAAAGCAGTAGTAGGATCAGCATACTGTTCGGTCGACAGATACTTGTTGTTATACTGTGTGCCGTTGATAACAAGACCCTTCTTCTTAGAAATCTCGATGGTTACGGTTCCCTCAATGTCAGCCACGTCGTAACGTGAGATATTGCCAGTGGAATTGAGGAAGTTGAACTGCAGAGTCTTTGTACCAGCTGTATAGTAGAAGTGATAGTTGGTAGCACCCCACTCTGAGATGTTGTTACCTACAGAGAGGATGTTCTCATTTTCATTCTTACAAGTGGTGAGGTCGATCTCAGCCTTGAGATACTGGTTGTCCCAGTTGATATCCTTCGACTCCTGCCATGCGAAATCGTTAGCATAGAAGCCATGCTCTACGACGTCGATTGCGCCTTCCGGATCAGGATTCGGATCTACGTACTGCTCGCCGAATACGATAGTGGCGTCAACGCCAGTCAGAGCTGTAACTACAGTCATGTTGAGCTTTTCGCCAGAGAGTGTGGCTGTGAAGCTCTTGAGTGTAGCGGGGCTGCCCTCAGAGATGCCGAGCATTGAGGCGAGGTCCTGGTTGATGTTGGTCCATGTGCCCTCAGTAGCTGTAGTGGTGTATGTAACGTTGCCGTCAGCGTCAGTTGTGGCTGTTACGTTAGGAATGTTAAGGTCGCCGATGCGGTTAGAAGAAACGGTGAGGTTCTTGTAAACCACATTGTATGTGCCGTCCTCAACTGTTGTGAACTCTACGGTGTTCTCGTCAAAGTCGGTGTTTGTACCAGCGAATGAAGAGTAAGCCACGTCCTTGTATGTCTTTGTCTCAGGTACGAACGGAGGAACAACCTCTACAAGCTTGACGCTCTTGTAGAGTGCGTTGCTGAACTGACTGTTCTCGCCAGAACCGAACTTCACCTCTGTAAGATCGAAGAGACCCTCGAGCTTGTCAGCAGCAATGATGCTTACGCCGTCAACGGTCAGACCGTCTGCCTTCGAAACCTCAACAGTGATGTTGGTCTTGTCAGCTATATTGACGGTTGTGTTGTTGTTGCCGTTAGAGCACTGATAGAATGCCTTGTAAGTGCCCTTGTCTGCATAGATATGGATGTTCTTCTCCCAAACTGTAGCCTCAGGACCGAAGCCGAAGATTTCCTCAGTATTTGAAGAGTTGCAGTTGGTGGCGTCAATGACAGCCTGGAATTTCTGTGTCTCCCAGTCAATAGGTGTTGAAACCACGAAGCCAGTGCCGTCAGCCTGATAGTTCTCCATCGGGATAGAAGGACCGTCAACCGGCTTTGTACCTACGATGTAAGTAACGCCTTCTGACTCAACACTCATATAAATCTTCTCTGTGCCGTCAGCATCAGTATAGATTACAGCATAAACAGTATAAGCATTTCCCTGAACGTCAACGTCGCCAGTGTAAGTGGTGCGACCCTTAGCGTCTGTACCCTTTGTAAGTCCGTTTGCCTCAATAACGCTCGAACCGAACGAGAAGTCGATGTTGTTTGAACCGTCAGACATCTCCTTTACAGTAACCTCTGCACTGTATGGCAAGTCATAGACACCTTCGCCCATCTTCATACCGAGCTTGTCTGTGAAAGTCTTTGAGGAAACTACGGTAGGACCTTCCGGTTTCGGCTCAGCAACTGCTGTGCCCTGGAATGTCACGTGTGACAATTCGGCCATATTTACGCCACAGTAGCGCATATAAAGGTCGATTGACTCGTTTGTGACAGTACCCTTAATCTGCTGCCAGTACAAAGAAGACACAGCCGTACCTTCCACGGTAGCATCACCGGTGATTTCACCACGTGAGAAATTGCCGACGTTGAAAGAGCCGTCAGCGCCCACTTCACATTCATAAACGATAGTGTAATCGGGGAAAGCGAAGCCATTGAAGGCGTTGCTCTTCACCTCGAACTTCAATCCACCATCCACTTTTGTCACCTTCATCTGACCTTCAGCCGTGCCTAAATTACCCAGCTTATCACCCCATGTGCCCTGGAAAGTGACACCTGTGGTAAGGTCTGCTGCCATTGCAACAACTGCAAGCATTAAGAAGGACAATAGAGATAAGATTTTTTTCATATCAAATCCTTTCTTTTAGTTAATAAATTGTATAATAGAAAATCAAATGTTCTTTTTGTTATATAACGTCGTTAGTAATGTAATGCGTATTATTGTGAATATATATGTCTTGGTATTTATTTTAAATTGTCAACAGGTATGCTTCTATTAAGGAGCTTTTGTTTGTCCTACGTGGACTTCGGCTACCAATCTGCTTATCTTCATTTTGTAGTCTACCGATTGCAAAGATAGTGTAAAATATTATTATGGCAAAGTCTTGTCGTTGTTTTTTAATAATAAAAGTGAAAAAATGCTTTACGAACTGCGGGTTCCGCGAAGGGGGACTAACACATCCCGTATGGTGTTGAGGATAATTCTGACGGCTTGCCGAAGACGATATTTGCATTTCTAACGCTCAATACTATGAGCCCGGCGCACGAAGAAATCTTTGGTGCGAAATTCTTGAGTTTTGAGCGTGCAACGACAACATGCTGACACTCTGTAGATTACGTTACTCAGAAGAGAAGTGTGCAATGAATGACTGAGCTAAACAAGCCTCATAGGGTTGCAATAGCGCCACTTTTACACTCTAATAGTGCCACTTTTATCATACAATAGCGCCACTTTTACACTCTAATAGTGGCACTATTGGACTGTAAAAGTGGCGCTATTGTTAAGTATGGGTGCTGTTTGCACAGCGTAACACCATAAAAACAGCAATCCAGGACTCTAGAATCAATTTTTATTTTGTAACAGCTTTTTACTCTTTGTACGATATTTGCATGGCATAGCCTCCTATGTTTGCCTTTGCAGCTGTAAATTGCAATTTAGCTTAGTTGAGAGTTTATGTTTAATATTCTTTTCCGTCTACACTTGTGATTTTAGCTTCGCCCTGTCCTGGAATCGGCTGGAACACCACCACTTCCACTTTCTTCTTATTCTTGTCCCTACATTCATAGCGGTAATTTGTGCCTGCCACACTCTGACGCGCCACCTTCACGGCTTTCAGCTGCAGGTCGCTATGTGAGAGGACTACAGCCTGAAAGAGCGAGTCTTCCTTCGCTGTGAGTTTTGTGCTTTTGTCGTAGGCACCAGTCAATGGTGACTTTCTGATGCTGGCGCATGATGCCATGCAGAGTGCCATGGCAGTAACAGTAAATAATTTCAGTGATTTCATTCTTTATTATTTTATATGTAATTCTGACATCCTTGGTCTTACTGTTTCTACTTCCCAAGCTTAAACCTCACTCCCACGTTAAGATTAAAGTTCAGGGGCTTTTCCTTGTATATGGTCTGCAGCGCCGAACCGTCGTCGAAGTAATAGCTGAGGCCAGGCTCGGCGTAGATGCCGACATTGTCAATGAAGTCAAACTGTATGCCTACTCCGGCGTTTACTGACATCTGGAGAGGCTTGCTGCTGATGTCTTGCGTGTTGGTGTATTTCATCGTATTGTTCTCTACATACCCCTCGTCCGTAGTTCCCGACACGCATTTCTCCGCCAACACTCCCGCCGTGCCATACAGACTGATCCATCGCGACGACGCCACCTTATAGCTTACGTTCACGGGTATGCCGACGTAATGCAGACGTTGTTCTCCAATGTATTTGCTCTCCCTTGAGGCGTCCTTGATGTCCGACGAGAGGCGCGTATAGGTCAGTCCGCTGCTGATGCTCAGCCGGTCAGTCAGAGCGTAAGCCACGCTCAGCCCTATGCGTATGGGCAGATGATGATCGTATTCCGTCTTCTGTTCCACGTCACGGTTGACTGTGTTCATGTCCAGCATAGGCGAGTCCTTTGCGTCCATAACTCCCGGACTCGCAAGTACCAGATAGTCGCCGTAAGCGGTAGTGATGCCCGATGCTCCAAGACCGCCCATTGCTCCGGTGCTGACAGTCCATCGCGACGACGCGTCAGCCGAACCTCTCCGTTCCGTCAAGTCATTATAAGCCAAGAGAGCGTCGTTCTGACTCTTGGGAAGCACGCGGCTGTCCTCACGCTTCTCCGGCTTCACCTCAGCCTGTTCATTCTCCTTGCCGTTCTCCTCCTTCTTGCTGTTCTCCTCCTTGCTGCTAATCTCCTTAACGTCTGTCTCCGTAAAGGCTTTAGCCAATGTCGGCTGCTCTATAGAGGCTTTAGCCAATACCGGCTGCTCCGACAATAAATCGTCCGCAGAGTGCGTGGCTTGCTCAGCGCAGATGCCCGTTGGCTCGTTGCCGATGGGCTTCTGGCTGGAAGCAAGCATATTTGGATGCTTGGTTGTGTTTGTCGGTATATTAATATTGTCCTTCGCACTATTGCCGAGGAAGCTATATCCTATGACGAGCGCCACGCTTGCTGCTGCAGCCACACCAGCCACGCGCCACATTCTGAACGCAGCTTTACGTTGAGGCTTGTGCGTCAGCATACCACCATCATTCAGCTTCGGCAGTTCCCGGCTGATACCTTCCCAAAGTCCCTCGGGCGCGTCCTTCTCGTAGCTGCCCAAGCGGTCGTGTATGTCTTTTTGCCAATTGGTTTTCATTGTTATTATACTGAATTGATGGTTCTATACTGTTTTATCTTTCTCGCCAACATCGCCTTCGCCTTAAACAGTTGCGACGCCGAAGTGTTCTCCTTGATGCCGAGCAGCGCGGCTATCTCCTTATGGCTCTTGCCGTCTATGACGTAAAGATTGAACACCGTGCGATAGCCTTCCGGCAGTTCCCTCACAAAACCGAACAATACGTCCGTCGGAATGTCTCCCGTATCAAGGTCGGAGTCAGGTACGTCAAGCAGCCGTTCGTCCATTTCAACGAAATTGAGTCGGCTGTCGGTGCGTATGAACTTAAGAGTTTCGTTAAGCGTAATCCTCGCCATCCATCCCCTCAACGATCCCGTGCCGCGATATTCAAAGTCGCCGATCAGCGTGAATATCTTAATGAACGCTTCCTGCAGCACGTCCTTTATGTCCTCGTCATTGGTAAGATAACGCGAGCATAGGGCAGACAGATAGCGCACGTGCAGCCTATAGAGCGACTCCGCAGCTGACGTGTCGCCCTTCTGCACTTTCCGCAGCAGGCGCTCCTCGCTATGTGTCTTGTTAAGGGTTATTCCGAACATTCTGATATTGGGTTGACATCCATAAAAACCACAAAGGTGGCAAATCTTGCCTGTGAAGCAAGAGAAAATAATAACGTCTGCAAAAATAGCGAATTATGAAGAAATATACAAGTAAAGGGAAAGGAAGTGGCGGTGCGTTGTGCCGCGTTGCAGCGAATTTTGAATCAGGAATTTATCGGATAGATTGATTTTAGGCAGGGCTTTGACAAAAACCTTTATCCACATACCGCTTATGGGCGCAAATCCTATCGGATTTAAATAAAAGGCTTTACATTAGGTCTTACGAGAACCATGTTCTCGACAACCTAACGTAAAGCCTTTTATTTGTGCACAGCACGCGCCCATAATCGGAAAAACATATAAAAACACAAGGTTACACAGTAGCGGAGGTCTCACCTCAATTTATTTAGTTATTACATCCTCATGTAACCTTGTGTTTTTCTTTGTTTTTTCCGTTTGTGCTTTTCGAGAGAGGCGAAAGCCTCTCATTCATTTATGGCATATATGGGCGTGAGAACTCGTTCTCATAAGACCATATAGGACATAAAGGAATTGCCGAAGGCTCGAAAAGCATAAGCGGACTGTGGAGTAAGGTTTTTGTCAAAGCCCTGCCTACCGCAGCAAACTCACCGCTAAACTGCAATTTACCTTCTGCGTGGCACCATCGGTCCGTGTCCGTTGTTCTTCATCACCAGCTCCTCAACAAGATGCTTTGTCAAGTCGCCCAAGGGGAGTTCTACGGTCACTTTATTGGAAATCTTGAATGCTGGCGAAATGATGGGAACGGTCTCCATCTTGCGCTCGAACGGATTGTAGCGGCGCTCAACACCGAGATTCATGTAGAAACGGCGGTTGCCGACGGTCATATATCCTCCGTAACTTGTGGTAGGCACATACGGGAATGCAGCCATGCAGATAAACGGGTTGGAGTTGTAGTAAGTGCCGAAGACGGTCAGAGAAAGGTTCGGGCTGAAGCTGTAGGCTATCTGTCCCGACACACCGTATTGCGATGTGACGCGACCGTAATAGAGGTAGCGGTTGGCAGAGAGCATACCCTGCACGGTCAGAGCGCCAAGACTGTACTGCACGCCGCCACTCACCGACCGCACATCCATCAGTCCGATGTAGCTGCGATAGTTTCCTACGGCAGTAAGACTCAGATTCTTCGACACTTCCATCGACGTAGCCTCCGTATGGCTCGCATCATAACCGTAGGCAAGCGGCTGCTCTACAGCGAACGACATAGGCATAGGCGAAAGCATGACTGGCGTGGCAAGAACATCGGAAGACGCCATCGCCTTCATCATCAGAATGTCCGAATAGGAAGGCGTTATGGGCTGTGTTAGCCCCGACACTTCCTGCGCCGCAGCCCCCATCGTCGTTGCCGACAAGAACATCAAAAAAGCCATCAGTTTCTTCATATCTCACTACGTTTTGTTGTCAGTCACAAAGATACAAAGAATTATTTGCTAAATCACAAAGAGTTTTGCTGATAATATGTTATTTTTGCAAATAAATATAATACACCTAAAACCAACTATATATGAAAACCAGAGGACGCAATATCTGCGATACGCTTAAGGCTATCCGCAAGGAAATAGCGGATGCCAACGGAATTGAATATTCACCCGAGGAATGTCACTTTAAGGGCGAATGCAGGGGAACTTGCCCGAAATGCGAGCAGGAGGTGAAAGACCTGGAGTATGAGTTGAGACTCCGACAGATGGCAGGAACGGCTATCAAGGTGGCAGGCGTCGCTGCTGGAATAGTTGCCATGACTGCATGCTCGAACAGCAAGATACAAAGAACGGTTTCGGATAATGCCAATCCAAGAGTGGAGAAACCAGCAAAAGAGGAAAGCCCCAGACTGTTAGGGATTGCTCCATACCGTCAGCCGGAAGAAACAAGCAGCAAGATATTCGGTGCTGCCGAGGAGATGCCTTCATTCCCGGGTGGCGAGAAAGCATTGATGCAATACATCAAGGACAACACCTATTATCCGAAAGAGATGTGTGAAGGAGCAGCTCAGGGCAGAGTGATGGTTGGCTTCGTTATCAATGAGGACGGAAGCATTAGTGATGTAAAGGTATTGAGAAGCCTTACGCCTGAATTTGACGAGGTGGCTGTTAAGATTGTGAAAGGTATGCCGAAATGGAATCCCGGTAAACAGAACGGCAAAGCGGTGAAGACAAAATACACAGTACCCGTATCTTTCCGAACAGAATAAAATGATAACAGTTCCACTTATCTGCATCGACCGCCACCGCCTTACGATAGACGGTGAGGGGGTCACCACGCTCGTGGCGTTCCACGGGTGTCCTCTACATTGCAAGTACTGCCTCAATCCGCAATGCCTTGAAGCCGAAGACGTATGGAAGGAAACGGACGCGGAACTCCTGATGAAGGACGTGGAGATGGACAATCTCTACTTCCTCGCTACGGGAGGCGGCATCTGCTTCGGTGGTGGCGAACCGCTCTTGCGAAGCTCCTTCATCAAGGAGTTTTGCGGGCAATGCCCGGAAGGATGGCAGTTTACGATGGAGACAAGTCTGAACGTGCCTCGCCGCCACTTGGAGGAAGTGGCTCCCGTCATCCATTCCTTCATCATCGACATAAAGGACATGAACCCCGCCATCTATCAAGCCTACACGGGCAAGAGCAACCAGCAAGTCATAGACAACATCGTATGGCTCTCCACCCACGCCAAGCATAAAGACAAAATCATCATCCGCCTGCCGCTCATTCCTCAATTCAATACGCCGGAAGACAGGGAGCGCAGCAAGCAAGCATTAAAGCAAATGGGATTTGAGCGGTTTGACGAATTCGAGTATATTTGCAGACATTAGATGCAATTAGTGCATCAATGATGCACCAATTTGTGTCACAAAACTAAGACAATTAAGGGAGCAGGAAGGCTGAGGTCAGTCGTTCATCTCGCGGTCGAGCCGGTTGCGCCACAGATACTTGCGCGTTTCGTGTACGATGACGCCGTTCAGACCTATCAAGGACAGAAGATTAGGGATGGCCATGAGCGCATTCATGCAATCGGCAATGTTCCATACAATAGTGAGATTGGCGACGCTGCCGACGAAAACGGCAAAGATGTAGAGCATGCGGTAAGCGTGAGTCCAGCGCTTACCCTTGAGATATTCCATCGCACGCTCACCATAATAGCCCCAACCGAGAATGGTGCTGAAAGCGAATGTGAGCAATCCGAAACTCAATATGAACGAACCGATGACAGGAATCTTCGAGAAAGCCATCTTCGTAAGCTCCGCACCATTGCTATAGTCGATGTCAGGATAGGCAATGATGCTGCTTACGATTACGAGTCCGGTGAGCGCACATATCACCACCGTGTCCCAGAAAGTGCCTGTGGAAGAAACCAAAGCCTGGCGTACCGGATTCTTGGTACGGGCAGCAGCAGCGACAATAGGAGCCGAACCAAGTCCAGACTCGTTGCTGAACAGACCGCGGGCAATGCCGTAACGGGCAGCCATGATGACTGAGGCACCTGCAAAACCGCCACCTGCGGCTTGGGGCGAGAATGCCGAACAAACTATCAGCCTGAGCGCAGGCATCACATAACCGGCATTCACACACAATATAAATATACATCCCAGCACATAAAGCAATGCCATAAGCGGCACCAGCATACTACAGACCTTCGAGACGCTTCGTACGCCACCGATGATAACAGCCGCCGAAAGAAGCATCAGAACGCCGCCACTCACCTCAGTACTGATGCCGTACGAGGCGTGCATTATCGTGGAAATGGCATTGGCCTGCACCGTACAGCCGATGCCGAAAGCAGCAATGGCTGTAAACACAGCAAACAACATTCCCATCTTACGCCATCCCAAGCCACGTTCCAGAGTATACATCGGACCACCAAGCATGCGTCCACTTTCAGACTTCACACGGTATTTTATAGCAAGCAACGCCTCGGAATACTTCGTCGAAATGCCGAACACGCCGGTAAGCCAGCACCAGAACACCGCTCCCGGACCGCCTAACGCCACCGCTGTGGCAACGCCAATGATGTTTCCGGTGCCGATGGTGGCGGCAAGGGCTGTGGCAAGGGCCCCAAACTGCGACACGTCACCCTTCTGCGACTTGTCGCGCTGGACGGAAATACGGATGGCTGTGAACAGCTTACGTTGCGGGAAACGCAAGCGGACGGTAAGAAAAACGTGCGTACCAAGTAGCAGTACAATCATGGGCCAGCCCCAAAGAAACGAGCTTAGCGTGGCGAAAAAATCGTTGACGTTATCCATATCTAATGTGTATTCATTGTTATCCCGACGGCTTTCAATATGCTTCGGTTTGCCATGAAGCCATTGCAAAATGCTTTATAAAACGATGCAAAGGTAATAAAATATTTTTAATGATGGTTCACACGTCACAATATTTGCATTGGCAGACACAAACACATTCCATACCCCCAAACTCAAACAGTTTGTTTACGCATTGTTTACGCAGAAATTAGGAAGTGAGCAGAACTTCTAACAATTCATTGGCAAGTTTGTTGTCTACCACTTTTATCACATTGTCCTCTTCTGTTGCATAGCCAAGAGTATTTACAGCGCCATACCATACGATGTCTTTGTCTATGATTTGTCGAATGGTTGGGTAAAGACTTTGCTTTGGATATTTATTCCATCTATTATTTATACTATAGCGTCTGTCGTTTATCTTATTTGCCATCTTTAAGCTACAATAAATCAGCTTATAATTTATATCTTATTAACTATTATTCATGCAGTCATTTTCCGTAATGGATTATCTTAATATAGAAAGCGCAAATTCATTTGTACTAAACATGGATATAGAAGAACTGATAGAACGAATAAAAGAAGGAGACAATGTAGCTCTGGAAACATTATATGAAACATACGCTCCGATGATGAGAAATGTATGTGTCAACATAACCAATGAGGACGAGGACATAGTGAATGACCTCGTCCAAATGGCGTTTATTCGTGCTTATTATTCTCTCTTCCAACTCCGAGATACTTCAAAGTTTGGAGAATGGGTGGCTACAATTACTAAGAATGTTGCTTTGAAACATCTGGCACAGAAACGAAAGATGCCATTTGTTCCCTTTTCAAGTACGATGGAAGAAGAATTGGAGATAGGTTGTATCTTATCCTCCGATTCGCTATTGGCAGAAAAGGAAATACATGAGTTGATAGACCAATTGCCTAAAGGATATGGGCGAGTGTTTAGAATGTCTGTTATAGAAGGTTATTCGCATCAAGAAATAGCCGAAAAATTGGGCATTGAGCCGCATAGTTCTTCTTCTCAATTGTCAAGGGCAAAGGCTTTGTTGCGTAAGATGATTAACAGAAGGGGGATGGGGATTGTTATATTTGTATTGGTATGCACTCCTCTTGGCATATATTTGCTCAAAGACAGAGGTAAGGAGGAAATACAAAAAAACAATATAGCCAGTGAAAAGAAAAATATAATTAGGCAAGTAGAAAACAAAGCCCCTAATAATGCAGCGAATGTGGCTTCTGCTAATTCAGTTGCAGTAATACGCTGTAATCAATACGGTGTATCATCCATTATTCCTGAGGAAATTCCATCAAATGATAGTATATATACTCCAAAGGATTCCATACAATATAAGTTGGTGGCTGTAGAAAATAATGATAGCATTCTGCCAGATACATGCAAACAACCTTGCATAGAGACAGAGCATTACCTTGCAGACAATGAGCAAACGAGCAAAAAGCATCAATGGCAGTTGCTTGCAGCGGGTTCTCTTGGCTCAGCTTTGGCTCAGAATGCTTACAAGCTGTTTGTGGGTAATAATAGTAATGATATTGACGGACCTCAACCTTCAGGCCCTGGAACATTCTCAACTTGGGAGGGTTATTATCATTATCTGCAACAGAATGCGCATGATGATATGTCGAAGAAAGATAAAGCTCTGATGGATATTGCCCAAAATAATAAGGGGAAAATCGAGGAACATGAACACCACGACAAGCCAGTTACCTTCGGTCTCTCGGTAACAAAATCATTGGGGAATAATTGGAACTTGGAAACAGGCTTGCAGTATTCTCTGTTAAAGTCCGACTTCACGTTAGGCGAAGGTGCATATTACATCAATCGTAACCAAAAGGTGCATTATTTGGGAATACCTTTGCAAGTGTCGTATAAATGGCTTGATGTCAAGAACTGGTCAGTTTATTCTTCGCTTGGCGGTGCTTTGCATATACCTATATACGGTAAAACCAGCGAAAGGTATATTGTTGGAAATACTACGCCATATATGAATAATTGGCATTTCACACCTTCACTGCAATGGAGCATTGGCACAAGCATTGGAGTGCAATATAAGTTTGCTCCTAAGTGGGGCGTCTACATTGAACCTTCGTTCAACTGGTATGTGCCGAACAGCAGCTCTATCCTTACTATTTGGACTGAACATCCGTTCTCTTTCACAATACCTTTCGGCGTTAGGTTTACATGGTAATACTCTCGTCATGCAGTCTTTTGAACTTTTGTTGCCTCTTATTGATAGAAGCACAAAAGTTTCTGAAAACGATATGCGAGTGCTATCTTCATTGGAACACCTAACTTACACCTACTCTTTGATAGAGTTGATAGAGAATATACGAACATTAATATAAAATGGAAGAATTATGAAAACAACATTATTCGGATGTGTCTTATCAGCACTCATGTTGGCCTCTTGCTCGTCTGAACAAAATGTAACAGAGCCTGTGAGACTGAGCGACATCGTTAATACCGGGTGTACAAGGTCTTTCTCTGCAAAAGAGAGTCGACCTGAGTATTACAGAAGTGAAATGGAAAAGAAGCCCCAAGTGTCTATCTCCGTTGATAAGAATGGGGTGGCGACCTTCAAGTTCACAGACCTTGAAGCTAATTGCATTGTGAATGAATTCCGTCCGTCTGTAAAAGCTAATGACGGAGAAATCGCCATAGTGTTGATACCGTATACTCCAGACCCGACAATGGAAGCCGATTGTTATTGTAGATACGATGTAAGTTTCAAACTCAGCAATATGGCATCAGGCAAATACTGCATGAAAATTTATGAGTCGGATTATTATGGCAAATACGATACCGCACATCCATCTTATGAAGGCTTAGTTTTATTTGCGCCAAACAAGACTTTTGAATTTGACCTTTAACGATTAAAGTCCCATCCGCATATATACTATATGTCGATGGGACTTGTTGTTTTGATTGTACGGTTGCTGAGTATCACAGAGAATCATTGCGTAAACATCCCCAAACTCAAACAGTTTGTTTACGCATTGTTTACGCAGAAATCAAAAACAGCGGCCTACGCCGAAGCGTAAGTCGCTGTAATAGAAGCGTGGACCAGCCTGGGCTTGAACCAGGGACCTCCAGATTATGAGACCAATAGAATGATAGTCCGCGATATTCCGTTATTATAAACTCTCATTGATTATCAACGTGTTATCTCTATTTGATGTTTTGTGGCATGCCATTGAATATCCATGACTCAAACAGTTTGTTTACGCATTGTT
>ERZ1027181.208-NODE-208-length-29845-cov-19.310003_pt1 | contig 29845 bp, 29 predicted proteins | sample MGYA00519247_ERZ1027181 | MGnify/ENA primary metagenome ERZ1027181 (study PRJEB26926, sample SAMN06164415) | human gut metagenome | biome: ENVO:00009003; feature: ENVO:2100002; material: ENVO:00002003 | host: Homo sapiens | place: USA | collected 2012 ...
TAGGCACTTGTAAAAGTGCCTATACAAAGGGCTATGCCCTAAATTGAGTACTAACGCTTTGAGCCTGTAAATCAGCAGAATCAGATCAATCCGTATTCAAAGACAATCAATTCATAATTGACCAATTCATAATCGCAAGCGTTAGCCGAGAATAACTCAACATTCTTGCTCTGGCAAGCGGCAAAGCCGATTACAAAGCTCAATATTTAACATTCAAAATTCTAAAATATGCGAGATTTTAAAGACATTAAAGTAGCAGTAGCTGGTACTGGCTACGTAGGACTGAGTATTGCGACACTTCTGTCGCAACATCATCATGTAACAGCAGTAGATGTAATCCCCGAAAAGGTGGAAAAACTTAACAATAAGATTTCACCAATACAGGACGATTACATCGAGAAGTATTTGGCTGAAAAGCCATTGAACCTTGTAGCCACACTCGATGGCAAGTCTGCATACGCAGATGCCGACTTCGTAGTTATCGCCGCTCCTACCAACTACGACCCAGTTAAGAACTATTTTGACACAACCCATGTAGAGGAAGTTATCGACCTTGTATTGGAAGTAAACCCAGATGTCATAATGGTCATCAAATCAACCATCCCTGTTGGCTATACCCGCAACCTCTATTTGAAATACGCCCAGAAAGGTGTCAAGAAGTTCAACCTCCTCTTCTCTCCAGAGTTCCTTCGTGAGAGCAAAGCCTTATATGATAATCTCTACCCAAGTCGCATCATCGTTGGCTATCCCAAGATTATCAACAAGCCAGAGTTTGAGGCCGAGAACAAGGCTATCGAATCAGTAACAGATGTTGATATGTTGAAAGAAGCTGCTCACACTTTTGCTGCTCTTTTGCAGGAAGGAGCTATTAAGGAAGACATTCCGACATTGTATGTCGGAATGAAGGAAGCCGAGGCCGTGAAATTGTTTGCTAACACTTACCTTGCTCTCCGTGTAAGCTACTTCAACGAACTCGATACTTACGCAGAAGTAAAAGGCTTGGACAGCAAGGCTATCATCGAAGGCGTAGGTCTCGACCCACGTATCGGTACCCATTATAACAATCCTTCATTCGGTTACGGTGGCTACTGCTTGCCGAAAGATACCAAGCAGCTCCTCGCAAACTACCAGGACGTACCACAAAACATGATGTCTGCTATTGTAGAGTCAAACCGCACACGCAAGGACTACATTGCAGATGCAGTATTGCGCAAAGCTGGTTGGTACGATTATTCAAGCAATAACCAATATGGTGCAGAACAAGGCACTTGTGTCATCGGAGTTTACCGCTTAACTATGAAGTCGAACTCAGATAACTTCCGCCAGTCAGCCATCCAGAGCATCATGAAACGTATCAAGGCAAAGGGAGCCGAGGTAATCATCTACGAGCCAACATTGGAAGACGGCACAACATTCTTCGGCAGCAAGGTCGTTAATAATCTTGATGAATTCAAAGCACAGAGCAAAGCAATCATCGCCAACCGCTTTGATGATTGCTTGAAGGACGTTGAAGACAAGGTCTATACTCGCGACATATTCCGTAGAGACTAAAATCTTTTGAAAGAATGAACTACGTCTGCAATGTTACCATTTAATTTTGCAGCTGAAATAAAATGGTTATATGATGACCAGCAATTATAAGAATAAATCAGAACTCTATTTGGATGCAGCTGACACCCTAATATCAAACCAAAGAGGTCAATATGCCGTTGTTCCACACAGTGCATATTACAGCTGCCTTCTATATATGGAGCATGTCTGTTATGTTGTCAATGGAAAAACAGAGAAAGAAATTCGCCCTATCATTAATAAAAAACAAATAGACTTACATGTAGGTTTGAGCAACTATATTAAGAAAGAATTAGGTAAATCAACAAAACCTAACTCAGATAGAGACATAAATGATTTCTCGAAGAAATATACTGATTTGAAGAAGTTACGTGTAAAGGCAGATTACAAGAACGAAAGTATTTCTTGGAATGATAGCCAAAAGGCTTTTCAATTGGCGAATGACATATTGGACATTTTAAAAAGAAATTGATTATGGCAGTTTTAGATTATTTGAAAAAGCAACTGACGACTTTCGTTGGTTCTTTCAAAAATGCAAAAGTAAGCTACGAATACGATGAGTTGGCAGAAATTCATACTGTTGAGATTTTGCCACAATCAGTATTTGATAGTGACGAGTTTGCCAAATGGGAAAGCGACTTCTTTGTAAAGGCATACAGTGAAATCCCAGGTGAGGATGTTGGTTTCATATCAGAGGATGCTTACGTTGGGATAGAGCACGTTGATTGGACTATTCAGGGAGAAGAGTATGCTGCCAATTGTATGTTGGAAGAGAAGATTGCAGAAAATACTTCTGATGAGAAGGTTGAAATACCATCAATCACTCCTATGGATTTCCAAATATCAAATATAGTTAGTTGTGAGTCTATGGATTCATTTCATTTTGAAACATTTGATTTACTTCAAACTAATGAGTTGTATAATGAATCCATGGTTCTAAATAATGACACAACATCAATGTCTTTTGATGACAATATATTGCAAGCAGCTTAATTAAAATGGAAAATATAAATAATTCAAAATCGGGTTTTAAAGTAGATAGTATTCTGCTTACAGAGTCTCAGTTTAATAGACGAGGAAATATCAATTTCAAAGACTCAGAACAACAAGTTACTTTTGAGACAGGTGTTGGCTCAAAAGATAATATTGTGAATGTTAAACTTAAGACAACGGTTGTCAATACGTATCAAGGCGAAGAGCAATATAAGATAGAGGTGACAATGGTTGGTGTTTTTAGTAGAAATGGAGAGTCTGAGATAAAAGACAATGAGGAGTTTGGCAGAGTTAATGGCGCAGCTATCATCTTCCCATTTGTTCGTGAACACATTGCTAACATCGCCTTAAAGGGTGGCTTGGGAAGTGTCATACTACCTCCAGTAAACTTCACAAAAGTCAACAAAGACAATAAAAACGCCAAATAGGATTTTCTATGGCTCAAGGAAAAAATGCTTACATACGCTATAAAGTCTTAGACCGTTGCTTTCGAGATAGCAGAAAACGCTATTATATGGAAGATTTGGTAGAAGCGTGCAATGAGGCACTATACAATTATGATGGTTCGTCTGTTTCTGACCGAACCATTCGTGAGGACATTCATTTTATGCAGCGTCAAGCAGGCGGTGGCATACCTTTGGAGAAGAAATATGAAGGACATAAAGCCTATTATAGTTATTCTGATAGAAATTTTTCCATTCAGAATCTTCCAATGAGCCAGAGTGAAGCGGAGATGCTGTCCGATACCATTCAGATGCTTTCCCGATTTAAAGGACTTCCAAATCAAGAATGGCTGAATGCCACATTGGTGCAGATGAAATCTACATTTAATATAGGTCAAGCTAAAGCATCCTACGTGAGTTTCTCACAAAACGAGGATTTGAAGGGATTGAAATACTTCACTCCTCTTTATGAAGCGATAGCATCCCAACATGTGGTATCTTTAGAGTATCATCAGTTTGGTCGTCCATCTTATAACAGAATCATCCATCCCTATCAATTGCGCCAATATAATAATAGATGGTTTTTGGTAGGTTGGGAGCCTGCAGTAGCAGCCAAGATACCGCTCGTTGTCATACCGTTGGATAGAATTGACGATTATAGAATATTGGATAAAGAGCATTTCGTATCTTATCAAGAAGATATTGATGAATGTTTTAAGGATATTGTAGGTGTTTCGCTAAGGTTCAATGAACCATGCCAGCACATCGTCTTCAAGGCCTATCATCCTATATCTTCTTATATAGAGACAAAGCCTATTCATCATTCGCAGTGGGTAGTTGAACGACACGAAGAATATAATATCTTCTCTTTAGACTTGATTCCGAATTATGAGTTCGAGACAATAATGCTGTCTTATGTTGACAATTGTGAGGTACTTGAACCGCAAGATTTGAAGGAAAGTCTTGTAAAGCGAGCTAAAAATATCATAAAATTCAATGTTACTCAATAAGTAGTTGTAACAATGAAGCAAGTCTGCAATGTTAAGCACTACTTTTGCATTAGTATTAATAATTAAAGAAAGGAATAAAAATGACAAAAGAAGAAATTATTACAGACATTATGTCTTATTTTGGCTTTACAGTATTTTCGGGTTATTCAAATTATTATGTGGGAATAACTAATGACATTAATCGTCGTTTGTTTGATGAACATAATGTTTCTGAGCAAAAGGATTATTGGATTTATAGAACAGCAGACAGTAAGTCAATAGCCCAAGAAGTTGAGGAATATTTCCTTAACTTAGGTATGCAAGGAGATACTGGTGGTGGAACGGATGATACATGTATTGTTTATTGTTATAGAATTACTAGTTCTACTATTGAGTAAGGTTATGATTTTTGTAACAAAAATACCACTCTTCGTACTCAACGGCTACTCAGCGAGGGATAGTGGATATAGAGCGGCCACAAACATCAATTATTTATGGAATACGAAAAACCTTCATTCCTAGCGCAGAGTGCAATTATGATGGCTGATTGTCAGAGAAAGCCATGTGGAAGGCCTTCTTGTGTAAGAAAACCTTCTGGCACGCATTAATTGATTGCTTTGTGTAAAACTGAGCGATAGTTATAATACTATCGCTCACAATTTGATTGCTATGATAGTCCAAAAATTGCCATATATTTTGTTCCGTTCTTATTCTTCTTATGGTTATCTTACAGATAATCGTAATTTTGGATATGATACCGCTTCACATAGTTGCAAGAAAGTAGGAGAATTACTATTGTCTAATACTGGTAAAGTTTTCTATGCTAACCTTAAGGATATTCCTGAAAAGCTAGATGATGTTATTCTTCGTTTAAGCAGGTTGTATTCTGATGTTCCTGTTACCGTGATAAGTAGAGATGCCTTGGAGTTTTACAAAGAATTGCATTCGAAAGGTTTTATCTTTATGGGGGCAGAACATGATTTTACAGATTTCGTATCGCATTATTTTTCATATGATAATAGACAAGCTTTTGAGTTGAATATTCCTCAGTTACAAGCTAGTCAAACAATATACGAAGAGACATTTGGAACAATATATAGCTTGTCTCGTGTTCATGTTGATATTTCGAGTCGCTGTAATGAGAGATGTGTTCATTGCTATATACCAGAAAAGAATAAATGTACTATAATGCCAGAGAAAGTATTTGATAGAATTCTCTCTCAATGTCGTAGTATGAATGTTCTTAATATAACGATTAGTGGTGGTGAGCCATTATTAAACCCGAATTTGAAACGTTTTTTATTAGAGTGCAGTAGATATAACTTCTCTGTTAATTTGCTTTCAAATTTAACATTGTTATCAGAAGAATTGATAGATCTATTAGCAGCAAACCCGTTGATAAGCATTCAAACATCGTTGTATTCTATGGATGAGAGTGTTCATGATTCCATAACACGAAAGAAAGGTAGTTTTGAACAAACACTTCATGCAATAGAACAACTTCATGCAAGGAATATACCTATTCAAATAAATTGTCCGGTTATGAAGCAGAACAAAAGTAATTATAAAGGTGTATTAGAATTTGCTAAATCATTGAATATCGAGGCTGATTATGATTACTCTCTTTATGGTAGTTATGATTTAACTTCTAGTAATTTATCATGTAGATTGTCTGATGATGAGATTGAAAATATAGAAAAAACAAAGGCTTTGAATATTTCCGAATTAGAGTCTATAAAGAATAAGCAAACAGATTCTTCAACTCCAATATGTCCTGTATGTAAGAGCTCTTTGTGTGTCTCGAACAATGGTGATGTTTATCCTTGTGAAGGATGGCAGAATCTCAAGTTAGGAAATATTGAAAAACAAAGTTTGTTTGATTATGAATGCAAATGAAGACTTAAAAGGAAATTACAGTAATGTTAATCCTTTCATATGTGAAGTTGCCAAAATTAAAGAACGCAATTATAGAAAAGCTAGTATCTTATGACTAGTAAGCACTCAAATTAGGAATTTCCATTGAGCATTCTGCTCACGTAATAAAGTACCTTATAACATATTCTACAATTTTTTGATGGTACATCTTCATCTTTGCTTTTCTAAAGGACGGCAACCTTCCTATTGATAACAATTTGGCAGAACGTGCGATTCGTCCTTTGACTACCCAACGCAATTCAATGCTACACTTTGGCAGTGACGAAGGGGCAGAGATGGCAGCTACTTATCATAGCATCATCAGTACAGTGAAGATGCAAGGACGGTCTGCATGGGAATACCTTGGTAAGTTTTTTACTAAAAGTCTGATTAAGCGAGTAGAATCAAGCTTGCTTGAATTCTTGAGCGTGAAGACTTTATCTAATATATTTAACGGTTGCAGGGATTTTTTCAGCCTGCAACCTGACAAATTTTCGTGCCAACGAGTGCAGAGTCAAACTTGTTTGAGCTATGCCGAGTGCAGCCGAAAATCACTTGTGTGTAAAATGTATGAAATAGTTAATAAACAAGTAAAATTTTTAACATCTCAATATGTAGGCACTTGTAAAAGTGCCTATACAAAGGGCTATGCCCTAAATTGAGTACTAACAATTAATAAAATGATTAGACCACTTTAACGAGTGGTTGTAAAGTTTACAGTACAACAAGAATCAATAAAAATAAACAATATATAATTATGGCATTTGCAAAAGGAATGACAAATAGAGAGTGGATAATTCATGAACAGGCGAGATGTCTCCATTATCTTCTCTCTTCAGTTATTAAAACCGTTAACGATATGAGAGCTTCATTTGAAGTTAATATCTCTAAACTGGCAGAAGAAGAATCAGATGGAGATCCTCTGATTAAACATGAAAGAGAACAGTATTATCTCAATCTTTTCAATTGTTCTATACCTGACGATATGGAGCGAAATTTTCTTCAGTCAATGGTGATTCTGATATACTCATATATAGAATCTATCCTTAAGGACATAGCTCAGGACAAAAGTCAGGATAAGTCACTAAGCAAAATAGAGTCATATTATAATCATATTCAAAAGGAGAAAAAGAAAGAGCTCGGTCCGATATCTATCTATTTTTCAAATTGGAAACGGTTTCATAATATGAGAAATGATATATCCCACGATGGATATACTTCTGAGAAAATCTCAGAACAAGATCTTGAATGTACTATAGAACAAGCAAGACTATTCTTAAAGGCAGTAGAGAATGCATAAAACATCTTTATAAAACACAAATTATTAATGTCAAATCAAACATCAGGTAATAATAAGCGGATAGCTAAGAATACATCGCTTCTTTACTTTCGTATGCTCTTTATGATGGTGGTGTCGTTGTATAGGAGCCGTGTGATATTGAATGCGTTGGGAGTGGATGACTTTGGAATACATTTCTATCAACCGTAAACACATTTTAAAGTTCGTTGCTTTATGCAGCTTAATGCAATACATATAAAACAATTAAAACGTAAAACATACATTTAATGTCAAATCAAACAACAGATAATAATAAACGAATAGCAAAGAATACATTAGTCTTATACATTAGAATGTTGATTACATTGGCTGTTGGTTTGTATACAAGCCGTGTTGTCTTAAATACATTAGGGGTAGAGGATTATGGAGTATATAATATAGTTGGTGGTGTTGTTGCTATGTTCGGCTTCCTTAATTCTACAATGTCAGGGGCTACGCAAAGATTTCTAACAACGGCCTTAGGTGAGGGCAGCAAAAAACAAATGTCACTCGTTTTCTGTTCATCAATACAAATACATGCAATAATATCTATTCTTATTTTTGTATTGAGTGAAACTATAGGAATGTGGTTTCTCGTCTATAAGCTGAATATACCACTTGACAGATATGATGCTGCAATTTGGGTACTGCAATGTTCTATTTTGTCCAGTATTGTTATGGTAATGAGCGTACCGTATAATGCGGCAATTATCGCACATGAAAAAATGGATGCATTTGCATATATCAGTATATTGGAGGTTGTATTAAAATTACTTATAGTCTTTCTGTTGATGTTTGTTGATTTTGATAAGCTTAAATTATATGCAATATTAATGTTGAGTACTCAAATTGTAGTGAGATTAGTATATTCTGCTTATTGTAAACGACATTTCCCAGAAACAAGATATAAACATGTAATATATAAGCCTATTTTAAAGAAAATGTCTTCTTTTGCTGGTTGGGATTTATATGGTAATTTATGTGTAGTAGGAAAAACTCAAGGACTTAATTTCTTATTGAATATATTCTTTGGTACAGTTCTGAATGCTGCTGCTGGTATAGCTGGTCAAGTTACAGGAATAATAATGCAGTTTGCAAATAATGTAATAATGGCGGTCCGTCCTCAAATTATGATAAGTTATGCTCAAAAGCAATATGTAAGGATGAATTATCTTATAAACAGAAGCTCTATTTTTATATATCTTCTGATATTGATGTTGTCATCTCCGCTGTTTGTTGACTGTTATTTTGTATTGAAATTATGGCTTAAAATAGTACCGGATTATGCGGTTTCTTTATGTAGGATCTCTCTCTTGTCTGGCTTGCTTTCTATTATCAATTCAACAGTATCTGCAGGTATTCATGCTACCGGAAATATAAAGAAGATATCTTTTATTTCTGGCACATGTTATCTTTTAGTAATACCTTTTGTTTATATTGCATTTAAATTAGGTGTAGCTCCTTATTGGGGATATGGAATATCAACAATAGTTATGTATATTATACTTATTTTAAATGGAGTGATTTTGCATTCGATGTTAAGAGAATTTTATTTAGCAAAGTATCTAAAAATGATACTCCAATTGACTTTTATAACTATGTTATATTTGGCAATATTGTTCTTTTCTTCTGAATGTATAGAAATGTCATTTCTACGGTTAGTAGTTCTGTGTATGGAATCTGTCTTTATTGCTATAATATTCCTTCTGCTTATACTGTCTAAAGAAGAAAAGATTAAAATGAAAAAAATGATCAGTAACAAATTATCTAAATTTAAGCAATGAACATAGTATTAATAACACAAATAACACCAACAGAAGACAATTTCAATGGTCCTTCTGCCTTAATGTATCATTTGCTGTTGCATAGAGCTAGTGATATATCTGTTTGTATTTTTACTACAAATTCTAATCAGGTAACTGACCGAGAAATTGATAGTATAGCAAGAAAGATGAATGCAAAAATAGAAGTCTTCTCAACTAAAAAGAAATCAAGGTTATTTGCCAAGCAAAAAGTTGCACATATTTTTGCTAAGTTAAAAGGTGAAATAAAAATTCCAGTAAGATATACGGAAAAATTACCAGTTTGGGTTCTTGATAAGATTCAATCAATAAAACCAGATCTTATATGGTTGTACCCGCATAATTGTTTGGGATTTATTCAACAACTTGATGGTTATAAGATGGTGGTCACCGGTCCTGATTGTGCTTCATTACACCTCTCAAGGGCATTAAGAGATTCTTTTGTTTTTCGAAATAATGCGGATGTAAGCTTATCTTGGAATGAATTGATTTTGAATTATGAAAGAGAATTAGCAAAAAAACAAGTTTTAATACATCTCGTGGGACAGACCGATGTTGATTATTTTAGATGCTTAAGTGGTAATGACAATGCGGTGTTTTTCCCTCATCCTCATTATAATTTGGCGAATAAGGTGATAGACTTACAAAATAGGTCAAAAATAAAAGTCGTACTTTCTGGTAAACCAGATATTTACACAAATACGGATGTAAATGAATTTATGTGTTTATTGTTGGCCAGCACAGACAAATTGTTAAAGGATAGGTTTGAATACACGTTCTTGGGTAAGATGTGGACTCCTTATGTTGATAAGCTTGTTGGGGCTGGTTATGAAGTTAAACAAATTGGCTGGGTTGATAATTATATAGAGTCTCTCGCAGAATATGATGTTCAGATTTTCCCAATAAGTGTAGGATCAGGAACCAAAGGTAAGGTTTTGGATGCTTTGTCAACAGGCTTAGTATGCATTGGAAGTGATTATGCTTTTGAAAATATAGCAGTAGAAGATGGAGAAAGCTGTTGTGTATATAAGCGCTGCATTGAAATTCTGAATTTTCTGAAAAAAATAGCAGAGTGTCCTTCTGAATATGAGAAGATGGCAGACTTGGGACGTAAACAAGTTCGTCTCTATCATAATCCAGAAATGATAATTTCAAATATGATTAAATATTTGGAGTCAGGGGAGTGTAATATAGATAATAGAGTATATTATTATTTGTCATTAAAATAAAAAATATGGTTAGGGTAGAGTTTATTGACTATGCTAAAGGCTTAGCAATATTATTGGTTGTCATTGGGCATTTGTTGCAGTATAATTTAGTCGGAACATCGGCAAAGGAATTATTTGACATAATTTATAGCTTTCACATGCCGTTGTTTATGTTTTTGTCTGGTTATGTGGCTTCCTTGTCTATTGGAAAGTATTTGTCTCGCAAAGTGGAATATATTCAAAAGAAAGTTTACTCTCTTGTGGTGCCTTTTGTATTTATGGGGGGGGCTAAATATGCTTTTGTATAAGCATTATTCTATGGAATATATTTTAAATTTGTTCAGAAATCCAGACAATGGATTATGGTTTCTAATAGTGTTATTTTGTATACAACTTTGGTATTTGGCTTTGGAATATGTATGTTCCAAGCTTAAATATAACAAACGCTATTTGATAGAAGGATTTGTTGGAGTTGTTTTTATTGCAATGATAATAGTTCTTAACAAGATTAATCATGAGTTTAGTGGGTTATATACGAGTCCTATTTTCTATGTTATGTTTTTTGCAGGTAGTTACGCTGCAAAGTTCTTGGAGCCATTTGTAAAAAGTGACATTGTCTTATTCCTGTCTATGATAGGGTTTATTGTTCTTGTACCGAAGTTTCATATGTGGCAAAATAATTCAAGTCTCTTATCATTGTCAATCTCTCTCTTTGCTTCAATCATAATATTGCGTATTGCTATGGCATTGGAGAAAGGAGATGTTAAATCTGATAAACTCCTACTATTCGGAAAATCTTCGTTGGTGATATATATATTTCATTTTTATCTCATTAAGATTTTAATTGATATAAAAATTGATACTAGTGATGTTTCCGTATTGCCTTTATTTGTGGCTCTAGGTGTAATCGCCTTTTTTGTGAGTGATATTTGTGTGAGAATCAGTAATGTGATTTCTCAAAATCGATTGTTTAATTTCCTGGTATTAGGAAGAAAAATAAAATAAATCATGAAAGTATTCGTTTTTCAAGGTGGCTTAGGTAACCAGATATTTGAATATGCATACTATCAACATGAGTTGAAGAAGAATCCTCATTTGAAGTATCTATTTCCAAAAGTCAAGTGTCATAATGGATTTGAACTTGACAAGTGGTTTGATGTTAAATTATCAAAAGCGTCTAAATGGCAAGAGTGGCTTTATTGGTTTATAGTTCGACTAAAGGGTAAAGGTATAGCCGGATTAGCCAATAAGATGATTGTCGATAAGGATGCATTTTTCTCTCAGGATAAATATTTTGCTGAGGGATATTTGCAATCAAAGAAATATTTGGCACCTGATTTTATCAAGTTTAGAAACATAGAACTATCAGCGGAAAATCAACGATTTCTGGACTTGATAGAGAATACCCAAAGTATTGCCATTCATATTCGCAGAGGTGATTACTTGCAACCTCCTTATGATGCTATTTATGGAGGTATTTGTACTGATGATTATTATGCTCAAGCTATAGACGTTATTAAAAGAAACTTTGATAATCCGACTTTTTTTGTATTTTCTAATGATATGGATTGGGTCAAAAACAATTTGAAGTTGGGTAATGCTTATTATATTGATTGTAATACAGGAGCTAATTCGCCATTGGATATGTATTTGATGTCAAAGACTAAAGGCTTAATTTTAGCTAATAGTACATTTAGTTTTTGGGGGGCTCGGTTAAATCAATCAGCTAAAATTGTTGTTTATCCTAAAAAATGGATTAATAAATTTGCCGTCCCTGATATATTTGTTAATGAATGGTTAGGACTATAAAATTATGAGTATTTCTTTAATAATTTTTTTGCTAATATTGTTGATGTGTGCAAAGAGTAAGGAGTTTGCTCTGATGTTTTCTGCCATAATGATGCCTATGTTAGGTACATTTGGCCTTTTGAGTAATATCAGCTTAATATTTGCAGTAAGTTGTCTTTTTCTAATATTATTTGCAAAGGATATAAAATCATATCTAAAAGTCAGAGGATTATACATTTTCTCGTTTGTAGCGTATACGCTTTTAATTGTAATATCAGCTTTTATAGCCCAACAAAAACACTATTTTATGGCATTGCAAAATATTTTTGCGTTTGTTGTGATACCGATGTGTACGTTTATAAGCTTACAGTCAAAAAAGAACATTGTTAGTTTTACAAAAATTGCTTATTGGACTTGTTTGGTATGTGTTTGCTATTCTTTTATAGAGCTTGCTACATTTAGTAATCCTATAGTGGAAACTGCCATAGCTCAAAATTTGTTCTTTGGAGAACTAATGACGGAAATTCGCTTTGGTTTTAAGCAAATTCAATGTGTCTTTTCGTATCATGAGACTGCAGGATGTTTTTTCTGGATGATGGCGACTTATTTTACTTGGTTGCTATTGACAGAGAATCAAGTGATTAGCAGGAAAAGAGTTATCTTGATAATAGTTTTGACTTCAATTTGTTGTTTCCTAACTGGGTCAAGATCCTCAATAGTGTCTCTTTGTATAGGTTTGCTACCTTTAGCTATTGTCAATAAAAAGTATATTATACTGGTTCCTATAGTCATTTTGGTTTGTTTATATTCTATGCCAGACTATTTTGGTGAAATATATTCTTCTATTGTAGATAGTGACAGTGCTAATATGGGAAGTAGTTCTGATTTGCGTGAAAGACAATTAGATGCTTCGCTATTTTATATGTTCAACTCTCCGAGTGGTGCTTTTTGGGGACATGGTCTTGGATATACAGATGAGTTTCTGATAGGTAATGTAACTGATTTAGCAGGAGGAGAAAGTCTTTGGTTTCGACTAATGATAGATCAAGGATTTCTCGGAATAATAGTTATGGTGTATATTTTTATTTATTCAATATTTGTGTCGTTTAGAGTGAATAAATATTTACCAACATTAGTTCTTGCTTTCTTATGTGCCAAAACAATGGCAGTCGTACCGTGTGTTGAGGTTTCATGGGTATTTGTATTTGTAATGTTCTTTAATATGCAGAATCGTATGAGATGTTGTATGAGATAATTAAATAATAGTTTATGAGGAAAAATGAAAATCCGAAAGTCTCAATTTTAGTTCCGATTTATGGAACGGAACTATATATTGAGAAGTGTGCTCGAACATTGTTTGAGCAAACATATGACAATATAGAATTTATCTTTGTCAATGATTGTACTATAGATAATTCTGTTAATGTACTGAAACGTGTGCTGGAAGAATATCCTTTGAGAAAGAGTCAAACAAGGATAATTGAGCATAAGGAGAACAAGGGCTTGGCAGGATCAAGACTAACTGGTTTGCAAAACGCAACTGGTGAGTATGTATGGTGTGTTGATAGTGATGATTATGTAGAAAAAAATGCTGTTGAAGTGTTGTTGCCATACATGTTAGATGATTATGACTTTATATCATTTAATTATATCTTAAATAATGGTAAAACATTTTCAAAACCCAAGTCGAAGAAACTAAGCATAGGAAATCTGTTAATAAACAGAATTCCTCCCTCGATATGGAAATGTGTTGTAAAACGAAAGCTATATATTGACAATGATATCTGGCCTGTGGTCGGGATTAATAGCTCTGAAGACTATCTTTTAACTGCTCGATTAATTTTGGTCGCCGAAAAGAAGATTTTGTTGAAACAAAAACATTTATATTATTACAATGTGTCTAATCTCAATTCATATATGAATAATATGAATGTGTCAAGTTATGAGAATAGTGTAGATTCTGCTATTATTGTTTATGATTTTTATCGTAATCATGGTGAATTACGCAAATACAACAGATATATAGCTTGCAGACTTGCTATGTGTTATGCTCGCTTATTAGAAATTGATTCTAGAAATGAGAGATGTTCCAGATTGGCACGTATTCTTGGAAAGTTGAATAGGTTTTATTTAATGATAGCAAATAGTAATCTTAAGCTGTCATATAAGATTTATTTTTTGCGATTATTAAATTCCGTAGTATAATCAGATTGTTATGAATAAAAGTATATTAGGAATTCATTCTTGCTATGGTTGTGGTGTTTGTGCAATAGCATGTGGAAAGGGAATTATAGATATTCATCTTAATGAAGATGGGTTCTATGAGCCTTATTTAACAGATACTTCTAAATGTGTAGAATGTGGATTGTGCAGTGAAGTTTGTTCGTTTTTGCATAACAAAATAGTTAATTTAAATTCACCTGTGGTTTCATATGCAGGATGGAGCAAAGAGGCAGGAGTAAGGCAGGTTTGTGCAAGTGGCGGTGCTGGTTTCGAAATCGGACGTTATTTAATTGGTAAAGGCTATAAAGTATTGGGTGTAAAATATAATGTTGAGAAGCAACGAGCAGAACATTATATAGCAGTGACGGTGGAAGATTTTATTCACTCGATGGGAAGTAAATATATACAAAGCTACACGCTGCATGGCCTGAAGAATATTAATCGTAAGGAGAAATATTTGGTAACAGGTACTCCTTGTCAAATTGATTCCTTCCGTCGTTTTATCCGAAAATTTAAATGTGAAGAAAATTTCGTTTTGATGGATTTCTTTTGCCATGGTGTTCCAAGTGCATTCGTTTGGAAAAAATACATAAAAGAAAAGGAAAAGCAACTTGGTGATATAGATTTTGTAGCATGGCGTAACAAGCTTAACGGATGGCATGATTCGTGGGCGATGGTACTTGATAGCAAGGAGATGAAGAGTGATTATTTTGATTGGTATGACTCTTATAATTTGTTAATTAGGGAAAAAAAAGGTTTAGTTAATTCACGCTGGACTAAAGGCGATACTTTTTATAATATGTTTCTTGGCAATAATTGCTTAGGAAAGGCTTGCTATAAGAATTGCAAGTTTAAGTATGCTCATTCTTCCGCTGATATTCGCATTGGTGATATGTGGGGCAATACATATAAGAATAATGAGAAAGGAGTGACTGCATGTGTAGCCTTTACTCAGCGTGGGGCAGATGTGTTGCAGCATTGCAACTGTGAACTTGTGGAATATCCTTTTGAACAGGTGGCTGAAGGGCAAATTAAAGAACCAATATGTTATCCAGGTTTGGGGTGGAATATCGTTATCGCTTTGTCTAAAAGAAATTTGATTTCTATGAAAACTTTGGTCTTAGCAAGCAGAATTTTAGGAAAAATTAATAGAATAATAAATAAGGTCAAATGATGAAAGCATTATTGGTAACTATATTCCATGTCCCGAATTATGGAAGCGTCTTACAAACTTATGCTACGCAAAGAGTATTAGAAATGAAGAGCTTGACTTGCTTTGTTCTGAATTATGATCATAATAACAGCAAATGGGCTCGTAATCATGGTGTAAAGGGGACGAGTTTAAAATCACGTATAGCAACTATGCTTGGTATTAAACCTATACATAGAAAAAAGAAGAAATTACAGTCTTTTATAAATAAATATATAAATATAACGGATAAGTATTGTTCTTTAGAAGACATTAAAAAGAACGTAGGTAATAAATACGATATATATGTTGCGGGAAGTGACCAAATATGGAATACTAAATATACGAATTGCGATCCTATATTTCTTCTTCAATTTGTAACAGGAAGTGACAGAAAACGAATATCTATAGCATCAAGCTTTGCTTGCGATAAACTTGATATAAAATACGAGAATATATTTAAGAAAGAATTGGGTACTTTTGATGGGGTTTCTGTCAGAGAAAAAAAAGGACAGGATGTGCTTCAAAGTATTGGTATTACTCACTCGCATATAGTTTTAGACCCAACGTTGCTTCTGAATCGTAATCAATGGAACGAATTGGCCGTTTGTCCGAGTGAAGCAAAAGAAAAGTACATTCTTTTATATATGTGGAGTTATGCTTTCGAGCCGCGCCCGTACATATACGATGTTCTTCAATATTATAAGGAAAAAATGAACTGTCATATTATAGCTCTTGAGGGATATGATAAATCTGATGAACATCAAAGAGCGTTGGGTGTACAAGATGCTACAGATAGTTCTATTGCTGATTTTCTCGGCTATTTTGCTAATGCCGCTTTGGTTGTAACCTCTTCTTTTCATGGAACTGCTTTTGCTATAAATTATGGTGTACCTCTGATTTCTGTAGTTCCGTATGGTAGTGATGATCGTCAGAGTAGTTTGCTTGAATTACTCAGTTTGTCTTGTTGTCGGTTGGTTGTTGGAGAAGATATAAAGCATGCTAACCCTTTCTATGATTCAAACACAGAACAGGAACGATTAGATATGCTGCGAAATGATTCCTTAGATTGGATAGATAATCAAATATGTAGAAGAAAATGATAAAAAAAATAATAAAAAAAGTAAAGGCGTTTTATTATACTTCAAGTTCTGAACGCTTTATTAACCATCTCGTTTCGGGGGGGGGTGAAAATTGGTGAGCGTGTACTCTTTCGTGATCCTCATACGACTCATATTGATATGACTCGTCCATGCCTAGTTAGTATAGGAAATGATGTAGACATTAATGTTAATTTCACCATCTTAACCCATGATTGGTGTACACATGTGTTCCGTAATAAGTTTCATGATTTTTTGAACTCTTCAGGTAAGGTTAGTATAGGAAATAATGTCTATATTGCTACAAATGTAACTATATTGAAAGGTGTAACAATCGGAGATAATTGTATAATCGGTGCAGGTTCTGTTGTTAATAAGAGCATACCTTCCAATAGTGTCGCTGTGGGGGTGCCATGCCGTGTAGTGAGTACGATAGAGGATTATTATAACAAATGTAAGATAAGAAGTATAGAAGAGGCTAAAGAATATGTTCGATGTTTTCGAGAGCGAAATGGACGAAATCCTTGCGCTTCAGAATTGTTTGAAGAATTTATTTTCTTTGTAGACAAAAGAAATTTTAGTCAATATCCTGAATCAGTTCTCTGTAGACAATTAGGGGCGTTATATAATCTGTGGCTTGAAAATCATAAAGCGCAATTTGCATCACTTGATGATTTCCTTGCTGCGATAGATTGATTTGTTCTCGTTTAAGTTTGATTGTTTTTAATTGTTAAAATAAAATGAATGATAAGATAAAAATATCAGTAATAATACCTGTATTTAAAGTAGAGAAATACCTTTCAGAATGTATAAACTCTGTTTTAAATCAAACATTAAAAGATATTGAAATAATATTGGTTGATGATGAATCTCCAGATAATTGTCCTAAGATGTGTGATGATTACGCTAAGGTTGATTCTCGGGTAAAAGTAATTCATAAAAACAATGCTGGGTTAGGGTTTGCTCGCAATTCTGGTCTGGAGGTAGCTAATGGTAAATATGTTGCATTTTTGGATTCTGATGATATTATTGACCTTGATGCATACGAAATTCTTTATAATACGGCAGAACAGAATGATTTGGATATGCTGTGCTTTTCATATAATCGTTTTGCTGATAATGGCTTTAAGACAACTTTGAAATATGATGCCAATCTAGAGGTAATAAAAGATAAAATGCACATTCGTCAATCAGCATTAGGAATTTTTGATCATGCTGGTCTGACTGTTAAGCCTATCGGAGGAAGTTCGTGTATGGCTTTATTTAAAAGATCCATAATAGAACAACATCATTTAAGATTTGTTAGCGAAAGAGAATATATTAGTGAAGATTTTATTTTCACTTTTATGTTTAGCATCAATTCTAATAAGATGGGGTTGTTGCCTAATACATACTATCATTATCGCTTGAATTGGAATAGTCTGACAAAGGTTGTAAGATTAGACAGAATGGCTAAAGCAGAACTGTATGCTAATTATGTTAGTTCTATTATATTGAAAATGGGATTTACACAACAAGAAACTAGGTTTGCAATAGGTTATTATATCGGAATAGCAAGAACTGCTGCTATTTCTGTTTTTCAATCTCATCTGAGTCTTCGTGAGAAGAAAAAATGGTTCAAGGAGCAAGTCAATAGCGAGTTCTTTCAAGATGTTAAGAAATCCTATCCTATTTCCATATTGCCTGTTAAGCAAAAAGTTTGTTTGTGGGCAATGCTTCATAAGTGTTTTTGGTTGACTTATTTAATAATTGTAATTTTTAGTAAGATTAGAAAGAACGAATATAGATAGGAGATATATTATTTATGGCAAACAAGCATAATAGTTTTAAGCGAATTTTTCACAGATGCCTTGAGGAGGTCAAGGCATCTTGCGATGTGGCTAAGGTGATTTCTGTCAAGGCGGCAGTTGTTACGTTTTGGGCGAAGATTGATATACAGATCATGAATCGCAATGGCTTTAAGGAGCCAGAGAGTGTGAGGAATAGATTGATGAAAAAACATCAAATCATGATTGATTTCCTTGAGGATAAGTTCAAGGACTATTGGAAGAATTATAAGGTGCAGGAGTCAATGCCTGATTGCGATGAAAAACTGCGAAACAAAATTTGGATTTGTTGGTGGCAAGGTATTGATAATGCTCCGGAAATAGTTAAGGCTTGTGTGAATACTATCAAGCGAAATGCTGGAGAGTATGAGGTGATTGTTATTACTGATGACAATTGCAAGGACTACGTGCAGTTCCCTGATTGGTTGGAGGAAAAACGTAAGAAGGGTATTATCTCAAGAACTATCTATTCGGATTTGTTGCGTTTGAATCTTTTAGCTCGTTATGGTGGAATTTGGATAGACTCAACATTCTTCTGTACGGGCTCTAGCTTTGAGGATTATATGAAAATGCCTCTATGGTCTATCAAGCGCCCTGATTACTTGCATTGTTCTATTGCTAGTGGATATTTTGCAAACTATTCGTTAGGTTGCGATTATAAGCATCGCTATGTCTATGCTGTAGTTAGAGATTTCCTCTATAATTATTGGAAACATTACGATAGATTGGTTGACTATCTTTTAACTGATTATGCTATCGTATTATCACAGAAACATGTGAAAAAGGTGGCAGAAGCTTTTGAGCAGATTAAGCCTAATAATAAGTATTGTGATGAGTTGTATAAGGTTCTGGGACAGCCATACAATGAAGAGTTATGGAAGAAGATCTGTAAGGATACCGTGCTTTATAAGTTGACTTGGAAGCAAAGCTTTGCTAAGGAAGTTGATGGCAAGCCTACTTTCTATGGTATGATGATAGACGGCAAACTTAAACGAATAGATTAAGATTGCTGTAAAATAGGCAGTTCAAACTTCAAGTCAATTTTCAAATAAATCGCCAAGTAATTGCGATTACCCATAATGCCAATATTCCAGTCTTTGGTGATTTGCATACCGATAAGGTCTGGTCTTACGATGGAATTGGTCTTCCTTGTCTTTTGAGGAGTTTTTTGGTATTTGTTGATAGTGCAAGTTATTTTTAATTGATATTTAGCGATGCAAATATTACATCCGATTCAATATAATTTTGTCTTAGGTGAACGTCCCCCAAGGAGTAATCTTGCGTTTATAGTTTCCGAAGAACTTACGCATTTCTTCTTATTCTCATTTGGACTCTATCCTCAGACTTTTGAGCATCTTGTGATGGGGAGTGATTACTATCAGGACGTTCTTAATACCGGAGAAAGAAGCGGATATTTGGTTACTTTCATTTATGCTGATACGATTCATCTTGCAGGAGCATTGCCGTTAATGCAAAAGGATGATGCTGTTAATGTCTATTTTATCTGTACCGAAACAATAAATTGTTTAGATGAAATAGCGGCTGCTTTGAAGAATAAACATAATGAGAGATGTTTGTATCTAGTAAATGAATTCCAAAAGGCTTGGTTTACATGGGGTAACGTCTTTTCTTCTTCTCGTGAGGCAATAGACTACTTGAAGACCTTGGCTCCTAAATATGTTGATTTTTCTAAGATAGACAAGCCTTATTATGTGCCAGAGTGTAGTAAAGATATTGATAATGGACTGACCTTCAATCCAACAGTTATCAATACCTTGACAAGTCATAGTATGTTGGGTGACTGGAACTATAAGATGACGGAATATAGCGATGAAGATAGAGCGAGGGATAGCATGGAAGCTTGCCATCATTCTGATAGTTTTGATAGGCAAGACAAGATGGTAGGTCAGATAGTCAAAATGATGGCTGTAGAAAATCAAGCTCTGTATCCCATACATAAAACTCATCTTACATTGGACCAAATCAATGCTCCTCTAATTATCACTATTCCCTTTACGCATAAGGATATGAGAGATTATTTGAAAGGTATTCATGTTCCAGGTTATGACAAAGTAGAAAAATCTCTTCGCTATGTGCTCTCACAACCTACGAATAAAAACTATACGGTTGATTTTCGTATAGAAGAGGATGCTGCGGATGTTACTTTTGAAAGTCTTTCAGCTGCTTATTATACCGTATATTTTCATCGGGGACGATTTTTGGATATTGTTGGTCAGTTACATGCTTCTTATAAGTTTTCACCTTATTTGAGATTACCATTTCAAGGTGTTGAAATTAATCGTGAATTATCATTTGTTGCTCCAAGTTTTTCTGAAAGGTTGTGTAAAGCAAAGGATAAGGAAAGCTTAGAGAAAATAATGAAGCAGGTTGGCGCAAAAATAGTAGAAGGTTCTCTTTCACAAGATGCGCAGAAAATGTTGAAAGAATGTACCAAACAGATTGTTGCTATTACTGATTTGCCAATTGAATGGCTTCCTTTAGATGGTATTCCTTTGGAATTCACGCATGATATTTGTAGAATTGCAGAGTTTCCTCTGGAAGGTAATCTTATGCACTACGTTGTCAATGAAGTACAGAAATATAGAGTACCAAAAGATATTCTGAAACATACGCTGGTAGTTTATGGCGCGAGGGATGAAGCATTTGTTTACTATCAAAATAAATGTGATGATTTGGCTAAGAAACATGGATTTACAACACAATATTGTGTAAATAAACAGCAGTTCTTTGATGTGGTGGATGAAATGAAACCTCAGTTACTGGTAATAGATACTCATGGTAATTATGACAACATATTACATCAATCTTATCTGCTTATGGGTGATGATAAAATCTATCCGCAGGATATAATAGACCATCATGTAGCTGTTCCAATGGTTTTCCTCTCTGCATGTAATACAGCACCTACGTATAATATGTCAAATACTTTGGCAAATGGTTTCGTGCAGTCTGGTTCATTAGTGGTTACATCTTCATATTTGCCGCTTGATATTTGTGAGTCATCCACTGTGTATTTAAGATTGCTTGAGCAACTTTCTGTTGCCTCAAATAAAAGTATTCACAAAAACTGGCTGGCTTTCATAAGTCATATATTGCGTACCTCTTACATACACCAAGCCTTCTATAAATATTATAAGAATACAAAAAAAAGTATAGGAGATGTGGCTATCAATGGATTAAGTACGCAATATTTGACTCGGTCGATGATTTTTGATTGCCGAAGAAAAATATATGAAGAACTACATGAAGGTTTTGATGTGGAAGGTATCCAAGTGAAAGCATCTCATAAAATACCTCACTATCTCATGTATACCACATTGGGACGAGCTGATTTGATAGACTTTGAAAGTTATCATGAAGATTTAAAAGAGAGGCTTGAAATAATGAAGCGGAATGAACATGCTGATGGTGGATCAACTCAAAATGACGAGTACTAAATATTATACTTTATAGAAAATGAAAGTACTATTAATCGACGTATATAATTATAATAAAGGTGGTGCTGAGACAGTTTGCTTTAATACTGGCAAACTGTTGGAGGAGCATGGTCACCAAGTGGTTTACTTTACCTTGAAGTGGGAGGAGAATAATCCTTCGCTTTATAGCAAGTATTTCCCTGAGTCGAAGGAAACCCGAAAGGGACCGCTGAAGCAGGTGAAGAACATGGTGAACTATTTCTATCACTTCGAGGCGGCGAAGAAGATGGAGAAGCTGATAGAGGACGAGCGGCCTGACATTGCCCATATACATCTTTTGTGGGGTCAGATTACGCCATCCATTTTCCCTGTTTTGAGAAAGCATAATATCCCTATTTTGTTCACTGTACATGATTATCGCATTGTATGTCCTGCCTATACGTTTAGGGATGGTGGTGGAAGAATTTGTGAGGACTGTCAGGGACATAGCTTTTATAAGTGCTTTACGCATACATGCTGCAAGGGTAGCAAGATGATGAGTGCGGTGATGGCAGCGGAGCAGTATTTCCGAAATGCGTTCTTTAATCCTGCAAAGTATATTGACGGCTTCATTTATGTGAGCAACTTTGCGAGGGATATACAGGAGAAGTATATGCCGGCAGTGAAGAATAAGCCTAACATTACGCTCTATAATTTCTCTACTTCAATAGCTGGTCAGCCTAAAACGATGCTTAAAGACAAATACTTCCTGTTCTTCGGACGCTTGTCTTATGAGAAGGGCGTGAAGACATTACTTGAAGCTTTCAATGGTTTGCCAGAATGTCATCTGAAGATTGTCGGCACCGGTCCTAAGGAAGACGAATTGAAGGCGTTTGTAGAGAGCAACGGTATGAAGAACGTGGAATTCTTAGGCTACAAACGTGGAAAGGAACTGCAAGACTTAGTGGCAAATGCTTATTACGTCATTGTTCCGTCAGAATGGTATGAGAACAATCCTATGACTATTATTGAGGCTTATTCGGTCGGTACTCCTGTTATTGGTGCCAGAATAGGCGGTATTCCTGAGATTGTTGTTGAAAGTGAGACAGGGTTCCAGTTTGAGAGTGGAAATGCCGATAACTTGAGAAGTAAGGTGGTTCTTGCAGACGGTTTAACGGCAGATGAATACACTAAACAAAGTGCCGGCGCTTTGAAGTTTGCGCATGAGAACTTAAGTCTTGAAAATTATTATCCAAGGTTGATAGCATTCTACAACCAATTCCTAAAGAAATAAATTCAAATGAAAATAGTAGTAACAGGTACTCGTGGTGTTCCTAACATCATGGGTGGCGTGGAGACACATTGCGAGGAGCTTTTCCCGCGTGTAGCAAAGCGTGGCTTCGATGTGACGATAATACGTCGCTCAAATTATGTTCAGGATGACTTGAAGGAATGGAATGGCGTGAAGCTTGTCACTATTCCTTCACCTAAGAAGAAGTCGTTTGAGGCTATCATCCATACTTTCCGTGCCATCAACAAGGCCAAGAAGCTTGGGGCTGATGTGCTTCACATTCATGCTATCGGTCCTGCCTTGCTCGTTCCCTATGCCAAGTTGTTGGGCATGAAGGTGGTGTTCACACATCATGGTCCTGACTATGACAGGGACAAGTGGGGATTTGCTGCCAAGACAATCCTGAAGATGGGCGAGAGGATGGGATGTATGTTTGCGAATGACATCATTGTCATCTCAAACGTCATTAAGAACCTTATTGCCAAGAAGTATGGCAGGACAAAGAATGTACACCTTATATATAATGGTGTGTCGAAGCCAGAGATTTGCGACTATCCAGAATATTTTAATGAACTTGGTATAGAGAAGGGTAAGTATGTGCTGGGTATGTGTAGATTTGTACCTGAGAAGAATTTGCATCATCTGGTGGAAGCTTTCGTGAAATGGAAGAAGGCTCATACTGATAGGGCGGATATTAAACTGGTATTGGCTGGCGATACGGACTTCGAGGACAGCTATTCAATGGGATTGAAGGAGATGGCTCGTAAGAACGGTGTGGTCCTGACCGGCTTCATAAAAGGTAAGAAGCTCCATTCGCTCCTGACCAACTGTAAGTGCTACTGCTTGCCTTCATCACACGAGGGACTTCCCATCGCATTATTAGAGGCAATGAGCTATGGCGTAAAGGTTGTGGTAAGCGATATCCCTGCCAACTTAGAGGTAGGCTTGCCCAAGGATGACTACTTCCATTGCGGTGACGTGGACGAGTTGTCGCAGAAGCTCGGAAAAATCATTGAGCAGCCCTTACAGCACATCAACTATGACATGGGCAAGTATGACTGGGGCAAGATAGCCCAGCAAGTAACGGGCATCTACAAGAAATACGAGAAGTAAAGATATGTGGTGGAAACTCATCTTAGGAATAGCCGCACTTATAGGATTGGCGTTAATCATTGCTGTTGTCAAGATGGCAATAACAGATGCCAAGGAGGAAGCTGATGATATTGAAAGAGCGAGTGGAAACAAATAACAGATATATCGGGGCAAAAGGCCTCCTCTCCCTTTTTTATTAAGAGATACTTTTAGTGTCCCGTTAAAATCGGGACCAGTTAAATATTAATCAAATAACCACAGAAAGAGGGGGCAATCGAGTTCTTTGACATTATTGAAATCAGTCCTTTCGAAGAGATTAACGAGTGGTGTCTTATCCATAAGAGAAATGCTTAGAATCAGAAGAACCTCATAAGTCTATTGCTTAAGTTGCAAATCATGTTGTACGATAGCAACAAGGCAATAGGCTATGATTGCCGATGAGATTTGATGTGCTTTTACTCCTGTTTCTTTATGGCTTGTTCCATCATATAGAAAGCAAAGTCTTCAAAGATACATAATATGCCCTAAATTGAGTACTAACGAATCTGTTAAAAAGAATTATAGTTATGTCTGTAGCGTCAACATTATATGGTTACCATGTTCAATATCTCTATACATTGTATAGGATGTTGGAATCAGCTGATTCTAAAGAGGTCTTCGTGCCAGAAGGAAGAGAAGACTTAGACATATATTATTGTGACCAAATTATTGAAACCGTACAAGTGAAGTGTTATTCTGGGACAATCGGGTATTCTGATCTATTTTCCAAGGCAAGATCCACTTCTTTGTTTTCTCGAGGTAAGGATAGTTTAGATGAGAATTCTGATGTTAAAATCTCGTTTGTGGCGGTTGGACATGGTAAAGACAAAGGAATTATTTCTGATAAACTGACCAAGGATTCCTCTCTTGTAAAGATGCTTAAAAAAGAGGATTCTCTGCATTTGGATTATGCTTCCTCCAAGAAACTTGCTTCTAAAATAATGTGGCAATCTAAATCTGAAGCAGAGTTGGACAATTTTGTAGAAACTGCATTAAAGAATAGGTTCCCATCAATAGATCCTTCTATAGTAAAGAATTACTTGGTTCAGTGGGTATGTTATCTTGTGATAAATAAAAAGTCTGCTACTTATGACGATTTATGTTGCCAGGTAGGGCGGATTATTGTGTTTACTGTGCGCCAGAAGGAATTCTTCTCTCAATTTGGACTTACTGTAATACCTCTTTTTCAGTCAGATTATCAAGAAGATGCTAATACTGAAACATCCTATTATCAGGGTGTATCTGCAAAGGAAATACATATTGCTAAAAATTATGATGTAGTAAGGGAAGAAAAGTTGCAACAACTGTATGGGAAGCTGAAAGACAATAATCTCGTTTTCATAACGGGTATATCAGGTTCTGGTAAAAGTAGTTTGGCTTATCGGTTTTTGAAGATTTGTGATACACCTTTACGCTATGAGATTAAATATTTAAATCAGAATAACATATCGCAGATTATTGCTACTATCAAAGATATTTCTAAAGGCTTGAAGAGTGAAGCTTTTGTTTATTTAGATGTGCAGCCATACGATACTTCATGGGTTCAACTGATAAATGAAATAGAGAATACTCCCTATGTCAAATGCATAGTTACAATCCGGCAGGATGATTGGAATAGGTGTTTCAACAAGGTAAACACAAATCTCAATTATTCTACTCTTGCTGTAGATTTAACTGAATTTGAGGCTAAGGATATTTTTGATCATCTGTGTGAAAGAGGTTTATGCCGTTTTGAAATATTTGAAGATGCTTGGAATGAATGTGGACACCCTCAAACATTACTTGAATATGTGTATTTCTTGACACAGGGTGTTTCTCTAAGAGCAAGAATCTCAGAACAGATAGACAGTCTGAATAGTGTAAATGCCTCACTTCTTCAGTATGTATCTGTATCAAACCTTTTACAGGGAAATGTTTCTGTGGATGCCATTCGGAACTTGTGTCATCTTTCCCCTATAACATTGTCTCGGTGCATAGGGCAAATGAAAGGTGAATTCTTTGAATTTAATGGTGAGGATTTTTCTGATGTTCACCCCATTAGAACTCATATCATTGTTGAAGAGATATTTAGGAATGATAGAAAAGGGTTATGGGAGATTGGAATGGAATTGTTCGAGCATATAAATGGAAACACTAGTCCTTTGTTTCTAATGACCCTTTTAGATGAAGGTAAATATACGCCAGATTCTCTTTTAAGTGAATTGGATGGGAAGAAGATAAACTCTATACAAGCGTATATAGTGGCAAAGACTTTAGTGTGGTGTGGAGTCAATCATTATATTGAGAATAATCAAGCAGAGTTTGATTGGTTAAGGCAAACTGCACCCCAATGTTGGCAGTTCTTAGTGCCAATTAACTTTACGGAAATCGAACTTGATGAGTCTGTAGATGAATTGTTAGGAATACATATAGGTATTACCATGAATGATATAAGGAAAAGGTTTACTTCGCAGACTGAAGTCTTTACTTATTTATGTAGATGGCTTGATAGTTCTATTTCCTTGGAGAAGCCTATAAAGTGGCGTGACTATTGTTGGCTGGCAAAATTCTTAACAATATGTAATTTGCAGCTATCTTACAAGCCTGACATCTCTGACTTTAGAATAGAGGCTAAAATTCCTGATGATTTGGATGAGATGGCAGATGTACTTCTTGGTCTGAAACTGGCTGGTTACGATTCTACCACTTATAATCACTTGGAAGAAAACTTTGTTAAGCAATTTCGAATCCAAAACAATATCTTGGAGTTTGATATTTGTAATAATGAAGTCAACTGTCTCACTTTCTTAGATTATTTCACTGCGGGGGAACAATATGGGAAAGAAGATGGCGATATTATGAATCGCATAAATATGCGTCATATTGATTTGCTGAGAAAAGCCTTTCCAAATTTAGATGTATATCATTCAGAAATTATAAAAGATGATATTTTAAAAGAATTAGATTTGCCTTTTGAAAAGCATATAAGTAGGATAAACCTACCGCTTGAAGAGATGAAAGAGCCGCGCATAATGATGATGCACCTTTATGAGAAGAGCTATGTACTTCCTTCCAGAAAGGCTTATTGTGATCAGTTGATATCTTTGCGAAAGTTATTTGTTGATGTTATAAAAGAATATTGGCAGGGTATAGATGAGATTCACAGAGTTGACAAGGCGCACAATGTCAAAATGGATCTGGCTTGTAAAAATGTATGTGATAAGATTTTAAATGTTAACATAGAGTTGCCGGCATCTGAGATAAATAGATTCGGATTAGGTTATGAAAAACGCAAAGAAGAGAAGGATGATGGTAAAAGTTCAAAAGATAATTTGAAGGAATTGAACTCATTGTATTTACATTATTCTTCTTCTTTGATTGTATTTTTCAGGCAGTGCTATCTGCCTTCACAAGGCTTTATCAATGATAAACAAAGAATGACGATATTATTGTTGGAGGCACAGGGTACGTTGAAAAAATTGCAAAGCTTGTTTCACCAAGTATTTGATGATTATGTTGACGTCATTGAGATTAAACAACTTGATGATAGAGAAATTCAGCAGATGTTGTGCCTTATTGTCGTTTATCAATGGTTGGCTCAAAACAAGCCTTATATGTCTTGCAGACAATTGTTAAAGCAGATAAAGCCTATGAAGCTAACGACTTGTCAAACAGATAATACAAGCGATAAAAATATAGAGAATCTGTCTACAGCTATAGTTGATACTGTTGATGATATAGAGCAACTACGGAATATGCAATTGAAAAATATTTATAATAGATGTTCTCATCTTGATAACTTATCTACACAAATCGTTGATAAGTATTTAAAACGCTATGATGAAGCAATCCATTCGCATTTTGCGATTTGATATTATCTACGGTATGGATGCAATTTTAGTATCTAAAGTAAGGATACAAACAACATAGAACGAGCTAATCAAACTAAATAATCAATCTTCAAAACTAAGTTTATTTTTAACAAAACACACAGTTATCTATGGTAAAAAGAAATGTTGCCCTTATTACGGGCATTACTGGACAGGATGGCTCTTATTTGGCTGAGCTGTTGTTGGAGAAAGGTTATGACGTACACGGAACTATCCGTCGTTCGTCCGTTGATTATCGTGAGCGCATCGCTCATCTGGAAGGTCGCCCCAACTTCCATCTTCACTATGCCGATCTTGGTGACTCGATGAGTATCATTCAGGTGATGAACAAGGTGAAGCCTACTGAGGTGTATAACCTTGCTGCTCAGAGTCATGTACAGGTGAGCTTCGACTCTCCTGAGTTTACTGCTGATGTGGACGCCACCGGTGTACTCCGCATCCTTGAGGCAATCCGCCAGTGTGGACTGGCCCAGACTTGCCGTATGTATCAGGCTTCCACTTCGGAGCTTTACGGTAAGGTGGAGGAGGTTCCGCAGAATGAGAACACTCCGTTCCATCCTTATTCTCCGTACGCCGTGGCTAAGCAGTACGGTTTCTGGATTGTGAAGGAGTATCGTGAGGCTTATGACATGTTCTGCTGCTCAGGTATCCTCTTCAACCATGAGAGTGAGCGCCGTGGCGAGACTTTCGTGACTCGTAAGATTACGCTTGCTGCCGCACGCATCAAGCAGGGCAAGCAGGACAAGTTGTATCTCGGCAATCTTGACTCGCTCCGTGACTGGGGCTACGCTAAGGACTACGTGGAGTGTATGTGGCTCATTCTTCAGGCTGAAAAGCCGGAAGACTTCGTAATTGCCACCGGCAAACAGCACTCGGTTCGCGAGTTCGCTCAGCTGGCTTTCCACTACGTAGGCATTGAGCTGAAGTGGGAAGGCAAGGACGAGAACGAGAAGGGTATCTGCGTTGAGGGTCCCGAGGAACTCATCGGCAAGACGCTCGTGGAGGTATCGCCCGACTTCTATCGCCCCACCGATGTGGTGAATCTCTGGGGTGATCCAACCAAAGCAAAGGCCAAGCTCGGATGGAATCCTAACACCACAAGCTTCGAGGATCTCGTGAAGATTATGGTGGAGAGTGATATGGCTAAGGTAGCTGCTGAGGATGCCGGCATGAAGGTACGCACCAACCTCGCTGAGTATCTCGAAAAAGGTATTGTAAAGTAATCGTTAAGTAGTATGTTGAAAACTGATTCAAAGATTTATATTGCGGGACACCATGGACTGGTGGGTTCTGCTATATGGAATAACCTTAAGAAGAGAGGGTATAACAATCTGGTGGGTCGTTCGCATAAGGAGCTTGACCTTACTGACCAGTATGCTGTGGAGAAGTTCTTCGATGAGGAGCGTCCTGATGCTGTGGTTCTGGCTGCTGCCTTCGTGGGTGGCATTATGGCTAACTCGCTCTATCGTGCTGACTTTATCATGCAGAATATGAAGATGCAGTGTAACGTCATCAGCAATGCTTATTCGCACGGCGTGAAGAAGCTGCTCTTCCTCGGTTCCACCTGTATCTATCCCAAGGATGCTCCCCAGCCAATGAAGGAGGACGTGCTCCTTACTTCGCCTCTGGAATATACCAACGAGGAGTATGCCATCGCAAAGATTGCGGGTCTGAAGATGTGCGAGAGCTATAACCTTCAGTATGGCACTAACTACATAGCCGTGATGCCGACGAACCTCTATGGTCCTAACGACAACTTCCACCTGGAGAACAGTC
>ERZ1027181.210-NODE-210-length-29515-cov-24.881806_pt1 | contig 29515 bp, 24 predicted proteins | sample MGYA00519247_ERZ1027181 | MGnify/ENA primary metagenome ERZ1027181 (study PRJEB26926, sample SAMN06164415) | human gut metagenome | biome: ENVO:00009003; feature: ENVO:2100002; material: ENVO:00002003 | host: Homo sapiens | place: USA | collected 2012 ...
TCCCGCTTCGCGGAACCAAGAGAGGGTGAGGTGATGCTTATCCCACAGCTGCGCTGCTTCGCAGCTTGCAGTGGGTTTCTGATGGATGCGTGTCCCCTCGGGACACGGCGCTGATTGGTGTGTAATACGTAATTCTAAATTCCTAATTCTTACTTCTTATACTTAATCTTCACCAGCACGGGATAATGGTCGCTGGGGGTGCGGAGCGTACTCTTTCGGAACGATGTCTCGCCGGGAGCCTGCGTGCTCTTCAGCTCGGGCTGCTCGGCAGCCGTCTCTGTCCAGTACATGTTGGTGAGGAGACCGTAGCGGTCCACCTCGAAGTTGGGCGAGAGGAACACGTGGTCAATGCGGGAAGTGGTGGTGTATTCGGGATGGAAATCGTTGAACGAACCGTTCTCACAGAAGCGGTGACGAGCCTTAAGGTACGAGTCCTCGAGGATGCCTGACGACGTGAATATGCCGTAAATCTCGTCCGTCTGGTCCACATTGAAGTCGCCCGTCAGCACAGAAGGCGCACCCTTGGCTATCTCCTTAATCTTCTTCACCACCAGCTTGGCAGCCTCGCGGCGAGCCACAATGCCGATGTGGTCCATGTGGAGATTGAAGTAATAGAAGCGGAAGCCCGTCTCTTTCTGGCGGAACTCGCCCCATGAGCAGATGCGCACGCAGGCAGCGTCCCAGCCGAGCACCGGCTTGTCAGGAGTCTCGTTAAGCCAGAAGTTGCCCTTCTGGAGCAGCTCCAGGCGGTCCTTCTTATAGAAGATGGCAGAATACTCGCCGTCCTCCTTACCGTCGTCGCGTCCCACGCCCACATAGCCGTAGCCGTCAAGACCCTTCAGCAGGTCGTGTAGCTGGCCCACAAGCACCTCCTGCGTACCAAAGATGTCGGGATCCTCGAAGTTGAGCTGGTCACAGATAACCTGGCAGCGTTTTGTCCACACATTACCCTCGCTGTCGTCAGAAGAGTTATGGTTGCGGATGTTGTACGTACCTACGAATAAGTTTTGTGCGCTGAGCACCATGCAGAAGCACAAGGCGAGCGCAAAGGTAAAGTAGCGTTTCATAGTTAATTGGTTTTTATATTGTTCCTTCATACAAAGTTATGCAAAAATTTTGGCACATAGACGTATTATGTGTAATTTTGCATAATTTGAAACAAAATACTTACCAAATAAACTTATTATTTTATTATATGGAAATCATAGACTTCAGCAAGCGTAATTCTATCATCAACAAGTATATGGCAGAAATGCGCGACAAGAACTATCAGAACAACCGTCTCCTCTTCCGTAACAATATCATGCGCGTGGGCGAACTTATCGCTTACGAGCTCAGCAAGACTCTCGACTATGAGGAGCGCGACGTGCAGACTCCGCTTGGCACGGCAAAGGTGAACGTGCCCACTGACAAGGTGGTGCTCGGAACCATCTTCCGCGCAGGTCTGCCCTTCCACCAGGGTTTCCTCAACATCTTCGACCACGCCGGCAACGCTTTCGTTTCGGCATATCGCGAGTATGAGGACGCCGCTCACACAAAGGTGGGCATCCACGTGGAATATCTCGCCACTCCTGACCTCAACAACGCCACTCTCCTCATCGTCGACCCGATGCTTGCCACCGGCGGTTCAATGGAGATGGGCTACAAGGCGCTCCTCACCAAGGGCACCCCGAAGCGCGTTCACGTGGTCTGCGTGATTGCTTCGCCTGAGGGCATCGAGCACGTCCGCCGCACCTTCCCCGAGGACACCACCATCTGGTGCGCCGCCGTTGACCCGGGTCTGAACGAGCATAAGTATATCGTGCCGGGATTCGGTGACGCCGGCGACCTCTGCTACGGAGGAAAGATATAATAAAACTGCACTTTATACAAATAAAGGAGGCTATGACGTTTACCGCCGTAGCCTCCTTTATTGGTATAAGAACTGGGGCAGAATTACCCCTATCAACTCAAAACTGAATAAATCAAAATTGAATAATTCAAAATGCGCCTTGGCGCACAATTCCTCGCTCGGCTCTGCCGCTTGCCTAAGCAAGAACTCCTAATTCCTAACTCCTAATTCTGACGGCGTATGCCGTCCGCCTTTGCATATCTGCGCACCGTCTTGCCGAATAGCTTTGCTGGAGCCTTCACCATTGTGACGTCACTCAGACTGCCGTCCCTATTGACTGTTATCTGCGAGATGTCTGAGCAGATGGCAGCGTCGTCGTCAAGATAGGCAGCCACGATGTAATATTCGGTGCCATCCTTCGGATTGGTGTAAGTGATCTTGGCGTCACCCCGGAACGCATTGTTCTCGAAGAAGAGCGGCATCTCGTTGTTTACGAGATAGTCGTAGAGAGCGGAGCTGATGCCGGTCTGCATATAGTCGCGAGTGCCCTGCGGCTCACCCGTCATCTCGTCACGCATCTTCGATGTGGGGAAGAAGCCGAGAGTGTAGTTCTTCGTCTTGTCGTCCGGCGTTGCCGTAACGTTGATACCTTCAGCGGTCTTTTCCGCAGTCAGCGTTACGACGTTGGCGATGCGGTCCACATTCTTTGTGCGGAACGCAATCTTCGTAACCGGAGTGGAGGAATTGGCTTGCTCGTCCATGCCGTGAATCCATACCACGTACTCACGACCCGGGAGAAGATTTGCCTGATAATCGTCGTAGTTGCCCGTGTAAGTAAAGCTGCTGACCATCTCAGACAAGGACATTCCGTACGACTTAGCCATCTCCTCCATCCACGTCTTGTCGTCGGCTACGAGAGCCTCGTCAGTGGGATATTCGGCATCGAAAACCTCCTTCTCAAGGTAAGACACGTAGTAATGCATGTTGGGATCGCTGCATGTCATAATCATCTTGACGTAAGTGGAATGGATATCGAGGTCGAGATTGAGCGGAGTGCGCACAGCCTTCTCGAAGGTGAGGCTGTCAACTCCGGCAAGACTCACCGTCTTGGTGGTCTTGTCGGACATGTGGAACACAACATTGCGGTCCTGCTGCGCATAGGTTGCGATGGAGCATAGCGAAAACGCGCAGAGAGCCATGTTGCGTAGAATAGTTTTCATAATAAGTAGCGTAAAGTGTGATTATGCGGATGGGATTACTTTACAAACTTGAATGTCTTTCCGTCCACAGTGAGGACATACACGCCCTTTGCGAGTGAAGATACGTCGATGGTGCCGCCGTTGTCCACCTTCTGCATGCCTACCAAAGCACCTGAAACAGATGCGAGACGGGCTGTAGAGGTCTTGGCGATGCCGTTCACACGTACTGCATTGCCGTCAAACTGGAACGATACGCCAGCTGCGGGGTCAGTCTTTGTGCTCTCGATGGCAGTGAAGTCACCGTCAAAGCTGATTTTTCTAACTTCGTCAAGAGAGAAGCTCTGGCTTGCACCGAGCTTGTCGAATACGTTCAGCATTCCCTCTTCAGAGAATGTTATCTTGCTCACATTGTCAAGTGAAAACGTAGCGTTCTTACCAGTCAGGTCGAGCGTCATCTTCGTCTGTGCCCCTGCTGCCATGCAAGCTACGAGGGCGAGTGATGTGATAATCTGTCTTTTCATATACGTAAAGGTATTAATGTTTATTTACTGAATTATTAAATTTCTTCATCCATCCGCCTCCCCTCATGCACATTATGCCGATGACGATGAACGGAATGCTGAGAATCTGACCCATGTTGATGGGCAGAGCAGCCTCGAATGCCTCCTGTATCTCCTTCGTATACTCGATGAAGAAGCGTGCCGTGAAGATGTAGGCGAGGCAGAGTCCGAAGAAGAATCCGGTGCCTACGCGCTGCGGCTGCTTGCGATAGATGACCCATCCGATGATGAGGAGCACGGCGTAAGCAATGGCTTCATAGAGCTGTCCCGGATGGCGCGGCATCGAGTCGACGCGCTCGAAGATGAACGCCCAGGGCACATCGGTGGGCTTTCCGATTATCTCGGAGTTCATGAGGTTGCCCAGTCGGATGAAGCAAGCCGTGGCAGGGGTGGCAATAGCTATGTTGTCGAGCACCTGCCAGATGTTCATGCGGGTCTTGCGAACGTACAGCCATAGGGCAAGCATCAGACCGATGGTTCCGCCGTGCGATGCCAGTCCGCGGAAGCCGGTGAAGCTCCACGATCCGTCAGAGGCGATGTGGATGGGCAGGAACATCTCGATGAAGTGCGTCGGGCTGGTCAGGAAGTAGTCGGGCTGATAGAAGAGACAGTGGCCGAGTCGTGCTCCTGCGAGGATTCCCACGAAGCAATAGATGAAGAGCGGGTCGAAGAGTCCTTCCTTCACCTTCTCCTCCTTATAGAGCTTCTGCACGATGACGTAAGCAAGGCCAAGCCCCACGAGCCAGCACAACGAGTACCAGTGGAGCGCAAGGGGTCCGATTGTCACGGCAGTGTCGCTCGGATCCCATACGATGTAGTTAAGAAGTGAGTTCATTGTCCTTCTTTTATCTGTTTATGTCTTCCTTTTATATTGAAAACGCCTTACAGAGTTAGACGTTGAAGCGGAAGTGCATGATGTCGCCGTCCTGAACGACATAATCCTTACCCTCGATGGAGAGCTTGCCTGCCTCACGGACAGCAGCCTCAGAACCGTACTGGATGTAGTCGTCGTACTTGATTACCTCGGCGCGGATGAATCCCTTCTCGAAGTCGGTGTGGATGACACCGGCGCACTGGGGAGCCTTCCATCCCTTGTGGTATGTCCATGCCTTCACCTCCATCTCACCGGCGGTGATGAATGTCTTGAGGTTGAGGAGCTGGTAAGCCTTCTTGATAAGGCGGTTTACGCCGCTCTCCTCCAGTCCGAGTTCCTCAAGGAACATCTGCTTGTCCTCGTAAGTCTCGAGCGAAGCGATGTCCTCCTCGGTTTTTGCAGCGATGACGAGCATCTCGGCTCCCTCGCTCTTGGCTATCTCAGCAATCTGCTGTGTGTATTCGTTGCCGTCCTTTGCAGAAGCCTCGTCCACGTTGCAGACGTAGAGCACGGGCTTAGAGGTGAGCAGGAAGAGGTCGTGAGCATAGCGAAGCTCCTCCTTTGTCTCGAACTCCACGGTGCGTGCGTTCTTGCCCTGCTCGAGCACTTCCTTGTAAGCCTCGAGTACAGACACTGCTATCTTGGCGTCCTTGTTGTTGCCGATGGAGGCAATCTTCGACTGCTTCTGGAGCTGAGCCTCTACGGTCTCGAGGTCCTTAAGCTGAAGCTCGGTGTCGATGACTTCCTTGTCCTCTACGGGGTTTACGCTTGCGCCGCCCTCACGTACGATGTTTTCGTCGTCGAAGCAGCGGAGCACGTGGATGATGGCGTCAGTCTCACGGATGTTTCCGAGGAACTTATTGCCGAGACCCTCGCCCTTGGATGCACCCTTAACGAGTCCGGCGATGTCTACTATCTCGCAGGTGGCGGGAACGATGCGTCCCGGATGAACTATCTCGGCGAGTCGTGTGAGTCGCTCGTCGGGCACTGTGATAACGCCGACGTTAGGCTCGATTGTACAGAAGGGGAAGTTGGCTGCCTGTGCCTTTGCGTTAGAGAGGCAGTTGAAGAGTGTGGACTTTCCCACGTTAGGGAGTCCTACGATACCGCATTTTAATGACATGTCGTTATTTTTGTTGTTTTTTTCTTATTCCTAATTTATTGGTGTCTTTTGTATAGTCTTAATGCAAAGTTAGTGAAAGTATTGCATATAAGGGACATATAATGGCGTTATTTTTCAGTCGGTGAGGTCTACGTGGCTCACTGTGATGTCCTCATGGAGGAATATTCGTGCTGTCTCGCTGAATCGTTCCTCGCTTTCGGTGGTGAGATATCGGCATTTGCCGCCCTTCGTGATGTTTTGTTCCATCTCGGGGTGGCGCTGCAGATAGTCGGCAAGGGAGTCTGCCACGTAGCTGCCCTGCGCCATGATGCGCACGCCGTCGGGGATGTTCTTCACCACGGACGACATCAGAAGCGGATAGTGTGTGCAGCCGAGGATGACGGTGTCGATGAGCGGGTCGAGACGCATGAGCTGGTCGATGCGCTTCTTCACGAAGTAGTCGGCGCCGGGAGAGTCGGCTTCGCCTGCCTCCACGATGGCTGCCCACAGCGGACAAGCCACTCCGCTGACGGTGATGTCGGGGAAGAGCTTCTTTATCTCAAGTTTGTACGACTGGCTCTTTATGGTTCCTTCGGTGGCGAGTACGCCGACGTGACGCGATGTGGTGAGATTGCCGATGGTTTCGGCAGTGGGTCGGATGATGCCGAGGACGCGACGGTTGGGGTCGAGAAGGGGGAGGTCGCGCTGCTGTATGGACCTCAGCGCTTTGGCGGAGGCGGTGTTACATCCGAGGATGACAAGGTGGCAACCCATTGAGAACAGCTTCATCACAGCCTGTCTCGTAAACTGGTAGACCACTTCAAAGGACCGCGAGCCGTAGGGCGCACGGGCGTTGTCGCCGAGGTACATATAGTCATACTGCGGCAGCAGTTGGCGGATGCCGTGAAGGACAGTCAGTCCGCCGTAGCCGGAGTCGAACACTCCGATGGGGCCTGGCGATTGTGGAAATGTCATTGCTGTTGTGTTTTTAGGGTTCCTTATTTTGTTAGCTGAGCCTTGATAAGCTCTGTGGCGTCTTCTCCCATTTCCGGGTTGACGTAGGGGCAGGCGTCGTTGTCGGTGTTCAGGATGAAGGCGTAGCCCTGGTCTTTTCCCACAGCTGCTACTGCTTCGTTAAGGCGGCGGCGTACGGGGGAGAGGGCGTCGGTCTCAGCCTGCTTGAGGAGGCGTTCGGCGTCCTTGCGAAACTCCACGTTCTTCTCCATAAGGTCCTGCAGCTCGGTCTGACGCTTGCGGAGGATGGTGGGCACGAGGGTGCTCTGCACCTCAAGAAATTCCTCGTACTTCGAGTTGAATTCCATTTCGGCACGTCTCATCTCACTGTCGTATTTACGTCTGAGGTTGTCCACGTCGGCCTGTGCCTTTACATACTCCGGCATCTCCTTCAGCATCGCATCGAAGCTGAAGTATCCGAATCGTATCTGTGCGCTTGCCAGCAACGGCATAGCAAGGAGGATGATAAACAGCAGTGTCTTCTTCATATTAATCTGTGGGATGAATGGTTAGAAAAAGTGTGTTGGGGTGAATGGTTAAAAAAATAGGACAATGAGGTGCACTGTGTGTCATCTCATTGTCCGTTTACGCGAGGCAGGAAGCCAGTGCGCGAATCGAGCCTCGTCTGTGTTGTGTGTGTTTTTGTTTACTTCTTAGCAGGAGCGGTCTTGTTGAGCTCGGCCTTAACCTCTGCGGTAACGTCCTTGCTGAGAGTGTCGCTGATGTAGGGGATGCCAGAAGTGATGTCCATGATGTAGACATAACCACCTGCCTTGCCCACTGCCTTGATGGCATCAACGAGCTTGTTGGTGATCGGACCGATCTTTTCCTGCTGGAGCTTGCCGAGAGCCTGCTGGTTGTCCTGAGCAGTCTGCTGTATCTTCTGATACATCTGCTGGAGGCTTTCCTCTGTCTCCTTCTTCTTGGTCTCGTTCATTGTAGAGGAGTTCTTGTCATAGTCCTGAGCCTTGCGCTGGAGCTCGTCCTGCATAGCCTTGAGGTCGTTGTCGTACTGCTTAGCTGCAGCCTCTACCTCACCACGTGCCTTGATGAACTCAGGCATAGAAGCCATGATTTCCTGTGCGTTAACGTGACCGAACTTCTGTGCGAATGTTGCCAATGGCATGAACAACATAAGCATTAAAAATAGCTTTTTCATTCTTTCTCTTTATTTTGTTTTTTTGATAATTATCAATTATATCCTAACTTCTGCAGCACCTCGTTGCTGATGTCTATCTTCGGCGAACCGAAGATGATGCCAGCGTCGGAGGCTCGGTCGAGTACTAAGGAGTAGCCACGGAGCTCGGAGATTTCCTTTACGGCGGTGTAGATTTCCTCCTGGATGGGCGACATCAGACTCTCACGCTTCTTGAAGAGCTCGCCTTCCGGACCGAAATACTTGCGCTTCAGGTCGCTGGCTTCCTTCTCCTTCTTCATGATGGTCTCCTGACGCTCCTTCTTCTGCTCGGCAGAGAGGAAAACCATCTCGTTCTGATAGTTCTTATACATTGTGGAAGCCTCTGTGTTGAGAGCCTCCACCTCAGCCTGCCACTTCTTCGACACCTGATTGAGCTGCTCGTTGGCACGCTCGTAGGCGGGGATGTTCTTCAGGATGTACTCCATGTCAAGAAGCGCAAACTTCTGTGCGCTTGCCGTCAATGCCGTAATGGCAAAGAGGCAGATTAACATTAATTTTCTCATATCTTTAAAAAATTATGTTAGCATTAGAATTCCTGTCCGAGGATGAAGTGGAACTGGCTGCCGCCCTTCTTTCCGTATACGGTGTCGAAACCGTAAGCCCAGTCGATACCCATCAAGCCTACCATCGGGAGGAAGATACGTACACCGACACCGGCGGAGCGCTTCATGTCGAAGGGATTGAACTTCTTGGTCTCTGTCCACGCGTTACCACCCTCGACGAATGTGAGGCCGTAGATGGTGGTGTTGCCGAGGAGGAGCGGATAGCGAAGCTCCAGCGACATACGGTCGTAAGCATAGCCCTCGGCGCCGAGCGGAGTGAGCGAGCCGTTCTCGTAACCTCTAAGACCGACGGTCTCCTCTGAATAAGATGTAGCATATCCGGTCATACCGTCACCACCCATGTAGTAGGTCTCGAACGGCGACTTCTTCCACTTGTTGAAAGAGCCGAGCAAGCCGAGCTCTACGCGAGTCATGAGCACCAAACACTTCTGTCCGCTTGTGAGAGCGGTGTAGGTGCGAGCCTTGAACTTCCACTTGTGGTATTCCACCCAGCGGTATTTCTCCTGCTGTTCCTTGTTATAGTTGGGCGACTTGGGGTTCCGAGCGAGGTGCTCATAGTCCTTTCCGTCGAATGCTGACCAAGGCGGTGTTACGGTCACTGACGCCATAAACTCAGAACCGCGGCGTGGGAACAGCTGGTTGTCGGTAGACGTACGCGACAGCTGTATGCTGAGGTTAAGGTTGTTAGAGTTACCGTTAGTCATGAGGAGGTAAGCCCAGTTCTTCATCATATAGCGGGTATACTGCAGTGAGAGCGACAGCTGGAAGTAGTCGTCAGGCCATCTCAGCTGCTTACCCCAACCGAGCGAAACGCCGAAGAGCTTAACATACTTGTCCGGATCGTAATAATTCTCATAGTTATTATATCCGTAGTTGGTGCCATAACCATACATATATTGGTAATAGTTGGTCATATAGCCGTTGTTATAGTAGTTGCTCGATACGTCAGACTGCTTTGAGAAGTATGCGCCTACAGAGAACTGAATGGGTCGCTTGCCTCCGAACCAGTTGGTTGAGTACGACATGTTGTACGACTGATAGTACGTACCGTTGGTCTGCGCTCCGAGTGAGAGCACCTCACCGTCACCGATGGGGAGGAATCCTCTGTGCTCACTGTTCTTGCGGAAGAGGTTTCGCATAGAGAAGTTGTTGAGCTTAAGACCTATTCGTCCGATGACGCCGGTCTGTCCCCAACCGAGTGAGAACTCCACCTGGTCGTTCGACTTCTGCTCAAGTTCCCAGTTGATGTTCACGGTTCCGTTCTCCGGATCGGGTTTTACGTCGGGGGTAACCTTCTCAGGGTCGAAGTGTCCCATTGACGCAATCTCACGTGCAGAACGCTGGAGCGCCTCCTTAGAGAAGAGGTCGCCCGGCTTGGTACGCAGCTCACGTCTGATGACGTTCTCGTAGAGACGGTCATTACCCATAATACGTACATGATTGATGTGCGCCTGAGGTCCCTCGAAGATACGCATCTCAAGGTCGATGGAGTCGCCCACGATGTTCACCTCCGTCGGGTGGAGCGAATAGAAGAGGTAACCGTTGTTCCAGTAGTTGTTGCCCACGGCGTCTTCGTCCTCAGAGAGGCGCTTGTTCATGAGCTTCTGGTTATAGACGTCACCCTTCTGCATGCCGAGCACACGTGAGAGATAGTCAGATGAATAGATGGTGTTGCCCACCCATGTGATGTTGCGGATGAAGTATTTCTTGCCTTCGTCCACCTTTATCTTGATGCTGACATGCTTGTCGTCGACGTTCCAGACCGAGTCGGACACGATCATGGCGTCACGATATCCATACTCGTTATACTTGTCAATAAGCTTCTGCTTGTCCGCCTTCCAGCGTTCCGGCGTAAACTTCTTGGCCTTGAGGAACGAACCTAAAGTGCCAGCCTCGTGCGTCTTCGCGAAAGCTCCCTTCTTGAACAGACCGCCCTTTATCTTGCTGTTGGAAAGAGCCTGGTTGCCTTCGATGAATATCTTGCGCACCTTCATCTTCTCCTTCTTGTCGATGATGACGTCGAGGATAACCTGGTTTTTCTGCGATACGTCGTCACGCTGCACAATCTGGATGTCGGCGTTCTTGAATCCCTTGTCGTCGAAGTATTTCTTTGCGAGAATCTTTGCGCGGTCAATCATGTTAGGCGTGATCTGTGCACCCTTGAGCAGTCCGAGCTTCTCCTCCATGTCCGTACGCTCCGACTTCTTCAGTCCCACGTAGTTGATGGTAGAGACACGCGGTCTCATCTGTAGGTGTATGTGCAGGTAGGCCTTGTCCTGTACGAGCGAGTCAACGGCAATGGACACCTCTGAGAAGAGTCCGTACTTCCAGTAGTGCTTGATGGCGTCCGTTATCTCATCGCCCGGCAGATCAATCTGCTGTCCCACGGACAGTCCTGAGATGCCGGTAAGCATATAGTCCTCATAGCCATCGGCTCCTGATACGGCGATGCCTCCGATGGTTACGGAGCGTGGTGTTCCGGCATACGATATGTCGGGATATTGAATCTTGTCCTGCGCCATTGCTGCCATTGTGCACGCCATGACGCATACAGTTGTCAAGACCTTCTTTATATTCATCTTTGTTTGCTTGGTTTCGGTTCTTTATCTTCTATGTTGTGGCGGGTGTCTTGTCTGATAAGGAGCTGTTCCTTATGCGCCGTCGTTACGGCTTCTGCTGCTTCTCCTCTTCCTCCACCTGCGCCTCGGTTTTTCCGAATCGGCGCTGTCGGCTCTGATAGTCTGCTATGGCACGATGTAGTCCTTCCTCGTCGAAGTCAGGCCAGTAGGTTTCGGTGAAGTAAAGTTCGGAGTAGGCTATCTGCCACAGCAGGTAATTGCTGATTCGCTCCTCACCGCCGGTGCGTATGAGCAGCTCGGGGTCGGGCATAGAAGCCGTGGCCATGTGCTCGGAGAGCGTCTCTTCGCTGATGTCCTCGGCTTTCAGCTTTCCTTCTGCCACCTCCAAGGCGATGTCGTGCGCCGCCTTCGTTATTTCCCAGCGTGAGGAATAGCTAAGAGCTATGACCATTGTCATGGCAGAGTTGGCAGCGGTATGCTCCTTCGTCTGCTGCAATTTCTGCTGCACCTCTACGGGCAGCCTTTCGATGTCGCCGATAACCTCGAATCGCACGTTGTTCTTCATGAATATCTCGTCCTCTAAGGAGGTGAGCACCAGTCCCATGAGAGCAGCCACTTCCGTGGCGGGTCGGTTCCAGTTTTCGGTGGAGAAGGTGTAGAGTGTGAGGTATTTCACGCCGAGACGTGTACATTCCGACGTAATCTTTCTCACAGCATCCACTCCAGCCTGATGGCCGAAGCTGCGTGGTTTTCCCCGCTCTGCCGCCCAGCGTCCGTTGCCGTCCATGATGATGGCAATGTGCTGTGGTATGCGGTTCATATCGAGTTGTTGGGTCATAGCTATATATTATATTATGTATACTCTATTAATAAATAATAATTAATAAATAACAATTAATAAATGTCACTCGTCCTCATTGTGGCAAGTCCTGCATTTCGCCGAGAAGCTGTACGTCAGTGTTATCTGCAGTGTGGAGTAGCAGTCGGTGTTCTTGAACAGTCCGGTGCTCTCTATGCCGTACGGATCCTTCTTTCCGTCGAGGTTGTCGCTGAGCGAGAAGTGCTCCGCCCATTCCACTCCGAGGTTTAGTCTTGGTCCTATCTTGTATTTCACGCCCACGCCTATGGGCATGTTTGCGGTGAAGCAGTTGTCTGCGTCGCCTCCGGATGCGAACGTTGCGCCCACTCCCACGAAGACGAAAGGTGTGAGGCGCTTTGCTCCGCGATAGTCGCGTCCGGTGCCGTATGGCCAGAAGTTGTATTCGTATACGGCGCTTACGTCCACTAACGAACGGCTGAACTCATACGGATTGTCCTTCAGTTCGGGATAATACGTCTTGACGTCCTTCGACGTTCCCTTCAGCTTGCCGTACGAACCTGAGAACTTCAGTCCCATGTAAGGGCTCCATATCCTTCGCAATACTAATGAAGCCATCGGCTGCTGGTTTTTCATTATGCTGCCGTTGAAGTCGCCCTGATACGACATCAGACCCACTCCCGCACCTATCTCCATGCGATACTGGTCGTCGGTCTGCGCGTTAAGTGCAGAAGCGGCGGCAAGAATGCACATTGATAAGGTAAGGCGTTGCTTCATGATTTATTCGTAATATTCGTATTGTTCTTTCTTCCATCCGAGTCGGTTGGTGCGTCCGCGCCATGTCTCGCCGGTCTTGCCATTGACAATCCAGAGGAAGTTGTTGCTGTCTACGCAGGCTGTATAGGCTCCTGAAACGAAGAATCCGGTCGGTGCAGTCACCACTGAGTCGGTCTGCCATGTGATGCCTCCGTCGCGTGAAGTATAGAACTTCGGCAGGAAGACACGCTCGTCGTTGCCAATCACCACGATGCGGCTGTCGTAAGCCACGGCAGAGATGTTCTGCAAGAGCGGCAGTTCATAGCGGTTGAGCGAGTTGTGGTCGTAGAACATCCACGGCTGGTTCTCGCTGTATGCTGTGCCTTCGTCAATCTTGCCCCAGATGCTGAACGCCGTTGTGCTTGCTGCGGGCACGGAGCCTATGAGCAATGTGCGGTAAGCGTTGGGGTTGGTGGCGAGGGGAAGTGTGGCGTAAGCTATTTCGCCGTTGGGAAGGAGCGAAGCGCTCTCGTCAATGGAGGCAGCCTTCCATGTCTTTCCGCTGTCGTCAGAGCTGACCATTGCGCCCTCGTTGTTGTATGCGTAGAGGCGTATGGGGTTTGCAGCGATGATGCGTGCCACGCCAGCCTCGGCAGTTGTCTGTTGTTTCCATGTATTGCCGTCGGTGGTAGCCATCACCACGCCGTTGTCACAAACGAAGAGTGTGTCGAGCTTTACGGCTGCGGAACGGTATGTTTCGGCAGCGAGAGTGTGATTGAAGTTTGGTGTGGCGGCTGTCCATGCGTCGTCGCCGTCGGCTCTGTAGACAGTTGTCATCGTGCCGTCGGAAGCGAGGAGGAAGCGGCGTGTGGTGCCTGACGCTGTGGTTACCACAAAGCTCTTCACGCTGGTGGCATTAGTGAAGGCTGTGGGGTTAGGAAGCTTTGTCCAGTTGAACTTATCCGCCGGTTCCTGATGTACGTTTACGCGTACCTCATACTTGCGCACGGCGGCACCAGAGAGACTGTATACCTGCAGCTCTCTGGGTTTCGAGAAGTCGAGTGAGTCTGTGGTGCTGAGATATGACAGCGAGTCGCTTGTCATGCTCTTCAGTACCAGTGAACCTGAATTTAGGCTGTTGGCCGATACTAAAAGCTTCGTCGGGTCCACTCCGTAGGGTAGTGAGTCGGGATTGTAGATTACGCAGCGCTGCTGGTCGATGACAAACTTATATGCGGTGAGCGTCGCCGTGGTATAGTAGACGCTGTCCGCGCCGTTGCTTGCTCTGACGTGTACCGCCTTCTTGGCTGATGTAACCGAGAAAGCCGTCACGGCGCTGTCGTCGGTGTATACATAGTCGCCGTCGTTGGTGTCGAGGCACGAAACGAGTGAGAAGAGTGCCGCGAGGAGCACTGCTATGTTAATGGTCTTGCTTTTCATTCTACTCAAAATATTCCCAATCTATAGTTTTTAGCTGCAAATTTAATCAGAATTCTGCAAATAGTGTGGTATTTCACCTCTTAATTATGCAATTTATTGATTAATAGTATGATTTTTAAGGTTGTTTAGGGTTTTGGGGCGGGGCTCTCGATTTTTGAATTACAGCAGACAAGGCTAACTTAGGAGGCTATGGCGTCTCGCCGTAGCCACGCAGCCACAAATGCAAGCAGATTGAGTATGAGCTGCGAGTTCCGCGGAGCGGGACCTATATCATGAAACCCACTGCAAGCTGCGAAGCAGCGCAGCTGTGGGGTACATATGCCCCAAAAAATGAGTTCCCCGAAGGGGGACTGACGCATCCACTATGATGTTGAGGATGATAGTCGGTCCCGCTTTGCGGAACCAAGAGAGGGTGAAGTGATGCTTGTCCCACAGCTGCGCTCCTTCGGAGCTTGCAGTGGGTTTCTGATGGATACGTGTCCCATCGGGACACGGCGCTGATTGATGTTCTGCTATTACTTCATTTGCTTGCATCCGTGGGTGCGGGGCTACGGCGGGACGCCATAGCCTCCTATGTTTGTCTTATTCCCTCAAAAAATAATGTCTTCATGTCTTCTTGTCTAAAAAAACATGTCTTCATGTCTTCATGTCTAAAAAACATGTTCTTCATGTCTTCTTGTCTAAAAAGCCTGTCTTCCCGTCTAAACACGAAAAAAGGGCTTCGCAATCTTAAATCGCGAAACCCTTTTTATTATGTCAATGCTATGCGGCGATGCCGCTTACATTCTTTCGTCTTATTACTTAACGACAACCTTGCGAGTTGTACCGTCAGAGAGCTTGAGGATGTTGATGCCCTTAACAGGAGCAGAAACCTCTGAACCGTCAGCAGCGTAGCGAGCTACGACTGTAGCGTTCTCTGAAGTCTCAACGCCCTTGATGGCTGTTGCCTGACCCTTCGGGAGCTCGAGGAACTGGCACTGGTTAACCCATACGTTGTTGAGGTCAGCGTTGTAGTAGTTCTTGCCGTCAACTGTAACAACGAACGGAAGGCTTACGAAAGCCACTGCGTTAAGAGTGTTCTTGTTTTCGTTGTAGTTGTACTGCTTCTTAGGAATTGTAACCTCGTAAGACATCACGAATTCGTCACCGTTCCATGTGATCACATCACCCCAAGGATTCTGAGTACCGATTACGCGGAGAACATTCTCGTGGTTGTATGTACCAATCCAACCGCTCGGGCTGTACTGCTTTGACTTAACGCCGTTCTCAGTAACGTAGAGACCGAGAGTTGCGCCTTCAAGGATCTTGCCAGCACCCTTAACACCCTTACCCGTAACGGTGATGTTCAGAGTAGCGTCCTTAAGGTTGGGGTTGTCACCAACAGTGAGGTTGGTCTCCATCTGGAGGTTAACTACTGAAGGAGCAATCTCATCCTCCTGGTCGAGGAGGTTACCCATCTGTGTAGCGAAGCCGGCATAATCCTCAGTAGCGATGTTTGTAGCGAGCTGATTGCCGCCCAAGTTGAAGCGGTTGAAGTTAGCTGAAGGATAACCAGATGTAGAGTAACCGAGCAGAGGCTCTGCATTAGAGTTTGTGTAAGGATCCGGGTTGTTAGGATCGAGGTCACCATGGACAGCTACCCAAGCAACATCCTTACGGCTCTTAGCGAGAGCGCGGAGAGCTTCATAACCCCACGGACAGTATACGCAGCTTGTGCTGGTGAACTGCTCTACGAGGTTGTACTGACGAGGAGTAGTCTCAGTGTAAACACGGAACTGTGCAGCAGCAAGGTCGTCGCTTGTGTCGCCAGAAGGATCCTCACCGTTCACTTTCTTCACCTTAACGCCAAGAACGTGTGCGCCGTTCTCGAGGTTGTACTCAGAGAGATCGAGGGTTGCGCCCAACTTCACATACTCGTCGCTGATAGAACCATCCTTAGGCAATGTAAGCTCTGCTACTGCCTTGTTGTCGAGAAGAACGTCGAAGGAAGCGTTTGTACATGCCTTAGAACCAGAGTTGTTAACATAGAACTCGAACGGAAGCTTCTCGTCGGGCTTGAGCATCGGGTTGGTAGCAACCTGAGCAATGCCGAGGTCGTCGGGGAATCCGCCTTCCCTCTCAACGATGAGCTGGATACAGATAACGAACTCATTAGAAACCTGGTACCAGGCTGTTCCCTTGCCGAGGTCACCATAAGCGAGAACGCCTGATGTGCCTGAACCAGCTGCGATAGGATAGCACTCGTCTGTGTACTTACCACCGCTCTGGGTTGACTTCTGTGTGTATGTGTAACCAAGTACAAGACCTGTTGTAACGTCGTTTACGTCAAGAGCCTTATCGAAGGTCACCTCGTTCCACTGCTGGTCGAACTTGCCAGTTGTCTGGTCCTGTGTAGAAACCTTCTGTGAAGAAGCAGCCTTGCTTGTATAGAGTACGGGTTCGCCTTTAGCAGAAACAGTATAAAGCTCAATGTTAGCTGAAGAGCCAAGAGAAGCGTAGATGAGGTAACGAGCACCAACAATCTTAGCGCCCTTGAATTTAGCGAGGACGTTTGCGTCCATTGCGTTGTAAACGCCCTTAACCTTATTGCCTGCAGAAGGAAGGCCGATACCGCCAGCCATTGTGCCTGAACCAGCAACACCTACTGTCTTCTGGTTGGCGTTAAGCTTCTGTGGAGCAAGGCTCTTCTTAGCTACGTTAACCTGTGAAGGATCAACGACGTTGTGAAGCTTTACGTTGCCTGCCTTTGCTGTCACCATGTTGTGCTTGCTTAACTGAACCGAAGAGGTCAGATACTGCGCATTAGCTGCAGATGCACTGAGCATAAGCGCGCAAAGTGAAAGTAAAATTCTGTTCATAATAATAGAATTATTTGGTGAATAATAGTGAAAATTTTCTGTTCTTATTGTCTCTTTACTTGACAATCTTGACTGTCTTGCCGTTAGAGAGCTTCACGATGTTCAGACCCTTCTGTGTGGTCTGGATCTGCTTGCCAGTGGCGTCGTAGATGCCAGTAACCTCTACGTTCTGACCATCCTTGATACCGTTGATGGCTGTAGCGCCCTTTGTGAAGATGATGGTGATGTAAGGCATCGGATTGTCAAGATCTTCCTCGTCTACGCGTTCATAAACCTCTTTGGTCCAGATGCCGGTCTTCTGTATCTCAATTTTGTAATACTCAAGCTTGATGGTTGCTTCGCAAGTACCGTCTGCCTTAGGGAACCACTCTGTCTGGAGGCTCTTTGTCTGGTTAGGCTCCATGGGACCTCCTTCAGTTCTGCCCATACCCAACTTGTTGGTTGCAGGAATACATGATGCAGGGAAGCAAGTCTGGAAGCTACCGTTATCCAGTCTCTTCAAATCAAACAATGTTCCAACACCCTTCTTTTCGTTGGTGTTGTTTCTTACGAATACTTCGCTGGGTACCTGAACAGCACCGAAGTCATCCTCCTCTACGTGGTTGGCAGTCCAAACTGTACCGCTCGGAATCTCCTTGCCGTCCTTGTCAATGAAAGAGAATGTTTTGTCCACCTGAGCGTATGAAGCTGTAGTGAACATTGCTGCTGCGATGAGCAGGAGTGATTTTATAGATTTCATAATAGTTTTTCCTTTGTTTTGTTGATTGTATAAAGTTTACTTTTCAGTTTCTCCCTTGTGCACCACGAGGTACTTCTTGGCTACGTTCTCCACACCGCTGTCGTTGTAGACGAATGCTACGACAGCGATGTTGTCTGTATTCCAAGCCTCGGGCAGAACGTAAGAATACTGCTTTGTTGTGGTCTCGCCTTCCTTTACAGTGACATCCTCGCCCCATGTGCCGTTAACGGCAGCACGGAATACGTGGTTGTGGACATACTCCTTATTGGCGCTTCCGTCCGGCATCATCTGCAAAGCCGGTACGCCGTCCTCCACAATCCATACCTGAAGCTTGCCGTTCACTGTTCCGTTAACGCCGTCAGCTCCCACAGTTGTGGTGAGTGTGCGTTTGTCAGCGTCGTATGCGTTGGCGATGTTCACGGAGAGGTTAGCCTTTTCAGAGATGATGGTGCTCACCTGGGCAGCCCAGTTGTAATATTTGCTGTCCGGCGAGGTCTTTCTGTTGAAGATCACCCAAGGCTGTCCCATCTTGTTTTCCTTGTCCCAACGTGTGTAATACTTGTTGCCGGTGTCGGTCATCAGACCCACAGCCTTCGAGTTGCCTGCGAATCCGAGCGGACCGCTGTGGATGCCCACTGCGATGACGTTGTCCTCACCGTAAGCCTCCACGATGCCGTTGATGATTTCCGTACCGGTGGGGCAGTTGACGCAACGCTGTCCTGTGAAGTCCTCAATGAGGATGGCGCGTCCCACTTCCTCCGGATTTACCGGATTTACTTCTATGAATCGGTCCCCCTCGTCAATGTTGCTGCACGAAGCGGCAGCCATTGCCATAGCGGCTGTTGCCACGCCGAGGAATAAGTTCTTTATTTTCATGATGAGAATGATCAGAAGTTATAGTTGTAAGATACTGTCACACCCTTGCTTGCGGGCACATGGCGGCAGACGCCACCCGAGCAGTTATATCCTGCACGTGTCTTGCCGTAGCCCACCTGCAGACGGTGTGCACCAGCGGTGAAGGTCACAGAGCCGTTGATATAGTGCTCCTTGTGTGTGCCCTTTGTCTCGTCGATGGCAGCCGTAGCGTTATAGTAGTGCTCCGCACCGTTATACTGGTCGCTGATGGTGAACATGAAGTGCGGGAGGAACGACAGCTCGAGCAGTCCGAAGTACCAGTCGCCCTGGTCTTGCTCAGTATGCAGATACTGTGCCTCTCCACGGAGTGTCAGCTTGTTGTTGATGCGATACTTTCCTTCTGCGATATAGATGTCAGAATGGATGAGTCCGCCCTCTCCCTCTACTACAGACTTGTTGTAGAACTGGTTCATGTACATGAGGTTGAGCTTGAACGACTTCGACAGCTTCTTCTCAATCTGCACGTTGAGGTCCTGATAGTATGTCTTGTCGCCCCACTTCCAGAAAGCCGAACCATATCCGTCCGTACCCGGTCCGCCGCCCTTCTTCTTGTTCTGCTCGATGGAGTGAACGTGCGAGAAGTTGAGCTTGAGGCTTGTGCCGTACTTGCCGCCGAGTGCCGTGTGGCGCTTAAACTTATATCCGAACTCTGCCTGATAAGCCCACTCGCCGTTGAACTGTGTGGCGTAGGGATAGAGGGCAGCGAGAGCGTATGTCTGCTGGAAGGCGAATGCGGGAAGGTGGTTGATGAAAGCCGCCGTACCGTTCTCCGTGCGCTTGCTGCGGAAGCCCATGTTGTCCGAGCGCTTAGCCTGGAGCAGGAGGCTCATGCCGCTGCGCGAGTAAGATGTGGAGAGCATTGCCACGTAACCCTTACGGTAGATGTATGGGAAGTTCTTGTCGAACGAGGGGTCTTCTGTCTTCTGTGCGTATTCAGCGAGGACGCTGAAGTCGCCTGCCTGAAGGTTGGCTCTCACGTCGAAGGCGTTGGTGTTCTCCGGCAGACGCAGCTTTTGCGTCGGGGTTGCCATGATGTCGTCGTCAGCCTTCTCATGCTTGTTCACCCACGATCCGCCGAGGGTAAGGAATGTGCCCTTCTGCTGCATCTTCTCGAACCACTGGTCAACGCTTACTTCGAGGTCAGCACCAGAGACCAGTGATGTATGGTCCCAGTAGCGGCGCTGCTTACCTGCGAGTGCCTTCACCTGCACGCCCTTGAAAGGACGTACCACGAGGCGTCCGCCGAGCAGCGAGTTGTCGATGCCGAGTGAGCGTTCCTCATAGGTGCGGAGGATGAATCCCGAACCGAACTGCTCGTAGAAGTTACCGAGTGTTAGTTCTGCGTTCTTGATCTTACCTTTTACATAATAGAACGGTACGCCCCATCCCTTGAAGTCTTTTTCAAAACCTGGGAGTGGATGTTCGAGATATTCGAGACGTGCACCGGCGTCCACATACTTCGAGAGTGCGTGCACTTCGGCGTAGGTGTTGGTAAGCACCTTGTCGTCGTACGTGCCCGTACCGATGTTGTGGTCTTCCTGCGGCACGAGGATGTCGCTCTGTACGCTACCTGTGATGGTGACGTCGTAGTCTTTCGCGAGCTTTATCTTCTGTGCGTTGACCGCAGCCGACGTCATCATGCCAGCGAGCATGAGCGCGAGAGTCTTGTTCATTTATTCCTTCTGTTGTTGATTGTCTTTACTTGTTAATGAGTTCTCTTACCTTCTCGATAAGTTCTTCCTCTGCACCCTCAGTGTAGCCGTTGTGCTTAGCCACGATGTTGCCTTCGCCGTCGCAAACGATTACGTAAGGAATGGTCTGGATGCCGAGTGCGCGCTTGAAGTCGCTGTTGGGATCGAGGAGCACCTCATACTGCCAGCCATGGTTGTCAACGAGGGGTTTCACCTTATTGATATTCTGTGCCTGGTCGATGGAAACGGCGATGATCTTCACGCCGGTCTCCTTCTGCCAGTCCTCATACACCTCGCTGATGGCGGTGAGCTCGCGGTTGCAGGGCTTGCACCATGTTGCGAAGAAGTCGATGATGAACGGCTTACCGTCGTTACGGAGTGTGTCAGTAGACACTGTCTTTCCGTCAATGCCCTTAAGGACTACCTTAGGAAGCTGTGCGCTTGCTGTGGTGAAAACTGCAAGCAGCAAAAGAGTAGCAAGTATTAATTTCTTCATAGTTGTAAGTATTTTGTTGCAAAATTATATAAATATCTCATTGCTTGTACGATATTATGGTTAATTTTATATAAAATGAATACACATCGCATTGATATACAGGAATGAATTTTCAAAATGCGCGATGTTTGCGAAAACAAATTGCTTTTTGATTTTTTGACAGGAAGACAGGGAGGGTTGGACAGGAAGACAGGTTATTTAGACAGGAAGACATGAAGACATGAAGACATGATTTTTAGACAAGAAGACAGGAATACATGTTTTTTTAGACAGGAAGACAGGAAGACATGTTTTTTTAGACTGGAAGACAGGTTATTAGGGAATGGGACAAACATAGGAGGCTATGGCGTCTCGCCGTAGCCACGCACCCACGGACAGTTAATCAATAATATGCTGATTGGCGGTCTGCTATGGGAGGGTGCAAGCAAATGGAGTATGAGCTGCGGGTTCCGCGGAGCGGGACCTATATCATGAAACCCACTGCAAGCTGCGAAGCAGCGCAGCTGTGGGTACGTGCGACACCTCCACCCATATAGTTCCCCGAAGGGGGACTAACGCATCCCGTATGATGTTGAGGATGATAGTCGGTCCCGCTTTGCGGAACCAAGAGAGGATGAGGTGATGCTTGTCCCACAGCTGCGCTCCTCCGGAGCTTGCAGTGGGTTTCTGATGAATACGTGTCCCATCGGGACACGGCGCTGATTGATGCTATGGGAGGCTGCGGGGCTACGGCGAGACGCCATAGCCTCCTATGTTACTCCTTTTCTGCTGTACCGGGCTGCCGTTTGTGTTTTTCTTTGTTTTTTCCGATTATGGGCGCGTGCTGTGCACAAATAAAAGGCTTTACATTAGGTTGTCGAGAACTGGTTCTCGTAAGACCTAATGTAAAGCCTTTTATTTAAATCCGATAGGATTTGCGCCCATAAACGGACTGTGGATAAAGGTTTTTGTCAAAACCCTGCCTACCTATAATATAGCTTAGAAATGATACTTCGTACCGATGCTCAGCCTTGCTTCGCCTTCCAGCGGATGGTGCTTCACCGGCTTGAACTCTACGTCCTTGCAGTAAATCACGGCGGACGGCTCTACGTATACTTCCACTGCCTTGCTGACGCGGAATCCGGATTGGAGAGCCAGCTTGCCACCCATCGTCACCTTCATCTTCTTCTCCTCTCTGTTCACACCCACGAGGGAGAGGTCGGCGATGCCGGTGAGCTGGAAGAGGTCGTCCTCGGTCTGTTCGCCCGTCATGGCAGCCTTCATATTCATCATATATCCAGCGCTGAGCGCTGTGATGTTCTGGTTGCCCTTGGTGTAGGCACGCTGCACGGTGGTGTTGGCGATGCTGGCGTGCACACCGCTCACTCCGTTAAGCCAGTGTCCGTAGCCCACCTCGCCAATGAAGGAGAGGCGGTTGCGGAAGGGATTCATCTCGCCGTAATTGCCAGTGTAGACGCCGGTGCCGATGGATGCCGATACGAAGTTGGCGCGTTCTGCCTTCTCCACCTTCTCGCCATTGCCGTTTCCGTGCTGCATGCTATACTCCAGACCTAACGAGAGCGACGGCATGAATCTGCCTACGCGTGCTGGGGTGAGACGCTTGGAGAACTGGTATGACAGCTGCGGCTCAATGACGAAGTGTACGTCGTCAGCGATGCGCGTTGTCATCTGTCCGCCTACGTGAACGTCAGGTGAGAAATAGTTGGTCTTGCCGCCGCTCTTGGCATAGTCCAGACCGAGGCTGAAGCCTGCCACCGTCTTGAACGAGAGAGCGCGTGAGCGGTCGTAACCGCAGCTGAGCGCCGTCAGATCCGTCATCCAGTCGGCAAAGACCGCTGCCTGGGCGTAGTTATATCCCGTGGCTTTTCTGCCATGCACCATTCCCTGGAAGCCCACACGCCAGCCGAGAGCTGGGGCGTGCCACTTTGCGTAGCTGATACGTCCGATGGGCATAAGCGTGCCGCTCTTGTCCATGTTGTTGAGATAGTTGGCAAGTCCTCCTGTTACGGTGAGCGAGCTGTGGCGGATGTCGTCCACATCCTCTATCTCGTCCACACGGCGGTCGTTGTATGTATAGGTAAGACCAGCGAGGAACGACACGGGGATGTCATACTTGCGGAACGACCATGTGCGCGGAGCGTAGTCCTCGTTGTAGACATCGAAGCGCGGCTCAAAGGAGAGAGCCAGTCCGCGTGCCAGTCGGATGTTAGCCTGCAGTCCGGCTCCCACGCCGAATGAGTCCTTCGGCTTGCGGAGGTCGTCGGACGTGCGGTTGTAGCTGATGCCACCCACGAAGTCCACCCAGAACGGGCGCTGCTTCGGTCCGCCGAACACGTTGTTGAGGTTAGCCATATAGTCGAGCTGCAGTCCGAGCGCCTTGATGTGGTTCTTCGAGTCGTACTGATTGATGCTTGTGGCGTTGGCAGTGAGGCGCAGGGCGTTATAGTCGTCAAACCACTTACCGATGCTTCCTGCCACTCTTCCTCCCAATCGTCCGTCCCATGTGGTGGGATGTTCGTTGGCGAGCATCGCAGGACCGCCCATCACGCTGAAGAACAGTCCGTCAGCGAAGGGATGGGCGACGCGTGGGGCGCTGAGACGCTGCTCGGGCAGACGATAGCCCATACCGAGTGTAACGCTGCCGAAGGGACGATAACCGTGCCACGTGAAAGCCTGCGACACCTGGTCTTCCATCAGACCCACACGCGGCTCCAGGTAAAGGTAAGCATAGCTGGCAAGCGCCAGCTGTCCGCGCATACCGATGTGTACGCCCCATCCGTCCTGCTGATAGCCGTGGTTTCTGGACCAGGCGTGCTCAAAGCCGGCAATACCCATAAGTTCGAAGGTGTGCGGTGCATAATAAGTGCCCGGCGAGGCAATGGCTGTGATGTTGATGAGATAGTCGAGCGAGAGGTCGGCATACTTCACCTTCTTGCCATGCAGACGCCACATACCGGCGTCCACGTTGACACGAAATCCGTGTTCGGGCGAAATCCAGTCGCCGATGCCCATCTCCGCCGTAGGAGCGAGCTTGTATTTCTTCGTGCCCATGACATTAAGACCTGCTCCCATGTCGATGAAGAGATGGTCAAAGGGGCGCTTGTGCTTATATACCTTCATGACGCGCGGACGCTGGAGCATATAGTCGAGCGCGCTGCCCGGCACCTGAGCCTTGGCGAGTGAAGGGAATGCCACAGCCACAAGAGCGGCTGCCAGCTTGCTATATATATTATAATGTGTATTCATAATTGTCTGGTTACTTCTTGTACTTGTCCTTGTCGAGGAGGAGGTTGTTAACGTCACCGTCCACTTTTGCCACTTCCTCAAGTGACAGATCCAGCTCGAACGCCTTCATCAGTTCGTCATACGCACCCACTGCGTCGTCCTTTCTGTTAAGGCAGATGGCGCGGAGGTAGTGAGTGAGTCCTTCGTCCTCCGGCAGCTTCTTAGCCAGAGCCATAGCCTCATCGTTGCGCTTCATGGCAAGGAGCAGACAGCATTCGTTGCGCTCGCCCGTGGCAGCCACCGTCTCGTAGTCGTCATAGCGTCCGTTGAGCACGTCGTTGACGGCGAGCAGGAGGCGGTTGTCCTCGTTCTTGTTGACGAAGGCAGCCACGGAGTCAGCCTTCGAGAAGTGTCCGGCATTGAGCAGGGCGATGAGCTGGTTGGTGTTCACCTCCTGCGGAGCATCCTCACCCACGAACTTCTCAAGGAGAGTCTCGTCAGACATGCCGTGGCTGAGCAGGCTCACCTGCAGGTCGTTGGCGGCAGCGAGGAACGAGGGATAGACCTCAAGGGCGCGGCGCTGATATTCCTCGCGGCGTGTCTGGTCAGGCTCGTTGGAGAACAGCTCGTAGAACTCGAACTTCGAGAGCTGCTTGTAGTCCTTGTCGTAGAGCTGCTTTATCTCGTCGTGTGTGAGCGAACGGAAGATAGAATAGTTGAGCGTATAGTCCACGCGGCGCAGCTGCGGCAGATACTTCGCCTCCAGCAGCGAGCGGTAGAACGGCAGACGACGGATGGCTATGCCCTGCGCGTCCATGTTCTTAGTGCGCTTAAGGATGTTCTCCATCTGCTCTGTCTCCGCCTTGAGGCTGTCCGCCTTCATCAGGCTTACCACGGCAGACCACGGAGCCACCTTGGCGCTGCTCCTGAACGTAACGTCACGGCTGAGGTCGGAGGGGATGTGTGAGCGGATATATCTGGAAGCAAACGCCATACGCTTCTCCGCGAGGCGGAGGTTGGAGGCATACTTGCCGTCCGGCGACGACGTACCCTCGAGGGAGAGCGACTGTATGGAGGCGCCGTCCGAATGGGCGATGTCCTCTATCTGGCGGCGCAACTTGTCTATCTCAACTGCGTTCTGCGGGTCGGCAGAGTCAAAGGCAGCCTTGCCGATGGGGAAGCGCAACTTCACCTCTCCGCGGCTGTCGCGCAACTGCTTCTCGGGCTTCGGAAGGAAGCGCGGGTCAGAGAGCTTCTGCGCAGCGAACGAATAGTCGAGCCAGCGGAGCGGATTGACAGTACCGCGGGCGATGATGGTGGTGTCGCGATAGAGGATGTGCGTATAGTCCTCGATGGCCATATACACGTCGCACGAATATTCGTCCTTCACGTTGTCCACGTATACGGAGTCGTTATATCCGATGATGTCGTTGGTGCGTCCCTTCTCACGGAGGGAAGGGTTCTTAACGGTGACGTAGCTGGCAAGCGGGTCGCCGCTCACGGTGTCGTTCATATTGAAGTTGTAGAGTCGGTCCTGCGTGCGGTGGTATTCCTTGGCATCGTAAATCAGCGGGCGCATGAGCGACAGCTTGCCACGTGTGACGTTGTTGAGGATGGGCTGAACGACGAGGCGTGTGTCCTGACGGAACATCTCGCGCGGCACTCTCACACGGGTGGAGACGTACAGATAGTTGCCCTTGATGTTGATGTCGGTCTGCTCCGGCATAATCTTGTCCGTGATGCGCTTAGTCTGGACAAGCACCTCGCCGAGCGCCACGTCGCTCTCCTCGAGTCTGACGTTCAGATTGGTCTGTCCGTTCTTCAGCTTCACGTTTCTCGGATTGAAGCCCACCATGCTGAATCGCAGCGTGGTTCCGTTGAATGCGTTGAATGCAAACTTGCCGTCAAGGTCGGTCACGGCGTATGCGTGCTTGGATGATGCGTCGGTGATGTTGACGCCTGAGAGCGGCTCGTTGTCGCCCTTGGCTATCACCTGACCGGTGACGCGCACCACGTTCTGTGCGCTGACACCCGAAGCCAGCATCACGAACGCCAGCATAAAGGCGAGAGCCAGCCGGCGTGTATGAGTGGAAATGTTTTTTTGTATCATGGGAGTAAAAATATAAAATCTCACTATTTAATAATGTATATGAAGCTAAGTCCGGCTTTCATCGGCAGGAACTGCCACTTGTTATAGTTGGGGCGCTCCGGCTTGGTCTCAGTCTGCGTGTCATATTTCTTCTCCCTGCGATATCCGTATCCGGCACCGATGCTTGCCTCAAGGCTCCAGTGACGGCTGAGCGGGAAGCTGTAGCCATACGTCAGACCCGCACCAAAGGCGTCGCCGATGTGGTAAGTGTCTTTAATAAGAAGCTTGTAGTTGGTGGCAAGACCCATGATGCCGAGGTAATGGCGGGCTTGCGGACGTGCGCTGAACCAATAGCGCACCTCAGGTGTGAGAATCTCGGCACGGGTGTCAAGCTTATCTTTCCATTTAAGTCGGTGGAAAGTGGCGTCGATGTCGAATGTGATGTGGCGGTTTACCCTCAGTTCCAGTCCGAGGTTGGGGCTTGCCGCAGCCCAATAGAGGGCATTGGTCTTCAGAGCAACTCGCTGCGAGAAGACCGTCAGGCTGCTTAACAGTAAAAGTCCGACGCAAATGCTGCGTCTCATGCAGTTAAGCAATCGTTTAATTATGAAATTCATACTCTCTTTGTGTTATTTTTTTATCTTCGTAAAAAGCACGCTTCCGAGCAGCGATAATCGAATATGGCACAAAGTTACGTTTTTTTTCAAAAGTGAACAAATTTATATCATTAATGTGTTATTTCACATATCGAATTTTGATATATGAAGATTATTGTATACTTTTGCGGTCATAAATAATCAACATCAAAACACAAGAAGAATATGACAAAGAAGATTCTTTCCACATTGGCTCTCTCTCTCGCCATGCTTACAGCAAGCGCACAGAGCCAGCCCAACCGTCTCATTGTACACCAGAAGTCTGGTAGTTTCGCAAGTTACCGCATCGGCAGTGTCGACTCATTGTCGTTCTACAACATCGAAGGCGATGTCCGCGCTGACGTAAAGATCAACGACTATAAGACAGGCGACACAGGCGACACGCTGTGGGTGGCTGTAACAAAGACTCCCGCTTGCAGCAGCTATCGCATCGACGTGCTGCCCTCAGTACGCGCCAACGCATACAACGACGACGTCATCGCAAGCTACTTCAACCAGCAGAAGGGTTCGACAGCTTTCTACGACGACTTCACTAACGCACAGCTCACCGGCTTCTCCACAAGAATGGAGCCGGGCACAAAGTATACTGTCTTCACTCTCGGCTATGACCAATTAGGCACACCCTGCGAGGTTTCGAGAGCAGAGATAGAGACTCCGCTTGCCGACGTACTGGGCGACCCGAAGGTTGACTGCACCGTGGCAAACGCCGACTTCAAGGCGCTGACCTTCTCATTCGTACCTAACGAGGACGTAAGCTGCTACTACATCACCATCTTCCCCGAGGGTGAGGGCGAGGCACAGTTCAACCAGTGGGGTCCGATGTTCGGCTTCGCCAACATGAGCCAGATGATACAGCAGTTCAGCGGACAGGCTTTCAAGGGCAAGCAGGAGCACACAATCAACGGTCTGAACCCCGGCACCGACTATGAGCTTTACATCCTGCCGCTCGACCTCAACGGCAACTACGCTCCGCTGCAGAAGACATTGTGCAAGACCAAGGTAATGGGTGGCGAAGGCAAGTCTGTAATGACCATCACCATCGGCGAGTTTGCCGACCACGGAGAGAACGGCTGCTCACAGACCGTCACCTACACTCCGAACGACCAGACCAACCTCCACCGCGACATCATCGTGGACAAGGCTAAGTTCCTTGACAAGAACGGCACATGGAAGGGAGACGAGAGCAAGGTGATTGAGTATCTCCAGGCTCCGAACCCGATGGATCCGAACTGGGACCAGTACGGTGAGGACGTTGCCGCATGGGGCGTGGAAGCTAACACTGCATACATCGCCTACTCTATCGGCCAGAACGCCAAGGGCGAGTGGGGTGACCTTGCAAAGAAGGAGTTCACCACTCCGGCTACCGGCGCATCTGCTCCTGCATACGCTCCCGCAACAAGCACCGTCATGAAGCGTATCGCTTCTGCCAAGGCACAGAAGCCGGGCATGGCTCCTGCCAAGACTTTCATCCAGCTGCAGGAGAAGTAAATTCTTTTGGCGGCTTGCCGCCAAAAGAATTAGGAGTTAGGAGTTTTGAATTAGGAATTGTGCGCCGTTGGCGCATTAGGAATTATTCATTTTTGAATTGATAGGGCAAGCTTAGGACATATTAGTCAGGGCTTTGACAAAAACCTGACTCCACAGTCCGTTTATGGGCGCAAAGCCTATCGGCTTTAAATAAAAGGCTTTACATTAGGTCTTACGAGAACCAGTTCTCGACCGACCTAATGTAAAGCCTTTTATTTGTGCACAGCACGCACCCATAAACGGAAAACATATAAAAACACAAACTGGAATTTATCGGTGAGACAACTCACTCCAACAAACAACAAATATATCATTACGCTCAGACGCAGAAACAACGAATTCAAACTAATTTACGAATTATTGTATGAGTAATAGAATATAGCAAAAATTCGTAAATTCGTTTTAATTCGTTGTTGCGCCGTCTAAGGTAATATGTTAGTCCCCCTTCGGGTAGGGTGTTCAAAATCCGCAATTTTTTCTGCACGATTTTTGACCCAATAAACGTCATAACTCATTGATATTCTGCAACAATTATATGCATAATGTGTCAGAATGGAAATCCTGCACGATTTAAAAAATGCAGTTTATTGATTTACTGTTAGTTAGGTGGATATTTTGGGGATAAATTGGACATAAGAATTATGAGGATTTTGAACACCCTACCCTTCGGGGAACTATATCTAGATGGAGGTGACGCACGTACCCCACAGCTGCGCTGCTTCGCAGCTTGCAGTGGGTTTCATGATATAGGTCCCGCTCTGCGGAACCCGCAGTTTATTTTAATTCACAAGCAGACGAAGCAAACCTAGGAGGCTATGGCGTCTCGCCGTAGCCACGCAGCCTCCCATAGCAGAAATTACTTCATTTGCTTGCACCCTCCCATAGCAAACGCTCAATCAGCGCCGTGTCCCGAGGGGACACGTATTCATCTGAAACCCACTGCAAGCTCCGAAGGAGCGCAGCTGTGGGATAATCCTCCCCACCCTAACTTGGTTCCGCGAAGCGGGACCGACTATCATCCTCAACATCATACGGGATGCGTCAGTCCCCCTTCGGGGAACTATATGGGGTGGAAGTATCGCACGTACCCACAGCGGCGCTGCTTCGCAGCTTGCAGTGGGTTTCATGATATAGGTCCCGCTTCGCGGAACCCGCAGCTAATGCTTAACCTGCTGTCATCCGTGGGTGCGTGGCTATGCCATGCAAATATCGCACAAAGAGTAAAAACATGTTACAAAATAAAAATTGATTCTAGAGATTTAGATGGCTGTTTTTACGGTGTTTTGCTGTACAAACAGCACCCATGCTTAACAATAGAGCCACTTTTACATTCCAATAGTGCCACTATTAGACAGTAAAAGTGGCACTATTGCATGATAAAAGTGG